>ERZ650309.1596-NODE-1596-length-10614-cov-4.614452_pt1 | contig 10614 bp, 11 predicted proteins | sample MGYA00376245_ERZ650309 | MGnify/ENA primary metagenome ERZ650309 (study PRJEB26733, sample SAMN07839294) | wastewater metagenome | biome: urban; feature: wastewater treatment plant; material: waste water | place: USA: North Carolina | collected 2016-04-26 ...
GTGGCCTGGTCACGCATTTACTGCGGGGCTCACTGGCCCTCCGACATCCCGCCGAGCATGGCTCTCGGAGTCCTGACGGGCCTTGGCGTGGTGTTTTTTGTCCGCCGACTGGCCGGGAAGAGGGCCGCGGAGGCGTTGGAGACGCACACGATGCGCTTCACCTGGCGGCTGCGGGCGAGGGCGCCGTGGAGGGCGCGGCGCATTTCATGGAGGTATGGGCCATCGCCGACGATGACGAGGTCGGCGTCGACGGCGTTGGCGGTGCGTGCGCGCTCGGAATCGTCGGGACTGGAGTCAGGGCCGTGGGAGAGGAAGGTCTCCATGCCGGCGGCACCCATTCGTCCTTCGAGTCGATAGGCGATGTCGCTTAGGATCCGGGTCTCCAAGTCGGCGACCATCCCGGCAGACAACGGGTGCGCGCCGCCGCAGCCCGCGTCGATCAGGACGCGCTTACCCGACAGGCGGGGACCGGACCGTCGGACTCGCTCCTCTTCACGGATGGCGTGCGGGGAGCCGCCGGTGATGCGGTTGCCCAGGCGCTCCAGCGACCTCAGCGTCGCGGGTCCGCAAATCCCGTCGGAGGACAGCCCGTACTCGGCCTGGTAGCGGCACAGGGCGCTGTGGGTGGTCTCGCCGAACACCCCGTCGACGAGATGGGGGTAGTACCCGAGGTTCTGCAGGCGCGATTGAAGAGTGGCGACGTCGTCGCCGGTCATGGGCGAGGACAGGCGGTACAGCAGCACGCGGGAACCCAGGTGGTAGGACGATTCGAGCAGTGCACGGTAGGTTTCCGGCCCGACGATTCCGTCGACGAGCAGGCCGCGCTGCTGCTGAAAGGCGCGCACCGCGTGGTCGAGCTCCGGATCGAACACGGCCTCAGGCGAAGCCCAACCATCGCTGGTGGCACGCAGATCACTTGGGCCGGCGTTGTCGCCGAGCAGATTCTGCCCCACCAGGATGGTCCGGATCTCGGCGATTGCCGAGCCCTGGTCACCAAGCCTGAAGGTCGGCATGGACACGCTCCTCACCCGGGCGACGTCGGTCAGTGGTGCCCGGCGCCGGAAGGGCGGGCGTGGCGGCGACGTCGTCGCGGACAATTCTGACAGGTCGCTGCGAGCGAGCACAACTTACGCGGTCAGCCGCCCAGGACCGAGTCCAGTTCGCGCAGCAGCGCTGCCTTGCCCTTGGCCCCGACGATGGTCTTGACGACCTCGCCACCGGAGAACAGCTTCATCGTCGGGAGAGACATGATCGAGTAGTCGCGCGCGACGCCGGGATTGGCGTCGACGTCGACCTTTGCCACGGTCAGGCGGTCGGCGTGGTCGCGTGCGATCTCATCGAGGACCGGGGCGACCATCTTGCACGGACCGCACCAGGTGGCCCAGAAATCAACCAGTACCGGCTTGTCGGATGCGAGGACATCGGCGCTGAATGTGGCGTCGGTGACATCGGTGGTGTGGGTGCCCATGTGCGGCTCCTTATCTGCGGGCGGGGATCATCCCGGTCGGCGGGGTGGGATTCAGGCGGAGACCGACTGGTCGGCGCCGGCCTGTTGGGTCTCGTGGCTGCGGTGCGCCAGCCAGCGCTCGGCGTCGATCGCGGCGGCGCAGCCGGAACCGGCGGCGGTGATCGCCGCCATCATCACCGGCCTGCGCGTGGGCGCGGGCGATGAGCCAGTCGTACTCGGGATCGAGCGGCGTGAACACCGGGTTGGCCGCGGCCACCGACTCGGGCTTGAGCTGGATGGCGAGCGGCATCAGGTGCCCGGTCTCGGCGTCACTGCGGGCGATGTCTTGGCGGTGGCCGCCGCTCAGCAGCGCAATCTGCCAGCGGACGAGGTTTACGAGCGCGAAAACAGGTAGCAGATTCTTTCTGCTATGCCACGTTTTCAGGCGTCGCTACGCGACGCGGGGATCATCGTGGCGTTTTTGCAGGCCGTAAACGACCTGCCTAAAGTCAGACGTCACTCTGTGACGAAAACGACGATTGCTATTTCTTTTCGTAAGCGATGATTAGCGCCAGATCGTCTTTGCCGGTTTGTTTCAACCCGTGTGAACTGCCGGGGCGTGTCAGAATTGCATCGCCTGCTTTGACAGGAAAGTCGTTTCCATTCATTTGCATGACGCCTGTTCCGCTGAGGATGTAATAGACCTCGTCTTCTTTTTGCAGGTGATAACCAATGGCCGCGCCGGGATGCAGCACGCGCTTGCGAAAGATTTGTTTGAAGTCTGTGGCCTTCTCAAAAAAGTTATAGCCTGTCGAACGTCCAGGCCCGCTGTGCGGAGCCGCGCCGGTTTTGGCGACTTGTTCGTCGCGTTCGTGAATGTAACCTTCCTGTTTGGGCTGCTGGGTTTGCGCCGCAGCTTTTGTTTGATTCATTGCCGCCAATTGCCATCCGGCCAAACCGCCGATCATCAATAACAAAACTGCCAAAAGAATTCGTTTCATCACAGATTCCCTCTCTTTAGTTCTTCCGCCAGGTATTCACTTGCGCGCCAAGAAACCGCCGCGATGGAAAGCGTGCAGTTTTTTTCCGGGCAGGAAACGAACGACGCGCCATCCACGACGAACAGGTTTTTGACTTCGTGCGCCTGATTGAATTTGTTCAGCACGGAAGTTTTTGGGTCGTTGCCCATGCGCGCGGTGCCGACTTCGTGCGTGGCATCGCCCGGCGGAGGCGGCAGCGTTCGCGTGTACGGAATGATCTCGGCTCCAGCAGCGCGCAGTAATTCTTCGGCGTTGTCGTAAATCAACTGCGCCATCTTCAATTCGTTGTCGCCCCACTTGGCGTGGAATCGAAGCTGCGGAATGCCGTACCGGTCTTTCAATCCATTCGGATCAATTTCACAGTAATTGTCGAAATAGGGAAGGCATTCGCCGAACCCCGCCATTGAAACTCTGGCTGGCGCAACTTCACGCACCTGTTTTTTGTAATCCGCGCCAAAGCCTGCAAAGCGTTTGGCGTGACCGGGGAAAATACCTGTGCCGCTGTTCGGTTGAAACTGCCAGCCGCGCAACGCAGAGATTTTGCGGCCGCCCTTGATGTTCGTGTGACGCGGAACGTACACGTGGCCGCCTCCGGAACCATCGTCGTTCATCACCTCGGAGCCTTTCATCGCCGGAAGGTAACCGCTGATCATTCCGGCTTTGAAATTGTCCATAATGTAATGGCCCAGCACGCCGGATAAATTCGACAAGCCGCGTTCGTGATGGCGCGTTTTGGAATTCAACAGAATGCGCGTGGATTCCATCGCGCCTGCGCCAATGACGACGACTTTGGCGTGCGCTTCGTAGGTAAGTTTGTTTTTGGTGTCAATGAATTCGACGCCACGCGCTTTGCCGGTTTTCGGATCCAGCAGCACGCGATGCACGGCAGCACCGGTGCGCAAGGTGAAATTCTTTCGTCCGATTAGTTTGGGAATGACGGCATCGAGCGTCGAAAACCGCGAAGCTGTTGAACATCCATAGTCGCAATTGCCGCAGAAATGACAGGGCGAACGGCCTTCGCGGGGTTTCAAGATGATGGCTTTGCGGATCGGAATGATCGGGATGCCGACCTTTTTGCCGCCTTTGACCAGTTGCGCTTCACCGCAGCGTGGCGGCGGCGAAGGGGCGTGGTAATTGCCGTCCGGTGTGACGGCCAAACCTTCGCGCGTGCCGAACACGCCCATAAATTCTTCGGCTTTGTCGTAATACGGCGCCAGGTCTTCGTACGAAATCGGCCAGTCTTCGCCTGCGCCGTCTTGCAAAGATTTGGGCTTCATATCCCACTGGGACATTCGCAAGCTGACACGCGCCCAAGTATTGGTGCGGCCTCCGACGGCGTGAATGCGCGTCCAATGGAAATCGGTGCCGGGCGCGGTGGCATACCGGTCTTTGTACGGATGAACGTACAGATGCTCCGTGTAGGCCGAAACCTTCCACAGTCCGTCATATTGACCCGGTTTGCCCAAACCGCGAAACGGCATGTCATAAGGCCAACTATGTTCGGTGTGAAATTGCTTATTGCGATCCCACTTCGGGCCGATTTCCAGCAACAGAACGTTCAATCCTTTGTTGACCAGCACATGCGCGGCAATGCCTCCGGCTGCGCCGGAACCGACGATGATGGCGTCGTAGATGATTTTTTGAGTTGCCATTGGTGAAGAAAGAAAAACACGCCTTCATGACTTTTCAGGCGCCGCTTCGTTAATTGCTTGATCCAGTAAATCGTGAAGGCCGATGATAACGGCCCATCGCCGCAAATAAGTCTCGTCAAGCCTGTTACCTTGCACTTTGAGTACGCCGAGGATGTCGTCCCACTGCTTTAAGGAAGACATCAATCTTAAACATCTTTTCCAGATAAATCAGATTAAAACTCGCACGCCTGCGCACGGCACGACGCACGGACTGCTCATCAATATAAAATTCGTCTTCGAATGCCGCGACCAGCGCCGGTATCTGAACTTCTTTAATGTCGGCGACCAGATCAACATCCTGAGTCAACCGTGGAATTCCATGCACGATGCTGGCGACCGAACCACCAATCAAATGACGAATGCCCAACGCCGTAAAGCGGTTGGTCACCAGCAATGCCAACCGTATGGCATCTGGTAACCCGGCAAAATTGTCGCCCGTATCACCATTCATCAATACCCTTCTACTACTGGATCCCAGCCAAAGGCCTTTCTCATTAACTCTGGCTCAATCCAACGGGATGCCAGTCGCAGCTTCACTTCGCGTTCATCCGCGTCGGGGTATCGCTGCCGAATGTCGCTGAGCGCCAATAACTGTGCGGTGCGATTCAGATCCTGCATGATTCGCAGTTTCTCCGACGCCGACATCTTGCGGTAGCCTTCGATAAGCATCTGCTCAATTTCTGGCGGTGTGTCCGATGACAGTGGTTTCATGAGATTTCAAGATGCTGGATTGTTTACGTAAATAAAAAGGGACAGGGTGGATGTTAGCATGCGCTCCACTTCCTGTCCCCCCAGACTTTAAGCTGACCAACCGTTTAGAAGGTCAGTCGCAAGCCGAATTGCAGCCTGCGCATCGCACTTGCCGACGTAATCACGCCAAAGGTAGTCGAAGTCGCGCCAGAAGGAACAGAAGCGTTCGGCTGCCCCAGGTTTACGATGTTGAACACATTCGTGCCTTCGGCGCGGAACCGCAGCTTGAAGCGCTCGCTTAATTTGAAGTCACGCGACAGAGCCAGATCAACAACTTTATAACCCGGTCCATCCAGCAGGTTGCGCGGTGAATTGCCGTCGGTGGCGACGCCAGTGACGACTTTGTTCTGCACAAAGGCGGCGGTGTTGAACCATTGCGCAGCCGTCGGATTGTCAATGTGCGGATCGCCGATTAACTGTGCGCGGTCGTTGGTGTTGCCATCCAGGTTGGCATCCACGTTGCCATTGGAAACAGTGAACGGCAATCCGCTGCGCAGCTTGATGATGGGCGAAATGCTCCAACCATTCAGGATGTTGCGCGCGATGACGTTATTGCCGGAATAATAATCCGGTTGGTAATTCAGGCTCATGGTGAAAACGTGGCGCTGGTCTGTGTCTGCGCGACCACGATCCAATTCCAGCCTGCTGTAATTCTGAGCGCCTCCTTGTGTCGTGTTGTTATGCAATTGCACGCTGGAAAGAGTTTTGCTGAATGTATAGAAAGCGTTGAACGTGACGTGATGCGTCATGCGCATGGCGCTGGTCACTTGCAGACCGTTGTAAGAAGCCGTCTGATCCGAATCCAGCACCAGCACGGCACCGAAAGCAGGATTAGGACGCCGCGAAAGAATATTTGCGCCCGCGTTGGTCGCAGTCGGCGTTAACACCGGGTAGTTCAAATCCCGCGCAAAAGGCAATTTGCTGCTGAATGTGCCGACATACGCCGCGCCTACGGTCAGGTCTTTGGTGAGCTGGCGCTGGATGGAAAGGTTCGTCTGGTAAGAACGCGGCCACTCAAAATCCTGCGTGACAGCGAACAGGCCGCCGCCGTTGATGAAGGTTCCTTTATAGGGGAAAGGATTGCCGCCGACGAAGGCGTTGTACGGATTGCTGAGCGACGCGCCGAGCGGAACGCCTGCCGTGTTCGTCTTTTGATTGATGTTGGTGAACGTCAGCCGCGTGGAAAAGGGCTGAAAATTGGTCATTGTGTTCCATTCGTTGCCCGAAATGCTGCCGTAAAAGATTCCGAATGCGCCGCGAACAGAAGTCTTTCCATCGCCGAACGGATCCCAGGCAAAACCGACACGCGGAGAAAGATGACTGTAACTGGTTGGAATGCCGCCGCGTTCGACTCCCGGATCGCCGTAAAACTGCGCTCCCACAGGCGCAATGGGGTTGACCGTGGATTTCAGGCCGGGAACATAGTTCACAACGCGATTGTAAGGATCGGTGGGAGGCGTTTGGATGTCCCAGCGCAATCCCAGGTTGAGCGTCAGGCGCGGCAGAATGCGGAAATCATCCTGCGCGAAAAGCGCCGTGTACCAGGTGTTGGTGTAACCCGTCACCGGGGCATCTTGCGTAACCGCGCTGGGGATACCAATCAAAAAGTCTGCCAGCGCATTTTTGGTTGCGCCGTTATTGAAGGTGAACACGCCGTAATTGTTCAGCAATGTCTGCTGAATGTCTTTGTTGAGCGAAAGCTCTCCGCCCACCCGCAGGGAATGCTGCCCTTTCGTCCAACTGAAAACGTCGCGAATGGAATAGAAGTTTGTGCCAGCGGTTGGACCGCCGATGGAATTCGTCAACGTGAAAAAGCCGCTGACCGTGATTTGTGGCAACGACGGCGTGCCCTGGATGGTAAACGCCGAACCCAGATCGCCCAGCGACGTCTGCGGCAAATTCAATCGCCCGCCGAAATTGCGCGTGTAAGTCACCCAAGCCTGGTTGATTTTGGTCGGGCTGACGATCCATACGTCGCTGAGATTCAGGTTATGTTGCCGCCAATTGAATTGCTGGGTGCCCCAGGGCAGATTTCCGCTGCCCGCCCGTACAGTGTTGGTTCCCGCAGTTGTGAAGTAATTGAAGGTCAACCGGTGCGCGGCATTCATCTGATGATCCACTTTCCCCAGGTATTCGTCCGAATCGAATGGGCTGGCAACGTTTCCTTGCCACCGGCTGTTCGCCACGTTTGAAAGCGGGATGTAATCGCTGATGATTTTCATTGCGACCGGATCGAGGCGGTTCGAACAAATTTTGCCCGTAACGCCATTACAGACGAACGTTGCGCCCGTGGCTGGGTCCGTAGGTTTGGTTCCGGAAGCGCTAAAATCGCCCGCGCGTTCCAGCGCTGTGGGAACGATCGCGCCGCTCAGGAATGTGCTGGTGGTTTGGCGCAGGCCGGAATAAGAAAAGAAGAAGAAGGTTTTGTCGCGCTTAATTGGGCCACCGAGCGTTCCGCCAAATTGATTGCGGCGCAACGGAGCCTTGGCCAGTTGCGAACCCCAGTCGTTGGCGTTGAACACGTCGTTGCGCAGAAACTCAAAAAGTGAGCCGTGAAACTTGTTGGTGCCCGATTTGGTCAATACGTTAATCACGCCGCTGGCAAACCGGCCATATTCTGCGTTGTAACTGTTGGTCTGGACACGGAATTCCTGAATGGCGTCCGGGTTGGGCAAAATGTTGCCGGTATTGCGCAGGTTGGTCATGTTGGTGCCGCCATCCAGATAATAATTGACGGAGCCGGTGCCGCCGTCTGTGCCGCCGTTGATCAGCGTGCGCTGTTCGGGAAATCCCAGAATGAGCGAACTGGTGCCTGTCGAAGCAGCAGCTACACCATTGTTGTTGGATTGCACGCCGGGTGTCAGGTCCAGCAGCGTGTACACGTTGCGGTCAACCAGCGGCAAGCTGGTAATTTCGGCGGATTGGATGGTGCGTCCGATTTCAGCGGTGCTGGTATTGACGGCGGGCGGGGCTTCCGTGATGGTCACGGTTTCGCTAACTTGCCCAACGGTAAGCGTGACATCCACGCGGGCGGTGTCGTTGACCTGCAGGACAATGCCGGTGCGGCTGACCTTTTTTAAGCCATTCGCCGTAACGTCCAGAGCGTAATTGCCCACCGGAAGAAATTCGATTCTGTAGCTTCCATCCTCGCCGGAAACCACAGTGCGGATAAGGCCGGTGTCCACATTGCGCGCGGCGACCTGAGCGCCAGGCAAACTTGCGCCGCTTGGGTCTGTGATCGTGCCGACAATTGTGGCGGTTGTAACTTGTGCTGCGACTGCCAGTGGAATGGCGAGCAGCAATGTGAGAATAGCAAACTGGATCTTCCGTAGACCAAAGGTTCTTACGCTTAACATGTCATGACCTCCGATGAAGTTTGGACTTAGTTTGGAAAGATCCCAGCAAAGCAATAGACAAACGTAGCCGAATGTCGCGCTGTAGTTGCGCGCATTCTTGGAAAAAGGAATTTGAGCGTGAGTTGATTAGACCGAAACCGGCGAAACCTGATCGGCGAAGCGCAGTTTTTCCAAATGGTTGATTTCCCGCACCGCGTCCGCGGTCATTTGCATGCGGTAAGCTGCCGCCAGCGCAGGCAGCCAGATCGTCGTCAGCCAGCCCAGTTCGATAACCCCTCGTATGAAGATTCTGGCTTCCGGATGGAGAATCGGCGTGATGGCTCCCGTTAGCACAATCGTCGAACGCAAAATCCCGTACAGGGTGATCAGCATCAGCACCGTTGCCAATTGACCGCCGCCCATTCGAATCGCCATTCGATGCAACAACACACTGACGGCTGAAATAATTGCCAGCAGAATCAATCCGCTTTGTTGCAAATACCGGCCTGCTGGATAAGCGGAATGCGCCTCGGTCAATCCTTCACGAAATGTCAGCAGGGCAATCAGCACGGCGGCAATTGTCCCCATCAGAAAATAGTCGCGTCGTTCGATTTCAAATCCCAATCCCACGCGGTGATATGCGACGCACATCGCCACCACGCCCAATAAGAGCGCCAGGTTGGCAGGCAAAATCGCCAAATGCCGGCACAAACCACTCAGGGACTTGTCGTATTCGGACCAGATCAATCCCAACCACGGGCCTTCAAAAATCATTCTGACAACCGACAGTCCGGCGTTGGCGGCCATTGCCAGCCAGGCCAATCGCAGCAAAGGGGTTTGGCGATATTCGCGCGCGATTTCCAGATTCAGCAGCAAGGCGATGGCAAAGGCGACAATGGAGATCGAATTTCTGAAGTTTTGCGCCAACCCGCGAGAATGCGGCCACCAATCGTAATTGGCGGCAAAATGAGCCAACACGATCAACGCCATTTGGGGAATCAACGCCCACAAAATTATTTTCGGTGTTAGTCGGGTTGCCAACATAAACTTCGATGTCATTCGTTACCCAAAATCGAACTTATTCGAAACAGACTTTTCCGCTGACGCGGACAAGATTTGCTCCCGTGTCTCCGCACATCACCGTGGCGAACGAAGTCAATCGTTCCAAAAACGGTTCCCAGTTTTCGGTCGTTACAATGTTGAGCTTGCTATAGGGAATTGCTTTTGCGGCGGCGTGCAACGCTTTGCTGGCGGTTTGCGCACCGCACATCGGTGCCAAAATGGCTTCCAGAAAATTCAGACGGGCTTGTACTTCGTGCGACTGGCCTTGCGACACCAGCGGCGTTTCCTGTTTGATTCTCGCAAACACCGCGCGCAGCCCATCGTGCAACTGCTGGTCCTGAAGCGCGAAAACCCCGCGCAGCATTTCGCCGGACGAACGCAATGCGCCAGTGGCTTGAGACAACCGCTCGTACATTTCCCAGCAGCGAAAACAGCCGATTAAATGCGCTTCAATGCGGTCGCGGGTTTGATCGTCCGTGGTTCCTTCGACGTAATCGTTCCAATCCTTCTCGGCAAATCCGTGAATCATAATTTCATCCCGGTCAGTTGATTCGTTTCGTTGATGTTGGCAAAGAAGCGTTAATGATCGGAGTCAGCTTCTTTTTCACGGCAAACAGCCGCCATTTCACTGTGCCAACAGGAATGCCAAATGCCAGCGCCAGCTCTTCGTAACTCAGTTCTTCCACAAACCGCAGAATGACCAGTTCCCGCTCCGCCGGTTCCAGAAACCGCATCCATTCGGCAAAGTTGGAAACCCCGACAAGCTCAGTTTCGGTCAACAGCCGATTGGCAATCGCTTCGCTGAGCGGTTCCATCGGAGCCAGCCGGTTGCGCGTTTGCTGCTGACGCCAGAATCGCGCAAGTTCGTTCTTCGCCACCTTGAACAGCCAGCCGTAAAACAGGTCTTTTTCTCGCAGATCGCCACCGTTCTTGAAGGCGATGATCATCACGTTCTGCGCTAAATCTTCGGCTTCGCCTGCTTCCATGCCGCGCAACAGAAAATACCGTCTGACCCGTGGGTAGACCGATTCGAACAGAGCGCAAAAATCATCCTCTGTCCCGGTCAACAGAAAATTTTCTATTGCCTGTCGGTCGTCCATTTACTCTGTTCTGATGCGGAAAATCAGTCTGGTTCGCTTCACGCGATACGGAAATTCTTGTTTCACTGACGAAGATGCCCCGGCATCGCCATTTTGTTTGAGCGGAAGAAATTTTTTAGACCAGGAAATATTCGTAACTGATGTTACGCGAAGGGGACTTCAACGATTTGTTTGACAGCGTCCTCAGTG
>ERZ650309.1599-NODE-1599-length-10600-cov-2.787103_pt1 | contig 10600 bp, 7 predicted proteins | sample MGYA00376245_ERZ650309 | MGnify/ENA primary metagenome ERZ650309 (study PRJEB26733, sample SAMN07839294) | wastewater metagenome | biome: urban; feature: wastewater treatment plant; material: waste water | place: USA: North Carolina | collected 2016-04-26 ...
CCCACAGGCGGATCGTGCCGTCGGCGGAGGCGCTGCCCAACAGATGACTCCCGGGCGCGAAGGCGAGGGCGTACACGGCCCCGCTATGACCGGTCAGCACGCGGCGTTGCAGTCCTGTGGCCAGGTCCCAGAGATGGATTTGCATGTCGCTGCTTGCGCTGGCGACGAGCTTGCCGTCCGGCGAAAACACGATGCCGTAGACCACGCCGAATTGCCCGCGGACGGATTTCAGTTCCTTCCCGCTCGCCGTCTCCCAGAAGCGCAGGCTGCCGTCATTGCCGCCGGTTGCCAACATGTGGCCGTCGCCGGAGAAGGCCACTGCCCGCACGGCGCCGAAGTTGGAGGTCACGGCACGGACTTCCTGTCCGGTGCGGAGATCCCAGATCCGGACGGAGGTGTCGGCACTGCCCGATGCCAGGAGTTTGCCGTCAGGGGAGAACGTCAGGGCATGCACCGCACCCATATGTCCACGCAGCATCTTCAGGTCTCGTCCGGTTTCCGGGTCCCATAACCGAATGGTTTGGTCGGTACCAGCCGTAGCCAGGAGACGGCCGTCGGGGGAGAAGGCGAGGCTCAGGATCTCGCTCGCGTGACCGGTGAGCAGGCGTGGCGCCACGTCGGGATGGTCGGCTGTCGCTGGGAGGGGGAAGAGTGTAAGGAGCCACAGGAGCGCCGTGACAGCCAGCAGGTTCCCGCGCATGGGTCTATCCTTTTCCGAATCGGACGTCGCCCGGACTCACCGTTCGGATCAGATCTCTCAAGAAACGTCAGTAGGCTTCGCAGTATCAGTCTGTCGGACGTCTTCAGCGTCAGGTTCACCTGTTTTGCCAGGGACGACAGTGTATTTTTCGGCCTTCCCGATTGTCAATCGAAACGGAGGGTGATCCGTTCAAATGCACGTATTGGGAGATCCTGGCGTTGGCTGCGGCTGCAGGGGCATGGTGGGCTGTTCAGGAGCCGGTATTCGGAGGGGGGGGTATGTGGGACGTGGCGGAGCGGGTCGGCGGGTCAGTTGGCCGGGTCTGTCGGCAGTTTTGTCAGCTTGACGATGGCGTGCTCGCGATCGAGTTCAAATGTGACATGGTCGCCGACGCTCAGTCCCTGCAGGAGTCGAGGGTTGCGGACGGGGAGGGCGCGCGAGTCTCCCGTGGGCAACAGAATGGTCAGCGTCAACGCTTCTTGGTGGATCGACAGGATCGTGCCACCCAGCAGGGCGGTTTCCGCGGATGGGGCTGCAGCAGCGAACCCTGCCGGCATTGTACAGGGGGAGACGAGGATGATGACGCCAAGTGCCAGAAGAAGCATCAGGTACCATACCGCGTTCACCATTGAATCGGACCTAGCCGTTTCCCTTGGGGCGAAGGAGCAGAAGCCCCAGATGTCGCCTGATCTGATTGGCGTACATGAGGTGAGGATTTTCCGGTTGCGCTGATCCTGTGGTCGATCTATGGTGAAAGCAGGAGAAAGGATGTTCATGCCTCAAAGCGACCGCGATGCTCCTGCCTTGCTCACCGTGAACGCCGGATCCTCCAGCGTGAAGTGGGCGCTGTTTCAAGTGGCCATGCCGCCGATCCGGACCGAAACGGGCCACATCGAGCGGATCGGGTTACCGGACGGGATCGTCACCGTCACGGACCCCGCCACCGGTCGTCACGCGCGTCGCACCGCGCAGGTGCCGAGCCATCGTGAGGCCGCACGGTTGTTGATTGAACATCTCACGAAGAGCGGCAAGGGCGCGGGGATCCAGGCCATTGGTCATCGGGTCGTCCACGGGGGAACTCGCTATGCCGATCCCGAGGTGGTGTCGGCGGAGATGATCGAAGCGTTGCGGCGGCTGAGCCCCTACGATCCGGAGCATCTGCCGGCGGAACTCGCGTTGATCGAGGCGATGGCCGGTCAGTATCCGCAGGCGCCCCAGGTGGCCTGCTTCGACACGGGGTTTCATCAACATCTGCCGCCGGTCGCGCGATTGCTGGCGATCCCGCGCCGGTATGAGAAGCAGGGAGTAAGGCGTTATGGATTTCATGGCCTGTCCTACGCCTATCTCATGGAAGAACTGGAACGGGTGGCGGGCCGGGAAGCTGCTCGCGGCCGGGTGATTCTCGCCCATCTGGGTAACGGCGCCAGCATGGCTGCTGTGCGCGATGGCGTCAGTATCGATACGAGTATGGGATTCACGCCGACCTCCGGTCTGCCGATGAGCACGCGATCCGGCGATTTGGACCCGGGTGTGGTCTCGTATCTGGCCAGGACTGAAGGTCTGACGGTGGACCAGTTTCACCATATGGTAAATGCCCAGTCCGGGCTATTGGGGATCTCTGAAGTGAGCCCCGATCTCCGCGATCTGCTTGCGCAGGAAGGTCGCGATGCGCACGCGGCTGACGCGGTGGCCCTGTTCTGCTATCACGGCAAGAAGTATCTCGGCGCCTATGCTGCGGCCTTGGGGGGCCTGGACCACGTCGTCTTTAGTGGCGGCATCGGCGAACATGCGGCCGTCGTGCGGGCGCGGATGTGCAAGGGGCTGGAGTTTCTTGGGATCCATCTGGAGCACGCCGCCAACCAAGCGAATGCCCCGATCATTTCAAGCCGACAGAGCCGTGTGACCGTGCGTGTGATCCAGACTGATGAAGAGAGCCAGATTGCCCGGTCGCTGTGCCGGGTGTTGACGTTGCACGTCGACCAGTGAGCAAGCCTGAAGGCCGTGGTGAGAGCGCTGCGGCGACCCTTCACGAATGACCTGAACCTGCAAGAGGGAACGCATGAACCAGACGACACCGGTGAGTCAGCCACTCAGCCCCGAGATGGTGGCGCGAATGCATGCCTACTGGCGCGCGGCCAATTATCTGTCCGTCGGGCAGATCTATCTCTATGACAATCCGCTGCTGAAGCAGCCGTTGAAGCGGGAGCATATCAAGCCGCGGCTGCTCGGCCATTGGGGAACCACGCCGGGGCTGAATTTTGTCTACGTTCATCTCAATCGCATCATCAAGGAGCGGGACCTGCCGGTGTTGTATATCGCGGGGCCCGGGCACGGTGGCCCCGGTCTCGTGGCGAATGTGTATCTCGAAGGGACGTATAGCGAGGTCTATCCGAATGTTTCTCAGGATGAGGCCGGGTTGCAGCGTCTGTTCAAACAGTTTTCGTTTCCGGGCGGCATTCCAAGCCACGTCGCGCCGGAAACGCCCGGCTCCATTCATGAAGGCGGTGAACTAGGCTACTCCCTCGCCCATGCCTATGGTGCGGCCTTCGACCATCCTGAGTTATTGGTCGCCTGCGTGATCGGCGACGGTGAGGCAGAAACCGGACCGCTGGCAGGCAGTTGGCATGCCAATAAATTTCTGAACCCCGTGCGGGATGGAGCCGTGCTCCCGATCCTGCATCTGAACGGCTACAAAATCGCGGGTCCGACCGTGCTCGCCCGCATGCCACCGGATGAACTCGAATCCCTGCTGATCGGCTACGGCCACCAGCCGTTTTTTGTCGAAGGCGACGATCCGGCGACGATGCATCAATTGATGGCGTCCACGCTGGACGAAATCGTGGCGACCATCAGGCGTATCCAACAAGATGCGCGATCCAATGGATTCACTCGCCGGCCGCGCTGGCCCATGATCGTGTTACGCACTCCGAAGGGGTGGACCGGACCGAAAGAGGTGGATGGGAAGTTGACGGAAGGGACGTTCCGTTCCCACCAGGTGCCGATGGGCGAGATGGATAAGCCCGGGCATGTCGAGTTATTGGAGCGCTGGCTGAAAAGTTACAAGCCCGAAGAGTTGTTCGACGACACAGGGAGGCTGGTGTCAGACCTCGCCGCGCTGGCACCGACTGGTGACCGGCGCATGGGCGCCATCGCCTGCTCGAATGGCGGCCTCATCCTGCGCGATCTGCACATGCCGGATTTCCGGCAGTACGCCGTGCCGGTGGTCAAGCCCGGCGCGGACGAGACTGAGGCCACGAGGGTGCAGGGGCTGTTTCTTCGCGATGTGATGAAACTGAATATGCGCAACTTCCGGATCTTCGGGCCGGATGAGACGGCCTCCAACCGGTGGGGAGCCGTGTTTGAAGTGACCGATCGTTGTTCGACGGAGGAAATTCTCCCGACCGACGAACACGTGACCCATAACGGACGGGTGATGGAGATTTTGAGCGAGCACCTCTGCCAGGGCTGGCTCGAAGGCTACCTGTTGACCGGCCGCCACGGGTTTATGAATTGCTATGAGGCGTTTATTCACATCGTCGATTCCATGTTCAACCAGCATGCCAAGTGGTTGAAGACGTCGCGCGAGATTTCCTGGCGGCGGCCGATCGCGTCGCTCAATTACCTGCTGACGTCGCATGTGTGGCGGCAGGATCACAATGGGTTCAGCCATCAGGATCCGGGGTTCATCGACCATGTGGTGAATAAGAAGGCCGAAGTGATTCGCGTCTATTTGCCGCCTGACGCCAACACGCTCCTGTCGGTGACCGACCACTGCCTGCGCAGCCGCAACTATGTGAATGTGGTCGTCGCGGGGAAACAGCCGTCGCCGCAATGGCTTGATATGGAGTCTGCGATTCTCCATTGCACGGCGGGCATCGGCATTTGGGAATGGGCCAGCAATGACCGGGGGAGCGAACCCGATGTCGTCATGGCTTGTTGCGGCGACGTCCCCACCATGGAGACCCTGGCGGCCGTTGAAATTCTGCGTGTGGCCCAACCCAATTTGAAGGTGCGCGTGGTGAACGTCGTCGATCTGATGAAGTTGCAGCCGGCCAGTGAACATCCCCATGGCCTGTCGGATAAGGAGTTCGATGCCCTGTTTACGACCGACAAGCCGATTATCTTCGCGTTTCACGGGTATCCCTGGCTGATCCACCGGCTGACCTACCGGCGCACGAACCATCACAATCTGCACGTCCGTGGGTATAAGGAGGAGGGGACGACGACCACGCCGTTCGACATGGTGGTGCTGAACGATCTCGACCGGTTCCATCTCGTGGCCGACGTCGTGGACCGTGTGCCGCAACTTGGCGCCCGCGCCGCCTATCTGAAACAGGAGATGCGCGACAAGCGCATGCAGCACAAACAGTATATCGAGCTGCACGGGGCCGACATGCCGGAGATCAAGAACTGGAAATGGAGCGGAAAGCGCTGACACCATGGCGGAACCAACGGTGGTCGTGCTCTTCGATGTCGACAATACGCTGCTGGATAATGACCGGATCGCGGCCGACCTCACGCAACATTTAGATGAGGAAATCGGGACCAGGGGCGAGCGGCAGTACTGGGCCATCTTTGAAGAGTTGCGAGAGCAGCTGGGGTACGTGGATTATCTCGGCGCGCTTCAACGGTATCGGCAGGCCTATCCGCGCGACCCGCATCTGCTGACGCTGTCACGGTTTCTGCTGAACTATCCCTTTGCCGAGCGATTGTTTCCGCAGGCCTGCGAGGTGGTGCGGCACGCGGCGGCGTGGAGCAGGCCGGTCATCCTGTCCGATGGCGATGTGGTGTTCCAGCCGCGCAAGATCGATCGCTCCGGCTTGTATGAGGCCGTGGAGGGGAATGTCCTGATCTATATTCACAAAGAGAAAGAATTGGACGATGTCGAGCAGCGGTATCCGGCCGACCACTATGTTCTGGTCGACGACAAGTTACGCATTCTCACCGCGGTGAAGGCCTATTGGGGCGGACGGGTCACGACGGTGTTTCCACGTCAGGGACACTATGCGACCGATCCCGAGGTGTTGCGGACTTTTCCGGCCGCCGATCTGTCGATCGAGTGTATTGCTGATCTGTTGAAGATGGATCAGCCGGCGTTGCGTGCGGCCGCGCGACAGCGCTGAGTGGACGCACCGGGCCCATGCGATTGACATCGTCGCGGCTGAATCGTAGCCTACGTACTCCACCACCAACGGGGCAGGTCAAACATGGCGCCCGAATATTCTTGCGAATCACTCTGGTCCACTCCGCTCGGCCGGCGTCAGCTTCTGAAACGGCTGGGCTTGGCCGGGTCTCTTCTGGCTCTCGGCGCGTCCGGCCCTGTGGCCGAGGCGTTTGCTGCGGATCTCGCACCATCCGGCACAGCCACCGGCGAAATCCCGCTCCGTCCATTGGGAAAGACCGGCGTGAAGGTGTCGGCGATGTGTTTCGGCGGCGCGCATTGGGGGCGTAACCCCGACGATGCCGAGGCCATTCGCATCCTGCACGAAGCCATCGATGCCGGCATGACCTTCCTCGACAACGCCTGGGAATACAATGGAGGACGCAGCGAAGAATTGATGGGGAAGGGCCTGCAGGGCAAGCGGCAGCAGGTGTTTCTCATGACCAAGGTCTGCTCGCATGGACGCGACAAGAAGGTGGCCATGCAGCAACTGGAGGAGTCACTGCGCCGCCTGAAGACCGACTATCTCGATCTCTGGCAGATTCACGAAGTGGTGTATGAAGACGATCCGGATCGGCATTTCGTCCCGCACGGGGCCGTGGATGCGTTGCTGGAGGCGAAGCAGCAGGGGAAAGTGCGATTCATCGGTTTTACCGGCCACAAGCACCCGAAGATTCACCTCAAGATGTTGTCGCACGATTTTCCCTTCGATACCTGCCAGATGCCGTTGAATGTGTTCGATGGCACCTACCGCAGTTTCGAGCGCGAGGTGCTCCCGGTTCTGGCGCAACGGGGGATCGGCGCGCTGGGGATGAAGAGTTTAACCGGCAATGCCGAGCCGATTAAACAGGGCGTCGTCACGCCCCAGGAGGCGATTCGCTACGTGTTGAGTCTGCCGATCGCGTCATTAGTCAGTGGGATTGATTCGCCGCAGGTCCTCAAACAGAACCTCGACATTGTTCGCCGCTTCACGCCGATGACGGTGGCCGAAATGGACGGGTTGCGTGCACGCGTCGCCACGTACGCCATGGACGGCCGGTTCGAACTGTTCAAGTCCACCAACCGGTATGACGGCCCTATCGGCCGCCAGCAGCACGGAATTTCCTAAGCGGTTCGATGCGTGCTCATCGATGCTTCGGCGATCTCCCGACACAGTCACTCCTCTCACCGGTTCATCGCCAGTCTACTGCCCCGAAGCCTGATGCTCCCAGGAGGACATACATCAAGCTGACTGTGCTCACGGTCTGGTCGCGGTAGTCCACGTTCGGGTAACTGGCGTTCCGCTGTGCCACGGCGTACCGCAGCGCGATACCGTGCCGGTCGAACAGGCGCAGGGTCAACGCCGCATCGCCACGCATGATGTTCTCCTGGCCATTGCCTTCCGGCGACAGCACGCGACTCACATAATATTCCCGTCCGGTGAAGTCGATCATGGCCCGATTGCCAAAGATGAGCCGGAGGGCGAGCAGCGCCTGCGGCGTCAGGCCGTAGTGATAGTCCCGTTCCTCACGTCGTTGGATACTGCCGGCCGCGCCATATCCCGCCCCGCCCAAGGCCGTCCCCTGTAAGGCGATGCCCTCGGAGAGCCACGTCTGCCAGACGGTTCCGAGTGAGAGGGCGGTGCTCGACACTCTAAACACCTGCGGCGAGATGTAGTCGTAACTGCCGAACAGGCCCCAGAGTCCGCGGGTGTGGTCGCCCGAGGCGTACGTGGTGCCCGCGAGAAGCCCTCGCGTATTAAGACTTTCCAGTGTGTTGGCCGTGACGGCGGTCACGTGAAAGTCGAAGTAGTCGAAGGGGCGCGCGTACTGATAGCCTTGTTTGCCCGGAAGGCCGTAGGTCAACGTCAGGTCGCCGACCGCACCATGTTCGCGCACGTTGGATGAGACATTGTGGCTGCTGGAGGTCAGTGTGCCGCCGGCTTCCAATCTGAAAAAGGTGGTAGGTGTGTAGCTGGGAAAGACCGCGTCGAATCGACGGCCGAAGACGAGACGGTTGAACCCGGTCGGCGGCGAGATGGCAGCCGCGGCGACTTCGCGCAAGAAGCCCGGTCGCCCGTCATCTACCTCCAGTACCAGGCTCGCCATTCGGAAGAGCGCTTCACCGAGAAAGCTGCCACCGATCGGCGTGGCGATCATGTCGTTGATCGATGGGTTGGTCCGTTCCCCGCCGATCTCCCAGGCGAAGCTGCCCGCCGTGCTGTAGAGGAAGGATTCCCAGAACGACAGGCCGGAGGATCGGGCCAAGCCGTAATAGACGCTGCCGCCGTAGGGGTGAAGAAACTGGTTGATCTTGAACTGATCGTTGTCGATGACCCACTTCGAGTCGGTGAGATGCTGATGAATGGTACTGCCGCTGGTCCGATAGTCTTCTCGCGGTTCGACGAAATGGCGATCGTATTGGTTCAGGAGAAAAATGTAGGTCAGGATCTCGGCGGCAGGGATCACGTAGCTGCTTCCTGTGCCCTTCTCCCAATTCAGGCGTTGCGAAGACGACGTCTGTTCCAGTGACGCAGGCGGGCCGACCAGTGCAGTCTGATGGTTGGCGGTGATATCGATCGCTGGCGGCGCATCTCCAAAGGATCTCGCACAATCGATCAGTCCCATCGAAAGCACGAGCAGGAGACAGACGCTGGTCGGGCCATGAACGATTACGCGACGCATACTGGAGACATAGTGTGTCGTAGCCGTGCCGAACCAATCACTAGGCAAGTCCCTGGTCTCATCCACAATAGGCCTCAACCCGTTCAGGCCTCCCTTCACCCACCACCTCTCTTGCACCATCGCTCCGCCAGGTTGTAGGGGCAGATCCACAAGAGCCAGGTCGTTGATGCGCGTGGCTGTATCCGTTTGGTTATGTGACGTATCTGATGTGATACGTAGACCGTGTTGGAGATGGCGGCGTCAGGCTCACGGTTTCACCACATGTTCCGGAACCTGGATCATGCCTGTCTGCGTTTCCTGACCGCGTCGATCAAGCTTCCCGCGTGACGGGAGCGGCAATACCACCATTTCGTCTTCACCCTTTCCCGCGATGGAGCATTTCGGATGGCAAGGATCCTGCTAGGGCACTGGGCAGGCAGGCGGACGTCTGTCGTAGGGATTGCGCCAGGGTGCTGAGGAATGTGGAGGATTGGTATGGCATCGAGAACGATTATCGTAAGTAGTCTTGCCGGCGCGAGTCTCTTGCTCGCCGGGATGGGCATCCAGGGGGGCGTGATTTCCGCGGCGAATCCGGCTCAAGGGCAGGAGGTGCAACACGAGGAGGAACTGGCCCCCACGGCGGATGAGATTCGGGATCTGGCGAAGGAGATGGATTTTCAATCCATGCGAGTACGGGCACGGGCCTTCGAGCCGATGCTCGATGACATTCTGAAGCCCGGGCAGAAGCCCACGGCGATTGCGCTTGGCAAGGCATTGTTCTGGGACAGCCAGCTGGGTCGTGATGGGCAAGCGTGTGCCAGCTGTCATTTTCACGCAGGGGCTGATAGCCGGCGGCGGGGGCAACTCAACGGGGGACGCGGGAATGACGGGAAGCCGGGGTCCATTGACTCGACACGCAGCGGCGGAGCAGGAGACGCGACGTATGCTCTCCAGCCCGGGGATTTTCCCTTTCATGCGCTGAAGGATCCTCAAAAGAATACCTCGGACGTGCTTTTCGATACCAATGATGTGGTCGGCTCACAAGGCATCGTGAGCGCAGGCCCCAACCCAGGACGCGGCACGACGGGACGGAACGCCCCGACCGTTATCAACGGAGGGTTTCAATTCCGCACCTTCTGGGACGGCCGGGCGAACAATCACTTTAATGGCGTGAGTCCGTTCGGCCGAAGGGAGACAGCCGATCCGCTGAGCCAGCCGGACTCAAATGAGGACAAGACTGCAAAGTCGCGGCATCAACTGATGCGGGTCGTGACGGAGGCGGGGGATCGGCCTGGTTCTTCGAAGTCTTACGTGCGGCCGGTCTCCTTGGATCTGCGCAATGCCGCCTTGGCGTCTCAAGCGCTCGGCCCTCCTATTGATGCGGTCGAGATGGGCGGCCAAACCTGGCTCGACCTTGGGCACAAGATGCTGACGAAGATTCCGCGTCCGCTGTATCGGCAACGCGTGGCTCCGAACGACAGCGTGCTGGGTCCGTGGCGCCATGCCTCGGACGGATTACGCGTGAGTTATCGCGAGCTGATCCAGCGGACGTTCCGTGACCAGTGGTGGCGAGACCCCCGGGACCCCGGAACGCTCAAGCAGGACGAATTGCCGCTGATCGAACATAACTTTTCCCTCTTCTTCGGGATCGCGGTGATGCTCTATGAGTCCACCCTCGTCTCCGATCAGTCGCCGTTCGATGAGCATATCGCCTCATTGAAGGGAAAACCCGGTGCCAAGCCATTGAGCGGCGAGGCCGCCCTCGGATTCTCCGTCTTCATGACCAGCGGGAAATGTGTGGATTGCCACAAGGGCCCGGAGCTGAGCGTCTCCGGTTTCGAGTCGCAGCTGGCTGGAAAAAACCATCGTGAGCAGGTGGAACTGATGCGAATGCGCGGGCCTTCTGGCGAGCCCACCTCAATGTATGACAGCGGGTTCTACAACCTGGGTGTGCGTCCTTCCGGGGAAGATGTCGGCGTGGGCGGCGACGATCGATTCGGGTATCCCCTGTCGCTCACCAAGCAGTACCTTCCGCACGTGAAGACAGGTCAGGGGACGGTGGATGAATTTACCGTCGATCCGTGCGGGTTTGCCATT
>ERZ650309.1600-NODE-1600-length-10590-cov-4.127005_pt1 | contig 10590 bp, 10 predicted proteins | sample MGYA00376245_ERZ650309 | MGnify/ENA primary metagenome ERZ650309 (study PRJEB26733, sample SAMN07839294) | wastewater metagenome | biome: urban; feature: wastewater treatment plant; material: waste water | place: USA: North Carolina | collected 2016-04-26 ...
CGTCACCCAAGTGGCGCCTTCTGTAAAGACAATGCCCTCTTCGTTTTCACGAATTTGAACAAGGCCGTTAGTTGTAGGAGCGGTGGTGGCTCCTGCTCCTGCCCCTCCGCCTCCGCTGCGCCGCGCTGCGAAAAAGTTGCACGCAGGCCCTTGACAAGTGACCCCACTTTGGGGATGGGGGGCTCGCACCTTCTAGGCTACAAAAGCCCATCCGCCTACAGGTCACTTCACCGAGGGAGGTCTAGCGAAATGTTGACAAAGCAGCCCCTGTAGAAGTGGAATGCCCGGTGACAAATAGGTTACGAACCTGTTCAGACTCGCGATGCTTACGCCTAGGTTGCCTGGAACGAAAGGAGCTTCGGAATGAAGAAGCGGAAACACCTGTGGGCCCTGTTCGCGGCCGGGGTGCTTACGTCCACGGCCTGCACCCGCCGGATCGGCGACTCGTGCAAGACCAACGTCGAGTGCAGCCCGCTCGGCGATCGCTTCTGCGATCTCGCCTCGCCCAGCGGCTACTGCACGGTCGAGGGCTGCGACAGCGCGAGCTGCCCGGACAGCGCGGTCTGCGTCCGCTTCTTCTCGCTGAAGGTCGGCAGCGGGGCGCAGTGCGACTCGCAGCTCATCGCGATGTCGCCCACCGACTGTGCCGCCAGCAGCGGCTGCTGCGTCGCCGGCACCCCCGGCTGCTGCCAGCTCGGCGAGCAGTGCCTGTGCTCGCAGGCCGGCTGCGGCACCCAGGGCTACTGCGCCAGCGAGAGCACCGAGCGCCGCTGGTGCATGCACGCGTGCAACAACGACGGCGACTGCCGCGACGGCTACCAGTGCCAGAGCACCGGCGGCAACGGCTCGCTCGCGGTGACCGTCCGCAACTCCGATGGGACGATCTCGCTGCCGACTTACAGCTACTGCGCGCCGCCGCTGTAGGGCGCAGGTCCGGCGGTCCCGCCCCGTGCTCTCAAGGTCCCTTGCCGCGATGAGGACTCCGTGTCGAGCTCCGTGCCCAAAGACGTGAAGGGTCGCCTGCGGCAGCGCGGGCAGGACGTGCTCGGCGCCGGCTGGTCGTGGACGACCCGGCTGGTCGAGGCCCTGGCCGCGACCACCTGGCGGCTGCGGCGATACCTCTTGCGCCGCGCGGTCTCTAGCCTGGGCTCGGTGGCCGGGGTGGTCGTGCTGGTGTTCGTGCTGCTGCACCTTATCCCCGGCGACCCGGTGGACAACCTGCTCGGCGAAGAGGCGCGACCGCAGGACAAGGCCGAGCTGCGCAAGTGCATGGACCTCGACCAGAGCCTGCCGGTGCAGTTCGGCCGCTTCCTCAAGAGCACTGTCGACGGGACGCTCGGCTACAGCTGCCCCGATCGCAAGCTCACCGTGGCGACGCGCATCAAGGCCGCCCTGCCGCCGACGATCCAGCTGGCGGTGGCGGGCATGGTGGTGGGCCTGTTCCTCGGGCTGCCGCTCGGCATCGCCGCGGCGCTCAAGGTGGACACGGCGTGGGATACGGCGCTGACGACGGTGGCGCTGCTCGGGATCAGCATGCCGTCGCCGTGGCTCGGGCCGATGCTGGTGTACATCTTCTTCGCGGTGCTGCAGTGGCTGCCCGGGCCCGGCGAGGATCCGGGCAAGCTGCGCGGCCTGGCGCTGCCGGCGGTGATGCTCGGCACCCACCTCATGGCGATGCTGGCGCGCATGACCCGCTCGTCGCTGCTCGACACCCTGTCGGAGGACTATATCCGCACCGCCCGCGCCAAGGGGCTGCCCGCGTGGAAGGTGGTCCTCAAGCACGCCATGCGCAACGCCCTTTTGCCGGTGATCACCGTCGCCGGGATGCAGTTCGGCTCGCTGCTCGCGGGGGCGGTGGTGACCGAGCGGGTGTTCGCCCGGCCGGGCCTGGGGACGCTGCTTTTGGAGGCGATCGCGCAGCGCGACTACCGGGTGGTGCAGGGCTGCACCCTGGTCATCGCCGTCATGTACGTCACCGTGAACCTGATCGTCGACGTGCTGTACGCCGCCGTCGACCCGCGGATCCGCGTATGAGCGGCGCCACCGGCAAGGCCCGGCTGACGCTGCCGCGGCTCGGGGCGGGCGTCTATCTGGGGCTTTTGCTGCTCGCGCTGTTCGTGCTGCTGGGCCTTGTTGGGCCGCTCTTGTGCAAGCGGCCGCCGACCCTGCACGATCCGGATCACCTGCTCAACGGGCCGTCGCTGCAGCACTGGCTGGGCACCGACGAGAACGGCTGCGACCTCCTGACCCAGCTCTGCTTCGGGGCGCGGGTGCTTTTGGGGATGTGCGTGAGCGTCGTCGGGCTGTGCCTGACGGTGGGCGTGCTGGTGGGGACGGTGGCCGGCTATGTCGGCGGCTGGCTGGACGAGGCGGTGATGCGGGTCATCGACGTGCTGCTGGCGTTCCCGGGCATCCTCCTGAACCTGGCGATCGTCGCTCTGGTGCCGCGCGCCGGGCTCGGCGTGCTGGTGTTCGCGCTGGCGGTCAACGGCTGGGTGGGCTACGCGCGGGTGGCGCGGGCGCAGGTGCTGCGGGTGCGCGAGCAGGAGTTCGTGCTCGCGGCGCGCGCGCTGGGCGTCGGGCCGGGGCGGGTGATGCTGCTGCACATCCTGCCGAGCATCTGGTCGCCGATCATCGTGCAGGCAACGTTTGGCTTTGCGGGCGTGGTGCTGGTCGAAGCAAGCTTGAGCTTCTTGGGTCTGGGTCCGCCGGTGCCGTACACCTGGGGCGCGCTGCTTGCGCAAGGAACGAACTTCTTTTGGCGAACGCGGCACCTCATCTTGGCGCCGGGGCTTGCGATTGCGCTGCTGGTGCTCGGGTGTAACTTGCTGGGCGACGGACTGCGCGACTACATCGATCCGAAGCGGACGCGATCGCGGTAGCAGCAGTCGCTCGGTGCCGCCCGACGGGCTCTGACGGAGATCGAAGGAGCAAGCGCGTCGATTGTGCGGCGCTTACGTCGAGGCGATGGTCCAGTTGCGCTCGATCGTGATCATCGGAGCGGCGGACGCGGGGAACTGGATCGTGCGGATCAAGTTGTCGACGCACTCACGGACTTTGCTGCCGTCGGGGCCTTTGTCGACTTTGACGTTGGTGGTGATGTTGATGACCTGACCGCGACCATTGATCGTCACTTTGGTGGCAATCTCGACGCGGCTGGCACCAGCATCGAGCGCACCGGACACGGCGCAGTCTTGCACCTGGCTGCCTTTGGCGACGAGCATTTGGGTTAGCTCTGCGGCGGTTCCGCCCCCTTTGGCCTTGCCCTTGGCTTTGCCTTTTGCGGGCGCTTTTGCGGGCGCTTTGGCAGCGGGCGCGGCAGGCGGTGCAGCCAGTGCTGACGAAGCGCTGAGCGAAGCCATTGCCAGCAGTGCAAACATCGCCCCCGAAAACAGCGCTGCTCGACGGGCGGGCCGAGCGGGCGCAGGGTAGTTGGCCGACATCATCTCTTCTCCTCCAAGTGGAGCCATTTTACTTGGCTTCGGTCCTTTGCTGGTTATTACGGTGCCAGCGCCGCAAATATTTACCGATCGTGCTGGGCCTCCTGGTCGTCGCTGTGCGGTGGCATCGCTTGACGCACTGCGTAGATGAGCTTAGGCTCAAATCATGAATTCAGATTCATCTTCTGGATCCAAGGTTCAGCGTCTGCGAGAGCGACAGAAGGAAGCGATCGCGCAGGAAATCCTGAGTGCCGCCGCGAAAGAGATTGTGGAAAAAGGCATTCACTCGATGCACATGGCCGACGTGGCGGCGCGGGCTGGCGTGGCTGTGGGTACGCTCTACAACCACTACAAGGATCGGGATGCGCTGCTGTGTGCGCTGGCCGCGCTGCGTCACAGCGAGCTGCTGAAGTCGCTCGATGAGCGGATCGCGGCGGTGGAAAACGAGCCGTTTCGTCTGCAGATTCGCGCGCTGCTGCTCGGGATCTTTTCGCACTTCGAGGAAAACTGGCAGTTCTTCGCGGCGTTCATGCAGGCCGAGTCCGCGCCGCCGGTGATTGCTCGACCGGCGCACAGCTTTCAGCGCGCGATGTACGAGCGGTTTGATGCGCTCATCGAGCGAGGCAAGCAGCAGCAGGTGCTTCGGGCGGAAGTGGCTGCGCTGGCTCCGTCGCTGCTGATGGGAATGACCCGCGCAATGTTGATGCGTCGTTTGTACGTGAAGGATGAGCCGAACTTGCTCAGTCACGTCGACATCTTGGTGGACTGTTTCCTGGATGGGGTGGGCAGGAAAAAAACATGAGCGAACCGGTAACACCGCGTCGACCACCGGTGAACAAGTGGTTGGTCACGATCTCGGTGACGTTTGGCACGCTGATGGGGGCCATCGACGCCTCGATTGTGAATGTGGCGATTCCTCACTTGCGAGGTGAGCTTGGCGCGACCGTCGAAGAAGTGACGTGGGTGACGACGTCCTTCGTGATTGCGACGGTGCTGGTGATGCCTCTGACGGCGTTTTTGGGACGCTTGTTTGGGCAGAAGCGGATCTATCTGATTGCGCTCGTGCTGTTTTTGCTCGGCTCGATGCTGTGCGGAATGGCGAGGTCGCTGTCGATGATGATCCTGGCGCGCATCGTTCAAGGACTGGGTGCGGGCGCGCTTCAGCCGACGGAACAGGCGATTTTGCGACAGACGTTTCCGCCCGAAGAGCAAGGCATGGCTTCGGCGGTGTTCGGAATGGCGGTGGTGCTCGGACCGGCGTTTGGACCGACGCTGGGCGGCTACATCATCGACAACTACAGCTGGCCGTGGATTTTCTACATCAACCTTCCCGTCGGAGCGATCGCGGTTCTGATGGTGTCTCGGTTTGTGCATGAGCCCGAAGACATCCGTGCGGCGAACCAAGCGGCAGCAGCGACGCAGCGCAACAACATCGACTGGACGGGAATCGCGCTTCTGTCGGTGTGTTTGTCGACGATGCAGTACGTGCTGGAAGAAGGCGCGCGCAATGACTGGTTTGAATCGAAGCTGATCTTGTCGTGCGCGGTCGTCGCGGTGGTGACGCTGGTGGGGTTTGTGTGGCAAGAGCTGCGTGCGAAGGCTCCCGTCGTCGATCTGTCGCTGTTCAAGAACGAGGTGTTTTCGTCGGGAACGCTGATTGGCTCGGTGATGTTCGCGATGCTGATGGCGATGACGTTCCTTCTGCCGCTGTTTATGCAGGAAATGCTGGGCTTTACGGCGACGCAGTCGGGGCTGGCGCTGATGCCGCGCTCGCTGGCGATGATCGTCGCGATGCCCATCGTCGGACGGCTATATAACCGGGTGTCGCCGCGGCTGTTTATCTCGGTTGGAATCCTGCTGTTTGTGACGAGCGCGTACCAAATGAGCCACTACACGCTCGATACGTCGGCCAAAGACGTGGTGAGCGTGCTGTTGCTGCAAGGCGTCGCGTTTGCGTGTCTGTTCATTCCGCTGACGACGGTGGCGCTGAGCCAGATTCCTCGGCTGAAGATGGCGGATGCGGCAGGACTGAACTCGCTGCTGCGACAGATTGGCGGCAGCATGGGTCTGGCAATCTTCGCGTCGCTGATCAGTCGGTTCGCGACGCAGGCTCGGTACGGGATGACGGCGAACTTGAATCACGGTCGTCCCGAGCTGCTGATGCGGCTGGCGTCGCTCAAGCAGTTCCTGATTTCTCACGGCAGTGACCTGCGCTCGGCGGAAGAGGGCGCGCGTCGGATGCTGTCGGGAATGCTGATGCAGCAGTCGATGATCTTGTCCTTCGAGAAGCTGTTCCTTCTCGCTGGGATTGCATTTTTGTGTGTGCTGCCGCTGGTGATGTTTTTGCGGGCCCCGAAGCTGGGCGCGAAGCAGCAAGGCGCAGTCGACGTCCACATTGAGGTATGAAGATGGAAAATCACGGTTCAAATGGCCATCCGTCAGACGGTGTGGCGACTCCTTCGGTGGTGGCTCCTGTGTATCAACCGACTCCGCCGCGCGTGCGTCGTCTGCCGATTGTGATTGGCTTGGCTCTGCTTATCGTCGGTGCGGGCGGCGGTTATTCGTATCTGTCAGCCGGGCAAGAATCGACGGATGCCGCGCAGGTCACGTCGGACATGCTGCCGGTGGCGACGCGCGTATCGGGTCAGGTGGTCAAGGTTCACATCGTCGAAAACCAGCTTGTGAAGAAGGGCGACTTGCTGGCGCAGCTCGATAGCCTGGACTTCGAGGCGCGGGTCAAGCAAGCCGAGGCAGAGCTGGCCACGGCGCAAGCTCAGTCGCAGGCCGCGACGGCCCAGGTGCAGGTGGTGGACGCCAGCTCGCGCGGTGGACTGATGAGCGCCAAAGCGATGGTGTCGGGCTCTGCGGCGGGCGTGGGAAGTGCGGCGGCGCAGATTGCGTCGGCGCGAGCGACGGTGATGCGTGCCGAGACAGAGATGCGCAAAGCCAAGCTGGATCTGGAGCGTGCCAAGGAGCTGCGGGCGGCGAACGCGGTGCCGCAAGAGCGGCTCGATGCGATGCAGATTGCCTATGACTCGTCGCAGGCGGCGGTGGCGCAGGCGCAAGCGCAGCTGGCGGTGGCTCGTGAGTCGAAGCTGTCGGCAGAGACGCGCGTGCGTGAAGCCAAAGGTCGGCTGGATCAGAGCGCTCCCGTCGATGCGCAGCTGGCGGTGGTCAAGGCGCAGGCGGAGCTGGCGAGTGCGCGTGTGCGGAGCGCCGAGGCTGCGCTGGATCTGGCCAAGCTTCAGCTTTCGTATACCAAGATCGTCGCTCCGAGTGATGGCATTGCATCGAAGCTGACGGTTCACGAAGGTCAGCTGCTGGGTCAAGGTCAGCCGATTGTCGAGCTGGTTCCGACGGCAACTTATGTCATCGCGAACTTCAAAGAGACGCAGATTGGCAGCATGAAGCCGGGACAGTCCGCACGGATCAAGATTGATACGTATCCGGGACGGCACTTCGACGGGAAAATCGAGAGCCTCGCGGGAGGTACCGGATCGAGCTTTGCGCTGCTTCCCGCTGACAATGCGTCGGGAAACTTCGTGAAGGTGGTGCAGCGCGTTCCGGTTCGGATTGCGTGGGTCGCGCCGCCGCAAGATGTCGCGCTACGAGCTGGGCTGTCCGCTGAAGTGACGGTTTCCGTCGGGAAATGACCATGAAGACCTCCGTTTGGCTTGGTGTGTTGGGCGCTGTGGCGACGCTTGTCAGCACAAGCTCAGTGCAGGCCGAGGCTCGGCGCTTGACGCTGGCCGATGCAGAGCGGCTGGCGCTGGACTCCAATCCGTCGCTCCAGTCGGTGGCGTCGCGTGCGAAGGCGGGCGACATTGGCTCGCGGGCGGGCATCAGTCGGATGCTCCCGGCGGTGGTTGTGACGGACGAATACCAGCACTGGAACAGTCCGTTTGTGATCAGCTTTGGGCCTCAGCAGCTTCAGGCGCGAGATGCCGATACCAACAGCTTCGCAGCGTCGGTGAATCAGCCGCTGCTTGGGCTGTTGCGGCTGGTTGAAGAGTATCGGGCGCAGCGGGCTCAAGTCGGTGTGGCGACGGGACAGCTGAAGGTGGTGCAGGCGGCGGTGCGCAAAGGAATTCGCGTCGCGTTTTTGCGTCACTTCGAGGCCAAAGCGCTGGAAGAAATCGCGCTTCAGTCGGAAAAAGAGCTAAACGAGCAGGTTCAGATTGCGCAGGCTCGTCTGAAAGCGGGTGTGTTGACGCACGCGGATCTGCTGCGCGTGAAGGTGGCGGCGGCCAATGCGCAGCAGCAGGGCATCGTCGCCAAGACGCAAGCGGACGTGGCGCGCGCGAACATCTTGATTGCGACGGGAAGCTCGCCAGATGATGCGATTGATCTGGTGCCTCCGTCGGATTTGCTTCAGACCTCGCGCACGGAAACGGGCTCGTATGGGACGGTGGTGGCACGCGCGCTTCAGGCTCGACCGGAGCTTCAGGTGGCGAACCTGACGGTGCAGGCGTCCAAGCACGAAGCGCGGGCGCGGCTGTGGTCGATGCTGCCCGATATCAATGCCGAAGGTGCGTACGTTCGCGTCGATGGACAGGTGTTTGCGGCGCAGAACTCGGCGTACGTCGGAATCAAGGCAACGTGGCCGATTTGGACGTGGGGCGCGAGCTGGTTTGGCTATCAAGCGGCGCAGGCCGCGAGTCAGGCCGCGCAGCAAGAGCTTCAGTCACAGCGACGACAGGTTTCGACCGAAGTTGCCTCTGAGCTTTCGCAGTCGCACGCGGCCCGTAGCGCGGTCAACCTGGCGGAGCAGTCGATTGCGAGCGCGCAAGAAGCGTATCGAGTGACCGACGCGCTGGTCAAAGCGGGAAGCGCGACGACGACGGATCTTCTGGAGTCTCAGTCGGCGCTAAACCAAGCACGGCTGAACTTGGTTCGCGCGCAGTATCAGCTGGCGCTGGCGTACGTCTCGATTCAGCACGCGGTCGGGGAATAGCTTCTCAACCTGCGCCACGACGGATTCATTGCAGCTTGAACCTGGCTTCGCTACTGTGCGGACATGGCTGCCGATCACTCGCCGCGTTTTCTTCGTCTGTGTGAACAGGCTCGTCGCGAGATCGTCGAGGTCAGCGCTGCCGATTTCGAGCGAGAGCTGTCCGAGCGTCAGAGCCTGATCCTGTCGGGCCGTGAGCCCTCGTCGCTGTACTTTCTGGATGTTCGGGAAGATCACGAGTGGCTGACGGAGCGGATTCCTGGTTCGACGCACCTGGGCCGAGGCATTCTCGAGAGAGATGTCGAGCGACTGGTCCGCGACCCTGAGACGGCGATTGTGCTCTACTGCGGCGGCGGATATCGCTCGGCACTTGCAACCCAGTCGCTTGGCAAGATGGGCTACACTCACGTGCGCTCGCTGGCTGGGGGTTTTCGCGGCTGGAAGGAATCGGGGCGTCCGACGGTGCTCGGTGAACCGCAGCCAGACCTGAGCCACTTTCGACACCACGCTTTTGAGGGACTGACCATGACACCCAAGCACATCATCGTCGCTACCGATTTGACTGAGCTGTCTGAGCCCGCGCTGCGGATGGCCAAGTCGCTTGCTGAGCCGCTCGGCAGTCGCATCACGCTGGTTCACGTTCTGGAGCCCGCGCCGATGCCTCCGGGTCTGGAAGCGTTTGCGCTCGAGGGAATGCCGATCGACTGGGAAGAGCGTCTGCTGCAAGGGCGAAGCGAGGCTGCGAGCCGACGGATGGCTGACCTCGCAGCGGCGGAGACGACACCGAAAGTGACCGTTCACTGGCGGCTGCTTCAAGGACAGATGCCCGACGCGCTGCTCGAGGAAATCAAGGCGCTCGAGGGAGATCTGCTCATCGTGGGGACGCACGGTCGCAAGGGCGTGTCGCACCTGCTGCTTGGCTCGGTTGCGGAAAAGCTGATGCGCGGCGCGACCTGTCCGGTGCTGGTGGTTCGTCCGACGGCGCGCTAAGCGGCTTGGATCGACAAAGCGATGGCCAGAGCCGCTTTTTTTGACATGGATCTGACGCTTCTGCGCGTCAACAGCGGCTCTCGCTGGATCAAGTACCTGCGACGGCGCGGTGAGATCGGACTGCCGATGCTGCTCAAGAGCGGCTACTGGCTGTTTCAGTATCGACTGTCGCTGCTCAACATGGAGGCGGTGGCTGCCAAGCTGGCGCTCGACATGGCGGGCGATGCCGAGGCGGAGATGCGCGAAAAAGTCGGTGAGTTCTATCGCACCGAGATTCGTGACACCGTGTCGCCGCTTGCAAAAGAAGCGCTGGAGCGTCACCGTCAGCAAGGTGATCGCATTGTGCTTCTGACGAGTGCAACGCCGTATGTGGCCGAGCCGCTCGCGGATGAGCTGGCGATTCCTCATGTGCTGTGTACGCGACTTGCCGTCGAAAACGGTCGATTTTCCGGGACGCTGCTGCCGCCCGCTTGCTATGGCGAAGGCAAAGTTCATCACGCCGAGCGCTTCGCCAGCTCACACGGGATCGACCTAGACGCGAGCTTCTTTTACACCGACAGCTATAGTGACTTGCCTATGCTCCTTCGCGTCGGACAGCCCGTCGCGGTAAATCCCGATCGACGCTTGGTTCGCTATGCTCGCCATCGCGGCTGGCCGATTCTAAGCTGGTAGAACTTCACAGCGCCCAGGAGAGACGCGGAATGACCCCTATCGCAAAAGTACCCGACGCGACGGCTTGCTTGCCGCCAGCGGTGGGTCGTCTGATTGAGCTGGCACTCGACGAGGATCTCGGACGAGGTGACGTGACGAGCGAAGCGATCTTCGGCTCGCACGACATGGCGCAGGCGGTGATCCTGGCCAAGAGCGAGCTGGTTCTGTCGGGGCTCGATGTGGTCACGGCGGTGTTTCGGGCTGTGGATGCGCGGATTGCGACGACGATGCTGTTTCCCGACGGCAGCTCGATTCATCCGCACACCCAGGTGATGCGAATGGAAGGTCCGCTGCGATCGATTTTGGCGGCGGAGCGAACGGCCCTAAACTTCGTCCAGCGACTGTCGGGAATTGCGACGCTGGCTCGTCGCTACGTGCATGCTGTGACGGGCACTTCGGCGCGCATCGTCGATACCCGCAAGACCGCGCCGGGCTTTCGTTTCTTGGACAAGCGAGCGGTTCGTCACGGTGGCGCGCACAATCATAGATCGGAAGAGC
>ERZ650309.1601-NODE-1601-length-10590-cov-4.007214_pt1 | contig 10590 bp, 7 predicted proteins | sample MGYA00376245_ERZ650309 | MGnify/ENA primary metagenome ERZ650309 (study PRJEB26733, sample SAMN07839294) | wastewater metagenome | biome: urban; feature: wastewater treatment plant; material: waste water | place: USA: North Carolina | collected 2016-04-26 ...
AGCCTGACCATCCTTTCCTGCAGTCTCGTGGCCGTCACGGCTATACCCGGTTACGCTCAGAACGCGCAAAGCGTGCGACTGGGTGACGCAGCGTTGACCTATGCCGCCGGGTCGATTCGACAGGACATGCCGATCGACGGTGTTATCAATGTCATTACCGGCGACAATCAATTATCCGGCAACCGGATGATGCTGGGATGGTCGGGCACAGATACGTTGTATCTCAAGCTGAAAAATCCGGGCGAGGCGGCGATCGGTGACCTGTATACCGTCTATAGGCGGTCTCGCAAGGTGTTTCATCCCATTACCAAGCAGTATCTCGGGTATGTCATCAATCGGGTTGGCGTTGTGAAAGTTGTTCAACTGGATCCCGTGTTGGTAGGCGTACAGGTTGTCCGATCGTACGCACCCCTTTCACCCGGTGATCCGGTCATGCGCTTTACGCCCCCTCCTGTTGAGGGCATCAATGAGCCTTCCTCTGTAGGGCCAGATGTCGAAGGAATGATTGTCGAATTGCAGGCAGACAAGCATATGTCGCTCGTGTCGCAAGGAAATCTCGTGTACCTCGATAAGGGGCAGGATGACGGACTCCGTTCCGGAGACTTCATGGAGGTATTTCGGACGGGCGGCGGCCTTCCCGAGCGAAAGATCGGCGAAGTGAGGGTGCTTGCGACGGAGCCTCACACAGCCACTGCCGTAGTGTCCAAGGCTTCTGCCCGCGCCCTGGTCGGTGATCGTCTTCGTTCCAAACACGGTGTGTCCCTAGACGCCATGCAGTCTAACGGCGAAGGAATCGATCATCAGGCGACTACCGCGCAGCCGGTGATGGTTTCGAAGCCGGATGCTTCCGTCTCTGCTGCCAGTGAAGTCCGTTTGACCGGTAAGGTGAAAAGCGAGGGTGCTCGAAGAAGTCAGCGGCTTAACCTTGATGATCTGGCGGATCAGTTGGAATACGAGTCCGGGGAAGTCAAAGTGAAACCCGCCGGCATACCCATTCTTGAAAAATTGACCGCGTATTTGACGACGACGGCCAACGGTCAGCAGGTCCGCGTCGAAGGTCATTCCGATAACATGGAAATCGGTCCGACGTTGAAGGGCGCATTTCCTACGAATTGGGAATTATCCAAGGCCCGTGCAGCAGAAATCGTCCGATATTTGGTCGAGAAGGGGGGCATGGATTCCGCAAAGCTGTCTGCCGTAGGGTACGGAGCCAGCCGTCCGGTGGCCAGCAATGGAACCGACGAGGGACGGAAGAAAAACCGCCGCATCGAAGTTGTGCTGGAGTCGCTCGACGAGACCGCCTCAGTGCAACCGCTGAAGGCACCAGTCGATGAACAGCCGGTAGGCTCGTCCCAGTTTACCTACAACCAAATGGATTCAGTGCCGGTGAATCCGACGAGCGTGCCCGTGTCCGAGGTGCCGTCTGGGCCGACTCCATCGGATGTGACAAGTGATCGTGGCATGGTAGTCCCTGGCGACGGGGCGCCGGCCTCTCCTGTTGATGGCGTTCCCCCCGCGCCTGCCCCTGGCTCGTAGTCGAGAAGACGGCTGGTTTCGTAGTACAAGCCAGCCGTCGTCCAACACCTGTTCTGCTGCCCCTCCCTTATCTAGGCGTAGTCCCTTTTCAAGCACATCCTCACGCTATCTTTCACCGGTTGTCATTGTTGCACGGGTCCGGTGTTGTTAGAATGCCGCATGCTCGACCCCCGCTCGCAGGCAGCCACGCCGATGGTTCCTGCGCCTGCCCCTGAATATGTTGACGTGGTATTACCGCGTCGGCTGCACCGATCGTTCACCTATAGTATCCCGCCCGAGCTCAAGGGCCGTGTGGTGATCGGACGTTCAGTGGTCGTGCCGTTTGGTTCCCAAGACCTTCACGGCCTCGTGATCGCGGTCTATCACCGCCTCCCGCCAGGCGCACCGGAGAAGGGCCTTAAAGCCATCCGCTCCTTGAGTGTGGCGTCACCGGACCACCTGTTGAGCACCGAGCAAATCGGCCTCAGTCACTGGGTTGCGGAACGGTATGCCGCACCTTGGGGGCAATGTATCAAACTCGTTCTGCCCCCAGCTGATCGGGTGGGGCCATCTCAGCCTCGATACGTGCCGACCGCGCAGGGCCTTGTGACACCCGCCGCCGTCGAGGCGTTGGGAGAAACCGAAGCAGAGTTGCTCGCTCGCTTGCAGCGGCGTCCCAAGGGCATCATGGCAACGACTCTTCTAAAAGGAGACAGGTCCCGGTTGACCCTCGCCTTGCACGCCCTGGTCCAAAAAGGGCTGGTGGGGCGTTGTGATGAACCGGTCCCCCCGAGAATCACTCGTCTCTCAAAGAAGGGGCCAACGTCAGGAGCCGGACTTCCGCTGGAGTTAGGAGAGGCTCATGATCGTCTCGAGCAGCCTCCCCCGGAAGCGAGGCCGTGGCCGGCGGTGGTGGAACAGACCCTCGCAAAGAAGACCTTCGTCCCATTACTCCTGCAGGGGAATTCCCGCACGAGACAATGGTGCCTGACACAGGCGGTCCAAGCTACCATTCGCCTGGGCAAGCAGGTGTTGATTCTCACGGGTGATGTCGAGCATGCGAGTCGATTGGTTAGAGCGCTGGAATCGGCGGGCGAACGGCCGCTGCTCCTGCACAGCGGCCTATCGATGAAGGCGCGCGCGGCGGTGTGGCAGGAGGTGCAAGAGGGCTCGGCCATGATTCTGATCGGCACCCGCATGGCGGTCTTTGCCCCTCTGGGGCGGCTAGGCCTCGTGTGGGTGGAAGGCGAGGACGATGCCTCCCTGAAAGAAGAGCAGGTGCCTCGCTATCATGCCCGGGAGGTTGCGCACTATCGTGCTTCCCACGACGATGCTGTGTTGGTGCTCGCCTCCAATCATCCCTCTCTCGAAAGTCTCTCGGCGGTTGAAGAAGGACGCATGACAGCCTGTGTGTATCGTGCCCCGGAGCAACTGCCGATCGTAGACGTGATCGATATGAAGAAGTCTCCCAGAGACGTCTCAGGAGGCATGGCCTTGTCGCCTCCCCTGGTCGAAGGACTGCGTGACGCGTTGAGTCAGAAGGCCCTGTCGATTCTGTACTTGAATCGCAAAGGGTTTGCGAGTGTCCTGCATTGCGGGGACTGCGGGGCGATGCCGCAGTGTGATGTCTGTAGTGTCGCGTTGACCTTCTTCCGGCGAAGCAATCATGTCCGCTGCCACTATTGCGGACGGACCAAACCTGTGCCCGAACATTGTCCTCGCTGCCAATCGCTGAAGTTGGAGCCGGTGGGGTCGGGAACGGAACGTGTGGAGGAGGCCGTCCGGCGCCAGTTTCCTCAGGCGCGGGTGGGACGTGTGGATAGCGAAACGATTCGTCGTCCTGCCGATGCGCGGGCCTTGCATCGGCTGCTGGCCGCAGGCGAACTCGATATTCTGATCGGGACGCAAATGATATTCCGGCTCGGTCTTCAAGGCCGGGCGGCATTCGTTGCGCTGCCGGATGGAGATGCGGGTCTGCACGTTCCCGATTTCCGTTCAGCGGAACGAATGTATCATGCCCTTCTGGACGCTGCCGATCTGGCCCGTCCGGCCTCCGCCGATGGCCGGCTTCTTATACAAACGCGCCTGGCAGATCATCATGCGATCGCGGCGGTGGCATCCGGTGACGAAACCGTATTTCTGATGCAGGAACAGGCCTTCCGGCAGATGTTGCAATATCCCCCTTCGACCTGCCTGGTCAGGCTGGATGTGTCGGGGACATTGGAGCCGGTGGTGTCTCAAGCTGCCGCTCGCTGGACGGCGTTGTTGAAAGCACAAGCTGCGGGAAGAGCACAAACGATTGTTGTCCTGGGGCCATCTCCTGCGCCGCATGTTCTGACGCGAGGTCGGTACTGTTGGCAGATCCTGGTCAAATCCAGTTCTTTAGAGGATGGGAAAGAGGTCGCCGTGCGGACGCGCGAGAATCTTGAACGTGAGTCCCGTCGGGGTAGTCTCCGGTATGATATTGACGTCGATCCGGTCTCGATGGGGTGAGGCGAGTCAGGCTCGCGGGCGTTTCTTCTTGCCTCTCGACGGGGTCGGTGTGTGTGTCTGAACCGGAACTGGTGGGGCGTTCTGTGCCCGCAACCGTTTGAAGAGACCAAGAGCAAACGTCACCCAGAACACCGAAGTGAACAGGCCGAAGAGCACAGCATTCAGAATCGTTCCCATCTGTTCCTCGGTCGGCTGAACCCCTTCCATCCGGATACGCACCATGGTCACAATCGGCCAAGTCATGCTTTCAATGCCAAGTCCCAATGTCGTCCAGGCCCAGACGGCTCCGATGCTGCGTGCCTGCCAGAGGAGACAGGCGGTTGCCACAGCGGCGACGAGCAGCGTCCAGACGATCCCTGCCTGATCCCACATGACAAAGATGCCGCCGGCGACGACAAGGCCGCCCAGTACCGCATGCAGTTGAGGAGTCCACAAGATCATAGTCACGGATTCGTGTACAGGGACAAGAGAGACGAACGCGCGCGTAGTGTGCGGATCGATCGGCTGGAAGTCAATGGACGGATGCGTGGCGGTCAGCGAGCGGAGGGGGATCGGTCAGCCGGCAATCTCAGCCTGAACGGCATCCAGCAGCTGTTGCATCTCGAAGGGCTTCTGAAGTGTGCGCCGGGCGCCGAGCATGCGGGCGACATCCAGAAAGTTCAGGATGCCGATCATGTCGCTGCCGCCGGTGATGGCCATGATCTTGGCGTCGGGAAATTCGCGCCGTAAGGTCAGAATGCTCTCTAACCCGTCCTGGTCCGGCATGAGAATATCCATAATCACCAGATCTGCGGGTGATTGACGGTAGTGCGACAACCCCTCTTTGCCGTCGGCTGCTTCTTGGACACGATAGCCTGCCTGCTCGAGCGTGGTGCGGATAAGCCGGCGAATCGCTTCTTCGTCGTCCACAATCAAAACCGATGGCATAACGTTCCTCGCAGGAGTTCTAGTGATGGCCCTCTGAGATCAGGCTGTGCGACCCTGCAGAGAGGGCTGGTTCCGGGGCCCGGCACTCATCGCGAATTTATCGCTCTTTGTCGCGCTCAGCAAGAAATTCCTTCTGTGCGGTGATGTCGGCTGCAGCCGCTCCAGGCGACTCGGGTGCACCCATGGAACTCGGGGGCACGATCGCGGGTAAGTACACTTCGATCGTCGTTCCCTGGCCGGCTGTGCTGATGGAGCGAAGGGTTCCACCATGTTCGCTCACGATGCGTTGAACCCCGGAGAGTTCCGTCCCGGCTTGGGTTCCTTCCGGTAGGTGTGCGAACAAGGGGCCCACTTTGTGACGGTGGTCTTGGGCGCTCACCTCTTCGCCTGTATCTGACACCGTAAGGCACACATAGTGGCCGGGGGGGAGCGGAAGCTCGTGTTCGTTCGTCGACTGGTTCAGGTGGATATTGTCGAGGCGCACCTCCAGAATGCCGCCGTCCGGTTTCATGGCTAACTCAGCATGGGCCAGGAGTTTCATGCACACGTGGTGAATCTGCGTGGGGTCGGCATAAATCGGAGCGGTCGCTCCCGGGATCCACTCGCGAAGGCTAATGTTCTCAGGCAACGTGCCCTTCAGGAGTCGTAACGTTTCTTTCAGGAGAATATCCAGGGAGATCGCTTGTTTGATGCCCTCTGCCTGGCGGCCGAACATGAGCATCTGGGTCACCAGATCCCTGGCTCGTTTCGAGGCGAGGACCACTTGCTGGATATGACCGTGTACCCGACTGTCCGGAACGAGTAATGGCAGGGCCAGGTCGGAGAATCCCATGATCGCTGTCAGGCAGTTATTGAGCTCATGCGCGATGCCGCCGGCAAGGGTGGCGACCGCCGCCATTTTATGCGCCCGGCGCAACTGTGCTGCGGCGTCTTTAGAGGCGGTGATATCTGTGGCCAATACCTGAATGGCCGGGTGGCCATCAAAGCTGACGTGGCTTGCCACCAATTCCAGATCAAGACGCGTCCCATCTGGGCGCATGTATTGCCGCTCCGCAGGGGACGTGGATTCCATATCATGAGCTGAGCCTGCCACGGGAAGATTCTGCAGAAACTCTTTCGGGAAACATTCCCACAGGGACCGTCCTTCAGCAGAGGGCGATGTCAGCAGGGCAAAGAGTCTTGCGCCCGCGTCATTCATGAACAGAATCGTCTCGTCCGCGTAGACCACGATCGCATTGGGCGAAAGTGCGGCCAAGCTTCGGTAGCGGTCTTCGCAGGCATGTAAGGCTTCTAGCGCCAGATGCCGCGGGGTGATATCGCGGATCACACCGACGTATCCGCTGGGGGGATTGCCCTCGGCGCGCAGGGGAAATGCTTCGGCCATCACCCAACGGAGCGATCCATCGGGTCTGTGAAAACGAAATTCGCGTGAAAAGCTGCGGGCCTGTCCCGTGGCTGCGGACCATTCCGTCTCAATGACATCGTGGTCTTCAGCAGCAAGAGCCGTGAGCCAACATTCTCCGGGTGCCGGTGTGTGGGGAAATCCGGCCATGCGGCGCAAGCGTTCATTGAGATAAAGGGTCTGCCCTGCCGGGTCCGAGAGGAAAATGCCGATCGATGCCTGTCGCGAGAGGGTGCGGACAACGGCCTCAATTGAACGGAAATCTCCTGAGGAAGGGAAGGCCGCTGCCAGGTCTTGCGCGTTCACACGTCACTCCTTCATTTACACTGAGGGGGCGATGCCGTCGGCAGTGCCGATCCACCCTAGAGTCCATCCGGTTGGTGGAAATGGCTCCTGGAATCGCGGAGAGCACGAATACGTACCTCCGTGCGCTACATCGCCTGCAGGATTCGCATCATATCACCAAGCCTGATCATGCGGTGAGCGATGATTGAAATTTTGCAACGTAATTGGGCCCTAGTGTAGTAGGGCCGTTTATCTGCGTGAAGCGCGGCCCGGGATGTCACGACCCCATAGGTAGTCGTAGGGAGCATCGAGCGTCATGTGATGAGGGGTGTGACTGAAGAAGGAAGAGTTGCTGAACGGGGGCTGGGTGTCCGTATCTACTGCCCTGTGTGCGAGGCCCGTCTACCACCACTGAGTTTGGTGCCGAAGGCGGGACTTGAACCCGCACGGCTTGCGCCACACGCCCCTCAAACGTGCGTGTCTGCCATTCCACCACTTCGGCAACCGAATCGCTCTCCGTCGACACATGAGGCCGGGTGCGGACGAGCCGACAGCGGGCGATGAATTGCCCGTTCTCGCTACGTAGTCCCCAGGCCCCAGAGGAAGCGCATTATAGAAGTGGTCCAAAATGCTTGTCAATCAACTAGTTGTCCGGTAGAATCTGACGCGTGCTGCGTGGACACGTGGCATACCCTTCCCATTACAGCGATCAGCGGACCAACGTTCGAGATGACGCCTCTCTCAGCCCCACATTTTTCCGCTACCGGACGGCAGACGGGGATCGCCGCGCTCTTCGACGTCGACAATACGTTGCTGCCCGGACAGGCCAGCGAAGTGCGGTTCTTTCGATTCCTCTGGAAGCGAGGCCTGGTGGGATGGCGTGAGGTGCGGGACAGCATTCACTGGGTGCTGCGATGTGCGCCTCCGGTGTCGCTCCACCCGTTGCGGGAACGGAAGCTCTATTTGGCTGGAAAGGGCGCGGCTGAGGTCGAAGCGTTGGCTGAAGAATTTTGCCGTACCGAACTATGTCCCCGTCTGTCTGCCCAGGGGCTCTCCCGGATGGATGAGCACCGGCGAGCCGGGCATCATATCGTGCTGGTGACTGGATCGCTCGATTTCCTGATTGCGCCGTTGGCCGCATTGTTGGAGGTGCCGACCTTGCTGGCTGCCAGGCTGGAACAGCAGGAGCGACAGTTTACGGGGCATGTGTGCGCGCCGTTGCCCTATGGCCCGGGAAAGCGGGAGCTGATTGCCCGGCTGACGCGGGACTCCGGCATTGATCTGGCCCAGTCCTTTGCCTACGGCGATAGTCCCGGCGACGTCGAATTACTCGAGATGGTCGGTCATCCGTTGGTCGTGAATCCCATTCGAGGAATGGACCGTATCGCTCAGCGAAATGGGTGGCCCATGACCACATGGACATAAAGATTTCCGCCGGCCCATCGACACAGGTTGACCTGTCACCTCGATCCACGATGCTTAAAGTTACCGAAATTTTCCACAGCATTCAGGGTGAGTCGACGCATGCCGGTCGTCCCTGCGTCTTCATTCGTTTGACGGGATGTCCTCTGCGATGCACCTGGTGCGATACCGCCTATGCGTTTTACGGCGGCCAGGATCTGGCGCAGGCTGACATCATTGAGCAGGTGCGGGCTTTCGGGTGTAATCTGGTTGAAGTCACTGGAGGAGAGCCGCTCAGCCAGCCGGCATCCCTGCCATTGTTGAGCAGGCTCTGCGATGAGGGCTTCGAGGTGCTCCTGGAGACCAGTGGGGCCGTCGATACGTCTGGCGTGGATACACGAGTGCACATCGTGCTGGATGTGAAATGTCCTGGAAGCGGCATGGTCGAGCGCATGTATTGGCCGAATGTCGACCGGCTGTCGCCTCGGGATGAAGTCAAGTTTGTCATCAAGGACCGGGCTGATTATGAGTGGGCGCGCGAGGTGGTACGCAGCCGGAATCTTGCGGCGCGCTGCACGGTGCTGATGAGTCCCGTCTTTGGCGAAGTTGATGCGCGACAGTTGGCGGAATGGGTGCTGGCCGATAGATTGCCGGTCAGGTTTCAGCTGCAAATGCACAAGCAGATATGGGCGCCGGATATGCGCGGGGTGTAAGCACGGCCGGGTAGCCGAACGTCGGCAGATGGGTGAACAGCGAACGGCAAGAACCAGGGAGGATTGATGAAGAAGATCCAAGTGCAAGCACAGGTGGGGCGGGCAGAACAAGACACCGCCGAGGTGCTGGTATTGCTCTGTTGCGAGGGTGCATCAGACCTTTCGCCGGAAGCGGCCGCCATCAACACGCAACTCGGCGGACAGCTCGCGGCCTTGATTCAGCGCGGGGAATTTGAAGGCAAGCCCGGCGAGGGGCTGTTGGTGCATACGCAGGGCAAAGCCAAGGCGAAGCGATTGCTGCTGGCCGGCTTGGGGAAGGAAAAAGATTTGCGCCTCGACGCGTTCCGCCAGGCGTTGGGATCTGCAGTCAAACGCGTCCGCCAGGCCAAAGTGTCTTCATTCGGCGTGGTGCTGCCGGGTGCGGTACTGGAAGAAATTCCTGTTCAGGACGTCGCGCAGGCCATGGCCGAAGGGGCCATCCTCGGCAATTATCAATTCACGGCCTATCGGAGTTCGAACGGCAACAAACCGGTGGACGTCGAACGGCTGACGATCTATGTCGCGCAAACCTCGCTGCTGGCCCAGGTTACCGAGGGCATCCGGCGCGGCGTGGCAACGGCGGAGGCCACGGTCCTGGTCCGCGATCTGTGTAACCATCCGGCCAATTTCATGACCCCCAACCGGATTGTGCAGGAAGCGAAGGCTGTCGCGAAAGAGCCGGGCGTCAAGCTGAAGGTGCTTGAACAGAAGGAGATGGAACAGCTCGGCATGGGCGCCTTACTCGGCGTAGCCAAGGGCAGCCATGAACCGCCGAAGTTTATTATTCTGGAATACAAGGGCGCGAAGGCGAAGAAGGGCGAGCCTCCGGTGGTCATGGTCGGCAAGACGATTACCTTCGACACCGGCGGCATTTCGCTGAAGCCGGCCGAGAATATGGAACATATGAAGGCCGACATGACGGGCGGCGCCGAGGTGCTGGCGACGATGCGGGCTGCGGCACGATTGAAGTTGCCGGTGCATTTGGTGAGCATCTTGCCGGTCGCGGAAAATATGCCGGGCGGTCGCGCGATGCGGCCAGGCGATATCGTCAAGACGCTCTCCGGAAAAACCGTTGAAGTTCAGAACACCGATGCCGAGGGCCGATTGATCCTCTCGGATGCCTTGGCCTATGCCACCCGCTACAAACCGGCGGTCTTGATCGACATCGCGACCTTGACCGGTGCCTGTGTTGTGGCGCTCGGCCAATTTGCCATCGGTATGTTCGGCAACAACGATCAGTTGAAAGAGCATGTCCGGAATGCGGGCATGCGCGCCGGTGAGCGGGTGTGGGAAATGCCGCTCTGGGAAGAGTACTTCGAACAGCTGCGCAGCGATGTGGCCGATATGCGGAACATCGGTGGCCGTGGCGGAGGCATGATTACCGCGGCGCTGTTCCTGAGCAAGTTTGTCGGCGACTGCCCGTGGATTCATCTGGATATTGCCAGCACGGACTGGAGCGAGCGCGAGCGAGCCTACCTCCCGAAGGGGCCCACCGGGATCGGCACGCGGTTGCTCATCCAATTCCTCCTCGATCGCACGTTGCCCTAACGAGCACCGGAGCGTGGGGCGGCGTCAGGAGAGTCTCCATCTGCTTCTCACTCAGAGCGTCATTGTAGGGGGTTATGACATTACGCGAGCAAATCGGCCAGCTCTTCATGATGGGATTTACCGGGACGACGGTGAGCCACGACCTGGCCTCGTTCATCACCGCCTACAAGCCGGGCGGCGTGATTTTTTTTCGACGCAACCTCGAATCGGTCCAGCAGATTGTCGATCTCACGAATGGGCTTCAGAAGTTGTCGCCGGCTTCGCCGC
>ERZ650309.1602-NODE-1602-length-10589-cov-4.891020_pt1 | contig 10589 bp, 8 predicted proteins | sample MGYA00376245_ERZ650309 | MGnify/ENA primary metagenome ERZ650309 (study PRJEB26733, sample SAMN07839294) | wastewater metagenome | biome: urban; feature: wastewater treatment plant; material: waste water | place: USA: North Carolina | collected 2016-04-26 ...
CTGCAACCAGGGAAAAACTCCGAATTTCCGTGTAACGATCCATTCAATACTCCAGGTATCGACAGAAGTTAGGCCCAATGCCATTCAGTTCTGATTGGGCAAAGACTAAGCTGACTTCACTGTTGAATCAATATCAATGAAGGAGGAGCAAAATGGCTCGAATGCGCGCAATCGACGCAGCGATTGAGGTTTTGAAAAAGGAAGGCATCAGTACAGTCTTCGGTGTGCCGGGGGCCGCGATTAACCCCCTGTATTCGGCGATGCGTAAGGCTGGAGGCTTCAATCATATCCTAGCCAGGCACGTTGAGGGTGCATCTCACATGGCGGAAGGTTTCACGCGTGCCAAACCCGGGAACCTCGGTGTCTGCATTGGTACATCAGGACCTGCAGGTACAGACATGATCACTGGCCTGTATTCTGCTTCGGCTGATTCGATACCTATTCTATGTATCACCGGCCAGGCCCCTCGGGCGCGACTTTACAAAGAGGACTTCCAGGCGGTCGATATTGAGTCAATCGCGAAGCCGGTTACGAAATGGGCTGTGACAGTTCGAGAGCCGGCGCTGGTTCCGCAGGTGTTTCAGCAAGCATTCCATATCATGAAATCCGGGCGCCCCGGACCGGTCCTTATCGATTTGCCGTTTGATGTGCAAGTTGCCGAAATTGAGTTCGATGTCGATTTGTACGAGCCATTGCCTCTCTATAAGCCGGCAGCTACTCGCAAACAGGTCGAGAAGGCGCTCGATATGCTGCAGTCTTCGGAAAAGCCATTGATCGTGGCAGGTGGCGGAATTATTAATGCCGATGCGAGCGATCTCCTTGTCGAACTTGCAGAACTGACCGGCGTGCCCGTTGTGCCTACGCTCATGGGCTGGGGCACGATCCCTGATGACCATCCCCTTATGGCCGGGATGTGTGGGCTGCAGACGAGTCATCGTTATGGGAACGCAACCATGTTGGCGAGCGACTTCGTGTTGGGTATCGGCAACCGCTGGGCTAATCGCCATACCGGTTCTGTCGACGTCTATACGAAGGGGCGTACTTTCGTTCATGTGGATATCGAACCGACTCAAATCGGCCGAGTCTTCATGCCGGATTTGGGGATCGTCAGTGATGCCAAAGCTGCGCTGGAACTCTTTGTTCAGGTTGCTCGGGAGCGCAAAGCAGCAGGTACTCTTAAGGATTTCTCCGATTGGCTTTCGCGGTGCGCGGATCGGAAACGTATGATGCTCCGCAAGAGCCATTTCACCGAAACGCCGGTCAAGCCGATGCGCGTCTACGAGGAAATGAACAATGCATTTTCTCGTGACACAACTTACGTTACGACGATTGGGCTCTCGCAGATCGCTGGCGCGCAGTTCCTTCATGTCTATGGGCCACGTCGCTGGATCAACTGCGGTCAGGCAGGACCGTTGGGCTGGACGATTCCGGCTGCTTTGGGTGTTGTCGCCGCAGACCCGACGCGCAAGATTGTCGCTCTATCAGGTGATTATGACTTCCAGTTCATGATCGAGGAATTGGCAGTCGGCGCGCAGTTCCGTCTGCCATACGTGCATGTGCTGGTGAATAACAGCTACCTCGGCTTGATCCGGCAAGCACAACGCAATTTCGACATGGACTATTGCGTTCAGTTGGCGTTCGAAAACCAAAACATTCCGGAGAGTGATGGAAATCTGCGCGGATATGGTGTCGATCATCAGGCCGTTGTTCAGGGTCTGGGGTGCAAATCGCTTCGCGTGACTGACCCCGAAAAAATTCAGGCGGCACTGATTGAAGCGCAAGAAATGGCTCAGAAGTACATGGTTCCGGTCGTGGTCGAAGTGATCCTCGAAAAGGTAACCAATATCGCCATGGGTACCGAGATCGACAACATCATCGAGTTCGAGGAAATCGACTGCCGTCACCCTGGTGGGCGAGAAGGCCTGGAAATGGCTGGATTGCTGGAGTAACCGGGTAAACGAAATAAATAGGAGAGACAAATGCCACGTTTTGCTGCCAATCTCACCATGCTTTTCGGTGAGGTTTCCTTCCTCGACCGCTTCGAGCTCGCTGCCAGTGCAGGGTTTTCCGCTGTCGAATTTCTTTTTCCTTATGCCTGGTCAGCTGCCGAGATCAAGCAGCGTCTTGATGCCAACGGCCTGACCTTGGTCTTGCATAACCTACCGGCCGGAGATTGGGACGCAGGTGAGCGGGGAATTGCCTGCCACCCTTCGCGCGTCGACGAGTTTCGTGCCGGTGTTTTCAAGGCGATTGAATACGCAAAGGCGCTTGGCGTAACGCAATTGAATTGCCTCGCCGGGAAAATCCCTGCCGGCGTTTCTGTCGGGGTATTACAACAGACGCTGGTTGCCAACCTTCGTTTCGCCGCGGCTGAGCTGAAAAAGGCTAATTTGAAGTTATTGATCGAGCCGATCAATACGTTCGACATTCCTGGCTTCTACCTGAACCGGACGGATCAAGCCGCGGCAATTCTGGACGAGGTTGCTGCTGACAATCTGTTTATCCAGTACGACATCTACCATGCTCAACGCATGGAGGGCGAGCTGGGCAACACGATCGCGAAATACCTGCCCCGTATCGGCCATATCCAACTTGCTGATAACCCGGGCCGCAATGAGCCTGGGAGCGGTGAAATCAACTATCGATGGCTATTCAAGCGCATCGACGAGCTTGGTTATCAAGGCTGGATCGGGTGTGAATACAAGCCGGCGGCTGATACGAAGCAAGGCTTGGGATGGATGTCTGTACTTTTGAAACCAGAGATCACGGCTTCGAGCGGCAATAGCGATTCCATGGATTGGATGAAGAACCTTGCTGGCTAAATTCAACAAACACTTAATTATTAGGAGATAAACATGGCACAAATCGGATTTATCGGGCTTGGGATTATGGGAACCCCAATGGCAGGCCATATCTTGGCCGCCGGTCATTCGCTGCACACCTTCACTATCGGCGAAACGCCGGCAAGCCTTGTCGAGGCAGGGGCGCATGTCTGCGAGAGTGCGAAGGATGTTGCGTGGCGTTCCGACATCATCTTTGTCATGGTGCCCGATACACCCCACGTGGAGGATGTCCTGTTCAGCGCGAATGGTGTCGCAGCCGGACTGACCAAGGGCAAGACCGTTGTCGATATGAGCTCCATTTCTCCTGTGGCAACAAAGGGGTTTGCGAAGCGCATCAACGGGCTGGGCTGTGAGTATCTGGATGCCCCCGTGTCTGGTGGTGAAGTTGGCGCCAAAGCTGCATCTCTGACGATCATGGTCGGCGGCAGCAATGAAGCGTTCATGCGTGTCAAACCGCTATTCGAGCTGATGGGCAAGAACATTACCTTGGTTGGCGGCAACGGCGATGGCCAGATTACCAAGGTGGCCAATCAGATTATCGTGGCCTTGACCATTGAAGCCGTTGGGGAGGCATTGCTACTGGCAGCTAAAGCAGGTGCCGATGCAGGAAAGGTGCGAGAGGCATTGATGGGTGGGTTCGCAAACTCTCGGATTCTCGAAGTGCATGGCGAACGCATGGTTAAGCGCTCATTCAATCCCGGATTCCGGATTGAGTTGCATCAGAAGGATCTCAACCTTGCCTTGACGACAGCTCGCCAATTGGGGGTTTCTCTTCCGAACACGGCTGCTGCACAAGAGCTCTTTAATTCCTGTGCAGCCCATGGTGGGGCTGGATGGGATCATTCGGCGATGGTTCGTGCGTTGGAGTTAATGGCCAATTTCGAAATCGGACAACGCTAACAGCATAGGCCGGAGATCATGCCGGCCATTTTTGCTAATGGACATCACCATGAACATTGAACCTCGTGAATTGCTCCACAAACTGTTTTCTGCTGCCGTGCATATTGCGCAGCCCGAGGTTTGTGTTGCCTCCTTTTTACCTGACCCACCTAAAGGCCGAACGATTGTGATCGGCGCAGGGAAGGCTTCAGCTGCAATGGCCAGGGCCCTGGAGCAGCGTTGGGCCGGGGCTCTTTCCGGATTGGTGGTGACGCGTTACGGGTATGAAGTTCCCTGCGAACGTATCGAGATTGTTCAAGCCTCACATCCTGTCCCAGATGTCGCGGGTCTGAAGGCTGCTCAATCAATGCTGGAGCTTGTCAGCGGTTTGACGTCCGACGATTTGGTTATCTGTTTGATTTCTGGTGGTGGGTCTGCCCTTTTACCCTTACCAGCTAACGGTATCACGCTGGAAGAAAAGCAGGAGATCAACCGAGCTTTGCTGAAATCGGGGGCGACAATCTCAGAGATGAACTGCGTTCGGCGCCACCTGTCAGCGATCAAGGGGGGGCGGCTAGCCGCAGCATGCCATCCGGCCCGGGTCGTCAATCTGGTGATTTCCGATGTGCCTGGCGACAATCCAATGGATATTGCATCGGGGCCGACGGTCGGTGATCTTACTACCTGTAGCCAGGCGCTCGACATAGTGCGTCGTTACGCTATCGAATTGCCTAGCGCTGCGCGTTCATTTCTCGAGTCAGGTGAAGGCGAAACGATCAAGCCGGACGACTCGCGCTTGGCGCGTGTGACGACCCACCTGATCGCCACCCCGCAAATGGCGCTTGAGGCGGCTGCTACGGTCGCTCAACGGGCGGGTATTACGCCCGTTATTCTCAGCGACCGGATCGAGGGTGAGGCTCGCGACGTCGGCAAGGTGCTGGCTGCACTCGCATTGCAAATTCGGGAACATCATCAGCCTTTTTCGACGCCTTGTGTGCTTCTGTCGGGGGGAGAAACGACCGTTACCGTGAAGGGTAGTGGTCGCGGTGGTCGCAATGTCGAGTTTCTGCTTTCGACGGCGATTGCCTTGAATGGTGCCACTGACATCTATGCCGTCGCTGGCGATACAGATGGTGTCGATGGTCTGGAAGAAATTGCTGGCGCATACATTACACCGGATTCTCTGGAAAGGGCCTGGACTCGGGGAGTCAGACCGCTTCAGAGCTTAGACAGTAACGACGGACATGGCTTTTTTGAAGCTATCGGAGATTCCTTGGTAACGGGTCCGACGCTGACCAATGTCAACGATTTTCGAGCCATCTTGGTCCTCTAGCGCAACTGAATATGCGGGGTCCTCTAGCCCCGATTGAACCGGTCATTCTGGTTTGAATTTATAGCTTGATTCGTGTCCTGAAGTTGCTTCAGGCCAAAGAAACCTTTCATGAATAAAGCAGGAGACATTATGAGACTTCATCGTCGCTCAAGAATCGTTGCTACCTTGGGCCCCGCAAGTTCATCGCTGGAAACCATTCGAGCACTGGCAATTGCCGGCGCTGACGTTTTTCGGCTCAACTTCAGTCATGGAACACATGCTGACCATCAGGAGCGCTATAACCGGATTCGTGAGGTTGAGCGTGAGTTGGGACGTCCGATCGGTGTCCTGTTGGATCTGCAAGGGCCGAAGTTGAGAATAGGTACTCTCGCTTCCGGAAAAGTTCTACTGGAAAAGGGGAACAGGTTTCGATTGGATCTTGATCCAACGCCCGGCAGTGAGAAGCGCGCCCATTTGCCCCATCCAGAAATTTTTTCTGCTCTGAAGGTCGGTACTGAGTTACTGATTGATGATGGAAAGCTTCGTATCCGGGTCGATGCCTTCGGGGCGGATTTCGCTGATACGACGGTTGTAGTCGGTGGGCTATTGTCTGATCGAAAAGGGGTGAATGTTCCTGGAGTCGTGTTGCCAATCTCGCCGCTGACCCAGAAGGATCGTGCAGATCTTGCGTATGGGTTAAACCTGGGCGTGGATTGGATTGCACTTTCCTTTGTTCAGCGACCTGAGGACATCGAAGAGGCGAAAAGCCTGATTGGCGACAAAGCCTGGGTAATGGCCAAGCTCGAAAAACCATCAGCCGTTACACACCTTGAGCGAATCGTTGCGCTCGCTGACGGGATCATGGTGGCTCGAGGTGATCTTGGCGTCGAACTTCCTCCTCAGAGCGTACCCGTACTACAACGCCGCATCGTTCGGGCAGCTCGGTCAGCAGGGAAGCCCGTGGTCGTTGCTACCCAGATGCTCGAATCGATGATTACAGCGCCCGTACCGACTCGCGCAGAAGCGTCGGATGTTGCAACCGCTATCTATGATGGCGCGGACGCCGTGATGCTATCAGCTGAGTCTGCTTCGGGGCAGTACCCACTTGAAGCGGTAACGATCATGGATCTGATTATCCAGGAAGTCGAACAGGACCCGCAGTGGCGTAACGCTCTAGAGGCTAGTCATACACCTGCCGAGGTCAATACGCCGGACGCAATTTGCTGTGCGCTCAGGCGTGTTGCCGGTTTGCTAGAGCCGGCAGCGACGGTGGCTTACACAGTAAGCGGTCGAACCTGTCTCAGGGCCAGTCGCGAACGTCCAATTACACCGATTTTGGCACTTACTCCTTCGCCACAAACTGCACGTCGTCTGGCGCTTGTCTGGGGGGTTCATCCAGTCCCGTTCGAGGAGGCATCAACGCTGGAAACAATGGTGTCCGACGCGACAGCTGCCGCCGTGCAGTTTAATTTGGCTTCGGCCGGTGACGATGTGCTGATGATTGCCGGATTGCCATCCGGACATGCAGGGGGGACCAATTTGCTGCATGTCGTCCGCATTCCAGAAGGCGTCAACGGTTAGCGCTCCAACAAACAGTTTTTTCCAAAATTCATTTAGAGGGGTATGGCTCACGAGGCTTAGCGAGAAGAACTCGGCAGCCTTTTTCAAGCTTTCCACTAGGGGAGGCGGATTTTTAAAAAATGAGGAGACAACTATGATTTGGCAACAAATATACGACCCTGTCGGAAACATGTTTTTTTCGACCGCCTTGGCCGCTATCCCAGTAGTGGTAATGCTGGCGGCACTGGGGTTTTTTCACATCAAGGCCCATATAGCGGCAGCAATGGGCCTGATTTCGGCTCTTGCCGTTGCCGTCTTTGCTTATGGCATGCCCGCCGAAATGGCCGGAAAGGCTGCGATGTATGGCGGCTTCACCGGGCTGTTGCCGATTGGCTGGATCGTGCTCAACATCATTTTCCTGCACCAACTAACCGAGCGGAACGGCAGCTTCCGGATCCTACAGGACTCGATCGCAGGCATCACCGAGGACCGTCGCCTGCAATTGTTGCTGATAGCCTTCGCCTTCGGAGCTTTTTTCGAGGGGGCTGCAGGTTTCGGTACGCCGGTGGCTGTGACAGCCGCGATTCTAATGGGTTTGGGCTTCTCGCCGCTGGCGGCTTCTGGCCTTTCTCTGATCGCCAATACCGCTCCGGTTGCCTACGGTGCGCTGGGTACGCCGATCATCACGCTAGCTAAGGTGCACGGCTATGATGTGATGGAGGTCACAGCGATGGTGGGCCGCCAGTTGCCGTTCTTCTCGTTGCTTGTCCCATTCTGGTTGATCTGGGCTTTCGCTGGACGTAAGGCTATGTGGGAAATCTGGCCGGCAATTTTCGTCACTGGCGCGAGCTTTGCAGTAATGCAGTTTCTGGTTTCGAACTACATTGGGCCGGAACTTGTTGATGTAATTGCTGCGATTGTTTCGATGATTTGTCTGGTCTCTTTCCTGAAATTCTGGCGCCCCAAGAAGATTTGGCGCTCGGTATCGTTGAAGGGCCATGAAGCTGATGGTGGCGAGGGGCATGAGATGGCACCGCCAACGCGTCATGCTCGTGCAGATGTGATTCGTGCCTGGACGCCTTGGGTGATTCTCACTGTATTTGTGTTCATCTGGGGCCTGCCTGAGGTGAAGGCCTTCTTCAACAGCATCTTCGCTCCGAAGTTCCCGATCGAAGGTCTGGATAAATTGATTGAAAAAGTTCCGCCGGTCGTCAAGGTTCCTACTAAGGAAGGTGCAGTCTATACCCTGAATCTGCTGTCTGCCACGGGTACCGGTATTCTGCTGTCGGCGATCGTGGGCGGGTTTGTTATGAAATACAACCCTTTGCAGCTCATCAAGACTTTCGGTAGCACCCTCTGGCTTGTGCGTTACTCGCTGCTGACCATCGTCCTGATGCTTGGTCTAGGTTCCCTAACGCGCTACTCCGGCACTGATACGACCCTTGGTTTGGCTTTCGCAAATACTGGCTGGTTGTACCCATTTTTCGGAACGCTTATGGGCTGGCTGGGCGTGGCGCTAACCGGTTCGGATACGGCAGCGAACGTGTTGTTTGGCGGCATGCAGAAGGTTGCAGCAGATCAGTTGGGCTTGAGTCCTAACCTGATGGGTGCGGCCAACAGTTCGGGTGGTGTTATGGGGAAGATGATCGATGCGCAATCGATCGTGGTCGCTTCAACTGCCACGCGTTGGTTCAATCATGAAGGCGACATTCTGCGCTATGTGTTCTTCCACTCCATTGCTCTCGCCTGTCTGGTTGGTGTCTTGGTCATGTTGCAGGCCTATGTACCGCCATTTACTGACATGGTCATACACCCGTCGGCTCCCATCGTTTCGAGTCACTAATTCTGGAGAGACAAATGTACAAGAGAATTTTAGTTGGCATCGACAGCAGTTCCTGTTCCGCCAAGGCATTTGAGGAGGTTGTTCTAATTGCTACTAAAAAGTGCGTTAGTTACCGTACATTCTATTCGGCCGCGTAGCGGGTACTCGGATGCCTGAAAAATGCTCGAACGATGTCGGGAGTTTTCTGCAGCGAGCGCATGAAGCGCAGCGCAAGCTTCTTCATCTGCTCGGGCCCCTTGATGATGCTTCGACCCAGTTTGTGGCTCTTCAGATGCGCCCAGACGTGCTCGTCGGGGTTCAGATCGGGCGAGTAAGCCGGCAACCGAAACAGCTGCAGTTTTCCGTCGAGCCCCTCGACGAACTTTCGGACCTTGGCACTGCGATGCACCGGATGACCATCGACGACCAGGAAGATCGGACGGGTCGAGCCCTGCATCAGGCGTTTCAGAAACTCGATGAAGACGTCGGCCGTCACGTTCCCCTCGGTGCACATGAACCGCAACTGTCCCTTCGGACTGATGGCCGAAATCAGATTGAGCTTGAAGCGGGCGCCGGTCGTTTTTACCACCGGCGTCACGCCCACCGGTGCCCAGGTCGTGCCAGTGTGATAGTCCGACCGTACCGCGGCCTCGTCGCCGAAGAAGATGTCCGCCCCGGCTGCCTTGGCTTGCGCGCGAATGCGCGGAAACTCGTGTGTGATCCAGTCGGTGACCAGCGCTGGATCGCGCTGGTAGGCGCGCATCAAAGGCCGTTGCGGCGACAGCCCCAACTTGCGAAGCAGGCGGCCTACGCTGACCTCCGACATGGCAACTTTGAACTGACGACGGATCAGTTCCCGAACCATCGCCCGCGTCCACAATGCGAACTCGAATTTGAACTGCTGCGGGTTCGACAGCGTGATCGTCCGGTACAGCCAGTCGAGCGCTTTGCCTTCGAGTTTGGGCTTGGCGCCCGGCACCGGTTTGGCGCGCAGTGCTTCAAGCCCGCCTTCTCGGTACAGCGCCAACCACTCGTAGATGCGGGGGCGCGAAAAACCGAGCGCCTTGACTACGACTTCGGGCGACTCGCCCGCCTCAACACGTTGCACGGCGCGAATCCGAATCTCTTCGAGCGTGGCATGCGACAGGGAGCGACCGTCTCTCTTTTCCATGCGCAATTATCGCACGACCGCATTGCTCAATGTTCGCTAACCAACGCACTTCTTAGTAAGTCGCTACAGGCAAGTATTCGTGTTGTGTATGCGGCCGATGAGTCCTCATTGGTTCAACATGGCATGGGCATTGGCTCCTATATTGATATTGAGGCTACCAAGGAGCAAATGCGGGAGGACGGCAAAAAGATGCTGGATACAGCAGTGGCGAAGGCGAAGGATGCCGGCTGCAATGCCGATAGCTTGCTGATTGAATCCGCGAAACATCGTGTGGCAGAGATGCTGGTCAGTGCTGCTCAAGACTGGAATGCAGATCTGATCGTTGTCGGAACTCACGGCCGAAGAGGCTTCGAACGGATGTTGGTTGGCAGTGTTGCAGAAAATCTGACCCGAATCGCCACGACCTCTTTGCTTCTAATTCGAGAGCAGCATTAGCGCACATTAACGGTATGGATCAGGGATATTCATTACCTGGGATGAGTTTTCCTAGGTGTGAATATCTTCTGATTGCCAGCCAAAGAATTACCTAGTCCCTACAAGATTAATTCCTTTCTCGTTCTGGAAATAGGCCTAGTAAAAGGTTGAATATTGATGATAACGGCCACTAAATTCCTCGCCGCCAACGCCCACGTCGACGAGGCCGCCATCCTGCCGCTGCCGAATTCCCGCAAGATTTATGTTGAAGGCTCACGCCCGGACATCCAGGTACCGATGCGTGAAATCTCGCAATCGGACACACCGACCGGCATGGGTGGCGAGAAGAACCCACCCATCTATGTCTACGATTGTTCGGGCCCGTACACCGACCCGACCGCCAAGAACGAGCGCTGCGCGACGCGCGTCTCGATCGCCTTCACGGGCAAAGAGGCGAGCGCGGCTGTGCTCGCGAACCCGCAGGGGTCGATCGACACGCTCCTCACGGACGCGGCGTTCATCGAGCGGTTCTCCCGCTTCATCAACGGCGACTTCAACGAGACGCCCGGCGCGACCTCCGCGGAGGAC
>ERZ650309.1603-NODE-1603-length-10584-cov-8.228987_pt1 | contig 10584 bp, 13 predicted proteins | sample MGYA00376245_ERZ650309 | MGnify/ENA primary metagenome ERZ650309 (study PRJEB26733, sample SAMN07839294) | wastewater metagenome | biome: urban; feature: wastewater treatment plant; material: waste water | place: USA: North Carolina | collected 2016-04-26 ...
TTTGCTCCGGACGACTTTTTCTGGTCCGCGTCGTGTGCAGTTTGGTCTATTTGATCGTAGATCAGATATTTAATTTACACGTGGTAAAGCTATGGCAGCAACAAGTGAAATTTATTTCTCAACGTCGAATCTTGTCGTCAGGGTCGTCATCAGTGTCGTTATTACGACGCGCGTCGTTTGTCTTTTGCTGGACCAGCCGTACGTACATGAGGCGGTGATTCGTTGGGTACGTAATATCGCCTGTCGATGCGGCATAGACGTCGGTTGTTCGATCCCGACGCATTTCGACTTCGGCAAACCAATGCGAGCACTTTGGCATTGCCTCGTCGCTGTATTTTTGCAACAGGTCTTTGGCGCTTTTTGTCAACTCTATTTCGATAGTTTCTTTCTGATCTGCTTCTTGATCAATCAGCCGCCGAGGAACCGATACAGGTGCAAAGGACACTTTTCGCGCCATTGTTTTGATTTGAAACGAAATCGTTTCCAAGACTTTGTTCAGCATGAAAGCACTGATATTGCGTGCAAAACTTTCGTTGCTCAGCATCGTCACGCTCACACAACCAACGTATGCCGAGCGACCGAAAAGAAATTCTGCAATCGTCATTTCGCTCGACGACGACGCGGCTTGGTCGGGAGTCAAGTTGTACACACTAACAAGCGGGCTCGTATTGAAAGGCTCGCGTAGCACTCGGTTCTGTTCGGCAACGAGTTCCGGTGTCGACGACCAGTACGCGATAATGTCGTCTGCGATACCGGGGATTTTCGTTTCGATCGCAGCCATCAACAAATACAGCAGACTGGGAATGCCGACTGTTGGTACGACGTGCGACACATGATCTGCGTATCGAGCAGCAAAACACACAATCGGATAAACGGCGTTTGTGGCTTCAAAGTCATCGCAGTAGAACCGAAACGCCTGTTGATCGTCGAGCCCATAGCGGCTATCGGCTGGCGGTGACTGACTTTTAGACCGATGATCAATGGAATCGACAAACAGAGAGGTCGACGGACCAACGCGTCCGAGGAGTTTGACGTCCGGCGGCGACCCATAACGGGCGAGAGCTTTCAGTCGCTCGCTGATGGCGGCGTACGTCATTGTTTATTTTAGTGTTGGCAAAAACGCTTAGGTGTATTCGGCACTATTTGAGACTGAGCGCATGGATGCAAACGGCATATGTTAGTTTTGCGTACGCATACTCGATATCTCACGTCGATGTAGTAGGTTTGAAATCGACATATGTACTCTGCTAATCAGTTGCGACACTCGGTAGCGGCCCAAATCGATGCCGTCTGGCAACCACAACAATAGTTGAACTAGTTCGGGGTGTCTTGTCAACACAGGATAAAGTGCTATAACAACGCCGCACATCATAGCATGCATGTGAGGATGCCTGTTCTCAGCACCATCTACCCAGACCAACCGGCGAGAATCGTCAAAATATCGATCCGCTGGTGGCTTGATAATGTGGCATCGTTGAGTGTGACGAAACCACCGTCCAACCTTTTCCTCTTGTTGTTCGCGAGATGCAAACGGACCAGTTAGCGAGATTACGTTGTCGCGTGAATATGTCTCGTTGCATTGCCAAAATGGCGCCAAATTGCCGACCCGACCTTTGCGCCGAAGTTTGACAACAAGTTGCGACTGAACGTTGACAATGCTATCGCACATCGAGCGGAGCTGTTTCGATGTTGGTTTATCTAGCCGACCGATGTGCAAACAAAACTGTCGCCCGCTAGGTGCCGGTGCACGAAAGAAGAGCGTGTATGGGGCTGAGCGAAACCTTTGCACGTAGGTCCAATTTGGGTCGATTTCCGGCACGTAACGTCGATATGGATTTTCGCCGCTCACCTCGAACAAGATGTAAAACGTTTTACGAATCGCGCTCATCGCGGCCCAATTGCGAAAAATAGCTTGGTAGTTGATCAATCCGGTGATTTCTTTCGGTATGACAAGATATGTGCCATTTTCGAATTCCTCATTCTGAACCAGCTGGTCCAGCTCGCCCACAGAATCGTCGCGCACAATCGTACGAAGTGGCGTATTGGGGTGAATTTTGAATAGCTTTCCGTCCGTTAACAAATCGCCGTCTTGCACATCAAGATAGAACGGAACGACATCAACATCTTCAACAAAGTGCCAATTTCGCACTCGGTCTGCATTCAGCGTCATTTGTTGATCTTTTGTAATCTTACAAAATGATGTTATGGTGTCAAATATGCGCGTCGACTGAAAATTCAGATCGCATGCCATTCAAATATCTCGATCAACCGCGAAAATAAAAGATGGGCGTCATTTCGTTTTGCGCTAAAGCGTTTCTGCTCGTTGTATCGCTTATTGTTACATCTACTGTGTTTGGTCCGGAAAGCATGGCGGCTCTGTTCATGGGTGGTGCCGTAGTTGCGTTGATCGTAGGAGCCGTGATTGTCGCTGCAAAAATCGTAAAGTTCGTACTCGCGTATTGGCGCAAACTACCGAGCGGTGCAAAACGCACTGCACCGCTCGTGTTTATATTCGGCTCGCGTGGCTCTGAATCACTGCATCCGTACACCTGGTTGTCGGCAATCGGCGTGACAAGATTCAGTGTTGTACCGGATGCAGTGCCGAAAACAGTTGAAAAAGATACAGAGATGCCCACTGGAAGGGCGTTTCTCATTTCGCAGTTGCTCGCGTCGTTGTATTACCACCGTGATGCCAAGTTGTTGGCAGCGCGCGAAAGTAAAACAGCGCAAATCGCAGAAAAATCGAAAGCAAATTGCATCGCAGACGCGATATACGCGTACGTGTTGGGTTTTCTCACCGGCGCTCAGTTTGTCGAGATTTGTTCGTCACCGTGGTTCGATGACACGGCGAGCGACTGTATGAAAACAAAACAGTCGAGCCCGCGAGTAGTGATGGTGTATTGTTCAACAAACTTTGAAGACTGTTGCCGAAATATTGTCCAGCGGGATAGGTCGCGTCTCATCGAAGCAAGTCAAACAAAAATGGAAACGTTTGTGTACGCATACGTGATGTTGGAACTGCTTGCGCGCTACGAAGGAGTTGGATTTATCGACGATGTAAATGTCCGGGCGCGCGCGTCGGAATCCGGACCAATATCGTTTGAAAGCGGGCGAGCAAACGTCGAGATGTTGGCCAAGAACAACATGGAGATCTTGATGACGCACGACCAGGCGAATAGATTCAAAAAGGTCGTCGAACTATTTAAGAGCAATTTTATTTATTTTGGTAAAGCCGAAACCGGCGTGTTGGTCCGACCTATTGATAGAGAAATTGACAATCAAGTGAAACCAATTGACGATGCGCTCGAGGTCGCCATCCACAACGACAAGAAAAAGAAATGAATTTGGTTCGACGACACAAATAAACCGTTAAGAGTACTGGCTTTTATTTTGCTTTTTATTTTGTAAATCAAACGCAACCTCGACTCGATTGGGGTATGGTCGGTCTCGTCTGACTAAGTCACGAAAACGGCACGTAAATCAACGCAACTATTGGTCGCGGTATTACACGATTGCTACATTTCATGCCTCGTCGTGTAGACGAAAACGCTTCCTCGTATTTGACGCCGTTCACTTGAAATACACCCATCAACAACGCAAATAAAGAATGAGCGTCATTGTAGTTTGCGCTGAATTTCTTCTGTTCTTTGTGTCTGTTATCGTTACATCGACTGTGTATGGCACGGGACCCTACCCGACGACTTTACTTATTAGTTGTGGCGAAAGTGCACTGTTGCTATTTGTCGTGGCCATTGGTGCAAAACTCATAATGACCGCACTCGCGTTTTGGCGTAAATCGCTGAGCAGCACGAAACGCAGTCCACCGCTCGTGTTTATATTCGGTCCGCGTGGCTGCGATACCGACAAGTGGTTGTACACACTTTGCTTGAGTAAATTTGGTGTCGGTATGCTATCGCGTGCAGTGCCGGAATCGGTTGAAGAACAGACACCTACCAACCAGACGTATCTCATTTTGCACCTACTCGGGACGTTGTATTACCACCGTGATGCAAATTTGTTGGCAGTGCGTAAACGTGAAAAAGCTCAAATCGCAGAAAAATCGAAAGCAAATTGCCTCGCAGACGCTATCTACGCGTATATGTTGGGGCTTCTCACCGACGATCAGATTGGCAGTTTTTGCCGGCCACCGCTGATGTTGTTTGACGAAACAACCATCGACCTTACGCTTACGTACAAACAATCGACTCCACAAGTGGTAATGGTGTATTGCTCGGAAAGCTTTGAAGACTGTTGCCGAAATATCGCCCAGCGCAATAGGTCGCGCATCATCGATGCAAGTCGAACAAAAATGGAGACGTTTGTGTACGCGTACGTCATGTTGCTACTGATGAAAAAGTACAAAGGAATTGGATTTATAGACGACGAATATTTCCGGGCGAAATCGATACAATACGAGCAGATATCGTTTGAACGTGGGCGAGAACGCGTCGAGACTTGCGCCAAGAACAACATGGAGATATTGATGACGCAAGACCAGGCAAATCGATTCAAAAAGGTCGTCGACCTACTTAGCCCCAGGTTTGTTTACTTTGGTAAAACCGAAAACGGCAGCGTGTTGGTTCGCGCTATCGATAGAGAAATCGACAATCAAGTGCACCCAATCGCGCTAGCGATCAAGCAAGCAGAGCAAGCGCTTGACAAAGAAATTCACGACGACAAGAAACAGAAATAAATTTGACTCGATCAGTAGCAAACTTTTAATCCAACTCTACACACAAAGAGCACTGGCTTTTATTTCTCTTTCTATTTGGTAAATCAGACGCAACCCATACGCTGCAATGATGAAATAGGTCACCGAGTCGACCAATATCAGATACCGCAAATTGTCGCATTGGTGACAAATCGACGATTCCAGAGCTACCATAAGCCAAAGTGGAAGTACGATTACGTGTGCGTGACTCGTTTTATTAGCAGCAACACTGGAACCGGTGAGCGACGCCGAAGTGTAGTTCGATACCATCATTCCGCACATGGAACAGAAAACGCAGATGCACATCTTTGCGGTCAGCGGCAGATAGACCAGCAACCAAAGCCACATGAGCATAGAGACCAAACGCCAAAACAATTCGATATAGCGATACGTGCGACAGCTGGCAACTCGATTGAAAACGACCGGTTTCTGTTTGATTTCCAGTTTGTTGTCCCACCGAACGCCGATGCCGGCGATGAGCATCGCTGCACCAACGACAAATTTGGTGACGCCGATAACGATTTCGCGAGATGCCAGCATCTTTGTTTAGGATGACAATAAACAGAGGTATAGTAACACACGTCTTTTATTGCTCTTTGCGGCGTTTCGCGTCTCCCGGAGCACCAGCTGCGGATCGTTTGTGATTTTCGCTACCAAGCAGCGCGGCGCAGCACGCTTTATCCTTGACTTGCTGCAGCAGTTGAATCGCCGCGTTCATCTGGCCTTGGTCGAGTTTCACTCCGACCGTTGCCAATCCAGTCAGCTCGCGCGCCGCCTGAGCGCAGATTCCGCGTACCGACGCCATGTACAATTTGGTTTCGTCGGAAATCTCAAATTGTCCGTCTAACATGTCGACCATGGTGGCGATTTGTGCGTTGGTTTCGTACAGCGTTGGGCCGCGCTCGGCCGGCGCGCTCTACAAACAAATTAAGAGATCTCTATCAAAAATTAAAAACTCACGGTAATAGACGTCTCGTTGCTCATCGCGACGTTTTATTGTGTATTTTCGGTCAACTATCGATTACAACTAGTCTGTTTGCTATTTGTTCGACGCGTACATGCAAGTCATGCTCAGCACCATTTTTGCTTTACTCCAAGCTACTCTCTGGGTTTTGTCGTCTTTGTATTTTTCGTACTCCAATTCCACCAGGTTCCAGATATCTTGCAACCACTTTTGTACAATATGAAACAGATATTTTTCAAGTTCCTTTGTGTAAGAGTGATCCAAACCGAGTAGATTGCAAAACTTTGTTTGTGCATCGATAGTGTGCAATCGAGAAGTCGAAACACCCGCTTCATCGATACTGAACACGACTTGCGGTTTTGCGTCATTCGTCAGAAAAATAGCTGCCTTTCTTGTTGTCGGTGACCACCCGCTGTCGCCGTCGGCTGCCAACCCAATAACAAACGACCCACTATTTTGCGTGTTATGAAATGTAGCCTGAATAGGTACGCAAGATTTCTGGTTCATAAATTTTTGGTATTCCGATTTGCTGATGGTGACGCGTTGCATGTAGAATGCATCAACAGCTTCCATGAATTTCGTGTTACGTGATTTGCTATCAAAAGGCATTCCCGCATCGAGTAGTACGACAATATCGTCTTCAACGGGTGTATCGACGTACGCGTCTTCGGTGTTTTGTTTGCTCGTCGATGTGCTCATTGTTTATTTGTACAGTGTATTGCATGTTTCTATCAGTTTTGGTTTCTATACACACAACAACTGTAGACAATAAAATATGCAATGCAGTCTCAGGCAGTAACCGATCGCCGTTTGATTTTTTCGCGCAACGAATCAAAAGAAGTTCGAGTGTCGAAACTGCGTCGACTCTTTAACAACAAACACTACATCGACGAGATCTGCAACGTGTTGGATCGTTCAATGGGTAGCAGAGAATATCACAAAAACGTTTTATGCGGAGAAGTTATGTGGGCAGTCACCGTTTTCAATAAATAACATATTCGAGCGACGAGTTTCATTATTTCATCAATCTTCAGCGAAACTGTCGTTCGACGTTTTTGTTGTGTTGGTTCGCCAAAAGCTGCACACACGGTGTCCACTGTTCCAAAGTCTTGATTCGTTGTTCTATACTTTCTAAGCGCTTGTTGATGGTATCCAGCGATTTCGTCAACTTTACAATTTCCACGTTTGGATCTAACCAACATGCCGAGAGTTGTTTGTCGCACGTTTTCATCGGAGTGTCTGCAGACGCACTCATTTAATCACAAATTGCGTTGGAGAAAAGATCAAATATGAAATCAAATAGTTGATGTAAATGCGTGTTATTTATTGCGTTTATGCAAACTTGCGTCCGGGGTTCGTGGTGGTTGGCGACGACATGATCGAGTATGCGGTCCAGTCGTAGAGGATGCCGAGGAATGTATGAATGATCCACAATCCAAAGACAACGATCATGCCGATTTCCCAGTCGATGACGACTGCGTCCGGCAAGATATTGATCTCCCAAATCAAGAAGACCAGAATAGCGATCGGGTGGAGAAACACGACGATTTGGAGGATAAACGCCGGCAAGAACCACGACAGCTGATTTTGCCACTCGGCGACGATTTTGCGAGCAAAGAAGAAGATCAGACTCAGAATTCCGATCACAGTTGCCCACGTTCCGTCGGGAATGGCAACGGTTGCGTTGCTCGAGTCGTAGAAGCGTTTCAAGAGGTAGCCACTGAAAATAACCACCGACGCCGCTTGTAAAAGAAACGTGTAGATAAACGGAAGCACCGGGTGCAGGAAGGTAAACAGACCACCCAGTCGACCCTCCATTTGCGTGTGCAAGAGCTCTGATTGCTGAGCGCTCATCGGCGTCGACTTTGCAATGTACCAGTTGGCAAACGGCGCGTACACGACGACGACCACTGTGGCCACGGTACCCGCGAGCACCGGCCAGAGATCGTCAAATCCAAAAGTCAAACCAGGCACTGGCTGCGCGGCAGCAGAGACCTGAGACACAAGAGCCATCAAGGCAACGAGAGCCGTCAAGGACAACATAGCAGTTTTATGCAGACTCTTGTTTGTAATGTTGTTTCGTGTAACGGTTTAGAGAAAACGCTGTGGTGCTTATTGCCCTAGCGGCACCTTTGTTGTACGCGTGCCGTACAATCGCTGTAGCCGCCACAGCCTAATATTTGCATCAACTGACGCGTGTCTAGTGCGTTTAGCGTTTTGCAAACAAACGTTGCATTTGTCTCTGCCGGCACTGCGAAAAATCTCGCTGCCTTTGCTGCCTGGCGTAAGCGTTCCGCCTTACGATCCAGTTTGCACCAGTTGACGTGCAGTAGATGCACGCTTCGCACATCCAAACGATTGTTTGCTTGCATAACAAAGCCGTTTGGATATTTTGTCGCTGGCAGATACGTGACACTCGCATTGCCTAGTGATATCGCTACATTTAGCGCGTCTTGATCTGATATTTTCATCGTTTTTGCCAAATCGAGCGCGCGTTTTACGACGCCTAGTGCGGCGACGCTACGCGCTCTCGCCCACCACACGCCTCCGTTTGCGCAGTGCAGCATAGCACACGGCCACTCGGACTGAAACACGAGATCGGTGCCGTGAGTGGCCATGCGTGCGGCAACGTTTCTCTTTAGCAACACATCCGAGTCGATCATCATCACTCCTTCGTACTCTTCCATTGGGTGCTGCAGTGCCGCGTACATCACTGTGAGTCGTTTCTCCAACATCGACTGATAATCGAGATCGCGGTACAGCAGCGGTACACAAAAGAACGGCTCGAAGCGACGACAGCTCGTGTCATCCAACACCCAAATAGTAACAAAGAATCTATTCTGGTATGCATACGGGTCGCGACGCGCCAGACGGTACGTAGCGTTGGCAACAGCCAGCGTCATTTCCGCGTACTTGGCGTCGGTGAATAAATACGTAGCGGTTTCGAGAGCGCACACAAAACTCGCAAAGAACAAAAACATTTATTTAGTCGACAACCAGCCGCGGTTATAACTGTTTATTCCACGTATCGCAGCACAGAACTCGTCCCGCCTTCGAACAGCTGTTTTCTGTTGATGCACACCACTTGACCGCGCGCAAAACCGTGCCAGCGAGCAACGATATCACTCTCCAACAGTTTGTCGAGTTTCGCTACGTCGCCCGCTGTGGCGATGCGCACCGTCGAACTCGGCAGCCGTTTGATGTCGTCGGCAGTCAACGCCTCCCAGGCAATGTGTTCTGGCACCAGCTCGTGTTCTAGTGCATTGAACTGCAGCTCTTCACTGTACCAGATTTCGTAACTGACATCGGGCGATAGCACGCACGGATAGACGTCTGATTTCGGTCGATCGCCGATCACCAGATTCACGATGCGCGCTTTCGTGACTGCTGCGTTCTGCGCACGCATAGTCGTAACGAGATGCTGCGCGACGTCTTGCGCGTGACGCACTTTTGCGCTGGACTGCTCACCTCTGGCGATCGTCACCGTGACCACGACGATCGAGTACGTTATACCGCTGTGCACTGGCAGAGTGTCGGCGCGTTGCACGTAGATTAGATTTCTCGTGTGCACCGCGATCCACTCGGCATTTTTGATGTTGGCGAAAATATCGTTTGTGATATTGTTTTCTGGGCATGGCGCAGCGTCGATCTGGAGCAGATTCAAGCGGTACACCAGAAAGCACACTTGCCTATGGTACATCGAATCGATCGGCAGCATTTTGATTTTATCCGCCTTTGCAAACACCATGTTTGTGTCTTCCGTTCCTTCGAAACCGCGATACCGCGTGAGCAGTGTGTGCAAATTGGCCAGACTGGTGTAGAGTTTTTCGATGATACTCATCCTTTATTTTGTGATCAAATATTTCTTTTCGACTCTGCGCTATCAAATAGCCGCGCACTTTTTCTTTTTCGGTTTTTTCGTTCGACCAATGATGATTTTCGTTTGCTCGTTGACATGCGGCCCACCCAAGCGGTGTCTGGCTTGTGTGGTATCGGCGCTTTCTGCCATCATTTGCGATATGGCTGTAAACGTGTCGTACGCTTTCACACCGCCTTCTTGAACGGCGTTTGTTTCGAAACAAACAGCGCCGATTTGCTCAGCAAAATTCTGCACCTCGCTCATGTCTATTTGATGGTCGCCCGGCATATCGGTTTTTGTACCCACGATAAAGAATTTGCAGTCGACTGACGCGTGTCGCTGCACTTCTTCGTACCAGTAGTCGCGAATGCCGTGAAACGAGCCGATATCGGTAACGTCGTACACGAAAATCGCAGCGTGCACGCCGCGCACGTGCTCGGAGACGCGCACGCGTCAGGTGCCCCATTTCGTCGACGTCCCACGGACGCGCGAGGAGCCCCGCTACCGCGCGGTGCCGCGCTCCGCGGAGTGGTACTCGTACCGGGTCTGGGATTGGGGCGAGGATCGTGTGCTGCGCACGGCCGGCACCAACTCGTCGGCCACCTTCCTGACCGGCGTCACGCTCGAAGGGCGGCTGCACCTGGCCGATGGCATGCACGTCAACTGGGGCAGCGGCGGGCAGGCCAGCACCGTCACCAACAACGGCGTCATCGCACTGGGCGGCGCCCGGCCGGGCTTCGTCAGCGTGGTCACCGGCGGCGTGATGACGGTCTATGGCGACACCCAACTGGCCGGCACCGGCCGCATCGAACTGACCGACGACGCCAACAACCTGATCGGCGGCTACGGCGGCTTCATCGGCCGCGCGCCGGTGCTGACGCAGCTTGGGCGGCGCGCCGAGGCGCAGGCGGTGTACCGGCACGTGATCGAGCTGGCGCCCGATGGCTGGCAGGCCTACGCCCGCCTCGCCGATCTGCTGGCCGCGGATCCGCAGCGCTGGGAGCAGCGCGCCGACCTGGAGGCCCTGCTCAAGACCGCGCTGTCGCGCAC
>ERZ650309.1604-NODE-1604-length-10582-cov-3.613565_pt1 | contig 10582 bp, 11 predicted proteins | sample MGYA00376245_ERZ650309 | MGnify/ENA primary metagenome ERZ650309 (study PRJEB26733, sample SAMN07839294) | wastewater metagenome | biome: urban; feature: wastewater treatment plant; material: waste water | place: USA: North Carolina | collected 2016-04-26 ...
CTGGATGGTGTTCTGAGGCCCCCAACGGCGGATGCAGGTGACCTGCATCGGCACGCCGCTGTACAGCGTCTCATCCGCGAGCTTCAGGCGCAGGTAGCCGTCCTCGACCTCTACGGCCGCGCCTGCCTCAGCGGAAGGCGGGTCGAGCGAAACGGCCTCGGCGCGCCATGGCTCTCCAGGGGAAGGGCGGCGCCACCAGGTCCACCTCCGTCGCGCTGGGCGTGCCCGGCTTCGTGACGTTGTGCGGCGTGCTGCTGTTCGCGTCGGTGGCCTCGGCCGTCGAGCCGCCCCAATAGAGCAGGTAGGTGAGGAAGTTCAGCCGTTCCAGCCGCGCGCCGTTGCCGAGATGGAAGCGTGCGACCGAGTCGATAAGCCGTCCCTTGGGTGTGCGGGCCTTCAGGAAATAGTAGGCCGCCAGCGGCTCCAGCAGCGTGCGCAACTGCGCAGTCAGTTCGGGATTCGACGGCCAGTCCGGCTTGTCGAGGCTTTCGAGAAGCTGGCGGTCTTCCGCTGAAAGCGGCGCGTCGGTCGCCTGCTTCACCCATTGCATGAAGCCGGGCACCGGAGACAACGTCACGAACGTGTCGAGCTTGGGCAGTTCTCGCCGCAATTCCTCGACCACCTGCTTGATCAGGAAGCTGCCGAAGGAGATGCCGCCAAGTCCGCGCTGGGTATTCGAGATCGAATAGAAGGTGGCGGTGCGGGCGCGCTCGATCGGCACGGGCTGCCGTTGCTCGGCGAGCAGAGGTGCGATCGCGCCGGGTATAGTCTCCGTCAGCGCCACCTCGACGAAGATCAGCGGCTCATCGTTCACCGCCGGGTGGAAGAACGCATAGCAGCGACGATCCACCGGATCGATGCGGCGGCGAAGGTCGTCGGGGAGGTACGTCGCCATGGACGCTTCGCGCTCGATCAGGGAGAGGGCACGACGTGCCCGCGCCAGCGGAGGAGCGCCGCGGCGTGAGCCTTGCGCAGCATGAACAGATCCTCCTCGTGTCGCAGGCGCTCGCGCCGCTGACGCTCGAGGTGCCGCCGCTGCGGGTGTCGGACCACCTGCCCGTGGCGATGACGGTGGAGCTGCCGGAGAGCTGCGTGTTCTGAGAGCGGTAAGCGGATAGCGGATAGCGGCAAGAGCAAGGCGGCGCGCTGCTCTTGCCGCTCTCCGCTCCCCGCTCCCCGCTCACCGGGACAGCAGCAGCGACGCCCCCATCACCCAGAGGAACCCCGCGAACACGCGCGTGAGCTGGCGGCCCTTCAGCCGGTGCGCGAGCGCTGCGCCGTACGGCGCGCAGAGCACGCTCGCGGCGGCGATCCCGATCGCGGCCGGCAGGTAGACGAAGCCGATCGAGCCACGGGGCAATCCGCTCGCGTCGTGGCCACCCACCACGTAGCCCGCCGCCGACGCGAGCGCGATCGCGAAACCACAGGTCGCCGACGTGCCGACCGCGCGCACCGGGCGCGCGCCCATCGCGACGAGCAACGGCACGGTCATGCTGCCGCCGCCGATGCCCACGAGCGCCGACAGCGCGCCGATGCCGACGCCGGCGAGCGACAACAGCGGCCCTTTCGGCGCCGCGCCCGCGTCGCCTTCGGGCGCCTGCTTCCCGCGCCACAACTGGATGCCGGCGAGCGCGCAGAAGCCCGCGACGCCGTAGCGCAGCACGTCGCCCGGCAGCCGCGACGCGAGCAGTGCGCCGAGCGCGCCACCCACCAGCAGGCCGGGCACGAGCGACCACACCGACGGCCAGATCACGGAACCACGCTTCACATGCGCGCGCGACGACGACAGCGACGTCGCGAGGATGCTGGCCAGCGATGTCGCGAGCGCGACGTGCATCACCGCATCGGCGGGCACGCCCTGCGCCGCGAGGTCGACGCGCACGGCGCGCACGCCCTGTTGCGCGAGCGCCGCCGCGAAGTCGCCGAAATCGTGGTTCGCGTCGCCGTCGGCGCGCCGCTCGCCGTGGCCCGACGCGAAGCCCACCACGCGCGTCGCGCTGCGCGTCAGGCGCAGCAGCGCGCGCGTGAACTCGCGCTCGTTGAGCTCGGACAGGCGTTCGGAGCGGTCGCCGTGCGCCACGACGAGCTCGCCGTCCACGCGCACGCCCTGCTCGCGCGCCGCGGCGGGATCGGCGTCGGGGTCGAGGAAGCGCAGCGTGAGGTCGGGCTTCAGCTGCGTGTAGCGCGCGACGAACGCCGCGATCGGCTCGCGCAGGCCGCCCGCCGGTCGCGCCCACGACACGACGTCGACGGGTCCGTCCAGGGCGGCGAGCGCGTCGCGGCTGGCGGCCGACAGGCTCGCGCGCGCGCCGTGGCTGAGGTCCACGCGCGCCTGCCAGCGCACGCTGAGCCAGGCGGCGAGCGCGACGGCGACCACCAGCAGTGCGAGGTACAGCGAGTCGGCGAGCGTGCGGCGCATCAGCCGTCCTCGCGCGTTCGCGCCACGAAGCGCGCGGCCAGCACGAGGCAGAACGCCGCGAGCAGCACGAAGTAGGCGACGTCGACGGAGGCGAGCACGCCGCGCAGCGCAGCCGTCAGGTGGCTCGGGATCGCGAGCCAGTTCACCAGCCCGTTGACGTCGCCGCGCGAGCGCGCCGCCGCGTCGACGATCCAGAGCAGCGCGCCGGCGCCGAGCGCACCGAGCGCGGCCGTGGCCGGGTGGTGCGCAACGGACGACGCGAGCACGCCGATCGCGACGAGCGCGCCCGCGAGCAGCGCGAGGCCGAGCGCGGCGACGGCGATGCGCCCGAAGTCGAGCGGCGTGCCGATCGCGAGCAGCAACGGCATCGCGACGAGCAGCGCGACCAGCAGCAGCGCGATCGCGAATGCGCCGAGGAACTTGCCGAGCACGATCTGTCCGTCGCCCGCGCCGGCCGAGAACAGCAGCGGCAGCGTGCCGTCGCGGCGCTCGCCGCAGACGCTGCGCATGGTCAACAGCGGCACGATCGCGACGAGCAGCGCGCAGACGCTGGCGAGGTGCGGGGCGACGACCAGGTCGGTGACGCCCGGCGCGTCGGGGCGCGCCGCGATCGCGGCCGCGTTCTGGCTCCAGCCGTCGACGGCGAGCAGCAGCCACCATGCGGCGAGGCCGCAGCTGCCGGCCAGCAGCGTCCATGCGAGCGGCGAAGCGAACGCGGCGCGACACTCGCGTCGCGCGATGGCGAGGACGGCGCTCACGCGGCGCGCGCGCCCAGCGCGGCCGCGAAGAAGCGCGCCTCGAGCTCGGCGAAGCGCTCGCGCGGCAGCGCCTCGCGCACGCGACCCTCGGCGAGCAGCGCGACGCGATCGGCGCAGGCGCGCGCCTCATCGAGGTGGTGCGTGGACAGCACGACGGCGGCGGCGCTGCGCAACTCGCGCACGAGCGCGTGGAACGCGGCCGCCTGCACGGGGTCGAGGCCCGCGGTCGGCTCGTCGAGCAGCAGCAGCGCCGGCGAATGCGCGATCGCCTGCGCCACGCCGACGCGCTGCTGCTGGCCGCGCGACAGCACGCCCGTGAGCCGGCGTGCGACGTCGGCGAGCCCGCAGCGCGCGATCGCGGCGTCGCGCGCCGCGCGCGCGGCCGCGCCGCCGAAGCCGCGCAGGCGCAGGCAGAAGTCGAGGCTCTCGACGACGGTCAGCTCGCGGTACAGCGCCGTGCGCTCCGGCAGGTAGCCGACCAGGCGCCGCGCGGCGGACGGGTTCGCGAGCAGGTCCTCGCCCGCAATGCGGATCGTCCCCGCATCGGGCTTCAGCACGCCCGCGAGCAGGCGCAGCAGCGTCGACTTGCCCGCGCCGTTCACGCCGAGCAGCGCGAGCACCTCGCCCCGCGCGAGCACGAGCGTGAGGTCCGCGACCGCGACGCGTCCCGCGTGCGTGCGGCGCACGCCCTCGGCGCGCACGAGCTCCGCGTCCATCCGTTCTCCGTTCACGGCCATGCAACGAACGCTCGATTGAATGACGGCTGGTTGAAACCGCGGCATGGGCCCGCATTTCCCGCGGGATTCCACGGAATCGTCACTTCCGGCTCATGGACGCCGGCGGCCCTGCGCACCGATAATGCCAGCACTTCCATCCCCGGGTGTTCAATGTCCGCTTCCCTCGCCGACCTGCTCGCGCACGGCCTCACCGGTTCCGACTGGCCGACGGTCCTCATCTTCTTCCTGGTCGTGACGCAGCTCACGATCTTTTCGGTCACGCTGTACCTGCACCGCTGCGCGGCGCATCGCGGCGTCGACATGCACCCGCTGCTGGCGCATTTCTTCCGCTTCTGGGCATGGCTCACGACCGCCATGCGCACGAAGGAATGGGTGGCGATCCACCGCAAGCACCACGCGCACTGCGAAACCGAGAACGACCCGCACAGTCCGGCCGTCTACGGCATCAATCGCGTCGTGCTGCACGGCGTCGCGTTGTACCAGGACGAGGCGAAGGTGCCCGAGACGATGGAGAAGTACGGTATCGGCACGCCGGACGACTGGATCGAGCGCAACCTCTACCACCCGCGCAACGCCTGGGGCCCGACGCTGATGCTGTTCATCGACGTGGCGCTGTTCGGCGCCGTCGGCATCGCGATCTGGGCGATCCAGATGATCTGGATCCCGGTCATGGCGGCAGGCGTCATCAATGGCCTGGGCCACTGGTGGGGCTATCGCAATTTCGAAACCTCGGACATGTCGACGAACCTCACGCCGTGGGCGCTCTTCCTCGGTGGCGAAGAGCTGCACAACAACCACCACGCGTTCCCGAGCTCCGCGAAGTTCGCGCTGCGCCGTTACGAGCTGGACATCGGCTGGGGCATGCTGCGCCTGTTCGAGATGCTCGGTCTCGCGAAGGTGCTGCGCGTGGCGCCGCAGCTCGAGACGCGCGCGATCGACGCGCCGGACGCGGAGACGCTGCGCGCCGTGCTCGCGCACCGCTTCCACGTGATGACTACGTACTTCCGCGGCGTGATGCTCCCGATCCTCCGCGACGAAGCGGCGCGCGCAGGCGATCGGATGCAGAAGCTCACGCGCCGCCTGCGCAAGGCGCTCGCGAGCGACGGTCGCTGGCTCGACGCGAGCGGCCGCGAGCGGCTCGCGCAGTGGATCGACCAGCGCCCGAGCGTCGCGACGGTCGTCGAATATCGCCGTCGCCTCAGCGCCGTGCTGGAACGTTCCGGCCGCAGCTCGGACGCCGTGCTCGAGTCGCTGCGCGAATGGTGCCGCGACGCCGAGCGCTCCGGCATCGCCACGCTGGAACAGTTCGCGCAGCGCCTGCGCGGCTACGCCCTGAAGCCCGCGCGCGCCTGATCGTCGCGCCGGCTGCACCCCGGAAGCGCCGCCTCGTGCGGCGCTTTTGCTTTTCGGGGGGCGGCGGTAGATTCCCCCCGACACGGGGCACGATGCTCCGGAGCCAGGGGAAAACGCACATGTCGCTCAAACGCGCCGCACTCGCGGCCTGTATCGCGCTCGCATTCGTCGGTTCGGCCCAGGCCGGCAAATTCGACTCCGTGGTGACGGTGAAGAACGAGTCGCTGTGGCAGATCCACCAGATGTACCTGTCCTCGGTCGACGAGGACGAGTGGGGCCCGGACCAGCTGGGCGAGCAGGTCATCGATTCCGAAGGCGGCAGCTTCAAGCTGTCCGGCGTGCCGTGCGACAGCTACGACGTGCGCCTGATCGACGAGGACGGCGACGAGTGCGTCGTGCGCGAAGTCGACCTGTGCGGCGAAGCGCAGACCTGGACGATCACCGACGAAGACCTGCTGGACTGCCAGAACCAGTGATGCCGGCCGCGGGCCTCAGCCGCCGCGTCGCGGCGGAAGGGAGGTCCGGTCGGCCTTCGCCTGCGGCGGCGCCCCGCCGCAGGCGACTTCCGTCTGCACCGATTTGAATTGCGGCGAAACGCCGTCGAGCACGCCGGCGAAGTCGAGGTTCTGCCAGTCGTCGAAGTCGTCCAGGATGCGGAGCGCGCTGCCGCACTCGCTGTTGTAGGTCGCGTTCACGTCAACCGCCACGGACGGTTCGAGCACGCCGTTCGAGTTCCAGTCGACGCCCGGCGATCCGCAGACGCCCAGGCGTTCGTCGGCCGCGCGCTCGTCCAGCGGCATGCGGTCGCCGTGCGACAGGTCGGCGGCGCCGGTCGTGCCGTAGCCGGTGCACTGCGCGTCGGTGCCGGCAAACTGGTAGCGGTAGTTCATGAGCGAGCTGTAGTTCGGCTTGCCGTTGCACGCCTCGAAGCCGCCGTGCAGCAGGCCGAGGTTGTGGCCCACCTCGTGGACGATGGTGTTGGCGACGAACGTGTCGTTCGTCGCGTAGCAGTACAGCGTCACCAGCACGTCGTCGCCGACGATCTCGGCGTAGCCCGAGCTGTTCGAGCCCCCCGCGTAGCGATGGGCGAACAGCACGTAGTGGAAGTAGCCGGCGCGCTCCGGCGCGAAGAACTTCTGCTTCAGTTGCGCGTGGTAGGAATCGAACGCGCCCGGCAGCACGGCCTGCACGCCGTCCAGCCGCTGGCCGCCGGTGAACGCACCGCCCTGGCCGTAATCCTGGATGACGTGGATGCCGGTCGAGCCGTCGGGGTTGCGCACCGGCGCGTTCGCGTAGATCTCGGCCACCTTCGCGATCGCGGCCGCGGAGGGCTTGTGCGAGTGCGCGGCGCAGTCGAGCCCGTCTTCGACCCAGTCGTATTCCAGCAGCAGGTCCTTGCGCACCGGGCTGACGCCGAGCGCCGGCAGGTCCAGGTAGGGCGTGCCGTTGACTTCGTCCCCGTCGCGGATTCCGTCGCCGTCGGTGTCGGGCAGCGTCGGCGACGTGCCGGTGTCGGCCTGGTTGCGGAACCGGCCCGTGCCCGACTCCACGCAATCGCTCAGGCCGTCGCCGTCGCTGTCGGCGCACGGCTTCTCGTTGGCCTTCACACCGGCGTTGCCGGGCAGCGGCATCTGCGCGAACGCGTCGTTCGCGATCCGCCGCGTTTCGGCCTGGCGGGCGAGGAAGTCGGCGAGCGCGACGGACGATTCGTCCGCAGCGGCGGCAACGGCAGGGCCCAGCAGGGCGAGCAGCAGGGCAGGAACGGCAAGGCGCGGCGACATCGATCGGTTCCTCGACAGCGGGCAGCGTGGTGCTGCCTTTGGCGAGGACCCGGCTGCAACGGCTGTGCCACGGCACTTTGTCCTTGCAGGTCAACGGGTTGGGGCGTCGCGGCGCGGCGTGCTTCGCACGACGGGCGCGGCGCCCCGCGGACGGCAGCCGCGCGTCCGTGCACCACGCACGATGCATTCCGCCCGGATCACCGGCACCCGCGGCCGTCGTGGCGCTGCTCGGCGATGTCGCGCGATACCGAATCGAGGCGCCGCTCGAGGTCCGCGCGCTCGACCGGGCCGAGGCCGCCACTCGCGCGATAGGCCGCCTCGCGGCGCTCGATGTGCGCGCTGCGTGCCTCGAGGCGCGCCGCCTCGCAACGGGTGAGCTGGCCGTGCGCGAGGCCGTCGGCGATGCGTGCCTGTTGCGTCGCCTGGCGCGCGCCGACCGGGCGCGGATGCGCATGCCAGGCGAGCGCGGGCAGCGGGAGCGTCACGAGGAAGAGCACGAGGAGGGTGCGCATGGGCTGGTTCCTTTCCGCGGGCGACATTGCCCGGTGCCAGGCCCCAACGCGGCGCGGCCGCACGCGATGACGCGGTCGTTGCCGTGGTTGCGCCTTCGTTCAGCCGGGCGGCGGCGGCAGCGCCCGACGGCCGAAGCTGGCACAATCGCGCGCCGCGCCCCGCTACCCGGCGCGCGCGCTCCTCCGCCACACCGCGCCTTCGCGGCGCCTGCGTCTTCCGGAAGATCCCAATGCTCGAAGAAATCCTCGAACTGCACCGGCAGGGCCGGCTGGACGACGCCGAGTCGCGCTATCGCGAGCTGCTGTCGTTCAACCCCGACGATCCCGAGACGCTGCACCTGCTCGCGATCCTGCGCCGGCAGCGCAACGACATCGTCGAGGCCGTGCAGCTCGTGCGGCGGGCGATCGAGCTGAATCCGGAGCGCGCGAACTACTACGTCACGCTGGGCGGGCTCGAGCTGCATGCGCGCCAGTACGACGCCGCGCGCGCCGACTTCGAGACGGCCGTGCGCCTGAACCCGAACCTCGCGGCGGCGCATTCCGCGCTCGGCCAGATCGCGCTGATCCAGGGCGACGGCGCGCGCGCCGAGGACAACTACAAGCGTGCGCTGAAAGGCGACGAGCGTCCCGATGCGCTGACCGGTTACGGCAACCTGCTGCTGCAGCGTGGCGACACCGATGGCGCGCTGCGCTACCTCACACGCGCCGCCGAGCTCACGCCGGCCGACCCGGCCGTGCAGGCCGCGCTCGGTCGCGCCTACCTCTCCAAGGGCATGCACGCGTTCGCGGAAGCGGCGCTCGGCAATGCACTGCGCATCAAGCCGAACTACCAGGCCGCGCGCATGGTCCTGGCCGAGGCACTGCTCGCGCAGCGTCGCTTCGCCGACGCGCAGCCCGAGCTGGAAGCGCTCATGCGCGATCCCGACACGCACCCCGTCGCGCTCGCGATCCTCGGCGACGCCGCGCGCGCGCGCGGCGAGCTGCGCGCGGCGGCACAGCATTACGCCGACTCGCTGCGCCTGCGCGAGCGGCAGCCGCGCGTGATTTCCGCGCTGGCCTGGACGCTCGCGCAGCTGCGCCGGCTGGGCGAAGCGATCGGCGCCTACCGCCGCCTGCTCGAGCTCGAGCCGGACGACCTGGACGCACGTCGCGCGCTCGGCCTCGTCTGCCTCGACGCCGGGCTCGCCGACGACGCGGTCTCGGCGCTGCGCGCGGTGCTCGCGCGGCGGCCCGACGACATCGAAGTGCGCGCGGCCGTCGCCGCCGCGCTGGATTCGCGCGGCGACCATGCCGCCGCGACCGCTGCCGCGGTCCAGGTGCTGGAGCGCGATCCCGCGAACGTGGTCGCGGCGCTCGTCGCAGCGCGCGCCGCGTTGCGCGACGGCGACGCGGACACGGCGGCACGCCGCCTCGATGCACTGGACGGCGCGCGGCTGACGCCGGCGCAGCAGCGCATGCGCGGCCGCCTGCGCGGCCTCGCCGCCGATGCGCTGGGCGACACGGCCGGCGCGCTCGCCGCATGGCGCGCGTCGCACGAAGGCGGCGCCACGCCGCCGGGCCTGCTCGAGGTCCCCGCCACGCTGGACGCGCACGTCGAAAGCGCGCGCACGCGCGGCGCCGTCGGCGCGGAGCGCGCACCGAACGCGCTGCTGCTCGGCCTGCCCGGCTCGGGTGTCGACGTGGCGGCACGCCTCGTCGCGTCGATCCCAGGCGTCGCGCTGCTCACCGACCGCTTCGGCGTCGCGCCGCGTGGCGACGGCTTCAGCGAAGCCGAGAACCGTTATCTCGAGCTCGACGACGACCAGGCGCACGTGCTCGCGCGGCGCTATGCGCGCCCGCTCGCGCGCGCCGAGCTCGCTGCGGACACCGTGCTCATCGACTGGCTGCCCGCTTTCGATGCGCACTTCCTGCCGCTGCTGCATCGCCTGTTCGGCGACACGCGGCTGATCGTGGTGACGCGCGACGCGCGCGAGTGCCTGCTCGACTGGCTCGCGCTCGGCAGCGCCACGGGCTGGCGCCCGACGCCCGAAGCCGACGCCGCCGCCTGGCTCGCCGCTGCGCAGGAGCATCTCGCCGCGGCGCTCGCGCGCTCGCGCCTGCCGGTGCTCGAGCTGCCGGCCGCGCTGCTGCGCGACGATCCGGCCGCTGCGCGCGCAAAGGTCGCCGCCTTCCTCGGCACGGACGTTGCCGGCGCGCCGCTGCCCGAATTCGTGCCCGGCCTGCCGACGATGCTGCCGGCCGGCCACGCGACGCGTTACGCGAGCGCATTGGGCTGACCGGCCGGCACGCGCCGCGCGAGCGGCGCGTGCGTTCCGGTTCGCGGCGCGCCCGCGAATCGCCCGCTCGAACGGATTGACCCGCGGCGCGCCGCCGCCGCACGATGCGGCGCCCTTCCCCGCCCCGCCCTTCGCATGGAAACCTGGCACGTCGTCCTGCTCGCGCTCGTCCAGGCGCTGACCGAATTCCTGCCGGTGTCGAGCTCGGGCCACCTCGCGCTCGTCGGCTTCTTCCTCGGCTGGCCCTACCAGGGCATCACGTTCGACCTCGCGCTGCACCTCGTCGCCGAAGCCTGCCTCGCGCAGCACCTCCGCGGTATGCGCGCCATGTCCCGGCGCCGCCTGCGTCGCCTGCCGCGGTGTGTCGCACAGCGCGTACGGCAGGCCGAAGGTGGTGTAGCCCGCCTGGCTGCCGTTGGTCGCGAAAAGGTTGATATGCAGTTGTTCGGCATCCGGGCCGGATACTGGTTCAACCTGCGCTAGCTTTTCAGCTCATTCCAAGGATTCGGCTGACCATATGACGTAACCGCCGTCTGGCAATTATTTATTGGCCTGATGGAATTTCAGGCGGGCACTCCTTGTCAAATGCCAAATTGCACTTTTGTGCTGCAATACGAGATTTACCTATTGTAAAAAGGGTGGAGGGTATGACCTTTGAGCCCGCTTGCAGACGTTCTGAAGATGTCGCCAACCGATCACAAGTTATGCTCAACCGGGCCATCGGAATGAAACGACCTCTTGGTATC
>ERZ650309.1606-NODE-1606-length-10580-cov-3.576152_pt1 | contig 10580 bp, 11 predicted proteins | sample MGYA00376245_ERZ650309 | MGnify/ENA primary metagenome ERZ650309 (study PRJEB26733, sample SAMN07839294) | wastewater metagenome | biome: urban; feature: wastewater treatment plant; material: waste water | place: USA: North Carolina | collected 2016-04-26 ...
GTGACTGGAGTTCAGACGTGTGCTCTTCCGATCTCGATAATCCTGCCGCTCTGCAAAAGTTCATCACCAAAATGCGGCTTACCGATTCGTTCACCCTGCTGACCGGCAAGCCCGATGCAATTCGGGAAGTTGCTGCTGCGCTGGGTGTGAATTATAAAAAGCTCGATGACGGTGAATATTCGCACTCATCGCTCTTCACGCTGCTTTCACCCAAAGGCGAAATCATTTTGCAGCATGCGGGTTTGAGCGTCAATATCGATGCCTTTAAGGCAAAGATCGAAAAATGACCGGTTTTTTGATTCCCTTGGACGGGGTATCCCGCGGGTAGAGGAGGGTCAATGGATCGACTTGAATGGAATGTGCAATACAGCGTCGGCGTGCCTAAGATCGACCAGCAGCATGCATATCTTTTTGAACTGGCGCACCGTCTGGCAAAGCATGCAGGCGATGAGCACGCTAAAGCAGTCGTCGCCGAAACCATTGCCGAACTGCATAAGTATGTCGATACCCATTTTGCTTACGAAGAAAGCATCATGGAAAAAGCGCACTATGACCACCTCGAAGAACACCGCAAAATGCATGAGTTGATGCGTACCCGTCTGGGTTTACTGACGGCACAGCTGAAAGAAGGTGTGCTGCAGCGCCATGATTTGATCGAGTTTATGGAAAGCTGGCTCACCGAGCATATCATAATGGAAGATATGCGGTATATCCCGGCTGTTTCAGCTTTGCCGCAATAGTTTTACCCGACTTTTTCCGTTTCGATTGATGTGCATCAAGGTCGGTAGCCTTGAGATTTATTATCCTGTGACTAATGTACCGCTTACCTGTTTTTGCTACGGCTTTCCGTATTTTTTTTCTCGCCTGCGCCGTGCATGCCACCTTAGCCATCACACTCTGGCTGCTGAAGCTGCGGGGCATCGACGTTCTGCCCACAAATACTGCTTCTGTTTACTGGCACACCTATGAGATGGTTTTTGGTTTCAGCCGCGCGGCAATTTTTGGCTTCTTGTTCACCGCAGGCCAGCATTGGTCGGGTAAATTTTTACTCGGCGGCAGTTCTGCGCTGACGCTGTTCTTGCTGTGGACGGCCGGTCGTTTTGCGTTCTTTTTGCCACCGGTTGCGGCGCCCGTGGCATTTGCCGCTGACATTGCCGCGAGCCTGTTTGCGCTCTGGCGGCTGCGCGCGCTGATGGGGCCAAAACAGAAGCACAACCATCCTGTCGTGTATCTTTTCACTATCTACCTGCTGGCGCAGTCCGGCGCGGTACTTGCTGTCTATGTGCCGCTTCTGGGCGAATATTTTATGCATGCCGTAAGGCTCGGGCTAATCGTCGTGGTGTTCTTTGTTGCCATCATTGCCGGACGTGTTTTGCCATTCTTCGCGTCAGTGGTTGTGCAGGGAGCAAAGCCCCGTATTTTGCCGGCCATTGAAAAGTTTGTCTGGCCAGGGACGCTCGCCGCGCTCCTGAGTTTCGCCCTGCTACCGGTACACCCGCTGTTGGAAAAGCTGGCAGCGCTCGTGTTTCTTTCGGTTGCAGTACTGCATGGCATTCGCTGGTATTTCTGGAAACCATTGGCCACGCTGAAAATCCCTATACTGGCTGTTCTCTACGTTGGTTATTTCTGGCTGGCGTTGGGCTTTTTATTGTTGGCGCTATCATTCATGGGCTGGCTCGCAGCTTCACCCGCATGGCATGTCTTTGGCATCGGCGCTGCGGGGGTATTCATTTTCGGTATGATGACACGCGTTGCGCTGGGGCATACGGGGCGGCCGATCAAGGCCGTGGCGATTGCATCGACAGCCTATCTGACGCTGAACCTCGCGATGTTGTTTCGTGTGCTGTTACCCCTCTTGGGTATTGCTGAGCGCGCCTATCTCATTGCCGCGATATTGTGGATTGTTAGTTTTGGCCTATACCTCTATAAGTATGTACCGATCCTGGTTCAACCCCGCATCGATGGTCGACCGGGATAAGGAGTATAATGGAACAGTTTGAATGGAATGCAAACTACGCTACCGGCATTCGGGAGATAGATACACAGCACGCATACCTGTTCGCACTGACGAATCGACTCATACGGCACAGTGGTGCCACCGAAAAAGACATATCTGTTGTGGCCCCCATTCTCGATGAGCTGAATGAATACGCAGAGAAACACTTCAGCTATGAAGAATCGGTCATGGAGCAGGCCGGTTACGAACATCTTGCAGAGCATAAGCAACAGCATGAACGTATGCGCCAGCGCCTCGAACTGTATGCCTCAGAACTCAAGAGCGGAAGGCTGACCGTCACCGAGCTTACTGATTTTCTGAAATCATGGCTCAGGCTCCATATTTTGCGAGAAGATATTAAGTATATTCCTGCCGTTTCTCATCTGCGGGACGGCGGATAATCAGGGAGAGAAATGTATCCGACAATTATCGCAATCCACCTCATCGCCGCCACCATCTGGACGGGTGGCCATATCGTGCTGTTTTTCGCCGTGCTTTTGCCGGCACTGAAGCACCGCGACCACACGCGCATTACGGCTTTTGAAGAGCATTTTGAAAAAGTCGGAATTCCCGCACTGCTGACGCTGGTTGCGACGGGATTGTATATGGCTTACCGGCAGCTGCCCGATGTGTCAGCCTGGTTTACTTTTTCGTCCGTTCTTTCGCGCACTGTGACAGTCAAACTTTCGCTGCTTCTGATTACCGTAATCTTTGCGCTCCATGCAAGACTTAAAATTATCCCCAAGCTCAGTGAAAAAAGCCTGAATAGCCTGGCGGTACACATCACCTGTGTCACACTGGTGGCGATTCTCTTTGCCATAACCGGCGTTTTGCACCGCTTCGGCGGGTTGTGGTAGCAAAAAAATATTGCTTTAAGCAGGCGCCGGAAAATTTCCCGAAAAAACGGAAAGCCTCGCAGTTTGTCCGTGAAGACCACGGACAAACCGCTACTAAAGCGGCCGTAACGGCCTGCTTTCCGATTTTTCGGTTTCCGGTGCCTGCTCGCAGTTTCCTTTGAAGGAAACTGCGAGGATACAAAAATCGCTTTTCGCAGCAAACGCAGACGCCGACCTGCTTTGGCATGGAAGATATCGCGATCCCCCCGTTGCCGACGATCGTTGCTGAAGTAATCCAGTTCGACGCCAATAATCCCAAAAACGGTGCCGCCGATTTAGAAAAACTGGTTGTTCCCGATAAGGCCATCAGCGCAGAGCTTCTGCGGGTTGCCAATTCTGCGTTTTATGGCCGTTCAGGCAAGGTGAAGATCCTCAGGGACTCGCTCGCAGTGCTCGGTATCAAGGCCACTAAGAACCTTGTCATTTATCTCAGTACCAAAACCATGGCGGCCCAGTACAAGAGCGAAACTTTCAAGAAATACCTTAACCGGTATCCGATCTATGCCGCGCTCGTCGCGCAGGCCGTCGCACAGGAAACCAAAATGCGCCCGCAGGCCGATGAATGTTTTCTCGCCGCACTTTTGCACAGCATCGGCATGAACATCATGGCGTTGCAGAAGCAGGGGCATTACAGCGACATGATCGAGGCCTGCGAAAAAAACAAATGGGATCTCGAGAAACTCGAAAAACAATCTTACGGTACAACGCACTCACTCCTCGGAAAACGCGCCGCGGAGACATGGAAGTTGCCCGAAGTGTTCAAACGCCTGATGGAAATTTCACCCGCAACCGAATATACTAACCTGCTAGACCCGCTCGAAAAAACCACTTACATTGCGGCGGTCGTCGCTTCTGCACTGCTCGAAATTCCGCTGCCCGAAGCGGCCAAGACGAATGTGCAGCGCTGCTATACGGATATTGGCGGTACGCAGAATGTGCTGCTGCGCCATGCTTCGCCCGATGCGCTGACCAAAATTAAGGCGCACCCTTTTGCGCAACTGGCAGCGAACTGACACAGACCCCTAGGCCATGCAGAAGATACTCATTGTCGAAGATGAAGAAACGCAGCGCATTGCGCTCGAAACTTTCATTGCGGCGTGGGGTTACGAGGTCGTCACAGTCGATTCTGCGACTGCCGCAATCGTCTACCTGAGCCAGAACAACATCGATCTCGCATTGATCGACCTGCACCTGCCCGATAACCCGGGCATGGAGATTCTCAAGCATATCCGCGACACGGACGAAAAAATTCCAGTGCCGGTATTCATGATGTCGGGTGAAGATTCTCCCGAAGTGCGCATCGTCTGCATGTCGACGGGCGCCGACGACTTTCTGCCGAAGCCACTGAATTTTGCCGACCTGTCGATGAAGATACAGCAGGCATTCGAGCGCGTCAGCTATCAAAAACAGATCCAGGAACTGAATGCAAAGCTGGAAAAAGAGAAGAAGAGTCTGCAGCGCTATTTCTCCGACGACCTGGTCGAGAAAATTCTCAGCGAAGAGATTTCGACAGAGCTGGGCGGCACGATCGTGCCCGCTTCAATCATGTTTTTCGATATTCGCGGTTCGACCACGATGGCCGAAAAGATCGGCCCGCAGGCCTATGCCGAGCGCATCAGTAAACTCTTTGCCGACCTGATGGATATTGTCTTCAACAATGGCGGATCGATCAATGAACTTTTAGGAGATGGTATTCTCGCGACTTTCGGCTGCCCTTTTCCGGGTGAAAAAGACGCGGCAAATGCCGTGAATACTGCGATTGCCATCGACACGCACATGAAAACGATTAACCGGCTGCGCGAAGTCGCTGGCAAAGTGCCCTATGGCTATGGCATGGGCATTTCTACAGGTAAAATTTTTGCCGGTAATATCGGTTCCGAGCGTTTGATCAAATTTGCCGTGATGGGCGATGCGGTCAACACCGCGGCGCGCATACAGGACCTGACAAAAGAATTTTCGCAGAACATTATTGTCGACGAGCCGACGCGCTCGGCGGCCAACCTGCCGCTCAATTATACAGAGTTGCCGACCACACAGTTGCGGGGAAAACAAGACGCGGTCAGGTTATTTGGCCTGAGTTCATGACGAAAAACGGCAGCCATGAGCGTCGCGCATAAAATTCAGCCATTCACAGCCCGTTCGGGCGATATTGTTTTTCGCGAAGGCGACGTCTCGAACGGTTGTATGTACTTCATTTTTTCCGGTGAAGTAGAAATCAGCAAACAGGGACTTGGTCACATTCGCACGCTGTCGCAGGGGCATTTTTTCGGTGAAATGGCGCTCATACGTGCGATACCGCGGACAGCCAGCGCGACGGTGATATCTGCAGAAGCAAAGCTGGGCAAAATCGACCTGCAGACGTTTGCGTGGCTCGCAAAAAACAATCCTACTTTTCTGACGAACCTGATTGGCGTTGTGGCAAAGCGCGCAGCACGCGCGATGAAAAAAGTCAACGATGCGTATAGCGCAGTTGCTGCTGCGCCCCAGACCTTTTCGGCAGGGGATGCGGATGTTTGATTTACTGGTACAGGCCGATGCAATGCCGCACCGCCATTTGCGACAGGGGGATGCGGTTTATAAAGAAGGGCAGGCCTGCGACGGCAATATCTTCATCATTATTGACGGCACAGTTACAGAAATTGCCGGCAGCGGTCAGAAACAGCGCAGCGTGAAAGAGTTCACGGTAGGCGCTTTTTTTGGGGATATCGAGGTTTTGTCGGGGGCAGATATGCGATTGCGAACCATGAAGGTGACTTCGACTTCGCTGGTGCTGGCGATTATGGACCAGCATAATTCGCGGGTCTTGGGAGGCCTTTACCCCGAATTTTTTCTGCACCTGCTGCGCAGCGCGATTGACAACCTCAATGTTGCCGAAAAGAGTTTGCTCGAGCAGCGAAAGTGAAACTTTGGCGGGCTTGAAGCGTAGATATGCTGAATGCTGGCAAGAAACGTCGGAAAGCAGCGAGAACAGTTGTTTACTGAGTTTTTGGCACAATGGCTTTATGGTTGCGCATAACATAAAGGAGCCTTATCCCCCAAATGTCCTATAAAATTATTTTACTATCGCTCGTTTCTTTCCTGGCCGTGGCCTGTGACGGGGGGTTTGAGCGTTTTGCACCGCCGGCCAATAGTATCACCGGCCGCGGCGCCAAACAGAATCCGAAAATTCTGAGTACGACGCCGGCCGACGGGGCGACGATTTCTCCTGTCACCACTTCAACCGGTACACAGATCAAAGTCATCTTTGATATGACGATGAACCCCAATACGACTCCGGTGATTAATACGTATGTGCGCGATATTGTCGGCAACTCGATAGGCTGGTATAGCGTCGCCAATTCAGGTGCGACATTTACTTGGTCTTCGACCACTTATGCCAACGACACGCTGACGATTCAGTTGGGCTGGGTGCGCTGGCCAGAAGATAACATCATCGGCTTTGATTTTGACAACAGCTCGCTCATCAACCTTGACGACATGCCGCTCGATAACTCCACTCGCTTCAGCTTTACCGTTGGCTGGGATCCGGGCAGGTATAAGGTGGTTCAAACAGGACAGTTTCAATGCTATCGATATGACATTGGCAATGGTTGGCGCGAGATGCCAAACTGCACAGATGCCAGCAATATGGGTACCGGCGTCATTGGCACGCAGGATTATCCGGCTGGACAAAATGGTTTTGTTGATTCGATGAACTTTGCCTATGTCGCACCTCTGTACGGTTCGGCCATTGGAAATCCCAATACCGGAAGAAGGTTCAGGGATCGTGTCCCGCAGAATATGATTTCAGCGAATTGTAATAATAACGCGAGCGATCCGTGCTATCCGTATTCTGTAGATGCTGTCACGACGCTGATCTGGAAAACCTGTAGCCAGGGGCAGACTTATCAAAATACTGGGGACAAATGCTATAATTCAGGTAATGATTATACGTGGGGTGAGGCGGTGAATGCATGCGCGGCCATGAATGCGGCCGACAATGGTCAGGGCTATGGTGGCCGAAAGGATTGGCGATTGCCAACTGTTCAGGAGTTGGAAGGTCTCGTGGACTATGGCGCCCGCGTGACAATCGGCACGGCTGAGCCCGGCTCTGGCTATTACGAAGCCCCGGCCATTGACGGTTATCAAAGTTCAGCATGGCCTCAATGGGAAGGGCCTTTTCCCAATACGTCTGTAGTCAAAGCCTATTGGACGGCAACCGGTGCTACAGTACTACTTAACGGTACTACATATTACGGCAGTGCATATGTAGTTGAGTTCAAGAAAGGTATGGTCGGTGTTGGCTCGTCCGGGTTACTGGATTCAAGGCGGCAGACTTCGACCCGCAACAAGGTTCGCTGCGTTGCGGGCCCAACCATTGCCGCGCCGACACGGAGCCTGACGCCGTTAATCAAAGCGGGCGGCCAGGCGCCAGCAACCTCAGCTGCAACATTTGCCGGTTATGATGCTAACGCGACTTTCAACGTCGTTTCTGCCAAGTCGAGCTATGATATGGCGACCGGGAATTACCAGCTGCAACTCACATTCAATCAACCGCCGAATCAATCGAATCCGCCCGTAAGCGATCAGGTTGGATCGACCACGAATTATTGCATTGCTGCGGCCACAGCGACCAGTTGTGCCGTATCGGCCCTATCTATTTTAGCAACCAATCCTTCAGGGAATACCGTGACTTTGACTACCGGTGCACAGACGCCGAACTTTGCTTACAAAATTTTTGTCAACAATGTAAAATCCGCGACGGGCGCTTTGCCGCTAACAGTCGATCGTGTGTTGTTTTCGGGAGCTACTTCGATTCTCACGCCCGCAACAACACCGGTGTTCAATGTGGCAAGTGCCACTTCGCCAAACCTCAGTACTGTGCAGGTGACATTCGATCGTCTGCCTGATGCGACGCAGGCAGTGAATATCGCCTTATATAAGATCGTGAGCGCTACTTCGAACCCATTTACTTTTGCTGGGGCTGGCTCCGTGGCAGTAATTTCAGGCGCAACACTTTCAGGGTATACCGTAACTCTTACCCTTATGGCATCGCTTGCAATCAATACTCCTTATGCGGTGATGGTGAACGGGGTGACATATGCGGGATCGCAGGTTGTAGACGATACCGTAAATCGACTGCGCTGGCAACGCTGCCGCTATGGAAATCTCGATAATGCTACCTGTGCCGACGACGGCGACGGTTCCAATGATGCCTTGTACTGGAACGATGCACTGAATTACTGTGCGTCACTCAATGCCACTCAATATGACGGTTATGCGATTGCGAACCGCACCGATCCATTTGGTTGGCGAGCGCCGACGATCAATGAACTCAAGTCCATCGCCAATCGTGAGCTTTTTGGCACGTTGGGCTACTCGATCGATACGACGATTTTTCCGACGCCGAATCCCTTGGCTGAAAACTTTGCCTCAAGTACGAACTATATGCTCAACGGAAATCCGGCCTTTGGCAATCCGGATGGAGTCCCCAGTTATGATAGAGCCTGGAGTTTTAACTATGTTGCTGGATTTACCGGTATCGCGCGAAAAGATAATTCAATCCTCGGGGCAGCGGGAAAACCTGAACCAATAAATATTCGCTGTGTGAGAAATCTGCCATGATGAAATGGGTTATACTGTTGCTGTTATTCGTACTCCGCTGTGAGCAATCGACAATCGTTTTCGATCCTGTGACCAATAAAGCCGCCACAGCAAGTACAGCACCCACGCAGGGTACCGTTACCGTTAACGTCGATCTTTCGGTGCTTGTCAATGCGCCTTATAACAAGCTGCTGAACAATCAGGTATTCACCGTTTCGGTTTATGGAGCCACGGGGCTGGTTGCGGGCATTGTGGATGACGGTACCGGCACGACAAGTGCGACCGGAACTGCCTCCGTGATCTTGAAGGCATCCGACGTTAGCAATTGCATTACCGCGACCGATGCAACTTTGCCCAACGGGACTTATTATTACTATTTTAGCATAAATTATAACGGTCAGGCCAGAACTGTCGCGAACACTGACAGCGCCGCCAATGGTACAGGTTTGGGGTGTGGTGCTAACGGATTTATTCAGTCCAGCACAGGTGGTAATATGTATGCCTCACGAGGTACAATCAGCGTGAATGGGAATACGACTGTCACAATAAATGACACAAATACGGCGCCGGCCCAACAGCACACTTTCCAGTTCGGCACGGGAACTGCCATGAATTTTCGCTGCTTTGTGACCCATGCAGATTTCAGCGCGTATACCGCGAATACCCCACTGATTTCCCTTTTTGCTTTGAGTACGGGGGCAGACGGCAGCACTACCGGCAAAAGTGGTAACACCCACCTCTTACCGGCTGGTGCGTATCGATACTTCTGTTACGCAGATGCCCAACCGAATGGACTTTTTTTTGAAGCGCCCACGGACAAATTGGCAACTGGCTCGTTAAATGTTAATGGCATGGGGACAACATTTCTTAACCTTGGTAGCTTCCTTCCATTGTGACAAATCAGGATTGTTAATATTGCCGCATTACTTTTTCCTCTTTTCCCCCTGTTAAACGTCTAATCCAGTGGAGATGGGTTTTGCGCGAAATAGTGCAGAGCCCCAACCAGGGAGCTAATATGCGAAGAAAACTATACATCCTCATCTTGTCAACCTTGTCGACCGCCGTCTACGCACAGGCGAAACCCAAAGAAATGCTCGCGGCCGCGCTCAGTGCGAGTGGTGAATGCTATTACGAGCGCGATGGCAAATCGGATTTCGCGAAGGTGAAAACCATCTTCTTCAAGGGTGACCGCGTCTATACCATGAAAGGCAAAATGGATGTGCAGATCGGGCCCAATGCAGTGCTGCATCTCGCGCCTTACAGCACGGTCAAACTCGTTGAGCTGTCAGAGATGGAAAAGAAGGCTTCGATTGCGGTCGATCTCGAAGGTGGGCGCAGCTATACGAAATTCACGAAGCAGATGTCACCGGGTTCAAAATACACTATTAAAACCCCAACTACTGTTGCGGCGGTACGCGGTACCGAATTTATTCTGAGCGCCGGCGACCAACCGCCTGAAGCGGCAGAAGACTCCGATATTCCAGCCGGTGTGTTTGTGAACCACGGTAAAGTGGCAGTCTCACCGGTAGACCGCGAAAACGAAGTGCAGGAAGTCTCGCAGGGTGAACAGATTCAGTACATTGATAATGCGGCTGTCAAAGCCGTGATGGAAGATTTCATCAAAAAGAAAATGGAGCTTTTTAAGAAGCTCGACACAATGCGCGAGGCTCAATACCGCACACTCGAACGCGAAAAAAACCGGCAGATCGAAGCGCTCGAAAAAGTGCGCAATTCCGTGAAGTTCGACAGTACCTCGACGCTCGATAAGATGCGCGAAAAGAACCAGAACCTGCCAAAATAGGAAGCCATGAAAAAATTCTCTAAGATTGTCATTCCTGTTGCCACAATTGCCTCTGCGGCGTATGCGCTTTCGCCGGTGGTCAAACCGCGCAGCGACGCGCAGAACCGCTCGTGGTATCACTACATCAAAGAAGAGATGCCGCGGCCGGCGATTCCGCAGATCAAACAGTTCACGCTGTCGAATGGCATACAGATCTATTTTCTCCCTGCGTCGCAGGTGCCGCTCGTGCACATGCAGATCTATGTCGAAGGCGGCGGTTTTGAAGTGGCCGACGACAAGCTCGGCATGCATGGGCTGTGGGGCG
>ERZ650309.1607-NODE-1607-length-10579-cov-4.021000_pt1 | contig 10579 bp, 1 predicted proteins | sample MGYA00376245_ERZ650309 | MGnify/ENA primary metagenome ERZ650309 (study PRJEB26733, sample SAMN07839294) | wastewater metagenome | biome: urban; feature: wastewater treatment plant; material: waste water | place: USA: North Carolina | collected 2016-04-26 ...
GAACGTCTTTGCTGTAATTCAGGTACAGCTTGCCGTCTATGATTCGCCATGCTTCAGGATCAATGCTGGCGGTGTAACCCTGGGCGACGGCCCACGCGCAATAGCCTCCAAACTGCGGAGCATATTTTTCAGGATTCCGAGCGAATTCATCACGATTGGCTGCGCTGGCGAAATACCATTTCGCGCCCATCCAATCATGGCGAAACTCGTCCTTGCCTTTGACCGGACGGCCTTCTTTGAAATAGGCAATGGCGTCGTAACTTTTCAACGCAGTGCCAAAGATGTTTTTGTTAATTGGGTCAACGGCAGCCGATGCCGAGCCAACCGCGATTGTGACAGTTGCGATCAGAACTAAAGCCAAAGCCGCGCGCACCAAGGCTGCAAATGCAAAAGACATTTCTCCCTCCAAAATAAGTCAATTTTTCAGCGCAAAACAGAAAAGCGCTCGCCGGATAAATGTCCGGCAAGCGCAGATCTATTCCATCGGTAAGTACAGCTATTTGATGTTCACGCGAACGGTGTTGGCTGGTTGCCCGTCAACGCTGACAACGACATCAACGTCGCCTCGCCCGATCAACGTGCGGGGTAACAAGGCATTGATTTGATCCAAGCCGACGAAATCTGTTTGCGCTCCGGCAAAATTGATCTGTGCGGGAACGCCGCCGACCTGCACGGATACCGCTGACAACTCGCTGCGTTTGCGAATGCCTGTTCCATAGATCAGCAGGAACACTTGATCGCTGGGACTGTCCAGGTTAATTGGGACTGGGACAAAATCGGCTTTAACCGAATCGAAGACCACAACAGGCTCAAATGTTTGCGTCCCGTCCGCCTTGATGCGCAGCACGACTGCCGCAGCCAGTCCTTTGCCGGTGGAGTTGGCCGCGAAAATTCCAGGAGAAACATTGGCAACTTGTATTGTTCCTGAAGAGGACGCTCCAAAACCGCTGAATACATTAATGGTCGCGGTGCCCGCCGCCGTTCCCGGTGGAATCTGAAAATTGATTTGTGTTGGGGACACAAAGACAAGAGGTGAATTACGCTCAATGCCAGTGCTGTCTTTCACCGACACACGCGTGCCAGCCAGCTCTGTCGGCAAGGGCAGGGTTGTCGCAGCCTGCGTTGTTGTCGCCAGTGCATTGCTGAAGATCGTTGCCAGAGATTCGACCGCCAATAATTCGCCGCGATAGTTGGCAGAAGAGACCGTCGTAAGCGGTGATGCTGTGACGGCAATGGTTTGCGCACGCGATTCACGGCCCTCTGCATCAACCACGTAGAGTAATGCTCGACCGGCAAAGAGCGCAGTCGGCAATACAAAACGGATTCTTTTATCGGTGTCTTCCCAGTTGATGCCTCCACTGACTTCGTATTTGTAAACATGATTTTGATTGTCTACCTGTTCGACAATGATTTTGTTGCCACCGCCGTGAAAGCGGCCTATCGCCGAAGCCGTTCGCCCGGCGAAGAATCCGGTTCCTGTGTCCGCGATAAATCCCTGACAGGATTTCAATCGTGGGGCGCAGTCTGGGCAAGGTGCGGAAATTGGAATGATGCTTTCCGGCGATTCGCGGCCTGCCGCATTGGCGACATAAAGAATTGTGTCGCGGTCGGCAACCAAATCACCGGGTAGCTTGACGATAATTTGAAAGGGCGATTCGTTCAGAATGCTGTTTTGTGTCAACGCCCATTTCTGAAACGTGTGCTGGGTGACCCGTTGTTCAACGAACACTGTGTTTCCGGAAGGAGAAAATTGAGTGCCGGAAAGCGTAATTGTGTCGCCAGGAGAGATTTGTAGCGTTTGGTAATTTGTTTCCATAACACCACACGAAGAGAGCTGCGGACAATCCGTACAATTGACTGTAATCGTCTGGGAATTGGAATCGTAGCCGCGTGCATCCGTCACAAAAACTCTGGCGGGGCCAGCCCGCCTTTCATCAGTGGGCAAAGAGGGCATTGAAAAGTTGATCTGTGTCGACGATTCGTAAAAGTGAAGTGCATTATCACGCGGCAGCGCAAAACGCCGCGCTGTTTGTTCGAAGCTGATTTTGTTGCCGCTGGCAGAAAATGGGGTCAGGACATTTGCGCAGCAGCCTTGCGCGTACACTGAAACGACCGTATCCGGGTTGATCTGAAAATTTGGCTCCCCAAGGCTATTCAGTACGCCGAGTTGCGGCGATGTGCGAATCTGCGGGCAACCTGTGTAATTCGTCGCAGCCTGGTTGTTGATTCGTTTGCGGAAGTTTTCCCCGATAGGAGACAGGCTCAGGTTTCCGTCGCGGATTCTGTACAGTCCGAATAAGCTGACGCCGACGCCGTAAGCAGGCGCGTTGTCTACAATTTGCCAAAAAACTGCATACGAAGCCTGAAAGGAGCCTTCGCCTTCCAATGCGTCAAACATCTCACTGGTATGATTGGCGGCGTTGCATTCCCCATAACGCGCACGTTCAAACCCATATTCACCCAAAATGAAGTTATGTTCGCCGATTTCTGGCCGCTGCGCTTTGATTAATGACAAGGCAAAGGTCAGATCGGTTTTGTAGCGTTGTTTCAAGCTTTCGGCGGAATTGGTTTCTTTATCGTCCAGGCTTCGCCACGAAGAATACGAGTAGTAATCCACTTCAACGCGCGGCGCGACGTAATCAATCACACAACGGTTTCGGAGTGAGTCGTTATGAACTGGATCGCTGACCGGCGAACCGCACCATTCGCCGGTTTGCCAACTTCGCAGTTGATTGAATTCCAAACCGGAAAAGAGCTTGGCGGTTGAGGAAGGGAATTTTTGCCGTGCCAGCTTAACACCTTCGACCCGCGAGCGAATCCAGTTTGTATAAGCGTCCCAGATCGTGCGCTTGTTGGGCCAGAGCGATATGGCGTTGTCGCCTTCCCAGTTCAGGATGATAAAGGTTTTGCCATTGAATGCAGGAGTGTTCAGTAAGTATTCGCCCAGCCGTCTGATTTCCTCGCGTTCGGCTTCGTATTCTGCTTGCGTGTAACCGTCTGACCAGTTGCTGGCCATTGCGCCGCGCGAATACGTCGTCAGCATCACGGTCTGAAAGCGCGAGTCTTTTAATAGACGGTCATAAGCGGGATGCTGCGCCAATTGCATCAGATCCAGATTGCCGGATAGTCCCAATCGGTAGTCATCCCTCGTTGCCAGGGCAATTCGAATCGTTCGCGTTCCTAGCCCGGCAATCAAATCCGCTCCCCAGTTGATTTGATCATTCGTGCTTGGCACGGCTGCGTCGTTGATGTTCCAGTTGTACACGCCAAACCGGTCTGCGCGGGAAGCTGGCGGTGGCGGCACTGTTGACGTTTGTGCCCCTGCCGATGACACAGGCGATTTTAAGCTCCAAATGGAGACAAATACGATGATGAAGATTCGCAGAATCAAGCGAAGTGTCGTTACTGCTGACATGTCTTTCCTCAAGTTTTTGATCCGTCGCGTTGAACTCAATTGGATGAGTGGTCATTGCCGACTGGGCAATCGGTTTTCCGGTTCCACAATAGAGGTCGTTGGGAACGGAGTCAGTTTGCGAATGCGCAAACCGTTGGTGATGTAAATGTTACCGCTAGTGTCCAGCGCGATATTGATAGCGCCGATTTGTGCTAGCAATGCGGCACCTCCATCTCCACTGTCTCCGATAGCGCCAGTTCCGGCAATTGTGGTGATGGTTTCTGTCGAAGCGGCAATTCGACGTAACCGATTCATGTCGGTCAGGTAAAGGTTGCCTGTTGGATCGAAGGCAAGCCCATAAGGACTCAGCGAGACATCGGTGGCAGCCAGTCCATCGCCCGGATTATTTGTTCCGCCACCAGCGAACGTCGTGATAACACCTGTGGACAGATTGATTTTGCGAACCCGTTGGCTGATGTCAGAGGTCACGAAAAGCTCACCGTTTTTGAATGCCAGAAAGCGCGGCCCATCTAGTCTGGCCGAAGTTGCAGGGCCTCCGTCGCCCAGCGGCGCAGTTGAACTGCCATTGCCCGCGATGGTTGTGATGATTCCTGTCGCTGTATCAACTTTACGGATACGGCCATTGCTGGTGTCTGCAATAAATAAATTGCCAGCGGCGTCAAACTTAATATCTGTTGGCTGATACAGCGACGCATTGGTTGCCAAACCGCCATCACCGTTGAAAAAACCGGTCCCTCTGCATTTGCCTGCGACCGTGACGGTCAATTTCGCCTGGAAATCGGCTCGGCGAACGCAATTCATCTCAAGGTCTGTGAAATGCAAATTACCGGCAGCGTCAAAAGCCATGCCTCCAGCGCGAGCGATATTGACGAAGAAGTCTCCGCCATCACCAAGCGCAATGCTCAGAATTCCGCTGGGCGTCACCTTCAAAATGCGCGTCATGTCGGCGATGAAAAGATTGCCAGCAGGATCAAACGCCATTGCCGATACAAACGTGAATTTGACCGAAGTGGAGGGAACACCGTTTCCGGGAGGATTCTGGCCTTCTCCGGCGAAGGCGTTGATTTGCCAGTCCGGTTTGAAATTGACGGTGACGGAAGAGGATCGGGCGCGGCTGAGCAGGTCGTAAGCCGTAATTGTAATGTTGTTTACTCCAACTTGTAGCGGGATGGTGTGCGCTGTCCATTCTCGCAATCCGCTGGTCGTGCCGCTGCCGCCGCGATCGTTGCTCCATTCAATGAAGGCAATGTCCGGGCTACCCGATGCCACTCCGCTGATTGAAATGCTTGAAAGATTCGTGGTGAGAGAGCTACTTTCCGGATTGAGAACTCGTAGCGTCGGCGAATCCGGCGATCCTGCTGCAGCTTGGTTGATTGTGAAAACCTGGCCAGCGATGCGGACAGTGCCTGAACGCGGAACCGGGTTTGGATTGGCTTCAACACGGAAACGCGGATTTGCGGAGCCGCCAAACAGAGGATTGCCAAATTGCGGCGTGATCCAACCGGTTTCGCTGCGCGCGTACCAGCCGCAATCAAAATTCGTGACGACATTGAAATTGGCTGTGCCGCCCGCTTCGGAAAACGCGGAAAAATCCGGCGTCGGAGCCTGAAATGTGACCACGTATTCGCACAGCTTTTCACCAAACGTAACTCGCGCAGTATTTGACTGAACTCCATCAACAAACACAGTTAAATCCACTTCGCCGCGATTCAGCAGCGGAGGAGTTACTTCAACGTTGATTTGGTCCAGCCCCACATAGGTGCCTTGGGCGCTCGCATACAGCACCGGCAGCTCCTCGCCGCTAATTCGCACTTTGACTTTGGACTGATCACCGTGGCCGCGCAAACCTGTGGCGTACAGAATCAGGAACAGTCGTTCGCCCGGATCTTCAATTTTGATCGGACGTGGGATGAAACGCTTCAGGGTTTGATCGTAAACGGCTATTGGATCGTAAATTTGTCTGCCATCCGGTTTGATTCGCAGCACTTCGCCAATAGCAACGCCTTGGCCGCTGGTATTGGCGGTGAATAATCCTGCAGCAGTTGGGGCGATGTTGACGTTGCTGGTGGAAGCTTTTCCGGCTCCGCTGCGGATAATGAGTGTCGCCGTGCCACTGGCGACTTCGGGTGGAATGTGGAAGTTGATTTGTGAAGGGGAGACGAAGAAGAGCGACGCCAATCGTTCGATGCCTGCGCTGTCACGAATTCTTACTGTTGTACCTGCAAGGGAAGTCGGTAAGGTGCTTCCAGCGGCAGATTCAATCGTCGTTGCCAAATTGGAACCGAAAACCGCCGCGATGGAATCAGCCGCCAAAGATTGCCCCGTGAAACTGGCAGCGCTGACACAAGCCGCAGTTTGATAATTGGAAGCCACCAAAATGCGGTTACCTCCGGCTTCGGCAATATAGACACTGCCCCCGCGGTCTATTGCCAATCCGGAAGGCAAATTAAGGGAAAACGATAATGCCGGTAACCCTTCTTCCGTTTGAGACGAAAAAACGCCGGTGCCGGCGAAAAACGTCAAAGTTCCATTGGGCGAAACTTTGTAAAGCCGGCCAGAGGCTCTGTCGGCAATTAATAAATTTCCGCCAGAATCCAAGACCATCGCGGTCGGATATCTAAGTGAAGTGCTGACTGCTGGCACGCCATCTTGGGCTATTCCGTAGACCCCATTGCCTGCAACAGTGCTGATGATGCCTGATTGGGTGACTTTGCGAACGCGGCTGTTGCCGGTATCGCCAATGAAAAGATTTCCCTGGCCATCAACCAGCACGCCAGTGGGATATTTCAACAACGCCGCTGTGGCCAGTCCTCCGTCGCCTGAAGAGCCATAGCCATTCCCCGCCACAGTGGTAATGATTCCGCTAGCTGCGGCAATGCGGCGGATTCTGTGATTGCCGTAATCGGAAAAATAAACATTGCTCGAAGAGTCCACCGCAATTCCGTATGGCGAATTGAGCGTTGCGTTAATCGCCAATCCGCCATCCCCGCTGAACCCTTCGCTGCCAGTTCCGGCGATTGTGGAAATGATGCCGTTTGTTGCAATTTTGCGGATTCGATTGTTCGAGTTGTCAGCGATGTACACGTTCCCGTTCGCATCAACCGCGACGCCTCGCGGAAAGTTCAACGAAGCTTCTGTTGCCTGTCCGCCATTGCCCTCACTTCCAACCACGCCAGTTCCAGCGATTGTGACAATTAATCCGTCCCGCGTGATTTTGCGAATGCGATGGTTGAAAGTGTCAGCAATCAAAAGGCTTCCGGATGAGTCAAGCGCGATGGCTTCGGGGCTCCACAATTGTGCCAAAGAACCTGCCCAGCCATCGCCGCTGAAACCCGCCAGCGCATTGCCAGCAAAAGTTCGGATCGTTGTTCCATCCCCTGATGGTCCGGCAGGCGTCGTTACAGCGACCCGCGCACTGGCGCTGTTGCCAACTGAATCCCAGGCCGTCACCGTGATGTTGTTTAAGCCAGGCTGCAAAACACTTGTGGAGGTGATCCAACGATCGCAGCAAGAAGGTGGATTGATCAAACCGCTGCCACCGCGATCATTGCTCCAGCTCAAATGCGATACCTGAACGTTATCGGTCACCGTACCTTCCAGCACGATATTTCCGCCGGAACTGGGGAGCTGAACGGTTGGCGTGGAAGGGTTGGTAATAGTCACTGTTGGTGGGGTGGAATCATTCGGAATCCAGAAGGGAAGAAGTCTGTAAATGAAAGCCTGCGCGCCGATCACTAATGTATCAGAACGATCTACCAGCAATGAACTGCCGGTTGCAGGCTGCGATGAACGATTCCCAAAAATTGTGGTGATGATTCCTGAACTGGCGATGACTTTGCGGATGCGTGCATTATTGGCATCGGTAATGTACAGATTGTTGGCCGAATCGAACGCAATGCTTGTTGGTGTGTTCATAAGCGCTTGGGTCGCGGGGCCTTCATCTCCTGCAAACCCGGATGATCCAAGCATGCCTGCAAACGTGCTGATCAGCCCGGAACTGATGGCTACCTTTCTGATGGCGTTGTTGGTTTGATCAGAAAAGTACAGATTTCCTGCGTTATCCAGAGCCAAACTGCCTATTGATCCCAATTCCGCCTGCGTTGCTGGACCGCCATCGCCGGCCGTACCTCTGACACCTTTTCCTGCAATCGTACTGATGATCCCAGTGGTCGCGTCAATTTTTCTAACACGCGTATTTCCCGAATCGGCAATGTAGATATTTCCTTGCGGATCAATTTCGAGATCTCTAGGGTTATTAAATCGCGCCTGGGCCGCCGGGCCTCCATCGCCTGCGTACCCTGGGCCAGCAGCACCCGCGACAGTTGTAAGCAATCCATTGGTGGAGATTTTGCGAATACGGTGGCTGGCCTGATTATCAAGGAAGTAGATATTTCCAACAGGGTCAAGCGCGATACTAGACAGCAATGGGAGTAATGCTTGTGTGGCGGGGATATTATCTTCGTCACTTTGGCCGCCACCCGCGACTACACTGACGATTCCGGTGTCAGGGTTCAATTTTCTGATGCGACCGTTGGAATGGTCTACAAAGTAGATGTTGCCGCCGACATCTTTTGCCAAACCGGTTGCACTGCTGATTGCTGTCAGCAATCCAGGACGATGGTCTCCGTTAAAGAAGGTTTCGCCATTCCCCACAATTTTGATAAGGGTGGAACCTGGCAACCTTAGGATACGGAGTTGGGCGCTCGTTGTTAGGTTGCTGGTATCGGTCGCGGTCATTGTGACAGTGCTGTAACCCGTGGGCAGCGAGATTGAGCTTGTCGTCCAGTTAGTGGTGCCAATGACATCACCGACAGCCGCCGCTGGAAATGAATACTGACCACTACGGTCAATGCGCCAGTTGATTTTGGCAATGCTGACATTGTCCGTTGCCGTGCCGCTCAAGACGATAGCGGGACTTGACGTCGTCCAGTTGACTTCACTGGTTGGACTCGTGATCTTCAGCTTCGGCGCGATCGTATCTATCACTGTTGCCTGCGTGATCGTCAAACTCCTGCCCGCAACAGAAATTGTACCCGTACGCTCCTGGCCAGTTCCGTTTGCCGCAATGGAAATCTTGATCGAACCATTGCCGCTGCCGCTGGAATTTCCGTTGATTGAAATCCAGCCTTCGCCGCTGGGGTTGACGCTGGCCGACCACGGACAATCGCTGTTGATGGAAACCGCAATATTCTGATTACCTCCTTCACCGGGGAAGGAAACGCTGGCAGGTGAAATCGCTGACTGACAACTAACCGCGCCAAGCTGCGTTTTCCAGGCGCCTCTTCCAAACGTGAACGCGAAAATCTGTGACGAATTGTTACTGGTCTTGATTGCCAAAGCTTCGGTGACGACGTTTGGCAATCCGCTTTCGACTGCCCAGCTTTGTCCACCATCCAACGAAACAAAGACGCCGATATCGGTGCCAACAAACAGTCGTTGCCGGTTTTCCGGGTCAACTACAATGCAATGAACTGGAATATCAGGCAGCGTTCCAGCGCCGGAACCGTCAATTTCAACCCAGTTTTCCCCTTTGTCCGTACTTCGCCAAACGTGTTTGCCGCCAAAAGTCGAATAGGTGGCGTACACAACATTCGGTTCCACAGGGTCAAATGCGATCCAGGAAACGTACCCGCTGCGAGGTGTCGTATACGGCAGATAAAGAGCCGGTTGCTGGCCCAAGGCGTTTGAGTGGCGCACGATGGCTCCATTGCCAGTGCCGCTAATGCCTGTGCCGCCAAGAACGTAATTGGAATCAATGGGCGAAACCGCAATCGCCGTAAAAGAATATTGTTGCTGAAAGCCTTGGCCGGCTGAACTCCAATGTGAGGCGCCATCCGTTGTCTTCATTAACGATCTGCCGCCTGTCCACAGCCGTCGCCCGTCGCTGGGGTCGGCAACAAGCGGCGGAACAGGGATTGATCCAGACAGCGACAATCCGAGACTCGCAAAGGCGAACGTCTGTCCTCCATCCGAGGACTTTCTGAGCAACCCGCTTGATAATGTGTACAACTCGTTTGGACGAAGCGGATCAATTGCGACGTAGCCACCGTCAACGGCAACAACTTTTTTCCATCCATTGATGCCTGCTGCGTCGGAGCCGATCAAGAATCCATGGCCCTCCGCTCCGACCAGATAGCTTGTTGCGTTTGGAAAAGCCGCGCCGTGAAAAAGCTTTGTCGCCGAATAACCGTTGTTGAGGGAGTGCCAGCGAACTGCGCTGAGATTTGCGTCACAAGCGGCATTTGAGACTGTTGCAACTGCTGCGCTGGCGTCATCGGTTTTATAAATGCCGCCGTCGCCTGCCACGATCATTGTTTTGTTGGTTCTGCCGTCAAACTGAGGCGGGAAAACAATCTTGTGATGATGCGCATGTGCGTATTGCGGAGCCGTCGAGTCCAGCCAGGAATAGGAGGCCAACCCCCAATTGGCACCACCGTCGTCAGATCGAAACAAATCAACACCGCCAACCCAAACCCGATTGGAATCTGTTGGATCAACCGCTATCGAATTTGAATACCAGCCAGTGTTGAAAAATCGCCCCAGTCCAAGTTTGCAGTCTTCATAGAAAGCGTCCAGGGTCCATGAAAACAAAACCGTGTTGAGCTTGTTTGTGCTGTTGCCGCGGACCTGCGCCGTCCAGGAATTGGCTTCGCCGCCGCTGGTGGAGCGAAAGACGGCAAACAGGCCTGGCTGGTCTGTTTGCGAAGAATTGGCAGACGACGCGTAAATGATATTTTGATTCGACGGAGCAATCGCCAGCGAAGTCCTGTACATACCAGTCTCGCTCAAGACGACATTCCAAGTGGCGCTGCTTCCCGCATCAGCATTGCGGTAAACGGCGCTCTGTTGAAGTGTGCCGCACGACGCAAACACGACGTCATTCACTTGATCGGTTCGGATTGCCAGGTCAACACATCCGCTGGCAATTTGCGGATTGAGCGAGCTTTCCCAGCTTGTGCCGCCATCTGTCGAACGCCAAACGCCGGTACGAGTCGCTACGTAAATTCGCTGTCTGTTCGCAGAACTGATGACGATGTCGTTGACGAAAGAAAAATCCTGGTTTGCGGTGCTTGCCAGCCTGAACCAGTTTGCTCCTCCGTCCGTCGTTTTGAAAATCCCCAATCCCTGAATCGAACCGCTGCTGTAAAAACCTTCGCCGGTTCC
>ERZ650309.1608-NODE-1608-length-10576-cov-12.977949_pt1 | contig 10576 bp, 10 predicted proteins | sample MGYA00376245_ERZ650309 | MGnify/ENA primary metagenome ERZ650309 (study PRJEB26733, sample SAMN07839294) | wastewater metagenome | biome: urban; feature: wastewater treatment plant; material: waste water | place: USA: North Carolina | collected 2016-04-26 ...
GTACTGTTTTTCAACCGACTTTAATGCGCCAGGGCCATAAACATCGAGTAATTTCGAGCGCAAATCTCCGCGCTGCCCTGCACGAAAAACATCCTTGCCGACGAGAAATGTGGGATACGGACCATTACCTCCTCCGAGTTCATCCCATAACCGGGTACCGGATGCACCATCTTGAACATCAAGATTGACGACATCGATACCACGTCGTTGAATCTGTTTTGCCTGACCCAGGCAGATATCGCCGCATTCGGGCACCCATAACATCACGACGGCATTGGGCGCGATACCCAAGCCATCGCGGGTCTTTTGAATATCCTTGTGGAAATGTTGCCAACCCCAGAATGCCACCCCGGCCAGGCACAACCACAATAAGAGTGTTCTTACATTCATTTCCATATCCGTCTCGAGATCTATCTGAATGATAGGATAATTGGCTGTTCGAATCTGCAGGCATTGACGCATTTTCGGATCTTGCGACTTGTGGATACGCCTGCCCGGCCCCATAATTCAGGGGTCGGTAGATTTGTAATTCCAACGAACTGGGGGTGTCCTGGCTTCGACGGGGGTAGCGAAGTAATTAGAGCGCATACCGTGATCGCAGAACACGTTAAACACTGTAAAAAACTTAAATGCAAACACATTTAACAACGTAGAAGTTGCGTCTAACGACGAAACTTTTGCTTTAGCAGCTTAGTTCTGCTAGCGCTAAACTTAACTTGTCTATTGGTATAAGTTTTAGCGTCAAAGGAAATAGACTTTGAGAAGGACTGACCGCTTGTCCCGATCGAAACTAATAGCGATTAGCTCAGATTAAGCCTGTTAGGCCGGCGTTTTGTGAGCGAAACTCAAAAGACTTAACTAAGTATGTAGGACTCGTTATATAGGACTTTCGGACGGGGGTTCAATTCCCCCCATCTCCACCACATAACATATTGATTTATAAAGGATTTTTAACTAAGGCGCCGAACGAGTTCGAAATAAGTTCGAAGTAAATACCTTAAAATCTGCCACTGCCTCAAATAAATATTAATATTTCCCAACAAATTTATAGCCGTTTTTAGCATCTTGCGGTATCCATTTGCCATAATGTTTAAAAATCATTTCTGTATTTTCGTGCCCAAGTTGTGTTGCTAACCAAAAAATATTTTCCCCATTACTTAATAGGGTGCTCGCATATGTATGACGCATTTGGTAAGAGTTCCTATATTCAACTCCGGATCTTTCAATAACTTTTTTCCAAGCTTCAGCAAGTTTATTTGAACTATGCCACGGTTTATCTGTGTTAGGATTATTAAAAATAAATTCTTCATCTTTGGTAAATTGAAGCTGATTTAATAATGCCTCTTTCGCAGATGGTAGCATAATTATTTTTCTAATTCCTGCCTTTGTTTTGGTTGTCTTGATTTCATTTTCAACTTTTGCCCGTTTAATGTGTATTATTCCATCATTGAAATTTATGTCTTCCCACTTTAAAGCAATCAGTTCAGAAGTTCTTAATCCAGTCCAAAAATTAAACTGAATTAGATTTCTAATCTGCCCCTCTGCTGTTTCGATAATGGTATTTTTCTCTATTTCTGTAAATGGATTAACTTCATATTCACTTTTTACAGCAGTTTTATTTAATTCTTTCACCATCTGAATTTCATCAAAAACATTTTTAGTAATGTATTTATTACTAATTGCTTCATTTATTAATGATTTTAGCAGTGATACCCGGTTTTGAATTGTCTTTGCAGTAATTTCTGCTAGTCCAATCTGCAATAACCAATCCTTAACATGTGTAGCTGATAAATCTTGAATATAAATATTGCTGAAATATTTTAATAAGTGGTTAGTGATTTTTTTATAGCCAGTTAGGGTTGAAATAGATAAATTACCCTTTTCATATGTAAGTGTATAATCAGATAATTGTTTAGTTAATAATTCCCCAATTGTTATTTTCTGCTCATGTGGTTTGCAAAATATTTTAACTCTGGTAGAATTAGGAAAATGTTCTGCATAGTTAAATTTACCACTGTCTATTTCTACTAAAATTTGACTTCTTTTAAATTCTGCACGACGCAAATTTTCTTTTGTTGGTGGTATGTGTAATGTTTCTTTGCATTCAACACCATTATAAGAAAATGCAATTTGAATTGTTTCACAAGTTTTATGTTGTCGTATTCTAATTCCACGGGGTAATTTTATTTCTTTTGTAGACATTTTTATTTCTCTGAAAAGTTATTAAAATGGAACCTCTACACATAAAAATAAATTGTATAATTTGTAACAAATTTAGTTGTCAATTTTCTAATTTTAATCTTAGTTAATTGAGTAACTCAGCAATTAATTTTTATGTGCAGAGGTTTCAAAATAGTATCTTATGCTGCCATTTTCCACTCTTGATTGTTGTCATGATACCAGGCTTGATAATTAATAATTATTGTATGCTCTCTTTTTAATGAATATCTAGCATAAAACCCACCTGCACGAATATTTTTCCGAATAGTATCTGCTGCAAACCCAGTTAGAGCACTAAATTTATTTATTGTGACCCAAGTTAACTCTGTGATGTTTTTTTCCATGATGTCATTCACCTTTCTGATGCTATAAAGATTAATATTATGTGGACACTTCTGAGAGTGTAAAAAAACTACTTAATAAATTCACCAAATACTTGACATACTATGAGAAAACGGCTACAATAATGGAAGCAATTAGATATTGTTGATGGTATAATCATATGTGTATCAAGTGGTTATGTATGAAATGATTGTATCTAGAACATTGAAATCCTATTTTTTAAAGAACAGTTTTTCTGCTTTTTTGTAGGCAGAAAAAATTGAGATTAATATTGTAACATATTTTTTTAAGCCTGTCAATAGAACGGGTTTATTTTCGCGTCTATTGTATTTTAATTTTTATAATTAGTAATGTTTATAGCCAAGCTCTCAGCAGGAGTTCGGCGAAAGCCCACACCCTTAACTTTTTTTATTAAAAAAGTTAAGGAGCTAGTGTGTTAGCCTCTTAAGGGAAATAGGAACTTACCCCCTGTCTTTACCTTTAATAACACTCCCAAGAAATGGTTCCATACGAAACTTAATCTATAATTTAATTTATTTGCATTATTTTTTAACTTTTTTCAATAAATAACTTGACAAATGCTTTATTATATGGTATAATATAAGAAGTAAATAATTAACTCAAGGAGATAAAATGAATTATAATTTTAAAACAACATTATTAACACTCTCAACCTTAGCATTAGTGGCTTGTAATGGTGGAGGTGGTGGAAGTAATTCAGGAGGTAATACCCCAAATCCAGAACCTAGTCCAACTACAACACCAGCAGTTGTAATTCAACCTTTGGAAGTTACACAAAATATTATTCCAAGTTTAAATAAAATTGGCAGCCATCAAGTTTGGTATATGGTTGTTAAAAATCCAAATACAGTAAAAATTGGACTTTTACCTACTAGCCCAGATATTGTTTTTGAATATGTTGCAAGCAATGAGAGCACTCCAATTAACCCAACCAAATATGCAATGAAATATGACAAAGCAATTAGTGGTATTGAAACAGATTGTTTGGACATCATTAATAATGGAAATACCACTAACCCAAAAAATCAATTGGCGGCAGGACAATCCTGTGCTTATAAATTTGATGCTCAATGGGGTGGAAATATCACCCCTGAAACTAATTTTAAATTTACCATGAAGTATGCTTTTGTTATAGGTTGTAATGATCAAGGCATTTGCACTGCTGCTTATAGTAATGCACCAGATTGTGATTCAAATAAATACACTTGCTTACCAAATAACCAAGATTTACAATTTAACTTAATGAAATTATCAAATCACAAAGCAAATGATTTATTCGGGATGACTGCTATGACTAATGATGGAGGTGGCTGGCAAAGTATTATTAGCATGGATGGATCAACTTATTGGGATGCATCAGCAGCCCCTTTAACCAATGTTTATAAAATTAATTATAATAGCTCAACTAATACCTTCACTAAGATACTTACAAATACTTATACAAGTGATTATATTGGTGGCGCTTTTTCTGCTGTAAGTACTAATGGTGATAATTACTATGGATTTGGTTATACTCAAACTGGTGAAATGACTACTATTAATAATATGGCTCAAGACTGGAAATGGACATATGGATTGAATGGCAATATCTACGGTTCATCACCTTGGGTTGTAACTGTATCTGGGTTTGCTTATTTATTAAATCAAAATGGTACAAATTCAACACTTACCCAATTACCTGCTGCAATTGGTACACAAATTTTATATGGTGTTAATACTAATGGCAGCCTCTGGACTTTTAGCTATGTTAATGGTGTATACTCTATGTATTGCTATGATGCAACTAATAATTATGCTAAAACTACTATGAATTTAAATGGGTTAAATATGTCTAATTTTAATAGAATGACTAGTAGGGATGCATATTATGTATCTGGAAACAATAAGACCGATTATTATGACATTAAATATCCTAGTTTTCCAGTTACAAACATAGTTGCTTATAAAGTTAATTTTAATAATTGTAGTTTAGATAAAACAAATTATGTTTTATCTTTAGCTAGTCTTCCTAATTATCAATATGGAATAGTTGGATATAACTATAATGCTTATATTGAAAGTGTTAATCAATTTAGTAATGGTTTGAATGGTGGTAATTAATAATATATATAAATAAAAGAGACTGTAAAAGTCTCTTTTATTTTAAATTAAACTTGACAAATATCAATTTTAATGATATGATAGCATCAGTTATTAATAATTAAAATAATCTGGATTTAGTTTTTTTGAAATATATAAAATATTTCGATGGTAATTATTCAGTTTTTACAAGATATTCTTTTTGTGTATAATATTGTAATGAAGTATATTATGAAAATATTTGCATGGCTAACATAGAAGAAAGTAAAATAGAGGAAGAAATAAAGCAAAAAGAAGATTTAGCTTTATTGCATACTAATACCATATTGGCATTTAATAATGAAAGTTACAAAAGATTATTAGATGTTTATTATTCAAGTCAAGCAAATTTTGATAAAATAATAATTACAATACTGTTTGCTGAAATTGGTTATATAATGCATATTGTTAAAGAAGACCATTTTCATTTAAGTTTTTTAATAACAATAGCCATAAGTGCTTTTGGCATTTTTCTATCGTTGAAAAGATATGAGTGCGATTTAAAGGTAATAAAGCTTGAAAAAGAGAGAATTGAACTTGAATCATATTGTGTTTTAAATATTGATTACAGTACCGATATCTCTAATATTGAAAAAGACATTGATGATATTTCTAAATGTTCTTTAAATATAAAATCTTGGATTAATGGTTTCGTTCTAATGTCTTTGGTTACTACAATAGAAACATCTTATTTTATAAAAGAAAAAATATTTTCTTGGAAGTGCCATTTTTTTACTTTTTTAATTCTTTTTACTGTTATATTAATATTTATTTATGGAGGTTCAAATGGAAAAAGAAAAACCACCAAGAGTGATTTTTGAAGGTTATCAAGCTGGTTTTATGATGCATAAAGCATCTGAATCACCATTAGCACACGTTGCTAGATATATCCAAAAAGAGCGCAAAGAAATTGAAGAACTTAAGCAAAAATTATTTGAAATGAAAATCCAAAAAATTATAAAAGAAAAAAATCTAAATCAATTATTAAAATAATTTTTCTTTAAGAATGTATAGATATACTTTATAACAAAAATAACAATAAAGATAACTAAAGCAGGAATGGAACCTAGTGCAAAAGCAAAAATTAAAGAATACACTTTATCCATAAATTGTGATGGTAATATTGGAAATAATGGTAATATCTTTAATAAATTATTATGGAGGTAGAAAATGAATAAACCCAAAGTAATACCAGATGACTATGATCCAAGATTTATGTTTCATAAATCAGAAATTTCTTTTACAAGGGATTCAATTAAGTGCATAAAAGAAGAAAGAGAGGAAATAAAAAGATTAGAAAAAGCATTAAAAGATTTACAAAATAAAATTAAGGAGACAAAAAATGGCTAGTTATCAAAGTTGGTTAGACTTTATTTTACATACTATTGGAGCATTTATATTTTTATTTTCAGGATATATTACCTCTTTTATTGATAAAAAAACAAAGAAAAAAAGTTAGATAAAAAGAGTAAACAATAAAAAGATAAAATAATTTTATTATTTAATGTGATATTATATTACCTTAATTTTTAGGATTTTTATATATATTAATTTGCACCACAATAAATATAGATATTTTGTTGCTTATTATGTGGAATTAGATAATCCAAGTATCTATTTATAGTGAGAAAAACAATTTAATATATCATTGTAGTGCTCTATTGCTAAAATAAAAATTCCTGCTGCAGAAAATTTTAGTAAATTAAATAGCACTTCATACCATTTTAATTTTTTCCCCAGCATCATTTTTTTGAGATTATCATCTGTTATGTAGTCTTTTTTTATTTCGTTTACATTTGTTTTTACTGATGATAAATCCTTCATTATTTGTCTTACATTATTTTGAATTACTGCCACACTATTAATTACTTTAACAGCATTTTTCAACAATGATTTCTGCGGACTTGTTTTTCCAAACCTTGGATCTAAAGATTCATTAATTAATTGGCTTCTATTGGTTGTCATTTTTATCCTTATTATTGACCATCTAGTCCATTTGAACACCATTAATAATTCCTGAAACTAATACAAACTGACTGTTTGAAGTGTATGAACTAGCATTATTAGCAGGAGCAAAATAACCATCTCAATAAAAATTCCTAAACAATTTGTTGTTACCAATTAAACAATGAGCGAGTATTACTTCTAGCAACCGCCTGCATTTTTTCTAATCTTTCTTGTTCTTCTTTTGTTTTGATACTTTCCTGCATCAATGGTCTTCCATCAGTAATTTTTTTTACAATGTCTCTGGTTACATTAGGTAATCTTCTATCTTGCATAATAATTTCTGGGGTATACCCTTTAACTACATACTTTATTTTACTCATTAAAACCTCCTTTTGCACATTGCTATATTATCTTCTTTTTTTCTTAACTATGAAATCAATAAAACTAATCCCATATAACAATAAACTAAATATAACAATGTAATAAAATTTATCCAGTTTTATAAATTTTACATTTTAAGGGACTTACTATTTAATTACTATAGCTATTAGTTAAACATTATTCAACATGATTGTCAAATTAAATATAGAAAAAAATATTATCATATTAAAAAAATGTTTATTGTTATTATATAATTTTATTGACAAAATATTATAATTTATGATAACATATTATTGAATAGAAATTAGATTAGTTAAGATTGTTCATTGATTGTAAATTATTTATATAACCTACAATCAATTTCTTTACTAGTAAGCCGGTAAGCAGACTAATAGTATTACTAAGAATAATATTATTCTGTTAATAAGATCTCCTTTAAAGTTAAAACATCTTCAAATTTTTAACTTTTAAAGGGGATTTTCAATTATATATTCTAACCAATACTTTCAATTGGTTAATTATACCATAAAATCAAATAAATCTTAATTATTTTCAAAATAAATTTGACAAAGAATGAAGATTTGTGATATAATTAGTTAATAGTAAAAAAGTGCAAGTCTGTTTAACCAGACCCACACTTGATTGTTATTAATATGCTGGCAGGCATACTAAAATCAATATTATGATAAATATTAATTTATTCATATAGTCTCCTTCTAAAAGTTAAAAAAATCTTAAAAATTTAACTTGTTAGTTGGGGATTTTTTGCATTCTACCTATTGCATTTAATAACAGGGCAATTATAACATAAAACCAATCAAAACATAATAATAAAAAAGGGTTGATATAAATCAACCCTTTTACAATCTACAATATTTTATTGACCATCTAATCCATTAGACATCATACTTGCTGGCAAAATATAAGTGTCCATTTGAACTCCATTAATAATTCCTGAAACTAATACAAACTGACTGTTTGGAGTGTATGCACTGGCATTATTAGCTGGAGCAAAATAACCATTTTCACTATAATAATTATCAGGAGACATTCTGCAGTTTGTAATATCAACCAAAGATCTTCTGTTTAAAGTTCTTGGTGCTGGTCCTGTGCTGTAAACAAAACTACTAAAATTATAATAGTTATTATCTGTTGCATGAGAATAGAAACCAAGAGGATAATTATAATTATCATAAGGATTTTGCACGGGATAGTCACCCAACCCACTAGTATTTAATTTAACAAAATTATTATATCCTGCACCATTTTTTATAAAACAACCAGCCACTTGATACCAATCATCAATCTCTGGAAAAAAACCAACCCCAAGGATATTACTATTAACATCAACTGCTGCAACAAACGATCCATATCCTTGAAAACTCACTGGATCTGGTAATCTATTATTTGATGAAATAGTATTAGTTGCAGTATTTAAGGGATAAACATATTCAAAAGATCCAATACCATTTGAACCCCAATTAGAGTAAACTACATTATTTCTACCTACGGCTGTATTATCAACCGTTCCATAGTAAGATTGCTCTGGAAGAACATTGTAATAATCACTCACACTTGAACCACTTACTGAAGCTCCACTATATGCAATATTCCCATTATAATTAGGAGATAAATTTACTGGATCTCCATTCCCTAATGAATTTGGATCAGTATAATCAATACTACCAATTGTTAAATTATTAGTATTACTATTATAAGTTAATGGTTTTCTATGAAGTGCAGGAAGACCATATGTTTGGCTCCATAAGTAATTTCCACTTAATGAAATAGTATCAGTTTCACCATTGTTTAAATTAACTTTATTACTAACATTTAACAGTGTGTAAGTAATAGGATTATTAGTTCCTGTTAAACATTGATTACCATAGCCTAATTTTTGACAATTAGCTGCAACAACTCCACGATTTTGAGCATTAGCTGATTCATATATTTGATATCTTAAATTAAAAGAAAATTGTGTTTGACTTTCAATATTTAAAGCCCATAGTGCATTAAATGTATAAGTACAAGATTGTCCAGCTTTTAATCCACTATTTTCACCAAATACAGTTACTGGTTTATTAATAATATCTAAACAATTATTACTACCACCTTTGACAGCATAATAAGTTGGGTCAGTAGGTCCATAAGGTGTTGCAGGGTCAACTTCTAAGTATGGGGAAATTGAGACTTGCCCATTTTCATCAGGAAGATGCCCATCAATAATAACATCAAAATTATTTGGATTAGTAACAGTTAAGTGCCATAGGCGATGTTGTCCGACTTTATCAATATTTAAAGTATCTTGAGTGAATACAAGAGGCTTCAAATTACTTGATGGGCTAGGAGTTGGACTAGGTGTAGGAATTGGAGTAGAGCCACCTGATGAACCACCACCGCCTCCACCACATGCTACTAATGAACTAATGCCAATTGCAATTAATGATAATTTTTGTAAACTTTTCAATTTTAAATCTTTCTTATTCATGATATTTGTCTTTTTTACTTATGAAGTTTATTTTCATTTTTTAATTTAATTTATTAAAAAAATACGAAAAGGTTAGATTTAAATCTAACCTTTATTTTTGCTTAAATAATATTATCAACGATAGGAACTAACTGAGCTAATCCAGTTGCTCCTTGCTGTACCAATTTTACTGCAAAGAATGTATTTTGAAATCCAATATACATAATTTGATCATTTGGTTGAGGAACATCTTCATTAAAAACAATCCAATTACCAGAAAAACTATTTTTAACTAACCCTCGGATTTTATTAGTTCTAACATCACTACCTGCAATTTGACAATTGCTATAAACCATCACATATTGCTGATCTTCCCAAATTTGATTATTACTGCATAAGCTAATTGCTCCACCCCCACCAGAATATTCCTTATATGGCAAATATGAATTTACATAAGCATTCCATGATGCTTGACCCATACCATTACTTTGTCCAATATAGTCTGTCCAGTTTCCTGTTCTATATTCACCTAGCCATTGACCAGAAATATACATAGTTCCAGAAGTCCCCACTGCCCATGAATATGCTGCTCCCCAAGTTTGTTGGGGTTTATCTCCTGTAAATCCACCCATATCAGGATCAATAACATTATTTTCCCACACTGTATTCATATTAGCATTCATTGAAATAAAATGAATACCAGTACCACCTCCAAAATAGATTTTTCCATTTGATGCTGTAAATGAGCTGCCAGTATAATAAGGAGGGTAAACACAAGCAACATTAGCAGGATCATAATGAGTTGGATTTTGGCAAGTATGTAAAGTTTGACCAATTTGATTTCCATTTGCATCAGTAATATAAACATCAGTTTGAACTTGACCTTCACCATTCCAATTATCTGGGTTATATGCAGCAACAGATTTTACTAAAAAAACATTACCATTTTCATCAACAGTATAACCCATTGTATTCCCACTATCACAGCGAACATTAGACCAATTATTAGTTCCATATGGTGTTTTACTTAAACACATTTGATTGCTTCCACGTTTCCAAGATACACCATATGCATAATTA
>ERZ650309.1609-NODE-1609-length-10572-cov-4.466388_pt1 | contig 10572 bp, 7 predicted proteins | sample MGYA00376245_ERZ650309 | MGnify/ENA primary metagenome ERZ650309 (study PRJEB26733, sample SAMN07839294) | wastewater metagenome | biome: urban; feature: wastewater treatment plant; material: waste water | place: USA: North Carolina | collected 2016-04-26 ...
GATCCTCGCTCAGGTGGGCGGCGGTCGGGGTGTCGAAGTACAGGTGCTGGGCACCCGGGGGGAGGATGCGCAGGGCGCTCTTGGGCACGGCGGCGGCGTCGGCCGCGGCCTCGACGGTCAGCTCGCTCGCCAGGGTCGCCGGCGCCGCCGCTGAAGAGGACGCCGAACACGACGACGAGGGCGAGGACCATGGCCCCGACCAGGACGAAGGGCAGGGCGCTGCGGGTCGGGCGGGGCCGGGGGAGCGCGGGCTCCGACTCCGAGGCCGCGAGCGAGCCGTTCCGGCTGCTGGTGGCGCTGGAGAAGGGCACGCCCGGCGCCAGCCCGGCCCTGTGCGCGGAGCTACAGCCGGCGCTGCTCGACGGCAAGCGCCCCGAGCGCGAGGCGCTGTACGAGTTCGGGCGGATCGCGACGCTGCTGCGGCCCGAGCGCGCGCTGCGCGCGGTCTACCCGACGGCGGCGCAGCTCGGGCTCATCGTCGACTCGGCGCTCTGCGCGGCTGGCGTCGGCGGCGCGGGCGGCTCGGCGCGGGTGCAGGAGACGGCGCGGGGCTTGAAGGGCGCGCTGCCGCAGCCGGCGCAGGAGCAGCTCACCCGCATCGCCCGCTCGCTCACCGATGGCCAGGCCCCGGTCGGTGAGGAGGCGGCGGCGCTGTGGCTCGGCGGCTCGGATCTGACGGCGGTGCGCGCCGGCTTCCTCCTGTGCGGCGACCTGGAGACCGCGGCGCTGCTCTTGGCCACGGACTCGCCGGGGGCGAGCCGGCAGTCGCCGAAGCAGCGGCTGCTCGAGCTCATCCACTTCTCGGTCACCGAGGAGTGCTTCACCATCCGCCGCCACCTCGGGCTGTAGCCCCCGCGGTCGCTCTCGTAGTCGCCTCCACCGGCAAAGCCGGCGGAGCCTCCTCACTACCTTCCTGGCGCCGCGCGCTTCCCGCGCGGGGTTCGCACCGGACAAAGTCCGGTGCCCTCTGTACAAGGAGAACCCGATGAAGAAGCTGCTGCTGGCCGGCGGCCTGCTCGCCGCGCTGGCGTCCGCGCCCGCGCGCGCCCAGGAACCGGTGCCGGCCGAGATCCTGGCCGAGCGCAAGGACGACATCGTCCTGGGCCGCCCGGGCGCGCCGGTGACGCTGATCGGCTACCTCGAGTACTACTACGTCTACCCCGACACCGTCGGGCCGCTGCTGCGCCAGATCCGCCGCAGCTGGCCGGACGAGGTGCGCATCGTCGTGCGCGACTTCCCGATGGCCTACCACCAGGGCGCGGCGCTGACGGCGCAGGCGGCGCACGGCGTCTTCGAGCTCGCCGGCGCCGAGGCCTTCCTGCAGTTCGCCGAGACGGTCACGCCCTACCGCGGCAGCCGCGACGCCTCGTACCTGGCCGCGATCGCGGCGCGGGTCGGCGCCGGGGCGGCCGAGCGGTTCGAGGAGCAGCTCGTCCGCGGCCGCTGGCAGGAGCGCCTGGCGCGCAGCCAGAAGGACGTCGAGCTCGCGCGCATGACGGGCAGCCCGCAGTGGCTCGTCAACGGCACCCGCGTCGTCGGCGTGCTGCGGCCGCCGCTGCTGGCCGCGATCGAGCAGGCGGTGCGCGCGGCCAGGCCCGGCAGCCCGCCCGCGGCACCCCGGCCCGACACCGCCGGGGCACCGCCGCTGCTGCAGCCGGGCAAGGGCATCGGCCCGTTCCAGCTCGGTCAGCGCGTCGACGCGCTCGTGCGCACCGGGCTGCGCCACACGCCGCTCGATGCGTCGGGCTGGACCTCGGTGGCGGAGCCGGGCAGCGACGTGGTGGCGTACCGTCTGCGCTTCGTGAACGGCGCGCTCGCGATCATCGACTACAGCGTCAGCCGCACCGCCGCCGGTCTGCAGGTCGGCGGCGCGCTGCTGCGTCGCGACCAGCCGGCGCTGCACAAGGCGCTGCACGGCGCGCTCCGGTGCGATCCGATCGAGCCCCTGGAGGGCGGCAGCCGCGCGGCCTGCCCCAGCCCGCCCGGCGCCGGCGTGACCTGGCTGCGCGGCGGCACCGAGCTGGCCTGCAGCCCGTGGGTGTCGCTGGCGCCGAGCCGGCCGTGCACCGACAAGGACGTGGCGAAGGAGTCCAGCGAGGTCCGCGTCTCGCGCGACTAGCAGCCCTGCCAGCCGCCCCCTGCCCGTCGCTGCGCCCGCCTGCTCGCCGCGCCGCTTGCCGCGCCGCTCCTGTGTTAAGGTCCGCCCCGTTAGGAGCGCCCTCACATGTCCGGCACAAACCCGCTCAACCTCCGGTCCCGCTCCACTCGGCCCCACCGCCTGCTCGGGTCGCTGACGCTCTGGCCGCTGACGCTCTGGCCGCTGACGCTGCTCATGAGCTGTGAGCAGTCGGGCTTCGTCCCGGGTGAGCCGTCGCCGCCCTCGCTCGCCGCGGCGCCGGCGCGGCTGTCGCGCCTGACCCGCACGCAGTACCGCGAGACGGTGCGCGCGCTGCTCGGCGACGACCTCCGCGTGCCGACCGACCTCGAGGCGGACACGCCGCTGCACGGCTACTCGACGGTCGGCGCCGGCGAGCTGACGGTGGCGCCGCGCGCGGCCGAGCAGTACGAGGCCGCGGCCTACGACCTGGCGGCGCAGGCGCTGGAGGCGGGGCGGCGGATGAAGCTCGTCGGCTGCGAGGTCAAGGCCGAGCCGGGCGACGCCTGCGCCCGCGACTTCCTTTCGCGCTTCGGCCGCCGCGCCTACCGGCGGACGCTGCAGCCCGACGAGCTGACGGCGCTGCTGGCGCTCAGGACCGAGCTCGGGGCGACGCTGGGCGATCCGTGGAAGGCGCTGGAGTTCACGGTGGCGGCGGTGCTGCAGTCGCCGAACTTCCTGTACCGCGTCGAGATCGGCGAGCCGGTGCCGCCGCCGACGCAGGTCGATGGAGAGCCCGAGCCGGCGCCGACCGCGCCGCGCCTGCGCTACACCGGCTTCGAGCTGGCGAGCCGCCTCTCGTACCTGATCTGGAACGGTCCGCCCGACGACGAGCTGCTCGATGCCGCGGAGCGCGGTGAGCTCCACGAGGACGCGGGCCTGGTGCTGCAGCTCGAGCGCCTGCTTCGCTCCGAGCGCGCGCGCGCCGGCATCGGCCGCTTCTTCACCGAGTACCTCAAGCTCGAGCGGCTCGACACGCTGAGCAAGGACGCGGCGGCCTTCCCCAAGGCCAGCCCGGCGCTGTTTTCGGCGATGCGCGGCGAGGTCGAGCGCGTCGCGCTGGCGCTGGCGCTCGACGGCGAGCGCGACCTGCGTGACCTGCTGACGACGACGCAGACGTTCGTGACGCCGGAGCTCGGCGCGCTCTACGGGCTCAAGGACGTGCCGGCGCCCGGGCCCGACGGCTTCGCGAAGGCGGAGCACGGCGCCGGCGGGCCGCGCGCGGGGCTGCTCGGCATGGCCGGGGTGCTCGCGCTCAACGCCCACCCGAGCGTGACGTCGCCGACGCTGCGCGGCCGCTTCATCCGCGAGCACCTGCTGTGCCAGGACATCCCGCCGCCGCCGCCCGGGGTCAGCACGTCGCTGCCGCCGCCGGCGATGGGGCAGAAGACGACGCTGCGCCAGCGGCTGGAGGCGCACCGCCAGGATCCGGCGTGCCGCGGCTGCCACAGCCTGATGGATCCGCTCGGCCTGTCGCTCGAGAACTTCGACGCGCTCGGCGCCTTCCGCGAGCGCGACGGCGAGCTGCCGATCGACGCCAGCGCCGAGCTCGAGGGGCGGGCGGTGCAGGGCGCGGCGGAGCTCGGCGCGGCGCTGCACGACAACCCGCGGCTCGTGCTGTGCATGGCGCGGCAGCTCTATCGCTACGCCACCGGCCACCTCGAGCTCGCCGAGGAGCAGGAGCTGGTGCTGGGCCTGGGCGCGCGGCTCGGGCAGTCCGGCGGTCGCTTCCCGGCGCTGCTCCGCCACCTGGTGCTGAGCGACGGCTTCCGCTACGCGGCGCCGCCCGCGGACGCTGCGCCCGCGACCCCGAACCCCTGAGGAGCGAACATGCCCCGTCTTCTTCTGTCTCGACGGACCCTGCTGCGCGGGGTGGTCTCTTCCGCGGCGGTGCGGCTCGGGCTGCCGCTGCTCGACGTGATGCGCTCGGCGCGGGCCGAGGCCGCGGACGCCTCGCCGCGGCGCTTCGGCGTGTGGTTCTGGGGCAACGGCGTCCGCCGCGAGCACTGGATCCCGCAGGCGACGGGCACCGCGTGGGAGGCGCCCGAGGAGCTCAAGCCGCTGGAGGCGCTGCGCCCGTACTACTCGACGCTGACCGGGCTGGAGATCAAGACCGCGACGCACCCGCACCACTCGGGCATGGCCGGCATCCTGTCGGGCGCGCCCTTCTTCAAGGTCGGCACGACGCGCGACACCATCGTCTCGACGTTCGCGGTGAAGTCGATCGATCAGGTGGCGGCGGATCACCTGGGCGGCAAGACGCCGTTCCGCTCGCTCGAGGTGGGCGTCTGCACCTTCCGCGGTACCGACGAGGGGACGACGTTCCAGCACCTCTCGCACAACGGCCCGAACAACGTGAACCCGTCGGAGTACTCGCCGCCGGCGCTGTTCCGGCGGCTGTTCGGCGGCGCCTCGAACGTCCAGGTCAACAAGGCGCGGCGCAGCGTGCTCGATGCCGTGCTCGGCGACGTGCAGGGGCTCAAGGGCAGGGTCTCGGCGCGCGACCGCATCCGCCTCGATCAGCACTTGGAGAGCGTGCGCTCGATCGAGCGGCGCCTGGACACCTTCGCGATGACCTGCAAGGCGCCGGGCATGCCGAGCGAGCTGCCCGATCTCGACGGAAAAGAGCAGATCGAGCAGAAGAACCAGATCCTGTCGGACCTGGTCGCGCTGGCGCTGGCGTGTGACCTTGTGCGCGTATTCTCGGTGATGTTCTCGACGGCGGGATCGGGCGTGGTGGTCTGGCAGGCGGGCGCCAAGAACGGCCTGCACCAGATCTGCCACGACGAGGCGGTGCCGCAGCCGACCGTGCACGCGGCGGTGGTGCTGACGATGAAGCAGCTGGCGTACTTCCTGGGGCGGCTGCGCGACACGCCGGACGGCGACGGCAACCTGCTGGATCGCTCGGCGATCCTGTGCACGACCGAGCTGTCCGAGGGCAACATGCACTCGAACGACGAGTTCCCGATCCTCCTGGCGGGGCGCGCCAACGGCAAGCTCAAGGGCGGGCTGCACGTGCGCTCGACGACGAAGGACAACGCCAGCAAGGCGCTGCTGACGGTGCTGCGCGCCGCGGGCGCACCGCTCGCGGAGTACGGCACCGACGGCGGCAAGGTGAGCTCGACGATCGCGGCGGTGGAAGGCTAGGGCGCATGGCCGCGGCGGCTGCAGAGAGAGCGAAGGCCGCCGAAGCGGACGGATCGACCAACGCGGGCGGACGAGACGGCGGCGGCGCGGGCCGGCGCGGGCTCGGTCGGCTCGTCGCGGTGCTGGTCGCGGCGGCTCTGGTCGGCTTCGCGCTGTGGCCGGCGTGGCAGAGCGGCGCGCTGTGGTCCGGGCGCTACGACTGGCGCTACTTCGAGACCATGACCGAGATGGCGCGCCGCGCCGTGGTCTTCTACCACCAGGTGCCGCTGTGGAACCCGTACTCGTGCGGCGGCGAGGTCGGCCTGGCCAACCCGCAGTCGATGGAGGGCGCGCCGACCTTCTTGTTCGTGCTGCTCCTGGGCACGCCGTGGGGGCTGAAGGTGTCGATGGCGCTGTACCTGGTGCTGGCGCTGTTCGGCACCGCGGCGCTCGGGCGGCGCCTGGGCCTTCTGCCGCTGCCGGCGTGGATCGCGGCCACGAGCTTCTCGCTGTCGGGCTACCTGGCGATGCACCTGGCGGCCGGGCACATCAACTTCGCCGGCGTCGCGCTGTACCCGTACCTGGTGCTGTTCTTCGATCGCGCGCGGCGGCGCACCGAGTGGATCATCCCGGCGGGCGCGATGGCCGGCTGGATCGCGCTGCTCGGCGGCACCTTCACGCCGGCGATGGCGGGCGTGCTGCTCCTTCTGTGGGCGGTGGCGACGGCGCTCGGCCCGGAGGCCGCGGATCCCGACGTTGGTGAGCAGGCCGGCGGGCCGGCGCGGGGCGTGCTCGCGCGGCTCGGCCGCAACCTCGGGCTGCTGGCGCTGCTCGGCGCGGTCGCGCTCGGGCTCTCGGCGGCGCGCATGCTGCCGACGCTGCAGTTCATCCTCGATCACCCGCGGCCGCTGTTCCGGCGCACGCCGGACATGACCACGATCTACAACCTCGTTCGCGACCTGGTGATGTTCCGCGATCTCGGTCCGCTCGCCGGCCGCAAGTACTGGTCGCACGAGTACACCGCGCGGCTGCCGCTGCTCACGCTGCCGCTGCTCGGCCTGACGCTGTGCCGCCTGCGCCGGCCGAGGCCGGGTGCGGACGCGCCGCCGCGCCGCCCGGGCGAGCGCACGTGGCTCGTGCGGCTGTGGGCGCTGCTCGTGGTGTCGGCGCTCTTGTCGATGGGCAACTTCTCGCCCGTCGCGCCGTGGTCGCTCTTGCAGAAGCTGCCGATCCTGCGCGACCTGCGCGTGCCGTCGCGGCACCTGGTGCTGGTGACGCTGTTCGCGGCGCTGCTCGCGGGCTTCGGCAGCCAGGCGGTGTTCGGCTGGCTGCGCCGGCGCCCGGCTGCACGGGCGAAGGCGATGGCGACGGCGGCGCTCGCGGTGTTGTGCGGGCTGTGCGCGCTCGATGCCGCGATCTTCTTCCACTACAGCTTCCGCGGCGTGTTCACGATCCCGCTCAGCGCGCCCGCCTCGGCGACTCGCTTCTTCCACGTGCAGGGCCACTGGAGCCAGATGCGCGAGCTCATGGTGCAGCACGGCTGGGGCGTGCTCGGCTGCGACGAGGAGGCGCCGCTGCAGCGCGCCGAGCAGCTCGAGGTCGGCGACGTGCCGCAGGCGCGCCTTGCCGACCCGCAGGCGGGCCAGGTGCTGGCCGAGCGCTTCACGCCGAGCCGCCGCGAGATCTCGCTGGAGCTGTCGCGCAGCGACACGCTGCTGCTCATCAACTCGAACTGGAACGAGCACTTCCGCGCCGAGCCGGCGGGCGCGCAGGTGGCCAAGGTCGCGGGGCGGCTGGCGATCGATCTGCGCAGCCTCGGGCCGGGCCGGCACACCGTGGTGGTGGAGTACGCGCCGCGCGCGTTCTACGTCGGCTGCGTGGTGAGCGCGCTGTGCCTGCCGCTGTGCGCCGCGCTGTTCGCCCTGGGCTCGCGGCGGCGCCGTCGGGACGCCCGCCTTGGCTGAATGGCGCGCCCGCACGCTGGCGCCGCTTTCGCACGTGCTGCTGCTGTCGCTCCTGCTCTTGCCGATGCTGACGCTGATGCCGGACGAGCGGCCCTACCTCGTCGGGGCGCTGGTCGGGCTGCTCGCGCTCATCGCTGGCCACGGGGCGCTGGCGCCGCTGCTCTTGCGCCGGCAGGCCGGGGCGCGGCGGCTCGTGCTCGCGCTCGTGCTGCTCGCGGCGCCGCTGCCGCTGGTCTGGTTCCTGTGCGGGCTGGCGGTGCCGGCGCTGCGCTTCCGCCTCGGTCTTGTTGAGCTTACGCCGACGGAGCCTTCGGTGCCGACGGCCTGCCTGGCGACAAGCGGCCTGCTCGTGTGCCTGGCCGTGCCTTTCTGGCTGCACGAGCTTAAGGCGCGCGCGGAATTTGAGTAGTCTCTTGCTCAACGCCGGTCCGGCTGGACTTCGCGCGCCTCACCAAACTCCAGGCAACACCGACAAGGAGAGAGCTTCATGCCGCACCTTCCCTCCCGACTTTCCCTCGCTGGCCGACCCACCCTCGCTGGCCGACTCACCCTCGCTGGCCGCGCCGCCCTCGGGCTGTCGCTGGCCTCGCTGCTCGTCGCCGGCTGTGACGCGCCGGCCTCGGATCTGGTCCACTCGCAGGGCGGCTCGCTCGCCCCGCTCGGCGTCACCGAGGTCGCCTACGCCGACAACGCGACGCCGCGCTACCTCGCCGGCCGGGTCGGCATGGCGCCCATGGGCTCGGCGCCGGCCGCGGCCGCGGTGCAGCTGCTCGTGCGCGGCGCGCTCGCGCCCTCGTTCCGCCTGGCGCCCGAGACCGACTTCACCGTGATCTCGGACGCCACCGAGAAGGACGGCCGCCGCTTCGTCAAGCTGCAGCAGCGCCACGCCGGCCTCGACGTGGTCGGCCGCGAGGTGGTGCTCGGCCTGTCCGCGGACGGCGCGCTCGAGCGGCTGCACGGCCAGCTCCAGCCCGAGCTGCGCCTCGCCGACGACAAGAAGCTCGACGGTGCGGCGGCGATGGCCGCGGCCCTGGCGACGCTTGGCACCGGCCGCCTGCTCGATGCGCCGACGCTGGCGATCTACGTCCCGCCGGGCGGCGCGCCGCGCCTGGTCTTTCGCGCCCGCGCCGAGTACCACGGCGCCGAGGGCCGCACCTTCGCCGAGCTGTTCGTCAACGCCAGCGACGGCACGCTCGTCGCCCGCCACCCGCGCGTGTACACCGCCCTCGACCGCTCGATCTACGACCTGAAGAAGGTCTGCCTCAAGGACGGCTCCGAGCTGCCCGGCACCAAGCTGATGGACGAGGGCGGCATGACGATGGACGCCTCGGGCACGCGCGCCTACGACAACACCGGCAAGGTGTACTGGTTCTACAAGCACATGTTCGACCGCGACTCCTACGACGACAAGGGCGCCAAGCTCGTCTCGTCGGTGCACGGCACGTTCGACACCGGCATGGGCTGCTCGGGCGAGAACGCCGCGTGGATCCCGGACATGTTCAACCAGATGGTCTACGGCGACGGCGACGCCTTCGGCGGCCTGCTCACGCTCAAGGACCTGACCTTCGGCTTCGACGTCGCCGCGCACGAGCTGACGCACGCCGTGACGTCGATGACCTCGAACCTCACGTACATGAACGAGCCGGGCGCGCTCAACGAGGCGATGAGCGACATCCTGGGCTCTGGCGCCGAGGCGTGGTCCAAGTCGGGCGGCGGCGCGATGGGCAACCCCGCGTCGATCAACGCCGACGCCAACACCTGGAAGATCGGCGAGGACGTGATCGGCTTCCTGTTCGCCTCCATCGGCGCGCTGCGGCTGATGAACGATCCCACCAAGGACGGCGCCAGCAAGGACTACTACCCCGAGCGCGAGACCGGGATGATCGACAACGGCGGCGTGCACTTCAACAGCGGCATCGGCAACCTGGCCTTCTACCTGATGGCCCAGGGCGGCGGCCACCCGCGCAGCAAGACCGACGTCAAGGTCGACAAGCCGCTCGGCATCGAGAAGGCGCTGCGGATCTTCTACTACGCCAACGTGCGCCTGTTGACCTCGACCGCGAACTTCGAGGACGCGCGCTACGCCACCGCCGCCGCCGCCGAGAACCTGTACGGCCGCTGCTCGCAGGAGTGGCTGACCGTGCACAAGGCGTGGGACACGGTCGCGGTGCCGGGCACCTGGTCGCTGTGCTCGCGCCCGCCGGGCCGGTTCTAGTCGCCTGACCGGGGATTCCCCGGTATCAGGGCCCCGTGTTAAGCACGGCCTCCTTCAACCCCCAAGGAGGCCTTTCCATGCCCCGTCGTCGTCGCTCGCTCTCTCCCTTCATGCTGCTGCGCGCCCGCGTCCGGACCCCGGTCGTGGGCGGCGCGGTGCTGGTCGCCTGCCTCGGCGCGGGCTGCGGATCGCCCGGTCTCGGCGAGCCGGCGGATTCGGACCCCGGTCTCGAGCTCTCCGCCCAGACCTCGCGGGTGCCGCAGCTCACGCGGATCGAGCCAGCGACGGCCTTCGCCGGGGCGACGCCGATCCTTGTGCTGACCGGGCGCAACTTCACGCCCGACCTCCATGTCACGATCGACGGCGCGACGGTGCCGCTGCTCAAGCTGGTGTCGACGACGCAGGCGCAGGTGCAGCTGCCGGCGCGGGTCAACACCGTCGGCAAGAAGATGGTGCGCGTCGAGCACCCGCTGACCTTCCGGGGCAGCGAGCGCGACGACCTGTTCGCGCTGGCCGCGGATCCGGTCGCGCTCATGCCGCTGGAGCAGACGCTGGAGGGCGACAGCGCCAAGCTGGTGGTGACGGGTGACAGCAACGGCGACGGCAAGCCCGACGCCTTCGTGCTGAGCAGCGACGGCGCCACCCTGCGCCTGCACCTGAGCGCCGGGCGCGCGCCGCTCCAGCCCGGGCCCGCGTTCGACCTGTCCGGGACGATCGTGACGGCGTTCACCCTGGGAGACCTCAACAGCGACGGCAAGCTCGACGTCGTGACGGTCTCCAGCTCGGTCGTGAACACGTTCCTCGGCGACGGCAACGGCCGGTTCTCGCGCACCGGCGCGACCTTCGACAGCCGCTTCAGCAGCGTCGACAGCTCGCCCTCGAACCTCACGGTCGCCGACGTCAGCGGCGACGGCAAGGCCGACCTGTGCTTCGTCACGCGCGCGGGCGAGCTGGCCTACCTCGCGGGCCGGGGCGACGGCGGCTTAAACGCCGCCACGACGGTGTGGCGCAGCCCGGGCTGGCCGCTGTACTCGGTGCGGGTCGCCGACGTCAACGGTGACGGCAAGCTCGACCTTTTGGCCGCCGGCGGGGGCGACGCGGTCTTCCCGGGG
>ERZ650309.1610-NODE-1610-length-10566-cov-3.569879_pt1 | contig 10566 bp, 13 predicted proteins | sample MGYA00376245_ERZ650309 | MGnify/ENA primary metagenome ERZ650309 (study PRJEB26733, sample SAMN07839294) | wastewater metagenome | biome: urban; feature: wastewater treatment plant; material: waste water | place: USA: North Carolina | collected 2016-04-26 ...
TTGTAAGGATTTTGCGCCGCTGCAGCTGGCTGGTTTTGTGGATGACTAACTATGTCGCCGGCATGATGTGACATAATTCTGCCACCGATGGCAGAATTTGCCTGAAAAACGGGATAGCTATGGATTTTCATAGCTACGGCGACTTTCCGCCTTCATTCCGCTTTACACCCTGTCGCGTGGCACGAGTTTGCACTTATGAAACGGACATGGCAGCCCGCAAACAAAAAACGCAATCGCACGCACGGTTTTCGCGCGCGCAATGAGACTGCCGAAGGTCGCGATGTACTTCGCCGCCGCCGCCAGAAAGGCCGCTGGAAACTGACAGTTTCTGACGAACGCCGCCGCTGGGATATCGTTAAGCGCTGATTTAACCGCAAACTGCGAGCCCCCGCGGGCTCGGGTTTCTAGTTTCCGTGCACACGGAATCACCCCATGAGCCGTTGAAAAGCGGCACTTCCCGGTCTCTTTACTTCAACAGTCTCAAATTAAAAAAGCGAATCGATCAGCTGTTCAGCCGTGGCGGCAAGGTGTTCGGGCGTAACCTGATGCTGCGCTTTGAACGCAGCGAAACGATCAATCCCCCTTTTCAGGTTGTGTTTGCCGTGAGCAGCCGCCTCGGCGATGCACATCTGCGCAACCGCATCAAGCGCCGGTTGCGCGAAGCGATGTTTGCGATTTTAAAAGAAGGCAAGTTGAAACAGCGCGGGTTTGAACTCGCGGTGATTCCGAAAAAAGAAGTGGCGGATTTAGCCTTTGCTGAGCTTGTTATCGACCTCGAAACGGCTCTCAAGCGCCTGCCCGGCATAAAATCCCCAGTAAAAACAGGCAAATGAAAAGCATCACACATGAGTTCAATGGTCATGTTGCCGTGGAATTAATTTCAGACGCACATCTGCTCAGTAACGCAGGCGATGCGTTGAGCCTGATCCATGAAAATGCAACGGGATTTATTGTTCTGCACCAACAAAATTTGCACCCGGATTTTTTTGTACTCGCCAATGGGGTAGCTGGGGATATCTGCCAGAAATTCGTAAACTATCGTTGCCATCTCGCCGTCGTCGGCGATTATACCAGCGTGGAAAGTAGAAGCCTGCAGGATTTTATTTTTGAAAGCAATAAAGGCGGCTTTGTGATGTTCCCTGCCTCTATCGCCGAGGCGCTGCAGAAATTCTCCGGGAGAATCGGGTCGATTCGCTAAGACACCTTGTATGCTGCGCAAATTTTGCATTTTTCTCATTCGCTTCTACCAGTACACGTTTGCCGCTATTCTCGGCGGCCAATGCCGCTTTCACCCGACCTGTTCTGAATATGCCGTGGAGTGTTTTCAGACGCTGCCAGCGCACCGCGCCTTCTTTCTGACGCTGTGGCGCATTCTGCGCTGCCAGCCGTTCGCCAGAGGTGGTTATGATCCGGTGCCGCACGACCACAGCAATCACCCTCACTGATTGATCGTGCTTTACCGCTGAGGGCAGTGCGCTCATGGCAGGCCAGATGGAGAACAATCTTTGGAAGCAACTTCTCGCCTGGTTATCCCAACCGGCTAATTATTGGGTGATGCTCTCTGTAGTGCTACCGCTGGCAGTAATACCTGTGGCCATTTGGTTTGCACGGCGTGGACGCAGATTCACAGCCTTGAATGCCCTGCATTTTTTTTGCTTTGATGCTGACCGGCGCTATGTGCATTTCATTGGCGCGCACACATACATGCCAGACGATGGCGATTCTTTCGATGTCTATCACCACCGCTTACTCGACCGCGAAAATGGCAAAATCTATCACGGCGGAGAGCAGCGCGGGTCGCGTATTCACATCGACTCAAATTTTATTCTGCGCACCACTGCGACGCTCGAAGGTATGGTGGGTCAAAAGCTGCATATCATCGAAAAGGGATCTTTTACGATGGATTCTGAGAATGACAAAGTGAGTGCACGCCCATTATGCATCGAACGCCCGTCGTTCGAGAGCGACACTGAAATACCACTGCCGCCACCGCGCTCTGGCATTGTCTTTCGGCAGGCTGACAGCGAAAAAGATCATTTCAGTTTAGAAATTTACAAAGATGGACAACGCTCCTGCTCGCATTCGCTGCCTGGCAGCATTAGCGCATTCAAAGGCCTTTATGACGAGACCAAAGGCGAGTTGTTGTTTGTCTATGCACATGGCATGTTTTACCGGCTGGGCATCGGCATTATTGAGATGAGTTCCGGTGTACTGAAATTACAGAAGCTGATAAAGCCGGATTTCTGAGATTTCCAAAAAACTTGCCTGTAAGACGAACAACATGTAGCTTACCGCCATGAAAAGACTTCTTATAGCCCTCATGGCGACCGGCGCGCTTTCGGCCGCCGTTGAAGACAGGGCTGCACTGTTTTCGCCCGCGGCTGTTTCAGCGGCGAACAAGAAACTGGCAGACATCAAAACTTCCACTGCAAAAGAAATTGTTATTCTTACCACAAACGACCTCGATGGAAAATCCATTTCTGAATACTCGCGCCGCGAAGCTTCAGTGCGCAAACTCAATGGAGTGATTATCGTAATCTCGACTAAACCGCGCATGCTTGAAGTGATTCCCGGCCGCAAAACCGCGATGATTTTTAACCATGAACAGGTAAAGAAAGTGCGCGAAATATTGAGCAAGAACCTGCGCAAAACGCCTGATACTGCACTCCGCGACACCGTAGATGTTTTTTATGATGTATTCGGCAAGGCGAATGCTGCAATGATTGTAGCCGATGAACACCGCGCACCGGTCGCTTCATCTAACCGTTCTTCTTCAGAATCGTCCGGCTGGCTCAAGTGGGTCATCATCATCGGTGTTGTGCTGCTGGTGATTCGCCTGATCGGCTTTTTCATGAACCGCAATGCAAGCCAGGGTGCTGCGGGTGCGACGCCGGGTACGCCCGGTGGTTTTGCCGGCGGCGGATTTTTCCCTTCGCTGATGGGCGGGATCTTCGGCGCGATGGCAGGACACTGGATTTACGATAAATTCTTTTCTGACCACCACGACAGTTCATACCACGCGAACGATTCGCGCAATGATGACACCTGGCGCGGTGACGACAACGGCGATATGGGCTCAGGTTCGGGCGGCGACTGGGGCAACGACAGCGGTAGCAGCGGCGGTGATTCCGGCGGTGGCGGAGACTCGGGTGGCGGCGACTGGTAAAGATTCAGATCGGCATACGACGCAGGTGCGAAAAACTGCGCAGCAACCACTCGACGGGCCCGGTCTGAAAATACCGCAGCCATAGCAGAGAAAACAACATCTCGGCCACGAATATAGCAACCGAAACCAGAATCAATCCGCCATGGTCGAGCCGGTCATAGAGGCCAAAACCATAGCCATGAAACAGCACACCGGCAATCAGCGACTGCAATAAATAGTTAGTCAGAGACATGCGCCCTGCTGCGCTCAACGCGGATATTAGCGGCGAACCGGGCCTGGCCGTCGCCAGCGAAAAAATCAGCTGCGCATAAAAGATGGAAAACAACGGCGCACTCACTGCCAAAAATACCATCGCTAGCGGCATCAGCTGTTTGAGCTGATAGGTCGCCGCGTTGGCATAGAGCAGGCTGCCGGCCAGACCCGCCGCAATCAGCAGCGTCGAAAAGACATTGAGCCGCAGTCGGCTGAGCCAGTGTTCGCGCGCGGCGAGGTAGCCGAGGCAAACCATTGCGAGCGCACCCGGCCAGTTGAAGAGCAAGACATAGCCGAGCGAAACGGGATAGACAGTCAGATTGCTGTGGATTGCGGCCGTATAAGCGCCCAAATATTGAGTCGCCGGCACCGTCGGCGCAGAGAGCGACAGAACCCCGAGCAACCAGTACGTGAATATGCCCAGCACAAGACAACAAACTGCTGCGACCAGGAGCGCCCTGTGATGAAGATTACGAAGCGGCAGAAACAGCAGCCCGATAATGCCATAGCTCAGCAGAATGTCCCCTGGAAACAGCAGCACTGCATGCAGAAAACCGAGCACAATCAGCGCAAAAAAACGCCGCGCGAGAAATGCCGTGGATTCACGCCGGTGCAGGTAATAAATACCGACCCCGAACAGGAATGAAAACAATGTAAAGAATTTAGCTTCACAAAAGAGTGAATTGAGAAAGAGCCCAAAGCGGCCGCCCGTGGTTGCAGGCGCCTGCATCAATGATTGCCAGCTGCGCGCAATGAGCGGCAAGTTGACAATGCAGATACCCAGCAGCGCAAAACCGCGCAACGCATCGACGGCGGAAATGCGGCTGTGGTCGTCGCGCTGCGAATTAATTGCGAGCATCGCCCTCCGACACCATTTTATGGATTACGTACATCATCACGATGGTAACCAGCATTGCGCCAAAAACTACGTAGCCGAGAACATCGTAGCGCTCGAGAAAACCAGACGGGGTTTTTACCACGATGGCACCGGCGATCGCTGACGCGACACCACCCGAAATTTGCTGAAAGGCAGAGCTAACACCCATAAACGCGCCGCGGTCTTGTGGCGATGGTACGGCGCTCATCAGCGCCGATGCTGAAACGATGCGCGCCGAAATACAGGCAAAGAGCAGGGACGAAACAATGATGACCTGCCAGAGCGGAGTGCGGCCCAGCTGCGAATAATAGAGCATCACCGACATGCCCAAAACCGAGCTAATCAGAAACAGTTTATACTTTCCAAGCGTATCGCTGAGCTTACCGGCAACCGGGCCGGCAATCATCGCGGTAATGCCGGTAATGACATAAAGAGTCGGCAGCTGTTCAGTACTGAGTCCCAGGTTACCCGTACTGAATGCACTGGCAAAGGGCATCAGCATGAAGCCGCCAGTTGCTAAAAGCGTCGTCGCCGCAAAGCCGCGCACATAGCGCGGGTTTGCGACCGTGGTGAGCAAGTGGTGCAGCGGGCTCTTATCGAGCCTGAGTTTGAGGTGGCCGTCGACGGGCCGCATCACCAGAAAAATAACAACTCCTACCGGCAGGCCGAGCGCAACGATGATTAAGAACGCCGAATGCCAGCCGAATTTATTGGCGGCATAGAGCCCGACGGGAATACCTAAGACCTGGCTCGAAGCAAAAGCCATCTGCAAAAAGCCCATCACGCGACCGCGCACCTGCATCGCGAACAGGTCGGTGACGATCGCAAAACAAATCGCGCTGATCACGCCACCAAAAATACCGGTGATAATGCGTGCTGCGAGAAGCGTGTGATAGTCTGGAGCGATGCCGCAAAACAGCGTGCCACCCAGAAAGCCGATATAAAACAACAGCAGCATTTTTTTACGGTCGAATTTATCGGCAAAACCCGCTGCAGTGAGTCCAGAAACACCCGCGCTGAACGCGTAAGCTGAAACCACCCAGCCGAACTGCTGCGGTGAAATTTTGAGCGCAGGCATCAGAATCGCTCCCAAAGGGGAGAGTACCATAAAATCGAGAATCACCGTGAATTGCAGAATCGTGAGAATCGCGATGATAAATTTTTCATAGCCGGTAAAGGTCGGTCGCTGAACTGTAGATGCATTCATACGCGGATAAGACGGCGGGTGAAACAGGCGGTAACACGTTTTTCCATCGTGAATATTAGTCTTACCGCGGGGGGCATTTACATGGTTTACAATCTGCTCCGCGCCGTGCGCCATGGCGACAGTGGAAATTCTCGAAACGGCTTTTTCTCTTCCCGTAGCAGACCTCGGTCGCACGCACCGCTTTTATGTGTCGGTGTTCGGCTCAGAAGCCTGCACGCGCGACGAAGAATTGGTGTCGCTTAAAGTCGGGGCGATGACGGTGTTCTTAATGCCGCTTGAAGAGTTCAACCAGATGCTGAAACCCGCCGACAAAGAAGCCGATTTTACAACCGGCAAATTCACCTCAATGCTCAGCTGCACAGTCATGACCCGCGACCAGGCCTATACAAGCCTCAAGGCCGCGGTCGATGGCGGGGGATCAGCCTGCGGGCAGGCAGTGCCTTATCCATGGGGGCTCGCGGCGTACTTCAAAGACCCCGACGGGCACCTGTGGGAGATTCTATGGCGCGACCCGCGCTTTCGTGAATAGTCGAACATGCGCCGGATTCTCATTTCTCTCGCAGTCGTGCTCGGCATACTCGTCGTGGCTCTCGTGAGTCTGCGTGCCGCCATCAGCCGACCGTTAATTTTCCCTGCACCAAAGATGCGCCTCGAGGTCCATCTGCCGGGCGGTTCGCTGGAAACTGCGAAGGGTGAGCGCACGGCATATGGTTACTACGCACCCGGTGGCAAGAAGCTCATTGTTTTCTTTCACGGCAACGGCGAAGTAATGGGCTCGATGCAAGATCTCGCTGCGGCGATGCTCAAAGAAGGTTTCAGTGTGCTCCTGGCCGAATACCCGGGTTACGGTTATGCCGCGGAATACGGCGTGAGCGAAGAAAATATTTATACGGATTGTACGGCACTCGTGCAGAGCGTGCAGCTCAAATATGGCCATCTGCCCACAGACACCATACTCTGGGGATTTTCGCTCGGTACCGGAGTGGCTGTCGAACTCGCAGCACGTAAACAGGGTGAAAGGCTCATTCTGATGGCGCCGTTTACCTCAACCGATGAAGCGGCCGAGCATCACTTCTTTGCTGCGGCAGCATGGCTAATCGTCGACCATTTTGACAACAAAGCCAAGGCGCCGAAAATTTCTTATCCGACACTCATCATACACGGCGACAGAGACAGGGTGTTGCTGTTCAAAATGGGACAGGAACTTGCTGGCTTATTTCCCAAGGGTGCGCTTATCGCGATTGCCGGTGCCGACCACAACGATCTGTTTTCACGTCTGGGTGAAACCGACTGGCAGGATATTATCCGTTTCGCGAAAGCAAATTAATAGCCTGTATTATTGCCAGCCGCACGACTGGTCACCCGCGAAACGCAGGTGTCGTAATTCTTTTCGCAATTCAGATCGCATTTATTGATAATCTGGTAGGGGCTTGTATTCTGGTTATATGACTGCATCGCCTCATCGCAGTTCTCATGGCATTCTTTGTTCGTCTGCTCGCACAGGCGCGTGGCACGGTTCGCAGACCGGCATTGCGTCAGAATAAAAAGAGAAACAAAAAGCAAGGTCGGGTAGATTACATATTGATGGGTTTTCTTCATGCGCTCAGTATAATCCCGCGGATGCTGGGTCGGCAAGCAGTTTCGGCCTTTGGGTGAAAGAGGCTACGGATTTCCGACGATTCGCACGTTTTTATCGCTCTGCCGTTTCAGGCATGCCTGGTAGTTCTGCTCGCAACGCACATCGCAGGGTCCCACCGGCTGCGTCGGCAGCCGGGTATTGGTAAAATTGGCGTTGCTGTTCGCACAATTCTGCTGGCATTCTGTGATATTCTGCTCACAGATCTGTGTCTGTTTATCGGCCGAACGGCAATGGCCCGCAAACAGAACCCCAAAAGCCAGCACGCATAAAATCCGCCCGATTCGCATGGCAAAATCTCAAAGCCGTTAACTGTTCGACAAGCCGTTTCTAAACCCATATTGCCCGGGTGTAGCAATGGAATTCACAGTCAAAAACAGCACACCGCTTTTGGAATTTCTGCTCGTTGCGTTGCACGGAAAAAGCCGCACCGCGGTGAAGGCCATGCTGGCAAGGCGGATTGTCTCCGTCGACGGCGAAATAGTCACACACGTCAAACATCCGCTCTCCGCGGGGCAGATTGTCACCATCGGCGACAAGTCGCCGGAAAAACCTAAAGCCCTGCGCGGGGTAAAAATAATATTCGAAGACGATGCAGTCATCGTCATAGACAAGTCGGCCGGCCTGCTTTCGGTAGCCGCCGACACAGGCAGTGAGCGATCTGCTCAAAGCGTGGTGAGTGAATATATCACCAGGAGAAATCCTAAACAAAAAATATTCGTCGTTCACCGCCTCGACCGCGACACATCGGGCATCATGATGTTCGTGAAAGATAAAGAGATGCAACGTAACTTTCGCACGAACTGGCAGGAAGTTGTGCTGACGCGCACCTATGCGGTTGTGGTCGAGGGCGTGGTCGCAAAGAATGGCGGCACCATCAAATCGTGGCTGCACGGCACCGATGGCCTGCGCACCTGGTCTGACCAAAACCCGGAAGGCGGACAAAAGGCTATATCGCATTATAAAGTCATTCAGCGCTCGGCGGAATTTTCACTGCTCGACGTCGAGCTCGAGACCGGGCGCAAAAACCAGATTCGCGTGCACATGCAGGATCTTGGCCACCCGGTGGTCGGCGACGAGAAGTATGGCGCGCGCAGCAACCCGATCGGCCGTCTCGGCCTGCATGCACGCGTGCTCGCGTTTGTGCATCCGGTCACGGGCGAGAAGCTGAGCTTCGAGTCAGATGTGCCGGGGGAGTTTCTGCGCTTGTTTCGGAGTTAAGCAGCGGAAAATACCTGCTGCCAGGGATGGCAATCCGTCATTGTCGACTAAAGAGTCGAATCTTCTCCAGCATTTCGGGTGAAAGTACAAAAGTGTAGGGCAAGTCATCTATTGTTAATTGATACGCCAGAGTTTTGGCGCCGGACATTTTCTGCCAGAGTTCCGGAGGAAAGACAATAGTTCCAAAAATTTTATAGGACGTGCTTTCTCTGGGCTCCCACGAATATTGACGGGACAAATTTTCAGAAACATGAATCGTACGGTTGATATTTGTGATCTGAATTTCCTGTGGGGTTGAATCGATGAGCACTGTTGCGCTCGCTCTCAATTGCATCTTTTCCGGGGCCTGAATGAATAAAAGTTTCATTTCTACAGGCACGGAGACGCCCGATTTTTGGGATTTGGAATAACTGACCTCTAAACTCTTGGGCATATTGGTAATCCCATGGGTCTCTTCACTCTGATGGGTACCCATCAGAGTCACAATTTTCGCTTGCTTGTACCTGTCGTGAGCTACATAAACGTCTCCATAGGATGCGCAACCCAGAACATTGACAAGGCTGAATGCAAATATCCATAGCCAAGGTCCGACCACATTTTTGTAGCGTACCCTGGCTTTCATTGGCGATCAAAGAGGCGCAATTTCTGCATATCTTCCGCGGATACGCGAACAGTGTATGGATTCTGATCCACGTAGATGCGATAAGATAGTACCTGCGCGCGCATCATCTTCTGCCATAGTTCGGATGAAAAAAGAAATGTGCCAAAGACCTTATAGTCAGTTGTTGTCCTTAATGGGCCTATGAGTGGCAAACTGGACTTCTGATGAACGTTGGTTGAACGGCTTGTGGCCGTCAGGTTAACCTCATATGCCACCGCATCTAACTGCACAAAGGCCTCACTCCTGAGTTCTGCAGTTTCCGAGGCATCCATAATGAATTTCATTTCTACCGGAACTTGTATCCCTGGTTTGCCTTTCTTGGAATAGGTGGCTTCAATCTGCTGGGTTGCACCCCAACTATTGATTGCCTCTTGACTCCTGTGGAGTAACTTGAGGTTGACCACTGTGGCCTGGCGAAATGTGTCATTTGCAACTTGAATGTTTCCATACGATTCGCAGGAAAGGAAAGACAACAACGCAATCAAAGCAAGAGAAACTCTATACGAAAACCCTTTGAAATTTGCAAATCTGACAGCCATAGTGTTAGATACCGAATAGAAACGCGGCTTGCCAGATAGATTGTAAAGTCTCATTGCGCGTGGAGAATCTGTACGCGGCAAAAACCCGGGTTCAAAGTCCAACCTAGAGAAAAGACTTTGTTTATTCCGGTAACCATTTCCATTCTATTTGTCCGAAGCTGAACACCTTACCCAATGTGCCTCCAGTAGCGCAGAAGGCTTCAGCTGTACTCGCAGAGTACAGAGGGCTATAATAATGCTCATAGTCAACCTTGTCCTTGCTGGATTTTAGGTTCACCTGGCAAGTCCCAACCCGATTTTTCTGAAGGCACATTTCCGTAGTGCTGGGTGTTCCATCAGTGCATTTATCTTTTACTTGCGCCAGTTCAATACCCGTATACTCAGTACAGGTTCCCCCCAGCAAGTTATGCTCATCACAGGAGCAAGGATGAGTTTTGAGATCGCATAAAATCGGCTCTGTTTTTGCGCACCGCCCTGATAAGCCGACAAAAACCAATAGACACAATACAATCAGGTTCCTCGCATAGCTTATCATATATAAAGACACACTAGTACAGGAAGGCAAATTGTAAACCTCCTCTGTCCGGTCCGTTTATTTGTAATCAGCGAATTATGCTAAGGCTACCTCGTTCGCAGAATTTGGACAAAATACAGAGTCGGCCTGCAAGACCAAAAAACTATGCCGCGCAGCCGGCTTTTGCAGACAAGCTCCATGAAACTACTGCGTTTAATCTTGTTTACTTTGTTCGCCCTGAGTCCGCTCGCGGCCGACCAGTTTGCCTATATCCAGCCCGATGTGGCAAAGAAAGCACTCGCGCTGCTGCAAAAAGAAAAGGATGTATTCTTTTACTGCGAGCTGTGCGGTGAACTCTCTGGCAAAGTCGAGGCGATAAAATCTGTGGATGAAGTCGATCAAGAATTTGGTGACTACGTTGCAAGCGTATTTGAGGACAGTGTTCTGGTTGTCGATGAAATCCATAAATTTTCCAGACGGTACCTGGATGAGT
>ERZ650309.1611-NODE-1611-length-10565-cov-9.164320_pt1 | contig 10565 bp, 9 predicted proteins | sample MGYA00376245_ERZ650309 | MGnify/ENA primary metagenome ERZ650309 (study PRJEB26733, sample SAMN07839294) | wastewater metagenome | biome: urban; feature: wastewater treatment plant; material: waste water | place: USA: North Carolina | collected 2016-04-26 ...
GATCGGTCGTCCGCAGCTACTGAATCCGTAGCGGTTCAAGGGGGTGCGAATGCGTAGTACTTCACGGCGCCGGCTGGCTGTTTGCCGCGTGGTGGCTGACGGGCACATTTCCTCCTTGCGCTGCCAGTATTGTGGCCACCAACTGCTGGACCTTACGACCATGGTGGATGTGCGGGCCGTGCTGGCCTGCGTCAATCCAGCTTGCGGGATAACCACCCACGACTCGGTTGGTGACGTGTGCCCTGCGGGCGATGTGGTTGCGGGCATGCGTGCGGCGTTGGCGTCTACAGCTTCGGCGCCCAATCCGCAAGCACCTCCTGCGCATCTGGCGGCACCGTTGCCGGTACAAACCCGTCCTGAGGCCACGTCGCCGCCCACGCTGCAAGAGCTTGTTCGCTTAGAAGTGTCTGGGCAGCTTGCAAAGCTGTGGCCGCAAGTGCTTCGAGCGATTGAGCTGCGTGAGCGGTTCCGATAGGAATGTGCACGGTGATGTATCCGCCCGTTTCTCGCATCTCGGCGCTCAGCGGCTGGATGACGACGTGCGCCAGGGCTCCGGTCGGATGTGTGGCGATGCTTTTGAGGAAGTATCCAAATTTCATGGGGTTGCCTTTCAGGTTGCTGTGCGGGTTGGGGAATTCGCATCGTATCCGCCGGGCTGGCAACCCCACCCACTTTTCCCCCCACGCCCGCCGCGACATGGCGCGCAGACACGTCTCCTCCCTGAGCCGGTTCCCAGTTGCCGGTGCTTCCTGTGCGTCGGCGGGTGTGGGTTTTTATAAGTGCGAGATTGGTGTCCATGACGCCAGTCTCGTTTTTTTGTTCGGGGTGGTCACCCCTAATCACCCCTAAAAATTAGGGAGCCTTCGATGAAGCTGTTTTACGACGACGAATTCGATGCCATTGCCACGGCGATCGGCAACAGTGGCAAGCCGTTCAAGCTGGTGGCGATGCACATCTTCCCGGACATGAAGAGCGAGAGCGCCTATGCCAGGCTGAAAGAGTGCTGCACGCCCACGGGATCGCAGCATCTTTCGTTCGGCCAGGTGCTGCGCCTGATGGCGTTTTGTGAGTGCTACGACCCCCTGATGTATGCCTGCGACGAGACGTTGCACGCCCGGCCCGATCGAAAGTCGCCCGAAGATGAGACGGTGAAGCTGGCGGAGGTGATCAACGCCGCGGCCAACACCATGGAGCGCGCGATGAAAGCGCTGGACCACATCAAGGCCCGCGGTGGCATCCGGGTGGTGGCGTGATGGCCCGGCCGGTGGGGGCCTTCAACCGGGAGAGCTTCTCCCCGTTGATCCTGGATGCGGCGCGCGAACTGGCCACGCCTGAGCGCGCACCGACCCGCCGCGAGATTGCCGCGCACCTGATGCTGTCGACGCGGGAGATTGCCACGCCGATCGATAACCTGCGCCGCACGGGACGGCTGCTGCCGGTGCGTCTGCGCTCTGTGCCGCACCGCACCCGCCCGGTGGCGGAGTACGCGCCGGCGCCTGAGCCGCAAGCTGACCAGGGCGCCGACGATGAGGCGCGGCATGGGCATGGCTGGGTGGATCTGGGGCGGTGTGTGGCGGGCTGGGCGCGGTGATCTGACGAACCAAAAAAGAAAAACAGGATTTCATGACTGACTCACGAACCCCGGGGGTGGAGCCGCCGGTTCAACACAGGGCGCCGCTGCCGCCGATCCGCTTTGCGGAGCTGGCCAAGGCGCTGCTGGACCAGGCAGCCACTTTGCTGCCCCAGTGGCTGCCGGATGGCACGCAGCGCGGCCACGAATACGTCTGCGCCGGGCTCTCGGGCGGGCGGGGCACCAGCTGCAGCGTCAACGTCAATACGGGCCAGTGGTCGGACTTTGCCACTGGCGAGAAGGGCGGCGACCTGTTGAGCCTGTATGCCGCGATCGAGGGACTGACGATGGGCAAGGCGGCGCTGCAGGTGGCGCGCGAGCTGGGCCTGGAGGATGTGGCGGGCGTGCAGCGCAGTGGCTCACCCGCTGAGCCCAGGGCGCCCCGGCCAGCTCCGCCGCCTTCCACGCCCAAGCCTGCGACAGAAGACGGATGGACGCCGGTGGTGCCGGTGCCTGACCATGCGCCGGCCGCGACCTTCAAGCACCAATACCGTCTGCCGCAGGACATTGATCTGGCGGCGGAGTACCGCATTGATGGCGAGCTCTACGGCTACGTGGTGCGTTTTCGCACCAGCGACGGCGGCAAGGACACGCTGCCCTATACCTGGTGCCAGTCGGCCAGGGATGGTGCGGCGCGCTGGACGTGGAAGCAATGGGACGAGCCGAGGCCGCTGTACTTTCCGGGTGGCACCTCGCCCACCGGGCGCACGGTGGTGCTGGTGGAGGGCGAGAAGAAGGGCGTGGCGCTGCAGGCGCTGCTGGATGCCGGATCGCCCGGGGTGTATTGCGTGGCCAGCTGGGCAGGTGGCTGCAAGGCCTGGAAGAAGGCGGACTGGCACTGGCTGGCCGGCGCCACGGTGCTGCTGTGGGCCGACTGCGACAGCAAGCGCGCGCCCCTGACGCCCACCGAGCGCAAGGGCTGTGCCGATGACGAAGCCCGCGCCGCGCTGCAGGCCGGCAAGCCGCTGCTGCCTGCCGAGAAGCAGCCGGGCATGGCGGCGATGCTGGGCATTGGCGCGCTGTTGCGTGAGGCGCACGCCTGCACGGTCAGCGTGCTGCCCATTCCTGAGCCGGGTGTGGTGGTGGATGGCTGGGACTGCGGCGACGCGATCACCGCCGATGGCTGGGACCATGCCCGCGTGCTGGCCTTCTTTGGCCAGGCGCAGCCATTGCCCGCACCCGATGCGTCGGCGGCCCCTTCGACTGATGCCCCGGCTGAAAATCGCGAACGCCCCGTTGACACCGACCCCGGAGGGGGTGGCGATGGCATCAGGGCGCACCCCTGGTGGCTGGCGCCCTACTGGGACGCGGACAAGTGCCGCTGGCTGGTGAGTCGCAAGCTGGTGATCGCGGCCCTGACGCATGACGAAGCGCTGGCCGGTGTGCTGGGCCTGAACCTGCTGAGCAACAACATCGAGGCCCGGCGCCCGTGGCCCTGGCTGCACGGCAAGGCCGGGCCGATCACCGGCGCGGTGGACCTGATGCTGGGGCAGTACCTGAGCAGCGCCTACGGCCTGCCCAGTATCAACCGCGCGGCGCTGATGGAAGGCGTGGAGACGGTGGCGCACCAGGCGCCATGGCACCCGGTGCGGGAGTACCTGCAGGGCCTGCAGTTCAATGGCACCTCGCGCATTGACAAGTGGCTGCTGCACGCCCTGGGCGAGACGCCGGATTCGCTGCCCAAGCCGGTGGTGGAATACCTGCGGCTGGTGGGCCGGTTCATCTTGCTGGGCATGGTGTACCGGGTCATGGATCCGGGCTGCAAGTGGGATTACTGCCCGGTGCTGGAAGGCCCGGGCGGCCTGGGCAAGAGCACGCTGGTGGAGACGCTGGCGGGGCAGGGCTGGTTCAGCGACACGCACTTCGATGTGAGCCGCGGCAAGGAAGGCCAGGAGCAGGTGCAGGGCCTGTGGGTCTATGAGATTGCCGAGCTGGCCAACTTTGGCAAGGCGGAGATCGCGCTGATCAAGGCTTTCATCACCGCCAAGGTGGACCGCTACCGGCCCAGCTATGGCCGGGTGGTGGAGAGCTATGCGCGCCAGTGCGTGATGTTTGGCACCACGAACGAGTCCACCTACCTGCGCGACCGCACGGGCAACCGGCGCTTCTGGCCGGTGCCGGTGCGCAACCGGATCAATATCGACTGGCTGGCCAAGTGGCGCGACCAGCTGCTGGCTGAGGCGTTTGTGCTGTATGCCCAGGGCGTGCCCTACACGCCAACACCGGAAGAAGAAGCGCGGCTGTTCGTGCCCATGCAGGAAAGCCGCCTGGTGGAGACGGCGGTGCTGTCGGAGCTGCTGAACGTGCTGACGCGCGAACCTGTGGCGCACGGCATTGGCGCCATCGTGAACAACCTGGCGGACTTCGTGACCATGGCGCAGCTGGTGACCGCCCTCGGGGTGGATGCGGCGAAGTCGTCGCCGGCCCTGGAGGGGCAGGTGCGCAGCTGGATGGAGCACGAAGGCTGGGAGCGCACAAAGCGCCAGGTCAACGGCGTGCGGGCCTGGGGTTATGCCCGCCCACGCGACTGGCCGCCAGCCGACTATGCCGATCCGCCCTCGATGGGCATGGAACCACCATCAACCACGCAGGGGCCTGGCGAGGCCCATGCACCTGCACAGGACGCTGATGACGCACCGTTTTGACCCGCTGGTCACGGTGCACGAATCGCGCCGTGCTGCTTACACCACAGGACGCAAGATTGGCAGTGGTGTGCCCGAAGGGCAGGGGGCCGCGCGCCCCCGTTGCGGCGCGGTAGCGGGGACATCGGTGCATGGGCCCATGACCTGAGTGTCCAGGTGTCCACGGTGGCCACGGGTTTCATAGGAGTCCTGGTGATGCAGTAAATGACCGATACCCAAGGTCGAGCCGCTGCATTGTCTGGATGAATCAGGACCAGTGTCCAACGGGGATTTCCAAGGCGCCCGGGCGTGTGCAGGCGCATGCACACACACGCTCGCGCTCGCGACCACACCCGATCACCCGTATCTCTCTATAGAAAAGGATGGACACCATGGACACTGGACACCCAGCAAACCCGGCCGACAAGGTGACAGAGGGCTTGCATGTGATCAAGACGCAGATGCCGATGGTCTATGGCGCCATCCAGGACAAGGCCAAGGAGATCGGCAAAGACGCCTTCGCCCTGGTGCGCCGGGGACTGCGCGGCGAGCCCAACACCTTCTACGCCTTCGAGCGCGGCTACGTGGTGGGCACACCATTCAGCACGGGCCCGATCACCGATGAGCTCGCGTGCTACCTGGTGCGCTTTGGGTGCGCGTTTGTTTGCATCTTCAAAGGGCCGGATGTGGCGGCTGCAGATCAGGGAGTGAACGATGGCAAGGCTTGAACACATCCGCACCCGCCTGGAGAACTGGGCCAAGTGGCGCGCCCGGCGTGAGGCCATGGGCATCGGATACCCAAGGCAGGCGGCTTTCCTGCGTGTGGCGGTGGATGGCGGGCGTGGCCGTGCCGACACCAGCGCCGCAGAGGCGGACGCGCAGGAGATCGATCTGGCGGTCGATGCCATGAAGCTGGACCCTGCCAACTCCAAACTGGCCAAGGCGCTGGAGCTGGTGTACCTGGGCGCGCATGGCGGTGGCGTGGAGCAGGCGGCCCGCACCATGGGCAAAGCGGTGTCGACGCTGCACGACTACCTGGCGCAAGCGGATCACGCCATCGAGCGATGGCTGCAGGACCGAGCAGAGGCACGCGAGCGCAAGCGTGCGGCTATGTAGTTGCTATCAAAAAATAATAAATACAGTCTGGAGACTTTTGCTACATTTCATCCAACCTGCGATTGGTGTCTCCACCCACCGTTACAGGCGGAACCCCGGCATCGCAAGGTGTCGGGGTTTTCTTTGAGTAGCGTAGAGCAGCCTGGTAGCTCGTCTGGCTCATAACCAGAAGGTCGCGTGGTTCAAATCCCGCCGCTGCAACCCGACAACATGCCATCCTCTGCACCCAAGCCATGCACCGCACCTGGATGCGGCAAGCTGGTGCGTGATGGATCAGGGCGCTGTGAGGCGCATCCCAAGCCCGCATGGGCCAAGCCAGCGACCGCCACCAAGCGGGTGACAGGACGCAAGCTGCAACGGATGCGTGCGCAGTTGTTCACGACGAATCCGCTATGTGTGATGTGTGAAGCTGAAGGCCGTGTGACACGAGCCACGCAGCGGGATCACATCGTGCCGCTGTCTGAAGGCGGCGCGGATGACAGCAGCAACGAGCAAGGCCTGTGCGAGGCCTGCCATGAGATCAAGAGCAAGGCCGAAGCCGCACGCGGAGTGCGGCGATGGGCCAGGGGGAGGGGGGCATAAAAAGTCTGCACCCTTCGCCCCGGAAACCGATCTGCTAGCCTTTTTTTCACGCGCGGGAGTATTGGGGGGAGGGGGTACCCCACCCTGACGGTGCGGGCGAATTCCGGGTGCTTATGGCGCTCGATGGGCCTGCCTGAAACCCGCCATTAACCAACGCCTGGCGCCGTGCAGGCGTCTGCACACACAGATTTACCGGAGGTTTTCCATGGGGCAGCGAGGTCCGAAGCCGCTGCCGGCCAACGTGCACCAGCTGCGCGGCAACGCGAGCAAGAAACCGATCGGGGCGATCCTTGATGAGTTCCGCCCGGAGGTCGAGATCCCGGACTTCCCGTCCTGGATCTGGCCCGAGGCCAAAAAGGAATGGAAGCGCGTCTCCTACGAGCTGGAGCGCTACGGCCTGGTGTCCAAGCTGGACCGCGCCGCGCTGGTGCTGTATTGCCAGGCCTGGGCCAAGATGGTCTGGGCTGAACGGGCGCTGTCCCGGGCCATGAAGCAAGCCGAAGACGCGCGGATCGCCGCTGAGAAGGCGGGCGAAAATTACCAGGGCGGCGACGGCTTGATGATCAAGACAGCCAACGGAAACTTCACCTACTCGCACCACTGGGTGGTCGGCAAGCATGCGGCCTCGGAGGTCAAACGTTACCTGGATCTGTTCGGCCTGTCGCCGTCGGCCCGGTCTCGCGTGACCACCAGCGACAACCGCCAGGGGGCGCTCTTCCAGGAGGGAACACAAGACGCATGGAACGCGCTGTGAGCGACTTGATGGAAGCCGCCACATTCGCCGATATCGCCACCGCCTACGCCCAGGACGTTGCCGCAGGCAAGATCATCGCCTGCAAGTGGCACCGCCTGGCCTGCCAGCGGCACCTGAAAGACCTGCAGCGCATCGGAAGCGCGGAATTCCCCTACGTGTGGAACCCCGAGCTGGTCAGCACCAAGGGCAAGACCTACCGCCCGGCCGAGCGGGTGTGCAAGTTTGCGGAACTGATGCCCCACATCAAGGGCGACTGGGCCGCGCAGGGGCAGCTGATCAAGCTGGAGCGCTGGCAGGTGTTCATCCTGGCCAGCATCTTCGGCTGGGTGCACCAGATCACCGGCAAGCGCCGGTTCCGCGTGGCCGACGTGATCGTGCCGCGCAAGAATGCGAAGTCCACGCTGGCGGCCGTGATCGGCCTGTACCTGCTTGGACCGGATGAAGAATTCGGCGCCGAGATTTACTCGGGCGCCACGTCGCAAGACCAGGCCATGGAAGTGTTCCGGCCGGCGCTGCTGATGGCCCGTGCCACACCGCGTTACTGCCACACCTACGGCGTCACAGTCAATGCGTCCAACCTGTCGATCGGAGAGAACAACAGCAAATTCGAGCCGGTGATCGGCAAGCCTGGCGACGGTGCGTCGCCCAGCTGCGCGATTGTGGACGAATACCACGAGCACAAGACCGCCGAGCTGTTCGACACCATGCAGACCGGCATGGGCGCGCGGTCTCAGCCGCTGATGCTGGTCATCACCACGGCCGGGTCCGACATTGCCGGGCCGTGCTTCCTGCATCAGGGCGAGCTGCAGAAGATCCTGGAGGGCGTGGTCGAAAACGACCAGCGCTTCGGAATCATCTTCACGATTGACGACGGCGACGACTGGACCAGTGAAGACGCCCTGCGCAAAGCCAATCCGAACTACGGCATCTCAGTGGATGCCGAGTTCCTGAAGCTGCAGCAGCGCGACGCGCAGGAAAACCCGCGCAAACAGAACGTTTTCAAGACCAAGCACCTCGACATCTGGGTGGCCAGCGCCTCGCCGTGGCTCAACCTGCACAACCTGCAGCAGGCCGGCGACTCCGATCTGGCGACCGATTCGCACGACTGGGACGGCAGCGCGATCGGGCTGGACCTGGCCAGCAAGCAAGACATTGCCAGCGCTGTGCTTCTGTGCTGGAAGGGCGATGGAGACGCCCGGCATTACTACGCTTTTTCACGAAATTACGTGCCGGAAGCGGCACTGGAGAAGCCCGAGAACGCGCACTACCAGGCCTGGGTCAACAGCGGCCATCTGATCGCCACCCCGGGCGACATGATCTCGCTGGAACAGATCCAGGAAGACGTGCTGGACACCTGCGCGCAGGTCGGCACCAAGGAAGTCGCCAAAGACCCCTGGGGTGGCCACCAGATGGGCGCCAACCTGGCGGAACAAGGGCTTACCGTGGTCGACGTGCCGCAGCAGGTGCGCCACCTGAGCGACCCGATGAAAGAAATCGCCGCGCTGGTGGATTCCGGGCGCTTCCACCACGACGGCAACCCCTGCTTCGTGTGGATGCTGAGCAATGTCGAGGTCAAGGAAGACCGCAACGAAAACATCTTCCCGCGCAAGTCGCGGCCGAGCAACAAGATCGACGCCGGGATCGGCACCATCGTGGCAATGAACCGGGCCCTGGCGGCTGGTGAGTCAACCGGGCGGTCGTTCTGGGAACAGCCCGAAGAGACAGAACAAACGTACCAAACACAATGAACTTCTGGAACAGGATCACCGGCCGCAAGTCCGCGCCCGCCAGCGGCGACGGGCTGACCGATCTGCTGTCCAAGCTGCTCAACGGCGGCGCGCGCAGCAAGACGGGCGCGGTGGTCAACCGCGAGACGGCGCTGAAGGTGTCGGCGGTGTTCGGGTGCGTGCGCGTCATCAGTGAAGGCGTGGCCCAGGTGCCGTTTCGGCTCATGCGCGAGGCGCGGTCTGAAATCAGCCGCCACCCGACGCGCGAGGCAGCCACCGATCACCCGCTGTATGACCTGCTGCACCGCGCGCCCAATGGCTTCCAGACCTCGTTCCAGTTCCGCGAGACCATGGTGCTTCACGCGCTGCTGGCCCGGGGCGCCTATGCCTTCAAGAACGTGGTGCAGATCGGCAGCCGCCCGGCGCAGATCACCGAGCTGATCCTGCTGGACCCCGGCCGCGTGACCAAAGTGCAGCACGATGACTGGTCTGTCACCTACAAGGTGCGAGGCAAGACCGGCGAGACCCGGGATTTCCCTCAGGAAGCCATCTGGCACCTGCCCGGCCCCAGCTGGGACGGCGTGCTGGGCATGGACGTGCTCAACCTGGCGCGCGAGGCCATCGGCCTGAGCATCAGCACCGAAGAAAGCCACGCCAGCCTGCATTACAAGGGCGTGCGCCCCAGCGGCATCTACAGCGTGGACGGCACGCTCAGCCCGGACCAGTACAAGCAGCTCAAGAAGTGGATCGAAATGGAGAACGCCGGCGCCGAGAACGCCGGCAGCGTGATGCTGCTCGACCGCAACGCCAAGTTCATGAGCCAGGCCATGACCGGCGTCGACGCGCAGCACCTGGAGACCCGGCGCAACCAGATCGAAGAGGTCTGCCGCTTTTTCCGCGTGCTGCCCATCATGATCGGCTACAGCGACAAGGCCGCCACCTACGCCACGGCCGAGCAGATGTTCCTGGCGCATGTGGTGCACACCCTGATGCCCTGGTACGAGCGCATCCAGCAAAGCGCCGAGGTCAACCTGCTGACGCGCGCCGAGCGCCAGAGCGGGCTGTACATCAAGCTGCAGGAAGCGGCCCTGCTACGCGGGGCGATGAAAGACACCGCCGAATACCTCTACCGGCTCACCACCGCCGGGATCATGGAACGCAACGAAGCCCGCGGCAAGCTCGACCTGAACCCGATCGACGGCCTGGACGATCCCCTGACCCCGATCAACATGACCACCGACCCCACGGGCGCGCCGGCCAACGACCCGCCAGCCGACCCCAACGATTCCAACGACGACACCACCGGCAACACCGGAACAGGAGCCTGACCATGGCCATTGAACGCGCAGCCTTCGGGCTCAAGGAAATCAAGTTTGCATCCACTGAAGGCGCAACCGCTGCCGAGATGATGTTTAGCGGCTATGGCGCCGTCTTCGGCAACGTCGACAGCTACGGCGACGTGATCCAGCCCGGCGCCTTTGCCGACACGCTGGCCGCCTCGCACAAGAACGGCCAGTTCCCCGCCATGCTCATGCAGCACGGCGGCTGGGGCATTGGCGCCGACGACATGACGCCGGTGGGCATCTGGACCAGCCTGTCCGAAGACGGCATCGGCCTGAAGGTCGAAGGCAAGCTGGCCGACACCCCGCGCGGGCGCGAAGCCTACGCTCTGCTGAAGATGACGCCGCGCCCGGCCATCGACGGCCTGAGCATTGGCTACATCGCCAAGGAATGGGCGCAGCGCAGCAAGCCCGAAGAGCCGCGACGCACGCTCAAGAAGGTCGACCTCATGGAGGTCAGCCTGGTCACCTTTCCGGCGAACGGCAAGGCCCGCATCGCCTCTGTCAAGTCTGCCGCTGGCGACTTCGACGAACGCAAATTCGAGCAAGTCCTGAGAGATTCTGGACTGTCACGAAAGGAAGCCCAGGTGGTCATCGCCCACGGCTTCCGGCACCTCAAGGCCCTGAGCGATTCGGGCAGTGAAGAGCTTGACGAACTGGCGGCGGCCATCAAGCGCAACACCTCCTTTATCCAAATCACCTGAAAGGTATCAAAATGGACTTCAACGAAATCAAGTCCTTGCTCGACAAGCAAGGCGAAGCCTGGGGCGAATTCACCCGCAAGAACGACGAACT
>ERZ650309.1612-NODE-1612-length-10563-cov-4.779977_pt1 | contig 10563 bp, 9 predicted proteins | sample MGYA00376245_ERZ650309 | MGnify/ENA primary metagenome ERZ650309 (study PRJEB26733, sample SAMN07839294) | wastewater metagenome | biome: urban; feature: wastewater treatment plant; material: waste water | place: USA: North Carolina | collected 2016-04-26 ...
AATTTCGACTCAACCTTGTTCCTAACGGAGCGAATTTCCCGCCGTGTCTCTATCGGATTAGCTCGCCTGTTTTCACTTCAAATAATGAAATGACCGCCAGAAGACCAGTCGAGCGGCAAGTTGCGGTTGGAGCTTATCCAGTGGAATTAGCTTGTGGCTGGTCGCTTCGGCAACCAGATTTTCGGCTTTGGTGCGCAACCCGAGTTCCCAGCTCAGATAATCGTAAGCGCTTTTGTCCATCATTGGCGCTTTGGCTTTGGCGGCTTCATCGAGTTTGCCGGACTTGGTCAGCAGTTCGGCGTAAACCGCATGTGCAAGAATGGATTGCGGATAAGCCGTCACGCATTCGCGCATCAATTCCGTAGCCTTCGCCAGATTCCCAGCCTGTTCGTGCGCAAACGCCAACGCGATGTACCCGAAGCTGCGGTTGTATCCGCCGTTGACTCCGATTTCCAAATGCGGGATGGCGTCGGCGGGACGTTTCATCTGGAACAGCAACAACCCGTAACCGAAATGCGCTCCAGTGTTTTCCGAATCCAGTTCCAGCACTTGTTGATAGCGGCGCGCCAAACGATCGTTGTCGGCGGGTTTGTCTGGGTAAAAATTGAAATCCAGCGCTTCAGTTCGCATCGTGGCGCGGCCTTGCAGCAACTGGCTGGCGTAGACATTGTACGTCCGCGCCGTGAAGGCCAGACAGGCAATCAAGCTGACGGCGGCAATCGCCCAAGCGGCGACTTTGGGCATGGCAATCTGGCTGGGATGATTTTCTTCGTCTGGTTCAGGCTGCCGGTTCGCAAAGCCAACCCCAATGGCAATCACGCAGGCAATGATGAAAACTCCGGGCGTGTAGCGGAACGAAAACGAGCTGAACGCAGAGCTAATGCTGAAGGCGACAATCCCCAGCAAAACTCCCAAAACCCAATGAGCGTTTTCCGGATTCAGCAACCGCCATTGCCAGAATCTCCAACCGAGTTGCACCCAGAACGCGGCAAACAGCAGCAGACCAATCAGTCCAAGTTCGACAAACAATTGCAGATATTCGTTATGAACCAGCGGGCTGCGGATTTCGTCCGTGTCTTCTGCTGCGTTCCATTTGGCGACAGCGGCGTAACCTTGAACGACATCGGCGTAGTTGGGATTCGTGGTGAAGTAAGGACGGTATTCGCCGTATTTGGCCGGATACGCCGCCTGACCAACGCCAATGACGGCGTTTCGTTTGCCCATTTCCCAGGCGACGATCCATCCGCGTAAACGATTGGTCAATCCACCTTCGGCGGCGGACAACTGTGTCGCTCCCTGAATTCGAAATGCAATTTGTTCGCGATACCGAATGCCGACAAAGCTGGCGGCGACGATTAACACTGTTGCTATCACAATCAAACGGTTTCGGTCGGCCAGTTGAATCTGTTTGATTGCCAATCCGATGGCGATCAACACAAACACCACCGCCACCGCAAAAATGGCTCCGCGCCGCAACCCGACCAGCAACGCCAGCAAGCTCAAGCCGGAAACGGCCAGTGAAACAAACATCGGAACGGTTTTGCGGTTGCTGAAATAATTCAGAATTTGCAGCGGCAACAGCGTCACCAGAAGTTCTGACGTGATGCCGTGATTAAAGAAGATGCCCTGCATGTTTTCGCCAAAGGCTGCTCGCTCGTACAACAGCGAAAGCGACAACAGCGCGGCAAATCCGGTCAGCACGTAATGCAAAATTTCGGCGGCTCGCTGGCGCATCGTCGCCAAGGCAGCGACGAAAAAGACGGCGAAGCCAAACCAGATACCGATCACTCGCACGCCGTCATACGGCACAGGCGACCATTTCAGCGAAACCAATTGCCAAAGAATGAATACCAGCAACGCGCCGATCAGCATCACTTGCTGACGCGGCAGGTTCAGCGGATTCGTCTTCGTCCGAATCAGTTCAAACAAACCAATGGCAGCAAACACTGTCGCTGCGATGGAGTAGATGACTTCCTGCGTCGCCAGTCCGGGATAGGTCAAATCAGGAATCACAAAAAAGTTTGGAATCAGCGCCAACAGAGGCAGCGCCCAAAACGCGATTTCGAGCAGGCGAAAGCCGCCAGCTTTCGGTGGAGTTTTTGGTTTGGATTTCATATTCGGCTGGACGGTTATTTGCTCGGCGGTTTCGCAGGAGTTTTTGAAGTTGCAGGAACGGTTTGCGGCGCGGCGTCAGCTTTTTCAGACTTGGCCGAACGGCGCTTCCGAACAAAACTCATCGCCTTGGTCGGCACAATGTCCAACGCTCCGTCGCAAGTGGCGCTCGCTCCGCTGCTCTTTTTTGGCGCGGGTTCAGCCGGCTTTTGACCGAACGCGGGCAGCAACAAAACGAAGGCAAAGAGGATTGCCAACACGGCTTGGGAAAATTTCAAAAACTGCTTCGACATAAGTTTGTACCTGTAAATTTGGATTGGACGGCGGCGATTGTACAACGTCAGATTCAGAGTTCAAGCTTCCGTCAGTTCGTTGGCAGTCACTTTGAGCGTCGAATCAAAAATTTATCTGCTCTATCTGCAACAAGAAGCAATTTTGTTCGGGTGGAGTTCTTGAAAGGCAGATACCCCGTCCCTATAATCCGCGCCTTGCGTTGAGAGCTTAAACGATCCATCAATTCCTCATCGAATCTAAAGACACGGAACCTTAAAAGATGATTTCCAGTTTGCGCCAAGAATCCGTTTGCGAATTTTGCAGCGACACCGGTTGGGAAGTAATTCCCGGTGCAGGCGCGCGGGTTTGCCGTTGCCGCGTCAAAGACAAACGCGCGAGCTTGCTGGTGCGTGCCGAGATTCCCAAACGTTACGAAGATTGCACGCTGCTGAATTACAACCCGCAAGGCGACAACTTGAGGTTCGACGAAGTCTTCCAGAGTCAATCGTACGCGTTGAACGACGCGCAAACTCTGGTTCGCGAATACCCGTTGCTGGAAATGGGATTGCTGCTGATGGGCCCTTGCGGAGTCGGCAAAACGCATTTGGCCGTGGCGACGATCAAAGCGTTGGTAGAAAAAGGAATCTCCTGCCTGTTTTACGATTTCCGGGATCTGCTGAAAGAGATTCAGAACAGCTACAATTCCGTTTCGAACTCTTCGGAACTTGGCGTGCTGGGGCCGGTTTATCAGGCTGAAGTGCTGGTGCTGGACGAACTCGGCGCGATGAAGCCGACGGATTGGGTGCGCGATACGATGACTCAGATCATCAACACCCGCTACAACGACCGCAAATTAACTATCTTCACTACTAACTATCTGGACGAACCCACCAACTCAAACGAAGAATCGCTGACTGAACGCGTCGGAGTCCGATTGCGGTCGAGGCTGCACGAAATGTGCAAAACCGTGATCGTCAAAGGTTCGGATTACCGAATCGAGATGGGACGAAAACGCGGCCAGACTCAAAACCGTCCTGTGCCCATCAATTCCCGACGAAAGAAGCTCTAACTTCCCCACACAAACAATTAACGCAAAGTCGCAAGGACGCAAAGATGATTTTGTGGCAATGGGTTGCAGTCTGACCACTTTGCATCTTTGAGCCTTTGCGACTTTGCGTTGAGTTTAGTCAGGCTACCGAAAGCCTCATCTAACCAAACCAGAAAATATTGAGACAGGATTGACAAGATTGACAAGATGAACACGAGGAATGAACCGGTCTGAGGGCAATCCTGTAAATCTTGTCTATCCTGTCTATTTTTTTCTGTCTCAATATTCTCTATTCCGATTTAGATTTATTTGTCGCTCACCGGAACTTCGTCTTCATCTTTGCCGGATTTGTCTTTGAACAGTTTGGCGACTTTCTTTTCGGCGCTGCTCTTTTCGATCTTCAGAACGCTTTCGCTGGAACCGTCCCAAATCCGAGCCAGAAAGTATTGGTCGCCATACCGGCGGAACATCAATTTCGATTTGTGTTTGTCCGTATGCTTGTCTTTGATCGTCATGATGTTGACGGCTTTTCCGCCTTTTTCCCTGCGAATCAACACGGTGCCGCTATCGTTGACCGATTCGATGATGTAATCGCCTTTCGGCATTTTCTTTTTGCCGATCTGAAAATCGAACGGGATGTCGGCTTTGATTCGAAAACTGAAAAGCGACGACGAAGCGGCAATGGCGGAACTAAAGCCAAGACAGCAAACGACGACGAGTGACAACAGAATTTTCTTCATGATTCTCCTTGGGAATTGAGAGCGAGACGTGCTCGCTGGGTAAACGTACGGGGGAGCCTTAGCGGTGGCTGGCGCAGAGTATGCGCAACTCAACGAAGTTCGCCAAGAGGAAATCCAGCCTTTTTAGTAATTGGCAAATGAATTGTGATACAACCACAGCCACGGAGGACGAACAGTAATGTCTTACATTCAATTTCTGGGAGCGACGCGAACCGTCACGGGATCAAAACATTTGATCGAGGTCGGCGGGTATCGTGTGATGGTGGATTGTGGGTTATTTCAAGGACTGAAACAGCTTCGGTTGAGAAATTGGGAGCCGTTTCCGATCAATCCGGCTTCAATCAATTCGGTGATTTTGACGCACGCGCACATTGACCACACAGGCTATTTGCCCCGGCTGGTGCATGACGGCTTTGACGGAACGGTATACGCGACTCCGGCGACGGTGGAACTGTCGCAAATTATGTTGCCGGATTCGGCGCGGTTGCAGGAAGAAGACGCCGAGTATGCCAACAAATCCGGTTCGTCCAAACATCACCCGGCGTTGCCGCTGTACACGGAAAAAGACGCCAAAGCAGCTTGTCGTTTGATGCAATCCGTCAACTATCACAAGCGAATTGAATTGACCCAAAAGCTATCGTTTGAATTCGTCACCGCCGGACACATTCTCGGATCAAGTTTCGTGCTGTTCGACGTCGAATGCGGCGACGGAGCGATTCGCAAAGTTGTCATGACGGGCGACCTTGGCCGATATAACGAGCCGATCATTCACGATCCTTCACCGGTGGAAGATGCCGATTACATCGTGGTCGAATCCACTTACGGCGACCGCGAACACACCGAGTTCGACGTCAAAGCTCGGCTTGCTGAAATCATCACCGAAACTGTCAAACGCGGCGGACAAATTCTGATTCCGTCTTTCGCCGTCGGTCGTACGCAACTGCTGCTGTATTTAATCCGCGAACTGGAAGACGAAGGCCGCATCCCTGTTATTCCGGTTTATGTGGATAGCCCGATGGCTTCCAGCGCGACGCGGCTTTACCTGAGCCATAAGGAAGACCACGACCTGGAAATGAAAGATTTGATGGATGACCATAGAAACCCGCTGGCAACCAAACGGTTCAATCTGGCCCGGACTCGCGACGAATCCAAAGCCATCACAGCCCGCGAAGAATCCGCCATCGTTATTTCCGCCAGCGGTATGGTGACAGGCGGACGCATCATGCATCACCTTCGCAAGCGGTTGCCGGATGAACGAAACACAGTTGTCTTTGTCGGTTTCCAGGCCGAAGGAACTCGCGGACGGCGATTGCTGGACGGCGAAAAAGAAATCAGAATCTTCGGCCAATACGTTCCGGTGCACGCGAAAATCGAGCGGCTGGAAAACCTGTCGGCGCACGCCGATTACAAGGAAATTTTGCGTTGGCTGAGCGGATTCAAACGCGCGCCGAAAAAACTGTTTCTGGTTCACGGCGAACCCAAAGCGCAGGAAGCCTTGAAACAGAAGATCATCGAAAAATTCGGCTGGACAGTAGTGATCCCGGATTACCTGGATCGGTTTGAACTATAATTCCGGCTCAAACAAAAGAAAGGAGTAACTTGTCACATGCACATTGAAGCCGTTTATGAAAATGGCGTATTCAAACCGACAACCCCTTTGACGTTAAACGATGGGGTTAAAGTTGAACTCACATTGCACGAAAAACAACCAGAGACCAAACGTACGCCGTATGAAATCCTTTGCAGCATTGCCAATCTTCCCTTGGAAGTTGAGCGGTTGGAAACGGCTGGCCGAGACCACGATAATTTCCTTTACGGAGCGGAGTCGTGAGAATTTTTGTGGACACAGGCGCGTGGTTCTCGATGGTCGTCACAAGCGATGCCGACCACAACTCTATAACCGATTGCTTCGCCCTGTTTGAAACAGATGCTTTGGTTACGACTGATTATGTTATTGACGAAACGTTGACGCTGTTGCGAGCGAGAGGTTATGACCAACGTGCCCAAATGCTTGGCGAAGCTTTTTTTGCCAACTCGCTGGCTGAAGTTTGTTACCTTGACGAGACTCAAGTCCGCGCAACTTGGGAAGTATTCAGGTTGTACCAGGATAAGAATTGGAGCTTCACCGACTGCTCTAGCAAAGTTGTCATGGAGTCTCTAAACGTCACAAAAGCCATTTCACTGGATCGTCATTTTCGCCAATTTGGAACGGTTGAAGTTTTTCCGCAGTTCTAAAGTTAAGTATTCCCCGGCCTTTCGACTCTGCGCCTCGTTTGAGGTATAGTGCCCGCCTACTTTCGATACCACATCACAATGAAATTCATCGAAAAGCGACTTGGGGATTGCTAAAGGTCATGCGCCGACGTGGCGCAAGTGGAACTTTATCTGGCGGCAAGCCAAGTCTCATTCCTGAAGGAAGCAAGGAGCAATGCAAGCAAAAGCCAAACTCGAAGAAGAAATCAAAGCAGAAACGCCCTCCGTCGTTGCGGACGCTGACCCGCAAGAAACCTCTGAGTGGCTGGAAGCCTGGGAACAAATTCTAGAAGAAGAAAGCCCGCAGCGCGCGAATTATCTGTGGAATGCCTTGACGCTACGCGCGCGCTCCGCCGGATTGAATCTTTCTCCGCGATTTAACACTCCCTACATCAACACGATTCGCCCTGAAGACGACGTGCCATATCCGGGCAATTTGCCTCTGGAACGAAAAATCAAAAGTGCCATTCGCTGGAATGCGTTGGCGATGGTAGTTCAGCAAAACAAAAAAGATGCTGGCATCGGCGGTCACATCTCAACGTACGCTTCCGTAGCGACGCTGATGGAAGTCGGCTTCAATAACTTTTTCCGCAGCTCGATTGGCGATCAACCGGGCGATTTCGTGTATTTCCAAGGCCACGCCAGCCCGGGCATTTACTCCCGCGCATTTCTGGAAGGTCGCCTGACGCAAAAACAAATCGAGAATTTCCGCCACGAACTGCGCGATAGCGATGGCTTGTCGTCATATCCGCATCCGTGGCTGATGCCGAACTTCTGGAGCTTCCCGACGGTTTCGATGGGCTTGGCTTCACTGAACGCGATCTACCAGGCGCGCTTCATGCGCTATATGGAAAACCGCGGATTGATCCCGGCGACCGATCGAAAGGTTTGGGCCTTCCTGGGCGACGGCGAAATGGACGAGCCGGAATCAATGGGATCATTGACGCTGGCCAGCCGCGAAAAGCTGGACAATCTAGTGTTCGTCATCAACTGCAACTTGCAGCGCCTGGACGGCCCGGTGCGCGGCAATGGCAAAGTCATCAACGAACTCGAAGCCGCGTTTGCCGGAGCCGGTTGGAACGTCATCAAAGTTGTTTGGGGCAGCGGTTGGGATGATTTGCTGGCACGAGACACGACCGGTTTGTTGCTGAAACGCATGGAAGAATGCGTTGACGGCGAATACCAAGCCTTCCGCGCCAAAGACGGCAAATACATCCGCGATCATTTCTTCGGCAAATATCCTGAACTGCTGAAACTGGTCGAACATCTCAGCGACGAAGACATTTGGCGGTTGCGTCGTGGCGGCCACGATTCGATGAAGGTTTACAACGCATACAAACGCGCCAACGAAACCAAAGGCCAGCCGACTGTGATTTTGGCCAAGACCGTCAAAGGCTACGGCATGGGTTCTTCCGGTGAAAGCCGCAACCTGGCTCACCAGGCGAAGAAGATGGAAGATGTTGATCTGGTCAACTTCACCAAACGCTTCGAACTGCCGATTCCGGAAGAAGACGCCAAAAAAGCCAAGTTCTACATTCCTGCGCCCGATAGCGAAGAAGTCAAATACATGAAAGCGCGCCGCGAAGCGCTGGGCGGCAGCTTCCCGGTTCGAACCGTGAAGGATGACAAACTTCAGGCTCCGCCGCTGGAATTTTTCAAGGAATCGCTCGACGGTTCGCAAGGCCGCGAAGTTTCCACCACGATGGCGTTTGTCCGCGTGCTGACTTTGTTGATGACCAAAGACAAAGCGCTCGGCAAACGGGTCGTGCCGATTGTTCCCGACGAAGCGCGCACGTTCGGTATGGAATCGCTGTTCCGCCAGGTCGGCATTTACGCCAGCCAGGGACAGCTTTACACTCCGCACGATTCGGACATGTTCCTGTATTACAAGGAATCAAAAGAAGGCCAGATTCTGGAAGAAGGAATCACCGAAGCCGGTTCGATGGCCTCGTTCACGGCGGCTGGAACGGCTTACGCCAACTATGGCGTAGACATGATTCCCTTCTACATCTTCTATTCGATGTTCGGGTTCCAGCGTGTCGGCGACTTTATCTGGGCCTTTGCCGACGCTCGCGGCAAAGGATTCCTGCTGGGAGCCACCGCCGGACGCACCACGCTGAACGGCGAAGGCTTGCAGCATCAGGACGGTCACAGCCACGTGCTGGCCAGCACCGTTCCGACCTGCGCGGCATACGATCCGGCGTACGCGTATGAAATTGCCGTGATTGTTCAGGACGGTTTGCGGCGGATGTATCAGGAAAGCGAAGACCGTTTCTATTACATCACCGTTTACAACGAAAATTACGTCCAGCCCGCAATGCCCGAAGGCGCTGAAGAAGGCATCATCAAAGGCATTTATAAGCTCAGCGGTGCTACGAAAAGCAAAGCCAAAGTGCAACTGTTCGGCAGCGGCCCGATGATGGGCGAAGTGCTGCGCGCGCAGAAGATTTTGGCCGAGCAGTACAAAATCACCGCCGACGTGTGGAGCGTCACCAGTTACAACGAACTGCGTCGCGATGCGTTGCGCGCCGAACGTTGGAACCGGCTGCACCCGACCGAAGCTGAACGGAAGCCCTACATCCAGCAAGTGATGGAAAACACTGAAGGCCCGATCATCGCGTCCAGCGATTATATGAAGATCGTATCGGATCAAGTGGCTCCCTGGCTGGCTGGCCGTTTGGTCAGCTTGGGAACGGACGGCTTTGGCCGCAGCGAAAACCGCGATTACCTGCGCCGCCATTTCGAAATCAACGCCGAGTCAATCGTGGCTGCGGCGCTGTCGAAACTGGCTCGCGACGGCAAGTTCAACGCCAAGAAAGCGGCGCAAGCGATTGCCGACCTCGGCGTGAACCCGGACGGCATTGATCCGGCAATCGCCTAACTCTCCAAGAAGTACATCAACCCAAAAGGGGCGAACAGGAAAATCCTGTTCGCCCCTTTTGCATTTCCACCCGAAAGCAATTTGTTGCAAGCGCCAACTCCCCGTCGCCGCTTCTGTTGCTTTCCATATCATCACGGGGCGAAGAAACCGGAGATGTCAATGATTATGTCCGTCGTACTGGATGCAAAGCGGTTGAAGGCGGCATCCGGTCCCAGGCCCACGGTGAAATGACGATTGAAGACGCGTCCGGTTTGATAATTCGAGGTCGCCACCGTTGGTTGGGTGGCATTGCTCGGCCAGAAGGTCAGGAATCCATTCGCCGTGGCATTCAACGCTGATACGTTGCCCACCAATCCGCGAGCCGCTGCTGTCACGTTAGTGCAAGGTGCCTGTGTATCTTGCGTGAAGGCTGTTCCACCGGTCATCGGAGCGCCCGTGTTGAAACATCCTGGTTGGCCCGCGCGCGTATCCAGCAGGCGCAACGGCGACCCGAACGAAGTAAACAACAGTCCTTGTCCATTCAGATCGTTCGATTGCGAGCTGAAATATCCCATCACATCAATCACCAGATCGGTGGTTGCCGCCGTGAAGATGTTGAACTCTCCGTTGAGCGACAATCCGACGGTAAACGGCGCGTTGCGATTGATGCCCGCGACAAAGTTCGAACTTGCCGTGAAAGGCCGACTGGCATCCGCCGGGAACAAGGTCAAAAAACCATTGCTTTGCGAATTGGTTGAAGTGGCATTGCCGACCAGCGCTTGCGCGCCTGTCGGAATCGTCACGCCATTGCAGGTCAAAACTCCCGTTTGCAATCGCGTTGAATTGGCTTGCAAGGCCGCGCCTGGGGTTTGGCAACCGGACAAACCTTGTCGCGTTTCCAACAAGCGAATCGGTTTGGGCAGCGGGTGGAAGAACAAACCTCCAGTGGTAGGCGGCGCGTAAAAGCCATTGATATCAATCACGACGTGCGTGGTTGTGCTGACAAACACCTTGAAAGCTCCATCGCTTGCGGCGATGCCAACCGTGAAGGCGTTGTTGAGAACTTCATTCGCCAGGAAGTTGGAATTAGATACGCCAGGGCGTGATGCATCGCTGGGAAACAAGGTCAGGAATCCGTTCGTGCTGGGTTGCACGGTTGTGACGTTGCCGGTCAGGGAGACGGCATTGGTGGGAATCGTGACGCCGTCGCAGGTGCCGCGCGCCACCAGGGTGAACGACGTGTTTCCTGCAATCTGTGCATTAGGTTGATTGCAAGC
>ERZ650309.1614-NODE-1614-length-10557-cov-8.793658_pt1 | contig 10557 bp, 8 predicted proteins | sample MGYA00376245_ERZ650309 | MGnify/ENA primary metagenome ERZ650309 (study PRJEB26733, sample SAMN07839294) | wastewater metagenome | biome: urban; feature: wastewater treatment plant; material: waste water | place: USA: North Carolina | collected 2016-04-26 ...
ATGGCGCGGCACAACAGGCGCGTACTCCTTAAAAGATATGGTTGATGCTTGGGGTTCAGAAAAAAAAGACTTTGTTTATGGCCTATTTCCACACGTCACAAAAGGTGGGATGGTTGGTCACTATACTCAAATCGTTTGGCGTTATAGTTATCAGGTTGGTTGTGCCTTAGCCGAAGGTCATGGCAAAACTTATTTGGCTTGTCATTATGACCCAGCAGGCAACTATGAAGGTGAAGCGCCGTATTAACGTGCCAACTTCTGCTTCATTTTATGCGTCATCACTTGTGTCAATGCTTGTAATAAATCCTGTTGTTTTAAAGGTTTCACCATAAATTTATTCATACCTGCGGCTAACCCTCGTTGTTGATATTCATTTAATGCATGTGCACTTACACCAAAAATTAGAATCTCACTGATGCGATGTTCTTGTTCCCATGCACGAATCTGTTTAGTTGCAGTATAGCCATCCATATTAGGCATTTCACAATCCATAAAAACCACATCAAAAACTTCTTGGTGCTGGGTAATATAATTAAAAGCCTCCATACCATCTGCGGCAACCATTGGTTGAATTTGATATTTTTTTAGCATGCTACAAATCACCATTTGATTGGTTGGATTGTCTTCTGCAATCAATACCTGTAATCCCGACAAATCTGGATAGTCCATGGTTTTTTGTGTGGCGACTATGTTTGTTTTTTTACTTGGCTCTCCACCATGATACATTTGCACATAAAACCAAAAAATTGACCCCTGATTAGGAATACTTTTAACACCAATATCACCATTCATCAGCCGCACTAATGAGCGGCTGATGGCCAAGCCTAGTCCAGTTCCGCCATACTTTCGTGTTACCGAAGAATCTGCTTGAGAAAAGGATTGAAACAATCGCTCACGTTGTTCTGTGGTAATACCAATGCCTGTATCCTCAACTTCAAACTGAATTGATGCTCCCTCTTTCCCTTTGTCCTCACGCAAATACGCCCGCAAAGTCACAGAACCTTGCTCAGTAAATTTATAGGCATTACCCAACATATTAATAATAACTTGGCGAATACGTGTTGAATCACCCACCATCCATTGAGGAACATTGGGATTAATCTCGGTATGAATAGGCAAATTTCTTTCTTTAGCCGTCACCGCAAATAATGACACACACTCAGCCAATAACTGATGCAAGTTAAAATTCATATTCTCAATGGCTAATTTTCCTGCCTCAATTTTTGAATAATCCAAAATATCATTAATAATTCTTAACAGCGCTTCGCAAGACGCTTGAATGGTATTGATATAATGTTTTTGCTCATAATTTAAAGAGGTATCTGCCAACAATTGTGTCATGCCTATCATACCATTCATGGGTGTACGTACTTCATGACTCATATTAGCTAAAAATTCGCTTTTAGCTCTTGCAGCACTTTCAGCTTGTTGTTTTGCTCGTTCAGCTTCTTCTGTTTTTAATAATAATTCTTGGGTACGAACTTTAACCATACGATCTAATAAGCGATTAATTTCTTCTTGTTCTAAAATTTTGTCTTGCTGTGACTTTTCACTTTGTTGTTGTAAAAAACGCACTCTATCGCTTAATGCAGTATTTAAAATTAACAACGTAGTTATAGAACCCAATTGCGCGCCATAGGTTGTCCAAAAATTGACAGGTAAAATATCAAATGCCCGCAACACATTAACCATGCCGCCAACAACTACCCCACTCCAACCAATCGTAAAATACTTACCAATCCTATTTCCTTGTTGCCATACATATACACCTGTTGCATACATCACAGGAGCCGCAACAAAGGCAATAATCATGGCAACTTGAATAGCAAGGGTAAAAGGAAAAATAATAGCACCAATCAGTCCTGTAAAAATCACGGCAACAAAAATAGAAATAATATTTAAATTTAAAAATTTTACAGATTTTATATCTAAAAAAGAAACCGTTAACACCAAACAGGCAAAAGAAAATAAGCAAATAGCTAATGGTCTAATTCGTTTGGCTAATTCTGGTACTTCTCCCCAAAAATAAACTGAACCCATGCCATTTAAACTCAGCTCAATTAATACATAACAAAATAAAACAACAACATAATAAAAATAATTTTTATCACTTAAAACAAAATATAAATATAGGTTATATAAAAGAATAATTAATACTGCCCCATAATACATACCAAACCAAAAACCCACATTTTGTTGCTCAGCACGAAAGGCATCATGAGTCATCACATCAAGCGCAATAATCATCGAATCGCGACTTTGCAACTTCATATATAATACTTGGCTATTTTGCTTATCAAGGGTAATAGGAAAGGCAAAACCTCGATCTTTAATATATCTTTTAGAAACTGGTAAACTATCTCCCGAAATATAGGTTTTATAATGACCATTTTCTGGCACATATAACTCAATATGATCCATCAGTGGATATTCAAAATAAACAATCCAATCTTTTTTTTGACTTTTATTATTTATAATAATTTTTACCCAATAAGCCGCTTGAGTAAAACCATAATTAGGAATAAAACCATTAGCTGTTTGCCAAATATTTTTATTTCTTTGCTCATCTCGCAAAATATCAGCCAATTGATACTCAAGACTATTATCAGCAAAATAATAAATTTGCTTACTAATGCTAAGACTCTCTGTTTTATCTGTGAGAACAATTTCTTGCGCAGACCAAGCACATATACTCAACATCATATTGAGTAGTAAACATAAAGTTTTATAGGCATCGTGCAAATTGATACGCAGCATTGATCAATTCTTCTTATTAAATATAGGACTTAGGCATTTCATCGAAAGCTTGTGTTGAGCAAAGTCGAAACAAGCACGTTTTGTAAGCATAAAACCGTTAAATGCGTACAAATAAACGATAACCGTGTAAGTCCTAAAGTAGTCTATTAGTGGCTAAAAACATGGCCTTTAAGGCATAAGCTATTGTATAGTTAAGCCCAATTTAAACTTATTGTACATAATATATTCACCACATGTCTCAAGCTAATTTAACGCGTTATGCGTGGCTATCCATTGCCACTGCTTTTTTTACCTTAGGTCTCAAAATAGTTGCCTATTGGATGACAAACTCTGTGGGTATGTTATCTGATGCTATTGAGTCTATTGTTAATGTGGGTGCGGCGGTCATGGCTTTAACCATGCTTAATATTGCCGCTCGTCCTGCGGATGATGACCATGCCTTTGGCCATAGTAAAGCCGAGTATTTTTCGAGTGGTTTTGAGGGGGCATTAATTTTTGTTGCCGCAATTAGTATTATTGGTGCAGCATGGCCACGTCTATTTCACCCACAACCCATAGAAGCCTTTAACTGGGGCTTTGCGGTTTCACTATTAGCATCTGCATTTAATTTAATCACCTCGCTTATTTTATTCAAAGCAGCAAAAAAATATAACTCTATTACCCTAGAAGCCGATGCACACCATTTAATGACCGATGTATGGACATCAATTGGTGTATTGATTGCGATTGTTGCTGTTGCTTTGACGGGTTGGTATGTTTTAGATGCCTTGATTGCAATTGGTGTTGCATTAAATATTTTATGGACAGGTTGGAGTTTGTTGTATCGCTCAGTCGCAGGTTTAATGGATGCAGCGTTGCCTTATGCCGAAGTGGAACAGATTAAACATATTTTAGATAATTACAGTCATGAACATGGAATTATTTATCAAAATTTAAAAACCCGCCAAGCAGGTGCACGTAAATTCATTTCTGTACACATCTTAGTGAATGGCAATTGGTCGGTGCAACAAGGCCATGATTTAGTAGATATAATTGAAACTGATATTGAACAACAAATCCAAGGTTGTCATGTACTTACGCATTTAGAACCGATTGAAGCACCGTCCAAGCATCATTTTTAGTTTATTTATGCCCACCGCCACCATAAGACCATCCACCACTACTGCTGCCACTACTCCAGCTACGGCTGGAGCTAGAAGAGCTACTACCACTAGAGCTAGTTGATAAATTGATGGACGTGGTAATAAAAATAATAATAATTGCCCACAATACATAGTTGGTTTGCGTCATATTACGTCCCCATTGCCAAAAACCATAACACCGCACTGGCAATTAAGGTCAAAACCAAACTACCAGAACCAAAAATAATAATTGGTAAATTAATTAGCCATAAAATCACCATAAAAAACTTAAATAAGCCTTTTTTATCATACAGTTGATGTGTTGCTGCTTGGGCAAGTGTTTTATTAAACCATTTTTCGACCAAAGCTTTAGGCACTTTTTGCGCCAAGCTCCAAGTTACTTCTTGGGCAGTCTTTTCGGCACTGATTTTTTGCTCATTAGCTTGGTAGTCGGTAATTTCGGTAATATCACCCACTTTGACTCGCCAATTAAACGCGCCTGCGGCATAGCCCACTTTGGCACGATATGTCCACAGTTTTTTCCATGTTTTACCTTGATAACGCAAATTATCTCGACTGTTATCAGGCATTTCGTTGAGAACTTTAACCTTTTCCCAACCATCACTACTTTCTACTAACCACAAAAAGCCTTTATCTGCGTTGTATAACAGATACTCCGTCCACGGCATGGTTGAGTAATCGTCCATTTCAGCGGCTTGCAATAACCCAATAATGGTATATTGCACGCCATCTATGTTGCCAAGATCACCTAACTTTAAATTCGTTTGTTTATAACTTTGCTGTTGGTGCTTTTCGACCACAATCGCTTTGCTTTCGGTTAATTCGACATTAGCACTACAGGCAGGACAAACGATATGTTTAAATTCTTGATTGGCATAAGGAATTTGCGTGCCACAGCTTGGGCAGTCCAACGCCTGCATTTGGCCTTTAATGCGGCCTGCACTTTCATGAATCGCGTCTTGGTCACGCAATAATTGACATTGTAATTGATCTAATTCAACGGCTTTACCGACATAGCGTTGCGGTGGAACACCATCAGAATAATCTAAGGTTAAAAAATTATCTTTAATTCTAAAATCGGCGGTTTGGGTTTTCCAACCTTTACCGACTTTAAACGGTAATTCGCCTTGCCCACCTGTACAACGAGCAGTACGTACATCAGTGGCTGAATACAGGCGATATTTGCTTAATGGTCGTAAACTTTCAAAGGCTGGTGCATCATTGGCCACACCATCGGCAAAGGTAAACACATACTGGCCAGAGGCTTCGGACAGCCAACCTTCTTTCCCATTATCAAAAAAGGTGTACCATTCGTTCCACAAACCATCGTCATATTTAAGCTGAATCCGTCCCAATACCGTAAAGGCTTGGTTTTGGTAAATACCTGTTGTACCAATTTGTAATGGGCTATAGTCCTCCAAAATACTGGCCATTTTGCCAATATCTTTGACACTATCGGCATCTTTTAACACCGTAGTTTGGCAATACTCGCACACCGCCATCACGGATGCAGGTGATTTAAACGGTACATCCGCACCACAACTGGGACAAAAAGCTTTAAACATAAGCGGTCGGGTTTCCTTTTAAAATATTCCCTCCCCTAATTTAGGGGAGGGTTAGGGTGGGGTTGCTTATACCCCTCACCCCTGCCCTCTCCCCAAAGGGGCGAGGGAGCTTAATGCGAAAGATTGTCGCTCAATCATTTGCCAACGATGTTGCTGAGGTTGTAATTGCTCAATTAAATAGGCAATCGCTAATTGTGGCTGGGCTTGACCACACATAAACACATCTAAGGCTGCATAGGCATATTCTGGCCACGTATGAATGGTGATATGCGACTCTTGCAACACCAACACACCCGTTACACCTTGCCCCTCGCCAAAGTGATGCAAATGAGCAAAGACAATATGCGCCTGTGCCTGCTGTGCGGCTTGGCGCAATATCGGTTCCAGTTGCTCGGGGTTGGCCAACAAGCTTGGCTCTACCCCATCACACTCCAGTAAATAGTGTTGTCCTAGGGGTTTCATCCCATCAACTTCTTCAACACATCGGCTTTAGCAGTATCATAATCGGCTTGGCTGATTAAGCCTTTATCTAATAAACCTTTCAGTTTTTCTAATTTAGCGGTTGGATCATCACTGGCTGGTGCAGCAGAGGCTGTTTGTTCACCCAATACTGATTGTGCCACCGCAGCAGGATTAAAGGCTTTATTCATTGCCCCTGCCATCGCTTGTCCCATTGCCATGCCTGCAGCCATACTCGCGCCTACACCTGCCATTCCGCCTTCATTTTGTGCGGCTAAAGGAATCGCATTGGCGGTTTGATATTGGGTGTATTTGTTTAAATCGCCCATCATGCCCATCGAAATGCGGGTATCTATGGCTTTTTGCAATTCTTCGGGTAAAGACACATTTTCCACAACAAAATTGTCTAGCTCTACACCATAATTAACAAATAACGGTTTTAACACTTCTTTAATTTTGTCCGCCATTAAACCTTGGTTGGCGGCCATATCCAAAAATGGTACACCCGAACTGGCCATTGCCGTGCTGATATTAGCAACAATCAGGTTACGCAATTGTGGTTCTAATTGTTCGGCGGTATAAGTGCTGTTTGCGCCTGTAATACTGGTATAAAACTTTTGGGCATCAGTGAGTTTATAAGAGTACATACCAAAAGCACGCAAACGTACCATGCCAAAATCGCTATCACGAATGGTAATGGGTTGAGGAGTACCCCATTTGCGGCCTAACTGTAAACGGGTGCTCACAAAATACACATCCGATTTAAACGGCGAGGCAAACAACTTATCCCAATTTTTTAAGTTGGTTAACACTGGTAAGGTACGAGTTTCGAGTTTGTATAAGCCTGCGGTAAATACGTCAGCGACTTGGCCTTCATTGACAAAAATTGCTATTTGGCCATCACGCACCGTGAGTTGTGCGCCATATTGAATTTCGTTGTCAGTAAATGGAAAACGCCACATTAATTGGCCATCTGGTTGATTGTCCCATTCAATGACATCAACAAATTGCTTGGCAACAAATGAAAATAAACCCATGTTAAGACTCCTGTTTGTTTTTGGGATGCCAATGTGTTTAAGACAAACACGCCGCATTAATAATACCAAAAGTTAAAGACACACCACCCAATAATGCACCCATCGCCACATTATTGTTATCTAATTCATTATGGATTTCGGGCATAATTCGAGACACCAAAGCATACACCAACAATTGCACCGCCATTGCTGCACTTGCCCAGCCTGCAAACGCCACTAAATTATCGTTATGCATAATACTTGAGGCTAAGGTCAAGGAAAAACCCAATAATGCACCCACAAAACTACAAGCCGCAGCCGTTTGGCCTTCACGAATCATTTTTAATTCATCATAAGGGGTAATTTTGGTATAAATCAGCGAAAACACACCCATCATCGCCAAACTCGCTAATAAATAGATAATATAGTTATAAATATACGTTGATAACATCGTGTCGTTTCCTTCGAAAACTGTTTAAGGTTATTATGCCGCACTTCTAACTTATCGCCTATAAAAATTGTTATGCTCGACCGTACCCTTATTTTTTCTGTTTTTGTCGTTGCTTCTTGTGGTTTAGCCTATGAGCTAATTACCGCCGCACTAGCTAGTTATTTATTAGGCGATTCGATTTTACAATTTTCCACCATTATTGGTGCATATTTATTTGCCATGGGCATTGGCTCACACCTCGCGCAATATGTACCCGAAGATAAAGTCCTCGACCGCTTTATCGAAATTGAGCTATTAGTCGGTTTAATTGGGGGTTTATCGGCAACATTGCTATTTGTGATTTTTGCATGGTTGTCGATGCCGTTTAGAACTGTTTTGTATGCCCTTGTATTAATTATTGGCATGTTGGTGGGCATGGAAATTCCACTGGTGATGCGTATTCTTAACCAACACAAAGCCGAATTTAGTGCCTTAATTAGTCGGGTGTTAACCTTTGATTATTTGGGGGCATTAGCGGTTTCGCTACTCTTTCCACTCATTTTAGCGCCTAAACTTGGTTTGGCGCGTAGTGCTTTATTATTTGGGATTAGTAATGCCGCCGTGGCCGCATGGACAATTTATAAATTTAAGCATCAATTACAGTCGGTTGCTCGGCAACGTAATCGGGCAATTTTAAGTTTAGGTTTTTTAGTGTTAGGGTTTGTTGGCAGTGATAAATTAGTCTCTTGGTCAGAGCAACAAATTTTTGCCGACCCGATTATTCATGCCCAAAGCACACCCTACCAACGTTTAATTGTTACCCGTTGGCAAGATGACTTGCGCTTATATATTAATGGCAATTTGCAATTTTCGAGTCGAGATGAATACCGCTACCACGAAGCCTTGGTACACCCTGCCTTAGCGACACGACCACAAGCAAAAACCGTATTAGTGCTAGGTGGCGGTGATGGTTTGGCTGTACGTGAGATTTTGCGTTATCCACACATTGAACACGTCACCTTAGTCGATTTAGACCCTGCGATGACCAGTTTATTTAGCACCAATGCCGAACTCACCAAACTTAATCACAGTGCTTTACTAAATAAAAAAGTCACCGTGATAAATGCCGATGCAGGTCATTGGTTAGAACAACAGCAGCAACCATTTGATGTGATTATTGCCGACCTGCCAGACCCTTCTAACTTTGGTTTAGGCAAATTATATTCTGTACCCATGTACCGATTAGTCAAACAACATTTAAAACCTAATGGCTTGTTTGTGGTGCAATCCACCTCGCCTTTTTTTGCCCGCCAATCGTTTTGGTGTATTGATACTACCTTAAAAGAAGCAGGATTTTTTACCTATCCCTATCATATCTTAGTACCGTCTTTTGGCGAATGGGGTTATGTGTTGGCCGACTTAACAGGCAATTATCAACCGCCACAACAGTACAGCCTGCCAATGAAGTTTTTAGATGCTGCCAGTACCGCGCTAATGTTTCAATTTCCACCCGATATGCAGCCAGTTAAGGTAGAAGCTAATAGACTCAATAATCAAATGCTCGTCCATTATTTTGAGCAAGATTGGTCACGAGTGATTCGATGAAACGGCGGCAGTTTATTACAGGCACAGCCGCCAGTTTATTAACCGCCTGCCAAGATTATGGCTCATGGCTTGATGTGCCACCGTGGTTGCCGATTAAGGTTTTAAAACCTGCCATGCAGCAAGGACATTATCTACGTCAACTCAAGCAATTACCTGCTGCTCAAGGTCAGCGTCGTATTGACACGTTGATTATTGGCAGTGGCATAGCTGGCTTAACGGCGGCATGGCGCTTACAACAGCAAGGTTATCACGACTTTTTATTGCTGATTGGCGGTGAACGTTTTGGTAACGCCAATGCAGGACAATGGCAAGATGTGCCTTATCCACGAGGCGGCCATTATTTACCTTTGCCTACCCTAGAGTCTACCCATATTCGGGAAATGTTGGCTGCGTGGCAAATTATTGAAAAAGATGCTTTTAGCCTGCGACCTACTTATGATGAGCTATCTTTAGTCCATGCATCTGATGAGCGTATTTTAATAAACCAACAATGGCACGATGGTTTATTAGCACACCCCAATAAAAACAGCCAAGACCAACAACAACGATTTTTTCAGCTCATGAATGACTATCAACAACAACATGGCAATGACGGCAAGCCTGTTTTTACCATTCCACTTGCCAGTTGTTCGATGGATGATACATGGCGAGCTTTAGATAACTTAACTTTTGCTCAATGGCTAAAACAACAAGGTTTTAACGATGCTGCCTTAGGTTGGTATATAGACTATGCCTGTAAAGATGATTATGGCTTAGATAGCCAACAGATTTCGGCATGGGCAGGCATTCATTATTTTGCTAGTCGTCATGGCTTAGCGGCTAATGCTAGCGATAACACCGTATTAACGTGGCCTGAAGGTTTACAGCATCTTGCCGCAAAAATGCTACCGCGTCAGCAGCAGCTAGTTAATGGTTTTGCGCTCAATATTCAAGAACAAAAAGATGGCGTAAATGTGTTGTATTTGGATACGACATCAAACAAAGTTTTTAACATCAAAGCGCAACGTATTATTTGTGCCACGCCTTTACACGTCACCAAACATTTACTGCCTCAACTCAAAAGTGATGGCATAAACTGGCAACAAGATATGCCTGTTCATGCGCCGTGGTTGGTGAGTAACTTTTATGTAGATAAATTTCCGCAAGAGCTAAAAGGCCATAGTTTAGCTTGGGATAATGTGGTTTATGGTAGTCCACACTTGGGTTATGTAGTTGCCACCCATCAATGGTTACGTGCAGCTAAACCGCAATACACCGTGTTTACTGCTTATCATGCTTTTAATTCGCCAAGCACCGCCACTCGTCAATGGCTAAGCACTGCAACCACGAGCGAACTCCTAGACATCGGTATTGCTGATTTAAAAACCGCTTACGGTACACAGTTATGGACAAGCGTTAAAGGTGTGGAGTTATGTGTACGAGGTCATGCAATGGCTGCGCCTACTGTTGGCTTTTTAACCAACAAAAGCCGTCAATATTTACAACAAGCCGATGGCAAAGTGTTGTTTGCCCATAGTGATTTGTCGGGCTATTCGATTTTTGAGGAAGCCGCTTGGTGGGGTTGGCAAGCGGCGAATAAGATT
>ERZ650309.1615-NODE-1615-length-10554-cov-4.237927_pt1 | contig 10554 bp, 20 predicted proteins | sample MGYA00376245_ERZ650309 | MGnify/ENA primary metagenome ERZ650309 (study PRJEB26733, sample SAMN07839294) | wastewater metagenome | biome: urban; feature: wastewater treatment plant; material: waste water | place: USA: North Carolina | collected 2016-04-26 ...
AAAGCCTTATCCCATAATTCAAGACCTATACCCAACGCTTTACATAATCTTGTTAAAGCATTTGATTTTGCCCCTTCGCAAGCCTCACCGTAAGTCATTCTTTTGTTACTAGGAATATACTCTTGTTCACCAATAGCGAATCCGCAATAAACTCCTTTAATTATTAAATGGAATGGCCAAACAACAAGATTATTATTTGACATTTTAGGCATTCCTTGAGGAACTAATCCCCAGCTAGTACCAAATGCTCTTGATAAACGACTAGCGTATTTTGTCCAAGATAAATAAACTAAACCATCAGGCTTAACTAAGATTTCATTATCTGCAACTGGTGCAAAAATAATATCACTTTGTTGTTGATTAACTTGTAGGGTTCCTGCTGTTGGTAAAAGTTTACGGATTTCATCACCAAAATCCATATATGCGTTAACAGCTAAGTTTTGTTCTCCAGTTGTAGTTGTAGTTGGAGTTTGATTGTTGTTATTATCTTCCATTTTCGTTCTCTTTTTTATTTATCAATAATGATATGGCAAATTTAGTATAGGTATAACAATTATGCAAGTTTTTATTAAATTCTTTGTGTCTGAAAATCACAATGTTACAAATTAATTGATTTTAATCTTCATTTTTAGTCTCATTTTCGGTCTCAAGAAACGGTTTACTTGGTTTATTTTCGATTTTATTAACATCTTCATCAAAATTCATAGATGCTTTTTTTAGTTTACATAAGCCTGATAAATAGCCGTCTATTTTCTTTATAGTTTGCTCGTATCCAACTCCGAATATTGCGGCGTACCCTAATTTATAAAGCTCTGCGAGTGTTGAGTGTTGTGCCCGAATATGTTTGTCGGCAACAAGCTCCTTATCTTTTTTATAAATAGTTGTTCCCTCAATTTTTAATTCAATAAATAGTCCGTGAAACTTCTCGCAAGGGTAAGCGATAAACATATCTGGTAATTTCACTCCGGCTCTCATCTTTTTCAATAAAATAGCTTGTCCAATTGATACGCGTAAACCGGAAGCCTCAGAGAAGAAAATTACTTCAGGATATTCATCCCTTATGTATTCACATATTTTAAGCTGTAATTCTTGCTCTGGTTTAGCCATCTTTTTCTCCTTCCCACCATTCGCCACAATCGTAGTAAAATTTATGTTGAGGGTTATCTTTAAAAAACTTCTGTAAATCAATTTCACACATACAACAATCTATAAATTCTTTATTACCATCCCATCCGTATTTCTTTGCATCTACTTTGAAAGTGTCTTGAAATTGCCTTACACTTCCCACTTCGTTTCCGTTCTTAAATCTTATTGAATCACACATATTACAAAAATAGCATTTTTATCTATTTCATCTTGGTAATCTTGGTAAATTAAACACTTTAACAAAAGCATCAAAAGCATCTTTTTTAGAATGTCCCATTTTTAAATAAACATCTAACGCTTTTAAGTCAGCTTCAATATCTAAAAAACAATTAATTGACTCTAAATGGTCAAATGCTAATTTTTGTTGATATAATACTTTTATAGGCATTATAACATACGACTCTGCATCATCACCAGCTTTTATAGAACTCAAATCATCTACTTTAGCAGTAAATACATGGGCTGTAGTCCACTTATTTCTTGGATCTCTAAATGGTTTTGATTGTACAATTACTGGTCTTAAAGATTTTATATCAACTCTGATATTAACCTCTTCTTGTAATTCTCGGATAGCTGCATCTATTGGATTTTCTCCCTCGTTGACAAATCCTCCAGGTAAAGCTAACATTCCTTGAAAAGGCTCATGTTTTCTTTTAATCAAAACAATACTATCTTTATGTATCAAAATAAAGTCTGCGGTTATTGTTGCCATTTTAACACACTTATAAAATCCGGAAAGTGTTTCATCTCTTTCTAAATGAAATTCATAACAATAATCTTCTTTTGGCAAAAAATTATCCTCGTTTTCAAGTGAAACCAAGAACATTTTAGTTTTTGTCTCTACCTGCAATAAAGGAATGTCAGATGACGAGAAATTGTTAACAGATAAAACTGTTTCGTATATAACTTCCATAATTAATTATTTTTTCGTGACTATCCCTTCTAAAAAAACATTTTATGTAAATTTAAGAAGGTTTGAATATGCTTATTTGTTTGGTTGTTGAGGTTGAGATGATTGTGATATAATTATTTTACTATGTTGAGACGAATTTGTCATTTTCTTAGCCATTCCATAGGCAATATTCATAACCTTATTATGTTGTTCTTTTTGCTGCTCTGTAAAAAGCTTAGAAATATACCCGTCATACTTACGGTCTTTCTCATAGCTAGTATGTTGTTCATGTTGAGCCAAGTAGTTTGCTTCTCCAATTGCCAATCTCTGTTCCGCATAATCCTGGAACCATTTCATCATAGTTGGTTGATCAAGTCTTTCGTATGTTTTACCCATTCTACCCATTCGAGCCTCTTTTAATACGAAGTAAATTTCACTTAATTTAAGGTAATAAAAATCAACCTGAAGGTCTTCGACAAAACATTCTATTTGCGCCGGCTCAATATTCCTTGTAAGGTTAAAGGCTCTGGCTGTTTTAGCAACCATAAGCTTTAAAATATTACCAGCTAAAACAGCATCGGTATTCTTCATTGTTACTAGACAAGATGAACCATTCTTCATGGCATCTTGAACAGTCTTAATGGCTGCAAAATTATGTTTTTGAAGTATTCGATCGTGAACACTTATTGCGTTAGTTTCCTGAGAGGCCACTGATGAAATCATCGAGTGCAGCTTTACCTGATTGTTTTCCATTTTTTATCTGTATTAAAATTTTCTCAAAGTTCTTATATATACTATGTGGAGTGAAGCTGTTTTGCTTCCACCAGTCTGGCATTTTAACTAAAACATATTCATACGAATTTACTAAATCCTGTTCATCTATGGCAAGAATTTGCAATTTTTCTTCGTTCATAATTGCCTGCAATAGTTTTTCTTTTGTTAACTTAATGTAACGCAGTTGAATAGCTTGTTGTTTTCTGTCTAGTTCATATTCTCGGCCATAAATGTTAAAATAATGCTTTTTAAATACCGCATACATTAACCATAAATCTGTAGCTTGATTTTTTTCAATTGTAGGGGTTATCTTACCTTTTTTTTGCTCATACCTATCTATGAACCCATCAAATATCTTCTGGACAATAACTGCTTTTTTTATTTTACTTGCCTTGGAGATATGAATTATCTTCGCGTCAAGCTCCTTACTTAATTTAATTATCATATTCGTATTCGTTCTCTTTATCGTACTCTACTACTACTTAAATATTCGCTTCCACCATCTTTTTTTTATTCTTTCGTCTTTATTTTTTTCTCTCGTTTCTTTGTCAGTCTTTTTTGGCAATATACCTTCGTCATCATCCCCTGAACTGGCGCCAACAAATATCCAAGAATTTCCATCACAATAATATAATTTACACTCTGTAGTATTATAATAATAACTTCCTTTTTTTAAAGGTGGTGGTGATGGAAAACGATTTGGTTTAGCTATAACTCCACTCGGTAGTAAACAATAATTCAGAGGGAATGGTAATGGTGAATTTACTATTGGCGCTACTCTTGGTGCCACTCTCGCCATTCTTGGTAACGGAGAAGTATAACCACTATTTGTCGTTGGGTTGTATCCGCTATTCGTAGTTCCATTACTTAAACCGCCAGGTTTAATTGATGCACAACTACCAAGCAACGGTGACGCCGACTGATTTAATTCTGCATCAGATTCAGATTTCTTCTTTTTAAGCTCGCAAGCAATACATCTATAATCTTCTAATCCCTCAAATTGGGTTATCTCTGGATCTGTTCGCCTCTCAATTTCAAGATATTTATCATAATCAAGCATACCACTCAGTTCATGCACCTTTTGTCCATGCACGTCATAAACGGTAACTCTCCCACGGTAGTTACAGTAAACCGATTTTAATATGCTATCTGGACCTTGCATTATGAATTAGCAAATAATTTATTCAATAAGTTAATGCACATTTCTTCGTGTGTTTCTTCTTTTATATTCCAATCTTTCATGCTTTAGCAAATTTAAGTTTAATACCATTATTTTCTAATAAAAATAAACCAACTTTTTCATTTGGGTGAACCGGAACTAAAAGAGACATTCCAACATCTATTAAAATAGTCTGATTTATTTCTACTATATTTGGTTGAAACTGTGTAGGACTTAACCAATTACTTGTTTGTATTGAATACGCAATAGTTTGTCCATTTGCTGATTTAGAATGAAGTTCTATTTGACGGTCAACAGATGTTCCATCTTCACATTCTATTCTTAACGAATCAAGTTTAAAAGGATTTATTAATATATTAGAAAGTAATCTTTGATAAGGCTCTCCAAAACTCTCTTCAATTTCAAATGATGATGAGTTTCCGAAATTATTACTTATATTATTTTCATTTGCTCCAAATAATATTGCTTTTTTTTGTACACTATCGCTAGTATTAGTCATAATTACGGTAGCATTTTTGAATCCGTAAACGACTTTAAGTTCTTTTACCGTTCTCCTATAATCGTAAATACCATCAAATTCAGTGATATTAGGATCGATTCTTTTTTCTATTTCTAAATGCTTCTCATAAGTCAATAAACCACTCAATTCATGTACCTTTTGTCCATACACATCATAAATAGTAACTCTACCACGGTAATTACAGTAAATGGATTTAAGTTTCGGTAAAATAACTTCTCCGTTTACGTCAAACGAAGGACTGATTTCGTTTGTAGAGGTGGTGGTGATAATATGTGGTTGAGGTATCATAATTGTGAGTAAAAACCTCCAGCTCCAGGGGGAGGATTTATATTTATTTTTGGTTGATGATATTGAGGTGATGCTGGTATTGGTTCTTGAGCAAAAGGGTCGAGAGGGGGGACGTCTTTAGGCTCGCCAAGATCTAACTCACTGTCACTTGTATAATCAAAACCAGAAAAATCAAGTCCAGACTGGTCGTCATTAACTACCGTCTTTTTAAGTTCTGCGCCAATACGTCTATAATCATCAATTCCATCAAATTCAGTAATGTCAGAATTTGAACGCCTTTCGATTTCAGTGTATTTCTCATAGGTAATCATTCCGCTTAAATCATGCACCTTTTGTCCATGCACATCATATACAGTAAGGCGTCCACGGTAATTACAGTAAACTGATTTTAATATTGTTTCCTCTACTACAGGATGAGGAGGTTCTACTTCTCGACGTTCTTCGTTATCCAATCTTTCTTGAATTTCTTGTTTGATTGGTTTATCAAACGGACTGTAATCGTCATCTCCAAGAGCGTTATTAAAATTATCTAAATTAATCGTTTCCATTTTTTAATTCAAGGTAAAGTAAAATAAACATAATACTAATAGTGTATGAAGCAAAAACACTTTTCGTAAATGCTGATATAATCAATGGTAATACTATAACACAAAATGTTATAACTATCTTCTTTTGGGTATCTAACAGTTTTTTGCCAACATAATTAGCTATAGCTGGAGATATCGCAACATACCATATTACAATTAAAATTGCTACGGCATATAATAATGAAAATACTAAGATTTTATCCATATTTGTTCTACTGAATTTTGTTTTTTTAAAGATTCGTCCACTTGTTCAATCGCGAATAAATAACCATTACGCTTAACTGATTTTTGGTTAGGATAATCATAACCACTACTATAGGTCTGGATCCAAATGTCTTGAACCTTTCTTCTGTAAATGACATACCTCCAAGGTTGCTTATCAGCTTCGTGGTCAAAATTAACACAAACTCTAACCCCTGCTTCATCGAACACATCATTCATCATCTCTTCCGACAACTCACGTTCTTTATATGAGGGTATGTTAAACCTGACCTTTACATAGTCAGAGCTCGCATCATCATAGCACACACGAAGAGACTCCGCACCTTTCTTTTTTAGCCACGCGTTAAGCCACAACCAAAAAAAAGGATAAGACATTTGGATTTCAGACCAACTCTTCATTATTTATTCTTCTTCTTTTTTAAATGTAAATGTATCTACCGCAAAACTATGCGTTTCACCATGTTCGTTCACTCCTTTTAAATACTTATTAAGTACAAATTTGACATACTTCTTTCCGTCAGCTCTTAGCTTAATATACTCTTTCGGTATTTTTTCAATTTCATCCATACATACCCACCCAGTAAAAAAACTATCTCCGTTCTTTCTTTGCTTCTCTCTAAAATTACCTAAATAAGGAAAGTTATCCTCATTTGATGATTTATTAAGTCGTACAAGATAGTTAACACTGTTCGGGTTATTATAATCTGGATTATTGAACTCTTCTTCTTCGGTCATAAATTATTTTTTGTTTTTAACCTGCGCTTCAAGTCTTTTTTTCATTTCTTCCTCAAGTTTCATTTGAAATGCACTTTTCTTTCCGGGAGAGGAAAAACTGTTATTCTTAACGGTTTTTAGTAATGTAATAACCGAAACAACTATTGGTAAAAGTACGCAGATTATTAAAGTCCAAATACACCACCAATTGAATACCTTATCTTTCGCTAGATAAAGTATAAATTCCACTACGGCCCAAATAACTGAAAGTATAGCGCCAATTCTTGATAGGAGTATTAATCCAGATGCTAATATTATTTTCATGTTGTTTCTTGTGCTTTTATAATGTTAAAATAATCAATATGTGCTTGTTTTGTATCTAACAAAATTCCTTTTAAAGTCCGGTACATTTTTCTTTCTTGGTCATAAACCATAAATCGGTGCAACAAATTATGATCAGATTCACTTAGTTCTATTACATCTTTAAAATGAATATCATTATAACTCCAGTGGTGCAAATGATTTTCAATAATTATAGGTTTTAAATTTGATGAATTTTTCCTAGCTGCTTCTTTTTCAGGAAATTTCTCTTTATACCTAGTCATTATTTCTTTTTTCTTTTCAGCAGTAGGCTTATGTTTTTCTTTATATCCTAATCTGTAATATTTATCCCTAGCTCTTTTATTTTCAGATTCAACCCAATTAGGATCATTTTTTAAAATATCACGCCTTGCAGAACTTTCTTTTTTAGTACAAGTTTTACATTTATTCAAATGTCCGTCTAACATTTTTTTATGTTTGTAAAACTCAGATAATTCTTTATCCCCATCACACTTAATACACTTTTTCATTTTGCTATTTTTTATTTCAAATATAACAAATGTTTAAAACGGTAATTAAAATGTTAATAAAAATACTTCCGTTCTAAAAAGGGAGATCATCATTGTCGCTGATTGAACTATTAAAAGATGGAGCTTGGTTATTTTGATTTCCGTAATCTTGCGGTTGAGAGGATTGTTGTTGATTACCGTTTCCTCCGCCAGCTGCTCTTTCAATTCTCCAGGCTTCTAAAGTATTGAAGTATTTAATACCTTGCGGACCATTCCACTCGCGTCCACGTAAATTAAACTGAACTCGGATTTCGTCTCCCGGATTAAAAGTGTCAAGCATAGTGCATTTATCCTGAGTTACTTGAAAACTCACATACTGAGGATAAGGCGTGCTTAAATCAGTTGCTAATACAAAATCTCTCTTCTGAAATTTATCGCTTACTTTTTGCGTGTCGTATTTTACTTTTAATTGTCCTATTACTTCCATGATTTGTTTTATTTTAATATTCGTTTAATTTTTCTTGAACTATCTCAACTCCCTCGTAAATTTCATATTTAAGAAAGTGTTTTTGTAACCTGTCTAAATCTGCGCGGTTTTTATATGTAAATCTTTCTCCCGCAACTATAATTTCTTTTGATTTTAATTTAGGTGTTTTTAATATATTTAGCCAAGAACGAAGATAAAGCAACAGATTTTCTTTACTTCTAAAAAACTCCATTTCAACCATCTTCTCTACTGGTACTTGTTTTTTAAAAATCCACCATCCTTTAGTTTTAATTTCGGTATATTTATGAATCCAGTTTACTGGGTTTATACCACTGTCTTTTAATATTCTGTAATCTGATAAATATTCTAAAGATGAGACATCTTCCCGAGTTAATCCAGAATCATACAACATTTTAAATAATTTATTCGTAGGTTCTGAAGTTAAAGGCCAATGATCAGAAATTAAACCTGTCCAAGACGGAAGATGACCACTATATTTGCTTTTATATTCTTTATCAAGATCCTCTAGGTAAATATCGTATAAACTTTCTCTGTTTGTACCTGTAATAGCTTGAGCTAATAACCCAACGTTATTCATAGATTTATACTTATAATTATAATCTATAGAATCGTTTTCTAGTGCAGCTACTAATTTTTTAAGAGCGTCTAAAAGCAATATATTTCCTTCCATATTTTATTATTCTGGTTTATTTTTTCAGTTTTTTTTTTAATGAATGAAAAGTAATGGCTTTCGCGCGATTGGTTATCCCCATTACTAAAACTGTTTAACCCAAGCTAGACGCTTTTTATGAAACAGACTGCCTCACCGTGATAACTTTGGCAGTTTTACGGCATTCATTATGTTTTAAATAACTTATGCTCTGGCTTGCAAATTTGTATAACTTTTTTTACAGTCATATTTATTTGGTTATAAACCTGCCAAGAGGCATACATTAATTCTTTAGCCACACGTTGTTGTCTCTCCTTTTTTGTTTCAACAGGTCTTGACGGAGAATAAATCTCGTAAGATGAATACGCATAAAGTCCAGATGTTGTTGAACATCCTATTAAACTGATTCTGGTAATTTCAAATTCAAATCCTGGTGCCATAATATTTAATTAATGTCGGTTTTTTTTACTTCGTCTGGTTTTACTTTATATGTGGTACTTGTAGCTAACATCCCAGTATTAGGGCGAATAGGGCAACGTAATTCCGTAAAGTCAATACTGGTTGTCGGATGTTCTGGAACATCGCCGGCAGGAAGTCCTACAAATTCGAATTGCTCCTTACATTGAGCGCATCTCACTTTGGCTTCAAATACAAATCGGTAAGGGTCTCCACCCTCTTCTTCGGTAATTCTACCTACTCTAAATTCTGTTTCAAATGATTCATGTTTGCAAGCCATAATATCTATTTTGATTTTTTAAATGCGTCAAATCCAACACAATTATCACCTTTAGCAGTCATTGTATTAGCTTTTACCCTAGCATCAATATTAGCTTTTAAAGAAGATTCTTTAAGACACTCCCATCCATCAGCACCCATTCCTAAATAAGAACAACATTTTTCTCCATGTCCCATTTTACAAACATCTTCAACGTGTGATTCTATACTTATTTTACTCATATTAAGTTAATTTAATTTTTATCGCCACAACATACATTACAAGGGAAAGATTCATATACTTTTGTTCCTTGACAATGTTCACAAAACTCCTCTTCTTGTTCTAAAATTGGAGCTCCTTCTGTTTTTTCAACATGAACTTCTTTTCTTGTTTCAGGAAATTTCTCCTGGATTTCTTTTCTTAGGCATACAATATCATACTCAGATGATACTTTACCTTCTATACGAAGCAAGAAGAAGTCATTAATATTCATCTCGTTGATATTACCATAACCAACAACTTCGTGACGCTGAATCCTGTTAATTAATAAAGCGTCATTATCTCTAACTCGAGCGTCTGAAATAAGTAATTCTTTGATTTTTTGCGAAAGCTCTTCTCTGGCCTTTTCGTCTGCTAGTGTTCCCATAATCGTTCTCTTTTTATTGTGTTACTAATAAGCACAAATATAATGCAAGAAAAAATATTTTGCAAAACAAATATTAAATTAATTGAACAAAAGTTTTCAACAATAAAAGAAAAGCGGCCATAGCCGCTTTTTTTGTACTCTATGAGAGACTCGAACTCTCACCCTTTCGGACTAGATCCTAAGTCTAGCGCGGCTACCAATTACGCCAATAGAGCATTGTGTTTTCAAATATAAACTTTAATTATTTAGCTGAAAAATATTGGTGATAAATTTTTTATTTACAACTCCTATTAAATTTTTAGCCTTAAATTTTCTATCATCTGCATCCATTACAAAATTTTTGTTTGCATCTATAACAAATCCTTTATCATCAATAGATTTTCCTAATGCCTCCAGTATAAATGGAGTTGTTCCTTCCGTAAATAATATTTTCATTTCTTCAATTTTTGTACCCCAAGCCGGACTTGAACCGACACGCTTTACAGCACAGAATTTTAAGTCCTGCGTGGCTACCAATTACACCATTGGGGCATTTTATTTATGTGCGATTACAGGGATTCGAACCCCAACAGTCTAAAGACGACAGATTTACAGTCTGCTGATTTCTACCCACTTACCATTAACCGCATTCGAGGAGAGTTAGGGATTCGAACCCTAGATACCTTTTGGGTATGCTTGTTTTCAAGACAAGTGCAATAAACCAGCTCTGCCAACTCTCCATTATTTTTTAAAGAACGATATGTATAGAAAATTGTATTTTTCTATATATGTTTTTTTGTTATGTATAGATAATCGTGTTTTACTATACATTATCTACTAATTATGTATAAATTATAACATTATTAGTAGTTTTGCGGAGATCGGAAGAGCACACGTCTGAACT
>ERZ650309.1617-NODE-1617-length-10546-cov-5.356496_pt1 | contig 10546 bp, 8 predicted proteins | sample MGYA00376245_ERZ650309 | MGnify/ENA primary metagenome ERZ650309 (study PRJEB26733, sample SAMN07839294) | wastewater metagenome | biome: urban; feature: wastewater treatment plant; material: waste water | place: USA: North Carolina | collected 2016-04-26 ...
TCGACGATGTCAAAGTAACTGTGGCTGACGGCGCGACCGAAAGTCTCCTCTCCGGAAGCTGGGCCAAAGCGTTATCCCACAGTGTCGCAACGGAACAACTTCGCCACCGGCATTGGCCCGATGCGATCAAATCGGCGATCCAAGACTGGCCCGCGTACCTCAATAGCTATCGGGAGGACCGCATTCTCCGAAATAAGCCGGTTGCCTGGTACGAAGAGCCTGGCCTAGAACGCGGCGCCGAAGCCACCCTCGCAGCATTGCGACTTCGCAATCCGCGTAGCGGAAGACCAGGATGCTGGTGGTCGATGGCTGTCGGCGACGCCACTCTCTTCCAGATACGCGGCGAGACGTGCAACCGCGCTTTTCCCATGCGTCGCTCATGTGATTTCAACACTGCACCGGACCTCATTCGCAGTCTCGACCACGAAAGCTCGTTCAAAAAGCGGCTGAAGAAAACAAAAGGCGATTGGCAACCGGATGACCTCTTTTTCCTATGCACGGATGCGCTAGCTGCGTGGTTTCTGGAACGCTTAGAGGACGAGGACCAGCCATGGAGTATCTGGCGAGACTTCGGAAGTAGTGACTGCCAGACCTTCCCCAGCTGGGTCGATAACGAGCGCGCATGCGGCAGATTAAAGAATGACGACGTAACGTTGGTCCGCGTACATTGCTTCTGAGCCCTGATGACTACTTTTCCTACCAACAGCGACTATGCAGAAGCACTGCAGCACACCGATGTGTGCTTCCACGACCGAGAATTAAAGTCCGGCCGAGTCGAATTAACTCCGCTTGGGATGCCTCGGGTGATTTCAGGCAACTTTGCGGCGGTTTTCTCCGTCACTAGCTGCTCCGGAAAACGTTATGCGGTCAAGTGTTTCACCAAACAAGTGCAGGGTCAACATACGCGTTACGAGGATGTTCACGACATCCTTGCCGGACTGAAACTGCCCTGGCAGGTCGGATTCGACTACATTAAACAGGGCGTACTAGTTAACGGCCAGTGGTATGCAATCGTCCGAATGGAATGGGTCAAGAATTCGAAAACTCTGATTCCCTGGCTCCAACAGAACGTCGATAGTCCTGATCGAGTCCTCCATGTCGCGCGCCAGTTTGCAGACTGTATCGACGATATGCATAGGGTCGGCGTTGCACACGGCGACCTACAGCATGGCAACCTTCTGATCGACTCGAACGACAGACTCCGCGTCATCGACTACGACGGCATGTTCGTACCGTCGATCAAAAATCTCGGCTCGAACGAACTTGGCCTTGCCAACTACCAACATCCATGCCGTGCCGCAAATGACTTCGCACCTTACCTCGATCGATTCAGCGCGTGGCTTATCTACGGTTCGCTGCTTTCACTCGCAGCTTATCCCGCTATGTGGGCGACATTTCGCAATGACGGCGACGAGAAGCTCCTTCTCGGCAAGGAGGACTTCCTTCCGCCACTTGACGCCATCCAGAGGATGGGTTCGCTCGGCTCTCCCCACGCTGAATTTGCGACCGTACTCACCGAAGCACTCGCATCGTCAACGACCCTAGCGAGCATCCCAGAATTTGACCGGAGCCGGATTCCGCTTCCAATAGGTGCTGCATCGCGCATTGGGACTCCTATCACCGCCCCCGAGGGAAAGGCCTGGTGGCGGGAACTAGGCACCGCCACCCTGCACGCCGACTCGACTTCCACACCGGACACGGCCGCAAATGCCACCCCGCTAGGTGCTGGGTGGCTGCGAAGCCACGCGGCTCCGCTCCCGCCCGTCGAGTTGATGGGTCCACACCGGGCCTCGAAAGCGCTGGCTCTAGTGCTAACAGCAATCGTGATTCTCGGCGCCGTCGGATTGGCTGCGGCATCGCAATTGCTGCTTGGCGGAACACTTCTATTGGCATGGCTCGTCGCGTTGCCTATCACCGTCTGGATGCTCTGGAATCGATCGGATGCTGCCATCGGGCGTGCTGCAGCACGTAGAGAGGCCAAGCTAGCCGACCGAGATGTAGCGCGGAAACAGAAGGAGGTCGAGGCAGCGCGAACCGCTCGTGCCTCTTTGGATCGAGATGAGCGACGAGCGATACAAGCGTTGGAGAATCAACGAGCAAAACTGCGTAGATCTTCTGTGACCGAACACGAGCGTCAATCCAAGGATCTGCGGCAGCGTCTCACGACGCTACAAAATGGCCTTAACAGCTTGGATGCCGCCAAGGCAGCAGAAGGCCAACAACAGCTCAAAGCGATGCAGGAGCAACACATTCAGGCTTATCTAACAGCGCGCCGCGTCGAACCAGGCGTCATCCATGGCATCGGCCCCTCCCTTACCGCCGCATTGGCAGTCCACGGCATACACACTGCAGCAGATATCGGAGCTGTAAACGGCACCCAGTTCCGCAGGGCTGGATCGAATAGTTGGTTCACAATCCACGGTATTGGCCCGTCCAAGGCGTTCGACATACGCTATTGGCACGAACAACAGCTCGCTGCCGCCGGTGTTACAGCGCCTCAATCCCTACCTGCGAAACAGACGCAGGCTCTCGATTCAAAATTCGCCGACATGAAACGGCAACAGCAGGCTGCGATCGATGCTTTGGTCCCGGAGCTGGCACAGCTCAAAGCAACCGTCGATGCCAAGTACGCGGCCCTCGATCAGGAGATCGATTTAAAGGTCGACACGGTTCGGCTCGATTATCGGGGTCAACGATCGGCTGGCGACACGGCCGCTGCTGATGCCGCCAATCAACTACAGATCCTCGAAGACACCCTCTTGGACGCACAGCGAAACCTCGCCCGATTCCAATCCGTGTCGTTTTCGAGGTATTTGAAGGCGTAGCCCGCTTTACTGAATAGCGTCAATACTGGGCTGAAAGTATGCGAAAGTGCCTGTCCTGCATCGACTACGTTGTCGTTCAATCCCCCCAATGGGAAGAGCCCGGCCATTTGTTCACGCGACCGCGGCCCGAGCTCCCAGATAGACCTCGGCCGGCATAGGACGCTGCAGCCGCCAAGTAATCGCCATCGGCCGATCCCCTTCATGCGACACGTAGTCCGCCGGACCAAGGAACACGTAGGGCGCGCCGTCGCCCAGTACCGACTTCTTCGCTTCCCGCACGAACAGGAGAATGTGCGAGCCGTCCCGGCGGTGGTTGATGTAGCGCTGTCCAGTGTTCGACGCCGCTGACGTGGTCGACTGCGATTCCCAGTGGAACAGTTCAGAATTCAGTGCGAAGTCGCGGTACATGGTCGTTGGGGAATAGTCGTTATCCGACTTCTTCAGCGTGATCAGGAAAGCGTCAGCGTTGATTTCTTCACACCTCGCCACTCCTTCCCGCATAGTCGCCGGTGTCCCCTTCCCCGATGTCCAGCCGAGCCCGGCAAGGATCTCTTCACGCGAGTACGTAGCGTGCAGCGCCAATGGCACCGTGGCCAACTCCGGCACCACATCACCCAATGCGTACGTACTGCGGCGTGCAGCGTCAAACGCGATATCGACGACTTGGCGTAGCTCGTCTGCCACGGGTTCCCCGCGCAAAACGTTGAGTCCTGCCGCGGCACTGTCGAATCCACCACCATTAGGGAACAACGAAAAGAACAGCATTTCCGCCAACCGTTGTTCAACGACACCGCCGGACAACAACTTCCGGTATGCCTCCCAGCGCAATCGGTCATCTACGTGTGCCACAGCCTTTATCCGCTTGATCAGCTCCGCCTCACGCGACCCAGCCTCCGCACCCAATTTTCCGGCGTCCCGGCACAGCGTCGTCCACGACCGATCCGGGCGCAGAATGTCCTCGAGGCCGCGCCCGGATTCGTCCAGATACGAAGCCAATTGGTCGTTGCCATGTGCACGAATCTCAGATACCAACGCTGCCTTCTTCGGCGACACCTGCTGACGCACATTCTCCAAAACCAACTTTTGGGCAACCGGATCAAGCACAATCTGACTGCCCGACGGCAAGAACGGAAACCCTTGCTCTATTTGCTTTTCCAGCTTTTTGCGCCCCAGCCCCGTCAAGGCTTGGAACCGCTGATCAAAGCGAAACTCCTTCCGCTGATGACCGACGAAGTCCAGCACAGTCAGCACCGACTTCCCCGGAGCTAGTCGCAGTCCACGACCTAATTGCTGCAGAAATATCGTCGTGCTCTCGGTCGGCCGAAGGAACAGCACGGTGTCCACCAACGGAATATCGAGACCCTCGTTAAACAGGTCAACAGTGAACAGCACGTTGATCTCGCCGGTGCGTAGCGATGCGAGCGCCTGGCGCCGTTCAGTGCTGTCGTCCAGGCCGACGATGGCCCTTGCCGGAATCCCTGCCTCCACAAACTGTTCAGCCATATACCGGGCGTGGTCCACGCTCACACAGAATCCTAGCGCTCGAATGGCACCGACGTCATTGACCTTGTCGCGCAACTGATCCAGTACGATCCGGGTCCGCGCATCGTTGCCCGTATAGACGCAACTCAGTTGCGCCAGGTCGTAGCCACCGCGTTTCCACTGCAGCGTTTCCAGGTCGGTGCCATCGTGGATCCCAAAGTAGTGAAATGGACATAAGAGGTTCTGTTCCAACGCATCCCATAACCTCAGCTCGGCCGCAACCCGCCCGCCGAAGAATCCCCGCACGTCGACTCCGTCTCCGCGTTCGGGTGTGGCGGTCAGACCCAGGAGTTCGATTGGCGTCACATGGTCAAGCAGTCGGCGGTACGACACCGCTTGAGCGTGATGAAACTCGTCAACCACCACTATGTCAAAGTGGCCACGATCAATTACGGAAAGCCTTTCGGCAGAAAGTGATTGAATGCTGGCGAAAACCTGACGCCATCGAACGGGCTGGTCGCCGTCAACCAACAACTCACCAAAGAGCGGGTCCCCCAGTACTTCCTGATACATCCGTCGGGCCTGCAGCAGGATCTCCTTGCGATGCGCGACAAACAACAACGTCAGGTCGCGACCGTGAACCTCACGGGCCAACCGGCGATAATCCAGCGCAGCGATCACTGTCTTGCCGGTACCGGTTGCGGCGACGATCAGATTTCGGTGTCGGTCATGTAGCACCCGTTCGGCATCGAGTTGCTCAAGCAGTTCGGCCTGGTACGGCTTGGCCGTCACTTCCAATCCAGAAAGCGTAACCGCCATCGGGTCACGCTGCTTCTTACCAGAAGCAATCTCCAACGCACCACGCAACTTCTCGCCGTCCGCATCGGGACTGTATGGCTCGAATTCCCGGTTTTCCCAATAGGAATCGAAAGTCATGCGGAACTTTTCGAGAAGGTGCGGCGTGGAGATCGCCGAAAGGCGGACGTTCCATTCCAAGCCGTCAACTAGTGCAGCATGCGACAGGTTCGACGAACCTACGTACGCAGTATGAAATCCGGTGTTGCGACGCAACAGCCACGCCTTGGCATGTAGCCGGGTCCGATCGGTTTCGTAGTTGACCCGAACCTCGGCACCAAACTCCTCAACCAGCGCATCCAGCGCTCGCGCATCCGTCGCACCGAGGTACGTAGTCGTGATGACACGGAGCGGAACCCCTCGCTCGCGCAGTTCGGTCAGTTCCCGCTCCAACAGTCTCAGACCTTGCCATTTCACGAAGGCGCACAAGAGATCCACGCGGTCAGCGCTCGCAAGCTCGGTGCGCAGTTCCGCAGCGAGCGTCGGTTCGTTGCGCGCATTGGTCATCAACGACGCGTCCGACAGGGGCGTCGCCGGGCGTGGGAGCTTAACGGCCCCCAGCTTGTTTGGCCGGAGCTCATCGAGTCGAAGGATCTTCGTCGGATCGTCCTGATACAACGCAGCATCAGAGTCCTCACCCAATACGTCGAGGATGTTGCGGAGTAACTGCGCCTTCTCCTCCACGCTCCGCAACGCACCAAGCCGGCGCTCGATAACCGGCGTCAAGTGACGAGCCAACGCGAGCGCCTGTTCAGCCTCGTCTACCGCACTCAACTCGGCATGCAGGTCGGCACGCAGCGTCAAGGCTGCATCGAGCCGTTCAGTCAGCAAGGATTCATACAGTCCGGCGTCCACGCGGGCAGGCTAGCTGAACGGTCCGACAGTCCACACCAGTTTCACAGGTACCCGACACTTCCCCGTCAATCCAGATCGTCGTCAGCCTGATCTACTCCGTTTCCCACCGACAGAAAATGAACCCGGACGCTCACGGCGTCCGGGCTCGGGCCAATCAGTCTGAATACTCACCGGTGATTCTGGTGGTGGTGATGCACGGCAGTGCCGGGCTGCGGGAAGTTGTCCTGGTGCGGGAACGCCGGGTGACTGACCGACACCGCCGCGGCCGGAACAGACGCCGGAGCCTCGGCGTGAGCCGTGACAGCACCGAGGAAGATGACGGCCGGCGCGACAGCGAGGGCGAAGCCGGCGGCATATCCGGCAGCGATGCGGCGGGTGATGGTCATGTCAACTCCTATGTGGGATAAGGCTTTTGAAGTTCGTTTCCGGTGTGTTCCGGTGTTGAACTAAGAATGCCGCGCCCAGCCGTCGACGTGTATCCACCGACCAGCCCATCCACCGGCTGAAACCGTTGTCCCCCAATCGGTGGACACCACTACCCGAGCTGCAGAGCCACCCCATTGGTCTTGAGATCCGTGAACGAATAGCCCATATCCCCGCGGCGGCTCACCGTCACCACATACCGCGCCTCGCCTTCAGCGATCTGGAACGAGAACGGAAAACTGCACAGGTACTGTCCACCCGAACCGGCCCCCAGGCTCGTCGTCGCAAGAATGTCGCCCTTGCCGTTCTTGACCGTTACCTGCGTGCCCTGGTCGATGTCGTTGTAACCGCCCGACCCCGAACACGACGAACCCGACACCGTGATCGACGTCGAATACGCACTCGGCGACTTGTCGTACAAGGTGAAACTCCCCTTGACCGTGACCTTTTCGAGGACATGGAATCCCCCGGAAAACTGCGGGCAGTAATACCCGACGGCGACCTGATCGACCCGTGAACCCTGTTGCGCACCACCGTCTTCCAACTGACGGCACACCTGCTTGCCGTGGGCAACAGCGTTGGCATCGGAGTTGAACTCCGCGGTCAGACTCAAGCGCCTCAAGTCAGCCAGGTACTTGTCATCGACAGTCTGCCGATCCCGCGTGAGAAACGCGGTCAGCGCAACACCACCACCGATGAGTACCAGCAGACCCGCCGCAGCAATCGACCACCAGAGCCGCCGACCTCGACCAGACGGAACCCCTACTGTCACAACCTGTTCCAACTCTGTCTTACCTACCGGGTCGAGAGCTTCCGCACCGCCGTCGCGGATGAGATCCGTCGGCTGCCCGGCGACAAAATAGCGGCCTTCATGACGCCCCGTCGGGTCGGGCCGCCAGCCAGAACCAACCGATGTTTCAACCGAATACGCGCCGCACGCCTCACACCGGCCCGCATCACTCAGCGTGGCGCCGCAGTACCCACAATTGCTCATGATCGTCTCCTCGTCGTAGTGAACCGCGTATCGTCGCAGAGCCCACCGACAAGTCCGATGACGAACGAGGACGCCGACTATCCCGTATTTGTCGCAACAATGCGGGCAGAAGGCGCGCACGCCGGCCTAGGTACGCAAGTGGCCACTGTTACAAACCAGGGGAAGCTATCCACGTCGCCCGATCATGCGGACACCGCATGCACCATATGCGGCAGGACGAGCTCGCAGACCGTATCGGCGTGACCCGCATGACGATCCCCCGCCTTGAACGCGGCGAATCTGTCAGTGTCGACACGGCATTGCGCGCACTGTCGGAATGCGGCTACGCAGTCGCGGTCGCACCAAAATTCTCGCGGCTGACGGTGTCTGATGGCACGTAAGGCCCTCGACGTCTGGCTCTACGGGGCGCACATAGCGCAGCTACACGAACCATCCCGCCTAGCCCTCCAGAACCGAAATGACCTTCTTCGCAGTCCCTTTCGCCGATCCCGGGTTCTGCCCCGTCACCAACCGACCGTCAACGACAACGTACGACGCAAACGGCAGCACGCCCTTCGAATACAGGGCGCCACGCTTTTTCATCTCTTCTTCGACGTTGTAGGGCACCAACTTGTCGACCCGCGCCACCACTTCCTCGCGCCACGAAAATCCGGTGAGTTTGCGTCCGGCGACCAACAGCGAACCGTCAGACAGCGTCGTGTTCAGCAGCCCGGCATAACCGTGGCACACCGACGACACGACTCCCCCACGCTCGAAGATTTCCCGCGAGATACGCTGCAGCCCAACACTGTCCGGAAAGTCGAACATCACCGCATGCCCACCGGTGAAGTAGATCGCATCGAAATCCTCCGAGTTGATCTCATCGGGCGACGCGGCGTTGGCCAATAGCTCCATCTTCGCGTCGGAGGCCCTCCATGCCTTCGCGCTCTTGTCATAGTTGGGGAACTTCAGTGCGCGGGGCTCCAGCGGCGAAAACCCGCCGAGCGGACTGACGATCGTCTGCTCATATCCCGCTGCAGCGAACGCATCGTAGGCGTGCGTCAGCTCGGAAAGCCACAGGCCGGTCGGCTCCGAGGGGTCCGCGTAATGCGAGACATTGGTGACGACGTTGAGGATGCGCTTGGTCATGCGTCAAGACTTCCGCAGACCACACGCCGCCGCCAGCGAACAGCCACTTTTCCCGCAGGTCAGTAGCCGGCGATACCGGTCAGCCCACCGCGGGTCTTGAACAGCACGCGATCCTCACCACCGTCGAGTGCGACCACGCGGATCTCTCCGGACAAGTCGCTCACATAGGCGTGTCCAGCATCGGTGTCGAGCGCCAAGCCGATGGTCTCGCGGTATCCCCTGGAAACCACCGTGATCGCGCCACCCGCCTCTCCACGCGCAGGAATCCTGGCCCGGTTCAACGTGTTTCCGTTCGGCGGTGCGCCACGATCGGTCCAGTACAGATCGCCGGCCTCGTGGTCGATTTCGAGATCGATCGGCTCGGGTAGCCCCGACCACAGCACCTCGACCTGACGCTTACCGACCGGGACTGACAATGACGTCCGGAAGATCCGCCCGTCGCCACCTTTCGACGGACCCTTCTGAGTCCAGTACAGCAGGCCGTTGGCTTCGTCGACGGCGACGCCCACGCACTGATTGCGGACTACCCTGCGATCGGCGTCAGTGGAGGCAACCACCACCTCGTCGCTCAGATCGGTGCCGTCGAGCCGGGCGCTCTTGACCGCGGCACCCTCCCTGTCCGACCAGTACAGACGACCCGCCGTCCATGCTGCACCCAACTGCTTGCCACTCACAAAGGAGCCAACAGGCAACAGGTAAGTGCGCCCGCTACCGTCGAGCGCCGCCCGCTCGATGGAACCGTCGGACCGATGGAAGTCCAAGTCGGCGTCCGACGTGGGCTTGCGTCCTTCCGGGAGACCAGGGGTACCCATATTCGTCCAATACAGGTATTCACGCGCTGGATCGATGACGATGCCGTCCGGACTCTCGACCACATTGTCGATCAACACGGTCGAATCACCGGTTGCGACATCGATTTTCAGGATCCTTCTGCCACCAGGATGCAGAGCGAGCAGATTTTCAAACACGGTCTGCCGGATCCACCCGCGGTGTCGGCACGGTCCCCGTAGTCACAACGTCCACTTTGGCACGGGTCTGCCTTGGTCACGTGTGCTGGGCGGTGTCAAAACCGTTGACACTGTCAAAAAAGTTGACGCGTCCAGATCGTATGTGCCACAACACAGAACGACCCGCCCGGAGCACGACACGCCTACAGCTCCGACTACTCGCCAACCTCGTCCAGACGTGCACCAACCCGAGCCAGCGCCGCGTCGAAGACCTCCACCTTTTCGTTGCGCTTCTCGTTGGCCTGCTGCGCAGCCCCGCGACCGCCCTCGGCCTCCACCCGCGCCGCACCCTGACGACGCAGCAGGCTGAAATTCTTCTCCCGCGCCTGCCGGAGCCGGCTCTGTAGCTCCTTCAGTGCTGGGGTATCCATGCGCTCCAGTGATTCGGGATGCGACTCGGCGATCAACGAGTCTTCCTGCGCGGTCAGATTCACGTTGTGGTTGCTCATGATTGATTCATACCAGCCCGGTCCGTGAAGCGTCTGGCACATCAGGCAGGCTTGACAGCGATGTCCGCAAAGCTGCTGCCCGACCCTGACGACCTCTCCGCACTGCGCACCCGCAGCGCGGATCCCGACGCGCTCTTCACAGATTTCGCGAGCTGGGCCGAGGACAACGGCACCACGCTGTACCCAGCTCAGGAGGAAGCGCTCATCGAACTGGTCAGCGGCGCCAACGTCGTGCTGGCCACCCCGACCGGCTCAGGGAAATCGCTGGTCGCGACCGGGGCGCTCTACGCGACGCTGGCTGCCGGTGCGGACGCGAGGAGCAAGACAGGCATCGGGCGCAGCTACTACACCGCACCCATCAAAGCGTTGGTCAGCGAGAAGTTCTTCGCGTTGTGCGATGTATTCGGTGCCGTCAACGTCGGGATGTTGACCGGTGATGCCGCCGTCAACGCCGACGCGCCGATCATCGCGTGCACAGCGGAAATCCTTGCCAACATTGCGCTTCGGGAAGGCGCGGCGGCCGACATC
>ERZ650309.1618-NODE-1618-length-10544-cov-5.218515_pt1 | contig 10544 bp, 7 predicted proteins | sample MGYA00376245_ERZ650309 | MGnify/ENA primary metagenome ERZ650309 (study PRJEB26733, sample SAMN07839294) | wastewater metagenome | biome: urban; feature: wastewater treatment plant; material: waste water | place: USA: North Carolina | collected 2016-04-26 ...
CGAAGTGACGGAAGATACACGACGACACCGGAAAAAGCCAGCGGCGCGAAATTTTTTTGGATTCGTCTGGCATAACCTGTTGTTCGCTTGACAGTTTCACGTGCGAGATAGTTTGATAGCCCTACGAGGGAAAATTAGCCCGAAACATGACGAAGATGATTAAACGTGGCCTCCTCCTATTACTTTTGGTTGCCGTCATAGCTTTTGCCTACATTCATTTCCAGGTGCATAGCTACGACAATCGAATCATAACCAATTTGAACGAATTGGATACCAGTCGCTGGTCACGGCCTCGCGTCGCAATCGTGTTTGGGGCCAGCGTTTATGGCAATGGTGATCTTTCTCCCATTCTGGAAGATCGCGTAGACACGGCAATAGAGTTGTATCGTGCTCGCAAAGTGGATCGCATCCTGGTTTCAGGCGATAACCGCCACGTCAGTTACAACGAACCGAAGGCGATGCAGGAATATCTGGTGACACATGCTGTCGCGCCTCAGGATGTGATTGTGGATTATGCCGGGCGTTCGACCTATGAAACCTGTGTGCGAGCAAAAGACGTGTTCGGGCTGAAGCAGGCGGTTCTGGTTTCGCAAGGGTATCATTTGCCGCGGGCGCTTTATATCGCGAATAGTGTTGAGCTGGACGTGGTGGGAATGGCGGGAGATTTACGGTTAAAACCCAAAGTGGATTATCAGAGTTTTCGCGAATGGGCCGCAGAAGTGAAAGCCTACTTGAACCTGAACTATTTTCCCCCGGATGTGCTGCTTGGTAATCCTCAGCCGATTCGGTAGACACCTTACAAACACGATGACACAAGAATCATCTATGAACGAATTTTCCTGGCGCTCTCGGCAAGCTTCAATGACCCGGTTTCAGCGGGAAACTTTCGATGTCTTAATCATTGGCGGCGGAATCACAGGCGCGGGATTGGCGTTGGATGCCGCCGCGCGCGGGTTGAAGGCTGCGCTGGTGGAAAAACGCGACTTTGCCGCCGGAACGTCCAGCCGTTCGACCAAACTGATTCACGGCGGATTGCGGTATCTGGAACAGTTCGATGTTGCCTTGGTGCGCGAAGCCCTGCTCGAACGATCCGTGCTGACGCACATTGCTCCTCATCTGGTTGAAGCCTTTCCCTTTGTCATTCCGATTTATGCTGACGGGCGACGCAATTATGACCATCCGCTGATTATGCGAGCCGGATTGTTCTTGTATGACTTGCTGGCCGGACGGCACAACCTGGCCAGACATCGGCGGCTGAGCAAGGAAGAAGCCTTGAGGCTCGCTCCGCAACTTGATCCAACCGGATTGAAAGGCGCTTTGTTGTATTACGACGCTCGAACCAACGACGCTCGGCTGGTGATCGAAGTCATCAAAGCCGCCCATGAACGCGGCGCGGCCATTGCCAATTACTCCAAAGTCGAAGGCTTTTTACGTAATGGCGACGGCAAAATTGCCGGAGCGCGCGTGGCGGATGGGTTGAGCGGGGAACAAGTTGATGTTCGCGCCGAGGTGACGGTCAATGCCACAGGCATTTGGCTGGAAGAAACAATCCGTTTGAACGCTGACAATCGCGACGGGTTATCGAAGAAATTGCGACCTGCTAAAGGCATTCACCTGACCGTCTCTGCCGATCGTTTGCGCGTTGGCGCAGCCTGGTTGATTCCTTCGCTGACCGGCCACCGGTTTTACTTTGTCGTGCCTTGGCAGGATCGAATCAACATCGGAACCACCGACACTGATTACGAAGGCGGCAAAGATTTTCCACAGGCTCAACCGGACGAAGTTGCTGAAATTCTGAACGCAGTCAATTCGTACTTTCCTAACGCGAACCTGGACCCGACGGACGTGATTTCAGCCTGGGCAGGATTGCGCCCTTTAATCAGCGATGCCAACGCCAAAGACACCACCAAAGTGTCTCGCAAAGAAGAAATCATCGAAACCTCCGACGGGTTGGTTTCCATCGGCGGCGGCAAGCTGACGACGTATCGGTTGATGGCGGAGCAGGGAATTGATCGTGTTCTGAACCGCTTAGGTCAGTCATCGGCAGAGCAAACGACCAAAGACATTCCCGTCAGCGGCGGGCAAATGAGCCGCGTAGAACTGGAACTGATGGCGAAAGAGCTGGCGAATCATTACGACCTGCCGGTGGAAACGACGCGGCATCTGGCCTTCAATTATGGATCGAATTTCGATGCGGTGATTCGTTTGCTGCTTGATGACGAAAGTTTGCGCGAACCGCTGGTCGCTGATTTGCCAATGGTAAAAGCCGAAATCGTTTACACCGTCCGTCACGAAATGGCCATTAGCCTGACCGACGCGCTTGCCCGAAGAACGCGCCTGGCAATGCTGGCGGGCGAAGCTGTGCTGAAATGCGCGCCGGTGGCCGCCGAGTTGATGGCTAAAGAACTGGGCTGGGATGCGGCAGAAAAAACCAAACAGATAGAAGCATTTACTGTTGAGTTCCATCGCGAATATCGCGCCTCTAATTGATCAACTTCCACTGTCCTGAAAAGCCAGGTGTATGAACTGGCAATGGCGAAGCGCCGGACTGTCGCTGTTTGTTCGAGAACAATGCGCAGCGCCAGTCCGGCTTGTTGGAACACTTGCGCTACATTTTCTTCATCACGCCAGACGAAACGACGCCATCATCCTGTACGATATAAAGGATTTCCTTGTTGTCTTCTGTGACAGCGAAGCTTTGTGTAGTGATGAAGCCCTGTTCCACTGATTTGAGCGTCATGATTCCACTGCAATCAGCGTTCATTGTGTAAGTCCCTGTGTAGTTCGCTACTGGAACAATGAACCCATTAAAGCTGTGCGATTCGCGGGCAACCAGATTGCCTTTTCCGTCGAAGGTTACAAGACCAGTACAAACTGCGGGCGCAAGTCCGCCGGGAATGACGCTGGCTGAAGCCTGATCGGCATAGCGTCCTTCAATACTGCCAAGGCTGCATTGCCGCGCGCGCGGGAATTGCACAGCCAGAGCAGCTTTTTCCTGCAATGGGTCCTGCTTCGCTGTTTCGCCTGTGGCGCTTTGGGCCTGGACGGTAACCACGTGGGGATGTCGGTTCAAGCCAGCCAAGCACAAGGCGCTGACAAAGAGCAGGGTGAAAGCGGCGATAAAAGTTTTCGAGATCAGGTTCTGTTTCATGTGACGCATGGTTTACTCCTTTACGATGTTGATAATGAGTTCGGGCAAACCATCAGCTTGCCCGCTGTTGTTTCGACGAAATGAAATTGACCGGATTCGACCTGGGCGTAGATTGTGCGTGTGCTCACGCCGACCAACGCCGCGGCTTCTTCCGGTGTAATCATCAAAGTTGTGGCCGAACATTCGGGGCACCAAACCGCAGGCAAAGGGAAACGGCGGATGACCAGTAATCTGTTTTCAATTGTGATTTCGATTCTGCGTTTCCTGTTCATTGCGACTCCTGTTTGGTTTAATCTGGGCGAGTGCTGCGAATGATCGGAGTGCTGTTACAACACTTAATCGCGACCTCATTCGGAATGTCGCCTCGATTCGCGCCGATCTTCGGGCTGAACCAATCTGAAAGTCCTTAGTGTGCCGTATGAATGTGCTGAAAGTTCTGAAAGACTTCTGCAAACCCTATGGATTCAATGAATAAGCCAAATTACGAATTCGGTTCTTTTCGATTCGACCCGGTGCGGCGCACGCTCTGGATCGAGGGGCAGCCGGTCAATCTCACGCCAAAAAATCTGGAAACCCTGGCAGTCTTTCTGGAAAACCGTGATCGGGTGCTGGAAAAAGAAGAGTTGATGAATCTGCTCTGGCCTGATTCGGTGGTTGAAGAAAACAATCTGACTCAGAACATTTCGGCACTGCGGAAAGCGCTGGGTGAAAAGCCGAACGAACAACGCTTCATCAAGACGATTCCAGGACGCGGCTATCGCTTTGTCGCCGAGGTGCGCGAGCTTTCCGCTGAGGTCGCTGAGGCTGAAGAATTGATCGTCCAGCAATCGAAGGTCAGCGTTGTTATCGAGGAAGAAGAGAATGATGCCGCAGAAACCGAGCCAATGGTGTCTGCATTGGCAACCGCGCTGCCCAATATGCGGGCACGGCATCGTTCGCGGAGATGGAAAGTGGCGGTGGCGACTACCTTGTTTGGCCTGGCGCTGGTTGGCGTGAACGTCTGGCGCGGTCGGAAATTACACCCCGAAACACCAGCAGCGATTAAGACGCTTGCCGTTCTGCCGTTCAAATCGCTCAATTCGCAGCTTGGCCAAACCGGCAATGATGAGTATCTGGGTGTCGGACTGGCCGATGTGCTGATTACGCGGCTAAGCAATTTGAGCCAATTGACTGTGCGCCCGACCAGTTCGGTGCTGTCTTTTGACGGGAAAGATGCGTTGCAGGCGGGGCAGGCATTGAAAGTAGATTCTGTGCTTGACGGCAGCATTCAGCAAATCGGCGACCGCGTGCGCGTGACTGTGCGGCTGTTGCGCATCAGCGACGGCCAGCCGATCTGGGCGTTTCAGTGCGACGAGAAATGCACTGACATGTTCGCCTTGCAGGATATTGTCTCTGCGCGTCTGACCGATGCGCTTGCGTTAAAGCTCACTGGCGATGAACGTCAGCGAATGACGCGGCGCTACACAGACAATGCCGAGGCATATCATGCCTATCTCAAAGGCCGCTATCACACGCTTCAATACACGCCCGAAGGTAATCAACAAGCAGTCAAAGAATTGAACGAAGCGTTGCGGCTCGACCCGAATTACGCGCTGGCCTGGGCAGGGTTAGCCGATGCCTATGCGGCAGCTTCAGACTGGTTGATGTCACCGCGCGAAGCCTTGCCGAAAGCCAGAGCCGCCGCCGAAAAAGCGCTCGCATTGGACGATACGCTGGCCGAAGCGCACGCTGCGTTGGGGCATGTCTTCGTCCATCAATTCAACCCTGACGCCGAACGCGAATTTCAGCGCGCGATCGCCCTGAGTCCCAATTCAGTCGCCGCGATGTTTTTCTATTTTGAGTATTTCCTGGGCAAAGATGCCGACAAGGGCGTCGCGTTGTTGCGCCGAGTGCAGCAACTGGATCCGCTTTCGCCAGCCGCTGGCAGTTTCATGGCTTCGATTTATATGATGGCTCGTCGCTTTGACGAAGCAGTCAACACAGCACAACAGGCGCTTGACCTTGATCCGAACAATCCGTTTGCGCGCGAACTGTTGGGAATGGCTTATGGAGCTAAAGGAAATCATGCCGCTGCGATTGCCGAACTGGAAAAAGTCAAACTGATGATGCCGATTTCGCAAGTCGTGGGCGCGTTGGGACGGGAATATGCCCTGGCAGGCAGGCGCGATGACGCGTTGAAAACCTTGAGCGAGTTGCAACAAATGGCACAGCAACAATATGTCTCGCCGTTTGATGTAGCGATGGTTTATGTGGGTCTTGGCGATAAAGACCATGCCTTCGCTTATCTGGAAAAAGCGCGGGAAGATCAAGCTGAATTTATGGGCTGGTTGCAATCCTTTGCCCCGTTGGATCCATTGCGCAGCGATCCTCGTTTTGCCGAATTGGTGCGACGCGTCGAACTAACCCATTGATACCCACAAACAACTCATGAAAAGAATAATCTCCGAAGAAGTCAGGCGTCAGCTCACGGAGGCTGCGACGGGCAAATGGGCAAGTGCGAAATCCAGAGTCGTTGCCAAGCCTGAAATTCCTGCGGTTGTCGCCGCGTTGGATGTGGCAAGTTTGAAAAAGCGAGCCGGTTCCGGCGTCACAATGCGAGGCATCGCCTACTTTGTGGATAAAAGCCGGTTCAAGCTGGAAGAAGAAGCTTCTGATTCCGTTGTCGTGACGGTGAGAGGTTCTGAAACTTACACAGTCTTTTTTGACCTCGAACCGGATGGCGAAGTGTTCACTTCCTGTGACTGTCCTTACTCCGATTACGAAGACGAGATCATCTGCAAGCACAAAATTGCCGCCGCGCTTTATCTGAAAGATTATTATTCAAACCCACGGACAAGGAGCCTCGCTCCATCAACACAAGACCTTGCCGAGCCAATCCTTGCAAAACCAGCCGAGCCGGAATCGCTCTGGCGAGAACGTCTGACAAGGTTGCTGAATCCGGGCGCTGTTCCAGCCAAATCGCATCAACAGCAGGCAATACTATTTTTCTCCTTCATTCGTCGCGATCACCGTTACGTTGTGCAACCGGGGATTGTCACCGCGGAAGAAATCCCCGCGGAATTATGGCGAAATCGAACGGCGCTGCGTGATTATTTGTTGGCCAATAAAGAACCGCTTCGGCTTCAAACCTACATCGTTTCTTCGTCGTCCAGCCTTGATCCGTATCAACTGGTGAACGCCGATCCGGTTCAGCAGCTCTTGGTTGCACAGGCAGAAACGGGTCTGCAAACCAGTTATTACCGATATGGTTACAGCTACGGAAATTACTATAACGAAAACTCGGACACGCGGTTTTGGGCTAGCCTGAGCGGTGCGTTGACGTTTTTGGGCGACGACCAGCGACCGATCAAAAAGCCTGTAGATGTGTTAGGGGAAACGGCGCGCGTCGAGTTGGATTTGCAACGGCACGAAGACGGCACCCATTTGACGCCGATGCTGGTTGTTGGCAGCAGAGCGATCCGGCTTGATTCGGCGTCGCTGGAAGTGTTCAACAAATCGCCGCTTTGGTTCAAAGAAGGCAATCAGATTTTTCGTTCCAATCTGGAAGAGCACAAGCTGAATCTGCTGAAACAGGCTTCGGAAGTTGTCATTCCTCCGGAAGCGGCGGATGAATTTTACCAACGCCATTTCACCGACGTGGCTGGGTCATATGAGCTGCGCGGTGAAAGCGTACTTGGTGAAACAGTCACCGGCATTGAACCCAAGCCCAGACTGTATTTGACTGAACACCAGTTGGGGGATGGCAGTCACGAACTTCGTGCGTTATTGCGATTCGCCTATGACAGGTTCGAATGCATCGGCGCGAAAAAAGCGCCGGAGTTCAGTTACGCGCGCGACTCTGAAAACGACAAGATCGCCAAAGTTCATCGGCAAATTGAAGTAGAAAATGAATGGTGGCAGCGGCTTGGCACAGATGAGTTTGGGTTGAAATGCGGCAATGTAAGGAGCGGAACAACACAAGATGTTTTTCTGCTGCGCAAAAAAGTTCATCCCTTCGACTTTCTCAAAAACCTGGTGCCCAAGCTCGCTGAAGCAGGCGCGGAAATCTTCGGCGAAGCTGAACTGACGCTGGCCAAAATCAATCGCGCGCGCCCGACAATTTCGTTCAACATCACTTCCGGCATTGACTGGTTCGACGTTCAAGCCGTGATCAACTTCGGCGATCTGGAAGTTTCGCTGGCCGAAATCCGCAAATCGCTGCGCAAAAAAGAACGCTTCATCAAACTGGCGGATGGTTCCATCGGCGAAATTCCCGAAGAGTGGCTGGAAAAATACAAACACCTGTTTGGTCTGAGCGAAGCCAAAGAAGACGGCCTTCGCGTGGCACGTCATCACGTGACGATGTTGGATCAATTGCTGACCGACAGCGAACAGGTGACGACCGACAAAGGCTTTGAAAAGGCGCGCGAATGGCTGAAAAACTTTCAAGGCATTGAAACCAAGTCGCTGCCTGAAAACTTTCACGGCGAATTGCGGCCTTATCAAAAAGCCGGATTCGATTGGCTGCATTTCCTGCGCGAATCGCGATTTGGCGGCTGTCTGGCAGACGACATGGGAACGGGCAAAACCATTCAGACGCTGTGTTTTCTGCAATCGGTCAAGGAAGAGTATGAAGCGCGCAATGCCAGAAAACGGAAGAAAGAACCGCGCGCCGCGCATTTGCTGGTTGTGCCGCGTTCCCTGGTGACAAATTGGATGCGCGAAGCCGAAAAGTTCGCGCCCGGTTTGCGCATCCTGGATTTCGCTCATGCAGAACGCGCGGCAGACATACGCGAATTCGACAATTACGACGTGGTGCTGACAACTTATGGCATTCTGCTTCGCGAAATCGAACGGTTGGTCGAATACGAATTCGATACCGCAATTCTGGACGAAGCGCAGGCCATCAAAAATCCGGTTTCAGAATCGGCCAAAGCCGCCCGGCTGATCAAATCCAAATACAAATTGACGCTGACCGGAACGCCTGTGGAAAACAACACGCTGGAGTTGTGGTCGCAATTCGCCTTTCTGAATCCGGGATTGCTCGGTTCGGCGGATTACTTCCGCGAAGATTTCGCCGGCCCCATCGAACGCGAACAAAACGAACAGGCGACCGCTACGTTGCGTCGGCTGGTGTACCCGTTCATTTTGCGAAGGACAAAAGATCAAGTCGCACTTGACCTGCCGCCGCGCAGCGAAAAGATTCTGTGGAACGAAATGGAACCCGCCCAGCGCAAGGTGTACAACGAAACGCGCGACGAATACCGGGCCAAAATTCTGAAGCTGATCGAAGACAAAGGCGTCAAAGATGCGCGGTTTCGAATTCTGGAAGGTTTGCTGCGCCTGCGCCAGATTTGCAATCACCCCAAACTGATGCAGCCCGGTTACAAGGGAAAATCAGCCAAGCTGGACACACTGCTGGAAACCATCGAAACCCTTCGTGCTGAAAACCATAAAGTGCTGGTGTTTTCACAATTCGTGCAGATGCTGAAACTGATTGAAGCGCAATTAAAGAAAGCGAAAATTCCCTACACCTATCTGGACGGTTCGACCGTCAACCGGCAGGCGCGCGTGGATGAATTTCAGTCGAATGAAACCATTCCAGTTTTTCTGATCAGCCTGAAAGCAGGGGGCGTCGGATTGAATTTGACGGCGGCGGATTACGTCATTCACGTTGACCCGTGGTGGAACCCGGCAGTTGAAATGCAGGCCAGCGACCGCGCGCATCGCATCGGCCAAACGAAACCTGTGTTCGTGTACAAACTGATGATGCGCGATTCCGTTGAAGAAAAAATCCTGCAATTGCAGGAACGGAAACGAAATCTGGTCAAACAGCTCATCACCAACGAAGCGGGCTTTTTCAAATCGCTGACGGCGGATGACATTGCCGCGCTGTTTTCCTGAGCCTGGCTACTTTCGCTCTTTGGCAAGTTGTTCGTTGTAACTTTTTTCAAACCCGGCGATGTAGTTGCGAAAGCCTTCGGGATCAATGAAGGGATTGGTTTTGGTGTCAGCCGCCATTCGTTTGACCTTCGTTTCCATATCGAAAAACGGCGCATGCGGTCCCAGAAACACGTCGCACTTCAACGATTTCAGCGTCTGAAATGATTTCGCATACGCTTCGGCAACGCCCGGCCACGTTGGATTGTTGACCATCTTGACGCCGGGGTTGATGGACATGCTGGCCGCGAAAACCACGTCATACTTCTTGCCGTTTTCTTCCACCGTCGTTGTCCAGGTTGTGTTGCCTTCGGTGTGACCGGGCGTTAAGTGCGCCGTCAACGCTACACTGCCCAGCCGGACAACTTCTCCATCCTTGATGATCCTGTCCACCTTGACCGGTTTGTAATTGCCAAGCGGATGAAAGCCCTTGGCTCCGCCGCTTTCCAGCGTCAGCGCGTCTGCTGCCGTGGCATAGACCTGAGCGCCGGTCGCCGCTTTCATATCTGCATGGCCGGCAACGTGATCGAAATGCGCGTGGCTGGAAAGAATGATGCGGATGTATTTCAGCTTGTGCCCTAACGCTTCAATGTTGGCGCGGACAATCGGCGAAGATTCCTGCATCGCCGTATCAATCAGGATGTGTCCGCCGGGCGAAGTGATCAGGTAACAAGCCAGATTGTTTGTACCGACGTAGTAAATGTTGCCGATGATGCGAAATGGTTTGAACGGTTTATTCCAATCGTCAAATTGCGAAGTTTGGCCTGACAAAGCTTTCGCTTCTGACGGCAGTGGTTTCGGCAGCAGTGAAAAGATGCAAACGCCCAGCACAAGCGCGAAGAGCAGAACGTATTTCCATTTCATAGGGGCTCCTTTTTACGGTACGGCAGGCTGGAATTCCGCTGCCGTGTATTGATCCGAACTTCATGTTTTGTTGGTGAACTTGCAGTAACGATACTCCGCTGCTCGTGCAATCTCAAAAGTTTTAGGCATCAAGCTCTGAGAAAAAATCCGGCAATGCCGATTGCCAGGAACGCATTGGCGGCAAGCCAAGTTTTTCTGACATCAAACAACGCATCGGTGTGTTGCGTGGACGCCGCGCCAACCGTTTTGCTGTTGCGTCCGAAATAGCTTCAATCAAAGCAGCGTTGTCCGGATTCAAACGTCGCGCAAGTTCCAGCGCAAATTCGTAATGCGAACAGCATCCATCGTTCACAACCTGATAGGTTCCAGGCTGGCGATGAGCCAGGATTTCATTGATTCTTACAACCAGATCGCGAACGTATGTCACGCTGGCCCATAAATCGTTGACGGCTCGCACCGGTTGATTGGCGGCCAGTGCGCGAGCGGCTTGGCTGAAGAAATTTTCCTTGCCCGCGCCAAACACCCACGAAGTCCGCACCACATAACTTTTTGGCGCAACGGCAAGCACGGCTTGTTCGCCCGCCAGTTTGGTTTTGCCATAAATGTTGAT
>ERZ650309.1619-NODE-1619-length-10544-cov-4.425589_pt1 | contig 10544 bp, 7 predicted proteins | sample MGYA00376245_ERZ650309 | MGnify/ENA primary metagenome ERZ650309 (study PRJEB26733, sample SAMN07839294) | wastewater metagenome | biome: urban; feature: wastewater treatment plant; material: waste water | place: USA: North Carolina | collected 2016-04-26 ...
TGGCAAGGTCCAGCCTGCGCGAACCCCACTCGATCCCGTCTGCCGCAGCCAGTGGCAAGTTGCGCCGGGCCAACCGATAGAATCCTTCCAGGGTCGGAGCCCATCCCACCGGCAGGCCGTAGGCGCGAAAGAAAGGGATCGCCGCAGCGACCAGGGCCGCCCCCATCGAAAGCGCATAGGCAATCAGCAAGCCGTCCCGCAGCGAATACCAGCTCAGGGCAAATGCCCCGATACTGATTGTCCATGGCTCGACTATGGCCTTGGCCCTGACAGTGGCGCCAACGTCATAGCGATAGGCAAGTGCTGCCAGCATCAGATCGGTCAGCGCGAGTGCGGGAATGACCAGCGGAAGGAGCGATTCAAATCCGTTGATGTCGCTGTTAGGAAACATCACGCGGGGAACGAGCATGAGTGCAATCGTCAGGCCGAAAGCGCATGCGAGCACAAGCGAAAGAGCGTCCCAAACGCCGTTCTGCTTGTCGTCTCCTGAAAGGTGAAGGGCCAGTCCTCGCTTGAGACCAAGGGTGGCGAGCTGGGCCGCAAACTCGAGGACGAGCACGGCATAGGCCAGTCGTCCAAGTGCTGCTGCTCCATACCATTGGCCAGCGATAAAGAGAAAGGGGATGCGCGCAATCAGGCGAACAAAGAAGCCGGCGACATTGGTGCGCCCACCCTTTGCGAGAGCTTCGATGTCATCGAGTTCGGAGCCTCCGGCAGCCGTCAATGCGCTGCGCCCCAGCTCTTGCCTGCCCCGATTTCCACACCAAGGGGCACGTCGAGCTTGACCAGCGGCTCGGCGGCTTCTGCCATGACACGCTCAATGACCGGACTGGCCGCAGCAACATCTCCCTCAGGCAGTTCGAAAACCAGTTCGTCATGAACCTGCAACAACATCTTCACCTGCGGCAGGCCGGCATCGGCCAAAGCCGGCATCATGCGAGCCATGGCGCGCTTGATAATGTCTGCGCTTGTCCCCTGAATCGGAGCATTGATCGCCGCTCGCTCTGAGCCCGCACGTTCGGTTTGATTGCTGGACGTGATGCGCGTGAAATGCGTCTTCCGCCCGAAAAGCGTTTCTGTGTGGCCCGTTTCCCGAGCCTTCTGAAGGGTCTGGCTGATATATTGGTTGATGCCGGGAAACCGCTCGAAATAGCGATCGATCATCGATTGCGCTTCATCCGCCGAAATGCCGAGCCGACCGGCGAGCCCCCAACGCGAAATCCCGTAAAGCAGGGAAAAGTTGATCGTCTTGGCGCGCCCGCGGGTATCGCGATTGACTTCACCGAACAATTCCATCGCCGTCAAAGCATGAATATCTTCACCCTTCGCGAATGCATCCTTGAGAGCAGGAACGTCTGCCATATGCGCCGCCAGTCGCAACTCGATCTGGCTATAGTCGGCCGACAGGAGAACATTGCCCGGCTCCGCCACAAAGGCCTCCCGGATGCGGCGCCCGATCTCCGTGCGGATCGGGATGTTCTGGAGATTGGGATCGTTCGATGAGAGCCGTCCGGTCTGCGCGCCCGTTATGGAATAGCTCGTATGGACGCGCCCCGTCTTCGGGTTGACCTGTTCCTGCAATGAATCGGTGTAGGTTGATTTGAGCTTTGAAAGCTGGCGCCATTCAAGCACCTTGCCCGCAATCTCCACACCCTCGGACGCCAGCTTTTCCAGCACGGTCACGTCTGTCGAATAATCGCCTGACTTGCCCTTGCGCCCTCCCTTCAGCCCCATTTTCCCGAAAAGAATCTCGCCCAGCTGCTTGGGGCTGCCGACGGTAAAGGTCTGACCTGCAAGAGCGTGGATTTCCGCCTCGAACCCGGCAATGCCTTCGGCAAACTCCTTCGACATGCGCGCCAGTTCGTCGCGATCGACCTTGATGCCCTCCTGCTCCATCCGGACAAGAACAGGAATGAGTGGGCGATCGACCCGTTCATAGACCCGCGTCACTTTCTCGGCAGACAACCGCGGCTTGAACCGCTGCCACAAGCGGAGCGTCACATCCGCGTCTTCAGCCGCATAACGCGTCGCATCCCTGAGCGGCACCTGGTTGAATGTCAGCTGGCTCTTGCCCGAGCCACAGACATCCTTGAACGATATGCAGCTGTGCCCAAAATGCTGAAGCGCCAGTTCGTCCATCCCGTGATTGTGCCGACCCGCATCGAGATCGAAGCTCATCACCATTGTGTCATCAATCGGACTGACCACAATGCCGTATCGGGCGAGGACGTTCATGTCATATTTGATATTGTGCCCGACCTTCAGGACCGACGGATCTTCGAGCAGCCGCTTCAGTTTGGCGATGGCGATATCGAACGGCACCTGTTGCGGCGTTTCGGACAGAAGGTCTGTGCCGCCATGCGCGAGGGGAATGTAGCAGGCCCGGTTGGGTGCCGTCGCAAAATTCACGCCCACCAGCCCGGCCTGCAGGGCATCGAGCGCATCCGTTTCGGTATCGACCGCGATGACGCCGGCCAGCGTCGCTTCTTCAATCCAGGCGTCAAGCGCCTCCACCGTTTGAACGCAGACATAGGCATCGAGATCAAAGGGCAACTGCTCCGGTTCTGGCACTGACGCTGGCGGAGCCGTCTTCGCTTCGGAACGGATCAGCTTCATGGTCTGGTGATCGGGCTTGCCTGGCCCATCTCCTCCCAGGCGTTTCAGCAGCGATGCGAAACCATGATGCTCGAGAAAAGCCCGCAATGGCGGTTCAGGGACTTCCTTTAAAAGGAAATCGTCGAGCGGCTCGGGCAATGGCGCATCACACTTGAGTTCCACCAGCACGCGGGAGAGCCGGGCCTGCTCCGCAAACTCGACAAGATTGTCCCGCATTTTCGATGGCTTCATTTCCGGCGCCGCAGCAAGCACAGCGTCGACAGTGCCGAATTCCTGAACCAGTTTCGCGGCCGTCTTGGGGCCGATCCCGGGGACCCCGGGAACATTGTCTGCCGAATCGCCCATCAACCCAAGGACTTCGCCAAGGCGATCCGGGCCAACGCCGAACTTTTCGATCACGGCATGTGGCCCGAGCCTTTCGCTCTTCATCGGGTCAAGCATGTCCACGCCCGGCTGGATCAGCTGCATCAGATCCTTGTCAGTGGACACGATCGTGACTTTCCAGCCTTGTGCCAGCGCCGCATGAGCATAGGAGGCGATCAGGTCATCGGCCTCGAGCCCCTGCACCTCTATGCAGGGCAGCGAGAAGGCGCGCGTCGCATCCCGAATCATCGGAAATTGCGGCACAAGGTCCTCGGGCGCCGGTGGACGGTGGGCCTTGTATTGCGGATAGATGTCGTTGCGGAACGACTTGCCCGACGCATCGAGTATGACGGCCATGTGTGTCGGACCGTCGGCCTTGTGCAAGGCATCCGCCAGCTTCCAGAGCATGGTGGTATAGCCATAGACGGCGCCGACCGGCTCATCATGGATGTTCGTCAGCGGCGGAAGACGATGATAGGCTCGGAAGATATAGCCCGAGCCGTCGATCAGGTAGAGGTGGTTCTGGGACATTGACAGAGGGTCTAGCGCGTTCGCAGCGCCGGGGCAAAAGCCTATTGCTGCTGATGGAATGCGGCGACGGTTGCGCTGATACCTTGCATGAACTCAAACCGTTTCGAAAGAGGTGTGCGCGTGTCCGCGATCATCACGGCCACGGCATAGCTTGTGCCGTCCGGCGCTGTCAGGACCGCGACATCGTTGAAGCCCGCCTGCCGACCTTTGAATTCCTGTCCCGTGCCGGTCTTGTGGGCGAATTGCCAGCCTGCCGGTACACCGCCGTGCAGCCTTTGCGGGCCCGTAATCGAGGTGGACATGAGGTTCAGCAGGTAGCGCGTCGATGAAGGCGAAAGAATGTCACCTCGCTTCAGGCGTAACAATGCGCGGGCAATGGCTATCGGTGAAGCGCCGTCCGGGGGATCGGCAATATAGGCGTCCATGGCTGCCGTCCGGGCAGCATCGCTCAACTTCGTGCGGGCATCACGAAATGCCTGATTGTCGATATACTCCGGTCGCCAGGTCAGCCCCGCCGTTTTGGCTTGCAGATATTTTTCGCCCGGTCCGAACCGGATCGCGCCAAATCCCTTGGCCGCAATGAAGTTGCGGATTGCCTGCGGCCCGCCAACCTTGCGCATGAGGAAATCATTTGCGGTATTGTCGCTGCGCCGCATCTGCCGGTCGAGCAGGTCTGCTATCGTCGTGGTATAGCTTCCTTCGCCAATGGATGCCGCAATCGGTTGGTTGAAAACGGTCAGATCGGCCCGCGTCAGCGTCACGCGCTGGTCAAGGCTGAGCTGCCCGCGATCAATTGCGTCCATGACTGCCATTGCAACCCAGAGTTTCGAGACGCTTTGCTGTGGCATGAGTTCATCGCCGCGCTCGTGGATCACCCAGTTGCCATCCATCCGCGCAATGGCGATGCCCGCCTTGCCGTCAAAGCCGGCCCAGAGAGCATGGATCGCGCGAGCCAGCGCCGTCGGAAATGGCGCCTGTGGCAGCGTGGGCAGCGTTATGACAAGGCGCGGTGCCGGATTTGGCTGAGCGGCAGCCGTGGGGATGCGGCTGGGCGTTTCTTGCGAAGAAACGCAAGCCGTCATTGCCATTACCCCCGCGACTAACGCGATGCGAACCCGCCCGATCATTGCAACCTGCTCTAGCGCGCGAAGCAACGAGTGAAACCGCCCGCGCGACGAACGATTCCCAATGAGCGACCAACCGTTGGGATTTGCCTACGAGCCGAAGGTCTGGTTCGAGGGACTCTCTCCAGACTTGGCCTTTGCCACAGCTTCGGTTGCGCGAAAGACGCGGATCAGGTTGCGGGAGGCAATTTTCTCCAGATCCTGCTGGCTGTATCCGCGACGGGCCAGCTCCGCAAAAAGGGCGGGATAGGTGGACACGTCGCCCAGGCCATCGACGACGCTGTCCATCCCGTCAAAGTCACCGCCAATGCCGATATGGTCGATGCCCGCAATCTCGCGAATATGATCGATATGGTCTGCAACCTGCGCAATGGTGGCGTGCGGCCTTGGATGCGCCGCAATCCAGTCAGCCACGGCGCCAGCCGCTCCGGCAGGATCGCCTTTGAACAGAGTGCTCGACCGGGCTTCCTCTGCGGCTTTGGCTGCCTCCCACTGACGCACCTCTTCACTGACATAATCAGGCAGAAGCACCTGCATCACTATGCCGCCGTTCGTCTTCAATCGTGCCAGCACAGTATCGGGAACGTTGCGCGCATGCCCGTCAATGGCCCGCGCTCCGGAATGGCTGAAGATGACCGGCGCTGCAGTCGTATCGAGCACATCCATCATCGTCTTTTCCGAGACGTGGCTGATGTCGACCAGCATGCCCAGCCGGTTCATTTCCTTGACAACAGCGACGCCGAACGGAGCCAGACCGCCGCTCTTGGGGGCATCGGTCGCGCTGTCGGCCCAAGGCGTATTCTTCGAGTGGGTTATTGTCATGTAGCGCGCGCCGGCCCGGTACATCTGCCGCAATACGGCAAGGGACGACCCGATCGAATGCCCGCCTTCCATGCCTATCAGCGAGGCAATGCGGTGCTGCCGGAATGCCGCTTCAATATCATCGGCACTCTTCGCAAGCATCAGGTCCTTCGGGTATGCCGCCACCAGCCGTTCGACGACGTCGATCTGCTCTGTAACTTCCCGGACTGCAGAGACTTCGCTCTGGTCTGTGGACACCCAGACGGACCAGAATTGCCCGCCGACCATCCCCTTCCTGAGCCGCGCCAGATCCGTATGCATCTTGCCGCCCTTTTGCGTCGACGTGGGCGACATGTCGTGAAAATCGAACTTTGAGAAATCATTGCCGAACCGCGAACGAAGTTGTTCGGGCACATCATTGTGACCGTCAACGACAGGCGATCTCGCCAATGCGGCCCGCGCGACATCTTCCGGCGTCGCTGACAGGGCCGGGCTTGAGAGCGCGACCAGAGCAAAGGTGAGCCCGATTCGTGCACTGATAGTGGTCATGTCTGTCTCCCGGTCCTCGCCTGTATCCGTTCTGGCAGTCAGAGCACTGGCTTGGCAAGCGTCAGATCACTATTGACATCGTTGTCAATATGGCTAAGGCGGCAGAATGCAACCGACTCTCTTTCGCGATCCGGCACGGCCCAAACCGCGCTTTCGTCCATTCAAGGCGCTTGGGCACTTCCGCAAGCTTCTGAAGGACAAGGAAGATACGGAGCAGGTCTTCCACATTTTCGAATGCCTGCCGCGCAAGAGCTTCCTGACTGAAGCCAAGGCCATTATCGAAAGCCCGCGCGGGCAGCGCCTGATGGCGAACGAGCCCTTTCTGCCGACGATTCTGGACGATCACGAAACGCTGAAGCGGCTCCCCGCCGGAACCGTCGGCCGCGCCTATGTCGACTTCATGGAACGCGAAGGCCTGTCGGCTGCTGGGCTCGTCGCCGAGGCCGAAAAGATGCGCGGAGACCGGCCGCGCTACAATGATCAAGTCGAATGGTATGCCAATCGGCTGCGCGATACACATGACCTGCTGCACGTGTTGACCGGTTACGGGCGCGACGCACTGGGCGAGCAATGCGTCCTCGGCTTCACCTATGGCCAGAACCGCAATCTCGGGAACCTGTTCATTTCCTATCTTGGGGGCCTCGAGCTGCGCCGCAAGATCAAGGTTGGTGCACCCGTGCTCAAGGCCATCCGCGAAGGCCAGCGCAACGGCACCGCCGCTGCGAATCTGGTTGATGAGTCGATCATCGAACTTCTTGCAGAACCGATCGAATCGGCCCGCAAACGCTTGAACATCGGCCAGCCAAGCCTCTACCGGGCGGCCCACACGGCCTACCGCTCGCGCGGGATCGACCCCTACAACTTCCTCGCAGCGACAGCTTGATCGCCATCCTCCCGATCTCGCAGAGATGGGGAGGGGGACCGCCACGGACTTGATCCGGGGTGGTGGAGCGCCCGCTAGCCCATCAGCTTGGGGAAGAATCCTTCGTGCGCGGTGCGGAGGTCGGCAAGGGAGACTCCGAAGACCTGGGTCCCGCCTGTCTTGCCGATCGCAATGGCATTGGGCACCGTGGCGCCTGGCGCAGCTGTGATCAGGTAGCGCCCTTGGTCTTCACCAAATGCCTGCACGGTATCGAGGGGATCAAGGTCGACCCCCAGTCCTCCGGCCAAGCCCATTTCCGCAATCGCAACAATGAGGCCGCCATCTGAAATATCGTGCACGGCCGTCGCAATGCCTTCCAGCACAAGCTGGCGCACAAGATTTCCCGCAGCGCGCTCTTGCTCAAGATCAACGGACGGCGGTGAACCCGCTTCTTGCCCGCAGACTTCACGCAGCCAGATCGACTGGCCGAGAGCGGAAGCATGCCCACCCAGCAACCAGATCGTTTCCCCTTCGGCCTTGAACCCGATTCCAACAGCCTTCGACCAGTCCTTCAATAAGCCGATACCGCCGATGGCAGGTGTCGGAAGGATGGCACTACCACCGCCGGTCGCTTTCGACTCATTGTAGAGCGAGACATTGCCACTGACGATCGGGAAGTCGAGCGCCCGGCAGGCATCAGCCATCCCGTCCAGACAACCCACAATCTGTGCCATGATTTCAGGACGCTGCGGATTGGCAAAGTTCAGACAGTTTGTGATGGCAAGAGGGGTCGCGCCAACAGCCGTGAGGTTGCGATAGCATTCGGCAACCGCCTGCTTTCCACCCTCATATGGGTCAGCATAGCAATAGCGCGGCGTGCAATCGGTGGATATCGCCAGGGCCTTGTGGGTCCCGTGTATGCGAACGACGGCCGCATCGCCTCCCGGAGGCTGCACTGTATCCCCGCCCACCTTGTTGTCATATTGCTCCCAGATCCAGCGGCGGGAAGCGATGTCCGGGCTGGCCATCAGCTTCAGAAGGTCGGCACCGATATCGGTGCTTTCCGGCACATCGGTAAGCGGCTTGACCTTGGCCCAGCTCTTGTACTCATCCCGGCTTACATGGGGCCGGTCATAGAGCGGCGCGTCATCGGCCAAGGGCGCGAGGGGAATGTCCGCCACGGTCTCCCCATTCCATTTCAGCACCATATGGCCCGTCTCGGTCACGGTGCCGATCACGGCAAAGTCGAGTTCCCATTTGCGGAAGATGGCCTCGGCAAAGTCTTCGCGGCCCGGCTTCAGCACCATCAGCATGCGTTCCTGGGATTCGGAAAGCATCATTTCATAAGGGGTCATACCCTCTTCCCGGCACGGCACCTTGTTCATGTCGAGTTCGATCCCGACACCGCCCTTTGAGGCCATCTCGACGCTTGATGAGGTCAGTCCTGCCGCGCCCATATCCTGAATCGCGACGATGGCATCCGATGCCATGAGTTCGAGGCAAGCCTCGATCAGCAGCTTCTCGGTGAAGGGATCGCCGACTTGCACCGTCGGCCGTTTCTCTTCGCTGTCTTCCGAGAAATCGGCGCTCGCCATTGTTGCGCCGTGAATGCCGTCGCGCCCGGTCTTCGAGCCGACATAGACGATCGAATTGCCCGGGCCGCTGGCCGCAGAATAAAAGATCTTGTCGGTCTCGGCGATCCCGACTGTCATCGCGTTCACAAGGATATTGCCATCATAGGCGGTGTGGAAATTGACCTCCCCGCCCACGGTCGGCACGCCCACGCAATTTCCATAGCCGCCGATGCCACGCACCACGCCAGAAATCAGGTGGCGCATCTTGGGATGGTCGGGTCGGCCAAAACGCAGCGCATTGAGGTTGGCAATCGGCCGCGCACCCATTGTGAACACGTCGCGCAAGATGCCGCCAACACCCGTCGCCGCGCCCTGATAGGGTTCGATGTACGACGGATGGTTATGGCTTTCCATCTTGAAGATCGCGGCCTGCCCGTCTCCGATATCGACGACGCCTGCATTTTCGCCTGGCCCGCATATGACCTGCGGGCCGGTCGTCGGCAGTTTCTTCAGGTGAATCCGCGATGATTTGTATGAACAATGCTCCGACCACATGACCGAGAAGATTCCAAGCTCGGTCAGGTTTGGCGTGCGACCCATTGCGTGGAGGACGCGCTCATACTCTTCCGGGGAAAGGCCGTGTTCGGCGACGATTTCGGGCGTGATTTGGGACATGCGCGCGGCCTTAGCGGGCCGCGCCGCATCCGCCTAGCCCCTATGCGACCGGAACCTCTGACCGGCCCCGGGCGACCCACCAGGCAACGCCCGCTGCAAGGACATAGGCGACCAGACCAAGGACTGACTGGCTGGCGTCGAGTTCGGTTGGCTGTGGGGCAAACCAGTTGAAGGCCTGCAAGGCGATCAGCACAGCCAGCAGCACGGCCAGCCGCCAGTGCGGGGGCCGCTTAGCGCGCGAAAACAGCCAGGCGCTCGCGAACAGCAGCCCGATTTCCAGCGGCATTTCGATCGCCGGATGATTCCACAGGCCAAGGCCCAGCTTGGGCGGGCTGCCCGCCAGGGTCAGATCGGGCACGTGGACCAGCAGATCAAGCAGCCAGTGGCTCAGCACCACCGCGCCGCCGATCAGCGCGCCGACACGATCGCGCACCACCAGCGAGCGCAGCGCCCAGACCGCCCCGGCAAATGCCGCCGCGCCCAGCAGGCTGTGGGTATAGGGCATGTCATAGAGGTCCATCGGGTTCATAACGCTGATCCCGGGGGAAAACCGCATATGTTCCCAGCCCAGCAGCAGAAAGCCGAAGAACGCCCAATCGATCAGCTGCGCGCCGATGAACAGCAGCGCGATCGGCGGGGCCTTGCGGCTGGCGGCGCTGGCGGCGAGGGCCGGGGCCCAGTGGCCGATGAACATCGCGTCACACTCCCAGTTTTTTCACCGCCAGTGCGGCGATCCCGCTGGCCAGCGCGGTGGCGGCTGCGCCCCAGGCCACGTCGAGCGCGGTGATCTGGCTCGACCACACCTTCAGCGTCGCCTGATTGGTCAGATCATAGGTGGCATAGGCGATTGCGCCGAGCAGCGCGCCGTTCAGCACCGCATGCGGCACCCCCTGTTCCAGCCCCGGCCGCACCGCGAACCACACCATGGCGGAAATATAGCAGGCATAGAACAGCAGCGCCGGGCCGATCCGGAACGCCGGGGCCAGCACTTCGCCCAGCACCGGACGATAGACATTGGGCCCGGCCCAGCGCAGCCACATGGCATCGAGCAGGCCGAACGATCCGGCAGCGGCGGGCGCTGGCGGCGGCGGTGCGTCTTGCTGATGCGACGCTCCACGCTGCTTGCAGCCCAAGAACTCTCGTCCGTGTGGCACGGTGCTACCCGCGAAGCGCTGCTGACGCTGAACATGAACTTCGTCTTGATCTCAGCGGGCGTTTCCCGCTCGCGCCAGACCTCGGAAGCTGAGGTATTTCGCTGAGCGTGGCCGAAGCGCGAGGGCATGGCGGAGGACGTGCTGGTGTGCGGCCTAACGTTCGAGCTAACCCCGACCGCGGAGGCAGGTGCTGTAAGGCCGGGCGGTGATGCTACGCCTACCACCGACCGGCCTTACAGCGCCTGCCGTAGTGGGTCGGGGGTTGAGCGAGGGGTTAGGCCGCGAGCGCGAGGCC
>ERZ650309.1620-NODE-1620-length-10541-cov-4.249285_pt1 | contig 10541 bp, 6 predicted proteins | sample MGYA00376245_ERZ650309 | MGnify/ENA primary metagenome ERZ650309 (study PRJEB26733, sample SAMN07839294) | wastewater metagenome | biome: urban; feature: wastewater treatment plant; material: waste water | place: USA: North Carolina | collected 2016-04-26 ...
ACGATGCACGGCACGAAAATGGTCAAAGCCCGGCAAACGATTTACCACGATGCCGAACATCCTTCGGCAATCGTGTTGCCGATCATTCCACGCTAACCTCTTTGGAGTGAGCACAATGTTGAATCGTATCTTTCAATGCTTTTTGATCTTCGCAATTCTCTTTACTTGTTTAACCACTGACGCGAGCAACGCGCAATCCAAACCGCAACCGCGCGGTTATTCAATTCCGCTGATTGACCTGGCCTCGGAAACGCAGCGGCAAACCATCGTAGATCGCGAGCCGAGTCAATACCTGGGTCATCCGACGACGGTTTTGCTAGAAGACAAAAAGACGATTATCGCTGTCTATCCCAAAGGCCACGGACGAGGCGCCATCCAGATGAAACGCTCCACCGATGGCGGCCGGACGTGGTCTGATCGGTTGCCGACGCCGAAAAGCTGGGAAACTTCGCTGGAAACGCCGACCATTCACCGCGTGATTGACCGCAACGGCAAAAAGCGGTTGATCATCTTTTCGGGGTTGTACCCAATTCGGATGTCCGTTTCAGAGGATGACGGAAAATCGTGGAGCGAGTTAAAGCCGATTGGTGATTTTGGCGGCATCGTGGCAATGGGCAGCGTCGAACGATTGAAAAACGGCGATTATGTAGCGCTGTTTCACGATGATGGACGCTTCTTTCGCAAAGATGGAAAGCGGTCGGAATTTATGACGTTGTATCAAACCATCTCGAAAGACGGCGGGTTAACCTGGGGCGAGCCGCGGGAAATGTTCAAATCCGATCAAATTCATTTGTGCGAACCCGGCGTGATTCGTTCTCCCGACGGAAAACAACTGGCGATGTTGTTACGCGAAAATCGCCGGGCGCGGAATTCCTACCTTATGGTTTCCAACGATGAAGCCAAAACCTGGAGCCAACCTGTGGAATTGCCCGGCGCGCTGACCGGCGACCGGCACACCGGAAAATATGCGCCGGATGGACGTCTGTTTATTTCCTTCCGCGACACGACCCTGGAATCTCCAACCAAAGGCGATTGGGTTGCGTGGGTTGGCCGATATGACGACATCGTCAATTTACGCGAAGGCCAATACCGCGTTCGGTTGATGGACAATCACAAAAACAAATCCGGCTGGGATGCGGATTGCGCATACCCCGGCGTAGAGGTGCTGCCGGACGGGACGTTTGTCACGACAACGTACGGCCATTGGGTCGCTGACGAAGCGCCTTACATCGTCAGCATCCGATTGAAACTGAAAGAATTGGACGCCAAAGCCAAGCCGAAAAAATGAGTTTTACCTTTCGCCCAGCCAAGCCTTTTTTAGAGCCTTGAGCGAATCGGCGGCGTCTCTGTTTTCGGAAAGCGTGTACCGGTCAAACGGTTTGATTGCCGCCGTCAGCTCAAACGTCGTCAGCCGTTCGCGGCGAAATACGGTCAGAATGACTTTCTGCCCAGCGCGTAGGTTGTTCAGCAATTCGCTGGCACTATTCGCGCTCAGTCGTTTTCCGTCAATCGCCACCAATTCGTCGTTAGTATTCAGTCCGCTTTCATAAGCGGGCATATCGGAAGGGAGATTGGCGACAATGACGCGGTCGCCTTGCGAGCGAAACGCGATGCCCAGCGCGCCCGGTTTATCCGTTTTGCTGGTGGCGTAAGCGGTTCCGAACTGATAGCTCTTTTCCAGCTTCAGGCCGAGTTTGTTGAAGTACCCGTTGAAATCAATTTCTTCGTTTCCGCTGACATACCGATTCCAGAATTCCGTCATGCTGGCTCCAGCGACTTTTTCGATGGTGGCTTTCAGTTCGGCATCGGTGAACCCGGGTTTCGGCAAGCCATGATTTTCCAGCAGCAATCGCATCACATCGTCAAACGATTTCGCGCCACCAGTCAGCGAACGAATTTCCAGGTCGAACAGCAAGCCTAGAATTTCGCCTTTGGTGTAATAGCTCATCGCCGTGTTCAGAGAGTTTTCATCCGGACGATAGTGTTTGATCCAGGCGTCGAAGCTGGCTGATTCCGCGCTCTGTTTGAATCGGCCCGGCAACCGTTCATATCCGCTGATCAACCCGGCCAATCCCGCAAAATATTCTTCGGAACTGATCAAACCTGCCCGGCGCAACAGCAAATCGCCGTAATAGCTGGTGACGCCTTCAGAAACCCACAACCCGCGCGTGTAATTTTCGTGCTGGTAATCAAACGGCCCCAATGCCAGCGGGCGAATGCGTTTGACGTTCCAGTGGTGAAAATACTCGTGCGATTCCAACCCTAAAAACCCTTTGTAGCCGCGATCTGAACTAAAGGCCTGCGGAGTTGTCATGCTGACGTTCGAGTTCAGATGTTCTGTTCCGCCACCGATTCCCGGCTGGACGTGAACCAGGAACAGGTAATGGTCATAGGGCAAACCGCCGAATATTTGCGCGCCGGTTTCGACAATTTTGGCCAGATCGGCTTTCAGCCGTTCGTCGTCAAATTCGTATTGCCCCCAGATGGCGACTCGGTGTTTTTTCCCGCGAACGTCAAACTCCAGCAGCTTGTGCTTGCCGACTTCCGTCGGCGAATCCACCAATCGGTCGTAATCGGCAGCGGTGAAATACCCGTCGGAATCCGCAGCCAAGGCCAACGGCGAAGCCACCTGCCACCCCGCAGGCGCAACGATCTTCAACCGGTGCGGCTGATCTTTCGCCGAAGCCACATACATAAAGATTCCCGCGCCGTTGAAATAGGCATGCGTTGCGTCCAAGTGGCTGGTCTGCGTTGCCAGTTCGTTCGCGTACACGCGATAAAAAACCTGAATAGTTTTGGGTTTGTCGGCAGAAGCACCGGATTCGATGCGCCAGGTTGCTTTGTCCACTTTTTGCCAGCGAAGTTGCCCGGAGTGTTCTTTGGAATTGAAGTCCTGCACGTTCCGCGCGAATTCGCGAACCAGGTACGAACCAGGCGTCCAAACCGGCAGCGAAACATCCAGTTGCGAGGTTGTCACATTGCTGATGGTCAGTTCGACCTCGTACAAATGCGTATGCGGGTTGGGAAACGACAGGACATAACTCAGGCTTGGCGGTGTGGTAATCGTTGTCGTCGCAGTTGCCGTTTTCGGTTTGTTTGCTTGCCCGAACGCATTCGTGGTGACGGCAAAAACCATCGCTAAACAAACGCACAGCCTGGCGAAGCGAAGTAAGTGGCTCATCGTTTCAACTCCTGTTTTAACTCTGTTGGATATGCCGGAAAGGCGGTTGGAAGATAGCACGCAGGCTCGTAAAGGTGAACGCGCGCAATTCGCAGAGAAATCTAAGTTGTGGCGCTCTTCCACGGCTCAAAGGAGCGTGATAAATTCCGCCCATGCGAAGCAGACGAACAGCCGTGCGAAGAATTGTCACACCGGAACAGGTGTTATCCGCCTATCAGCAAGGGTACTTTCCGATGTCACGTGGCCGGTATGGCGAAATTGATTGGTTTATGTCCGAACCGCGCACCATCATTCCGCTGGACGAACGATTCAAAGTGCGCCGATCCTTGCGACAGGCCATGCGGAAACTTAATTACGACATTCGGATCAATTCAAACTTTAACTTCGTGATACGCGCCTGCGCCCGGCATGACGAAGTTCATCCCGAAGAAGTTTGGTTGAGCGAGGACATGATCGCCCTGTACCTGGAATTGCACCGGCGTGGATTCGCGCATTCGGTGGAAGTTTGGCATGAGGGTCAAATTGTTGCCGGACTGTATGGCATCTCCATTATGTCCGCCTTCTTCGGCGAATCTATGTTCACGCGCATTGATTTTGGCTCCCAGATCGCACTGGTTGGACTAGCGGAGCGATTGCGGCAAAAAAACTTCAAACTGCTTGATGCGCAAATGCGCACGCCGCACATTGGGCATTTCGGCGCGATAGATATGACGCACGAAGAATATCTGGCCGTTTTGGCAGCGGCGATGACCGATGAACGAAAATTTGTAGATTGAATCAATTGCTCTTGGCGTTGTTTCAGAAGACATCGCTACAATCATTTCTCCAAGGAGGATAAGTACTATGCAAGCAGAAAGATATGTTCGATCCGGAAACTATGTCGGCGAACAGCTCAAATCCGACCTCTATTCGATTCGAGGGTTGGTGCTGGCCGTGTTTGCCGGATTGCTGTTGATGTTTTTGGGCTTTCGCGCGCTGCCGGTGGAAAGTACGCCGCTGGTGGCAAAAGTCATGTGCCTGCTTAGCCTGTCCATCGCGGCAGGCGGCGTCGGCGCGTATCTTGGCCGCAACATTCAAAGCCTGATTGCCGTCATCGGATTGTTCCTTCTGGCAATGGTTGGAATGTTCGTTGTCCGCGCGGCTGGCGGTGGATATGTCGCCGTTGGTTTGTTGATGGGCTGGAGCGCAATTTTCGGAATGTTAAGCGGGCCGCTGATTTCTTACGCAATCGCCGAAGAAGGCCCGGGCATTGTCATTCAGTCGCTGACCGGCACCACCGCCGTCATGATCATCACGGGCATTGTGGCCATGACTTCGGGCATCAACTTTTCAGCGCTGGGGCCAATCTTGATGGTCGGATTGCTGGGATTGATCGTTGTTGGCTTGGTGAGAATATTCGTCAGATTTTCGCGGACGGTCAATATCGTGTATTCGATCTTCGGCATTCTGATTTTTTCAGGGCTTTTCCTCTTCAAGTTTTTCAACTTGAGCAAGAGCGAAAACACCTGGGAAGCCGCCGTCTCGCATGCGCTGGGCATTTACATCACGTTCGTCAATTTCTTTACGACGTTGCTGCAACTGCTGCTGTCTACAAGAAGACGATAACAGTTCAGCCAAAAACAGAAACGGACCAGAAGGAGAAGAATACGTTTCCCTTTCTGGCCCGTTTCTTTTTTCGTTCGATTTAAGCCGCCAAAGCCGCTTGCCACAATGCGTGCGCCACTTCCGGATGTGAAATGTCGCTGTGAGCGCCTACAACGCCTCCGCCGTTTTTGATCACGTCGCTGCTTTCCAGGTTATAAACTTTTCCGGGTCTAAAGTTATAAGCTTCACTGACCGGCTTCATCTTCAATCCTTCCGTAGTCAAATCCATTCCCTGTATTCCAAACGCCCCCAGCGAGCCGATTTTCGGAAGCTCTCCGGCAAAGGAAACCTGCCCGGCGATGCCCGCTCCGATCTTGTATAAAGTCCCGCAAGCCCGGTCCAATTCGGATTGCGTTGTCACAATCGGCCCGCTCACGCGCCCATTTTTCACCAATTGCACGAAGTATCCGGGCCTGCCAGCATCGTGGGGAATGCTGGGGCAATATGCCCAGATTGACAGAGCGCCTTGCACCAGAGTCATCGAATCCACCGGAGCCTGCGGAGTCTTATCACCCGGTTTGCCCGCAGCCATTGCCGTGACGACGGCGCAACCGAAACTATGCCCCATCACATGAAAGTGAACGTTTCGTCCAGCGTCAGCCGCCGTTTTCTGCATCGTGCGCAAAAACGCATTCGCGCCGCCTTCGCCGAATTGCCGAGCGCGAGATTTCATTTGCCAGAAACTAAAGGTTCGCAGCGGCGCCAACAACGTTCCGAAAAATGAAACCTTGCTGAAACTGCCGGTTTGAAGATCTTCGTTCTCCTGTTTCAACGCATCCTGGAATATCTGTTCAGGATCGTAATCGCCGACTTCCGCGTCCACTGCGGCATTTTCAGAACCGCTTTCCAGTTTCAGCGCCTTGGCCAATGCCAGATAGGCTGCGCGAACGTCCTCCGGCAATGTCGAATGTTCATCCAGTGACGCCGTCACAATTGTGGTCAGGGGTTTGCGAATGCCACGTACCTTGCCCAATCGTTCGACGTAATCGTCAACGGTGGCTTTGACGATCTTTTTGATTTCGCTTTGCGGGTCGAAGCCAAACGACCCGTTGTCTTCTTCGTCGCCCCAAGGCAGGCTGGGCCAGTGTAATCCGACGAACAGTGGTTTGAACCCGGGCCGCTTCTTTTTCATTGCCTCAAGGTCCGCCGGACAAGTAAACAGGTTTGGAATCCATTTATCGTATTGCGCAATCGCCGCCGGAACATCGCCCATCCACCCGTGGCTCATAATAATGACGTCCGTGTAACCACCGGTTTTCAGTTCTTTCAGCAGTTCCGAACTCGGCACGCCGTCCTGGCCGCCGAACCGCTCTTTGCCGTCTTTGTCGAAATTGACCAAATAGTATTTCTGGCCAGGTTGGTTGGGAATTGGTTTGATCAGCATGATGTCTCCTTGTTTATCCGTTATTTCGCCAGATGATCTCTTCGCTGGTGCTGTAAAACACACGTTCCAGTTCTGGCGTCCATTGCTGCCGTTTCTTTCGCAACTGCGTCAGCGTCTTTTCGTCGCCGATTTCGGCCAAAGCTTGCAGCGCCTTGGTCCGCAGATAAATGCCTTTGGTTTGATCCTCCGATTTGGGACTAATGCTGCTGTCTTCATTCAGCGCAACTTTTTCAAACTCGACTTTCCATTTTTCCCAATCCGGCGGCAGCAAATATCCAATCGCCAAAATGGCGCGGCCTTTTTGCAAAATGTTTGCATCGGGGGATTTCAAAACCTCTTCGACAAAAGCACGGGCAGTGCCGTGAGGGTGACGAAGCAGGCCGATCAAATAGATCAACTGTTCGCGGCGCTCACTGCGTTTGGCAGGGTCTTTCAGCTTGCCGCTTTCAATCAGCGGCAGAATCGCTTCTGTCATCACTCGTTCGGGGTCGAGCGTGCCCAGGGCATCGGTAATCGCCCAGCGAATGACTTCGGAAGTGGAGTCATCCAGAAACGCCGCGATCAATTTTCCGTGCGCTTCGTCGTAGCGCACATCGCCAAGCGCAAAGGCCGCCATCGAAGCCAGCGCATCGTTGGCAGTTTTCTCGTCACCCTTGGCCTCGTTTGGACGCTTCATGCGCTCTTCCAACCAATGAAGGTCTTCCGATCCGCCCCGAATCCATTTTTGAATCAGCTCTTCCAGTGACGGACAGAGTTTCCGTAATTCGGCGGTAAACTCTTCTTTCGGATTGGCTTTATCGCTCGGCGGCAATAAGCGCCGCAATGCGCGGCCCGCTGCCTGACGAATTCCGCCATATTCGAAATCTCGCCTGCCGTTGGAATTCATCCGCGCCTTATTCATGATAATCCGAACCAGGTAGGTCAGAACTTCCGGGCATTTCAATCGCCCCAAAGCCTCGACGGCTCGCAACCGCTGAAACGAACGTGGTTCGTTGCCGCTGTCGCTGCGCCAAACAAGGGCGTCCAGCACCAGCGATTCAACATAGCCATGTGCGCTCAATTCTTCGTCGCTCTTGTTGTTTAATTGAGCTTCCAACAGGCAACGCGCAGCCAGAAAAACCTGCTCTCCTTCTTTCAGCGAAGTCGAATAAGCGATCTTTTCCAGCAATGCTTTCGGATCATTCATCAACCCGGCCAGCAAAGTCAGCGTGTCATCCCACCGCCGAAGCTGCGTAATACGGCCCAGGCTGGACGTAATTTCCTCCCATCGTTTCGGATTGTTTTGCGCCTTCAGATATTGCGCGCAGCAATACGCTTGATACGACGGATATAGAAACCGAATGGCATCGCCACCTGCGCGCGCCAACACATCAATTTCCACCAGGCAATCCAGCATCTCTTCGAGCTGGTATTCCCGATTTCCTCGAATCGTGCCAATCAAATCCAGCGCATCTTTGATGGGCATGATGGTTTCACTGCCAACCTGCATGCGATACGCCAGTAAATACAAGGTCTCCATGGCCCGGGCCTGCTGGCCCCGGCGTTGGGTTACGCTGCGCACTTTTTCTTCGATCAAATCGCGCAAAACGCTGACACGGCTTTGAGGAAAGTCCCCCTCCAGCGACTGTTTGATCAACTGGACAAACATCCAGGGCATTCCGGCCAGATCAAAAAGCTGCGCTTCTTCCAATCTGGAGCGCAGCATTCTCAGGTTTTGTTCTTCACGGGAATTTGGCGCTTCGCGTTTTTCCAGGTTCGCGCTATCGAACAGGAAACGAATGATGCGCCGTCGGCTGAGCGGTTGAACATCCAGCACGTGCGTCACATCGCTGGTTGTCCAATCCCACAATCCTCTCGTTTTGGTGACGAAACAAGGATAGGCGGGGAAATCGTTGAACAGTTTGTTGACCTCATTGATCAAGCTTTTTCGCTGCGTTTCGGACAAATCGTCGCCGTGGTCGAAAAAGAACCGGAACTTGTGCTTTTTGTCATTCAGCAGCTTATCCAATTCTTTTTCGGTCAAATCGCCCGGCCAGAATTCTTTCAGGCTTTGCGTCAGCAAGGTCAGATAAGGAGGCACGGCATTGGACGGCGAGACGCACTTTTGCAGATCAACATACACCGGCAAAATCTGATCGCGCGAATGCCCTTCCAGCGACTTTTTCACCGTACACATCACCAGCCAGCGCATTGCCGTGGAACGGGCTGTTCCGCGCTGGCCGGTAATCGCCACATACAACGGCTGTTTCCCTTCGCATTGATCCAGCAACGCCATCAACTGGGTGTGCAAATCCATGCGCCCCTGTTGCGGCAACACCAGGTTTTCCCAATTGGATTTGATCTGGTCATCAACCAGCATCACGGCTTCCAGCGGCAGGTAGCCATACTTGAAAATTGGTCGAAAGGTCGGCGATTCGTTGATTTCGCGCAGGATTTCACGTTCGCGGTTCGCGGTAAACAATCGTCCGCGAGGCGTGCGCATAAACAAAACCGGAATCGTCCAGTTATCCAGCAATCCTTCCGGATCGAAGGAAAACAGCCGCGAACGATTCAGCGCCAGATCAATCACCCCTTCGCTCAACAGATTGTTGTAAAACTTTTCGACCAATTCGCGGGCCATTTCCATCGGCACCTGATCCTGCATGGCGACCACGGCTGGGAACCCAGCAGCAACCAGTTTTGGCCCTAACCCTGTGAATGGGCTGGGGTTGCGTTCGTCAAACTTCACCGTATCGCAAGCCGACAAAAACACCAGACGAGGCAGCGTTCCCCTGTGAACCAGATACGTGACAATCTGGTCGTCCTGGACTTTGTTGGATTTGCCTTCTTCGTCTTCTAGCACCAGCAACGTCGCTCGCTGGGCACGCTGGCGCGGTTGCGCTGCGGCTTTGGCCGATTCGGCGGTTGCTGCTGGCGGCACGCGCTCGAAAACTCCGTGCCCCAGAAAGTGCAACACGTGATGATTGAACTGCCGTTGAATCTGACTGATCGTCGTATTTCCAGGAATCAATTGGAATTTAGGGGCTTTCAGTTTGGCTTTTAATTCATCGCTGATGCCTGTGCGGCCCGGCATAACGGAAACTTCAATGTCGCCAATGTCCTTGACGGCTTCGTAAAAGTTGCGGATTTCCTGTTCGACCTTGATTTCGGCCAGCTTGGGGGCGTCCGAATCTTCATCCGTGCTCGCAAGGTCGCTGGGGTTTGAAACCGCCAGCAGAACCTTTAAGGGGCGATCGTCTGGATTCAACTGTGGTTCGGCAATTGGCAACCGCGTGAACCGCGAAAACGGCGTTTGCTCGAAATTCGCCAGCGAGCGCCACTGATCGTCAAATCGCACGTACAAACGTTCCCAGCGAATTCGATGCAGTTCGTTGCACTCTTCGGAAATCCACAGTTGAACGCGCAGTTCCTTCACCTGGGAAGATTGCGTTCGGCCCCAGGCTTTTTGAAACACGTCGTGCAAGGTCTGTTCTGTCAAATTGGCATCCGACCCGGCGGACTTCATGAACAACAACTGATAAAGATATTGGCCGTAACTTTTGGTTCCCAGGTCACGACGGCGAATCAGTTCCTGCTCTTCTTCGTCGCCGAGTTTCATCATTTGCTTGTGCCAACTGCCGTCGTCAAGTTCGGCCTCGACGCGGTAAAACCCAGTCGCGTCCTGGCCGAAAATACGAATGCGAATCCAACAAAAATCCGTTGCCGTCTGCTCGCTCACTGCAAATCCTCCTTGCGCAAACGCACAGCCGGATCTCCAAACAAAATGAAGGTTTCAGCATCATTGCGTGTCAGCCACAAACCGGCCATTTCGGCATCGTTGGCCTTTCCTTCGTCAATTTTTCCGGTCAGCAAGCGAGACATTTCGTTGGCCCGGCTGACAAATCCGGTCAAAGCGTGGCCGAGCGGACGGCCACTCAGAATGGTGTAGAAAGCGTCTTCAAATGGCTGCAACTGTTTGCCGACTGCGGCAGTAACAATCGAAGTTTGCCAGGCACGCTCGACGTGGCCGAAAACCCCTAACGCGCCGCCGTTTTTATGGCTCAACATGGCTTGCGGCAATTTTGAGAATACAGGCTTGTCAGGAACGGCAGGAACTTCATTCTGAAACTTGAAGCGATTTTCGTTCGGCGTTCCTGCGCCATAACAGGCAAACAGGAAGCAAACCATTCCAAACAGATTCACATCGGCGGTCAGATCGCTCCCGGCCAGATAATGCTCCGGCTTCAATGGGCCAGCGCTCAAACCGAAATAATCCTGGGTAAGCAGCGCTCCTTGCGCTGTTTTCTGAAGCGGATTGTCGTTTTTCCAGGCGACGCCGTGGCTGGCCGTAAA
>ERZ650309.1621-NODE-1621-length-10540-cov-5.142585_pt1 | contig 10540 bp, 5 predicted proteins | sample MGYA00376245_ERZ650309 | MGnify/ENA primary metagenome ERZ650309 (study PRJEB26733, sample SAMN07839294) | wastewater metagenome | biome: urban; feature: wastewater treatment plant; material: waste water | place: USA: North Carolina | collected 2016-04-26 ...
TGATGTGAGCGCCCGCCGTTCCGGCGTCCATCAACCACGGTTCTCCGCGTTTGGATTTGGTGGATAGGCCGATGGATTCCGCCGTCGCAAACGGAACGTAAATCACCCAACGAAGCGCGCCATCAATTACTTTGCCGCTGGCCGCGTCATAGCCTTTGCCTGACATTACATACAGAAATCGTGGCTCGCGGGGCATTTTCAGCTTCCCTTCCTGCACTTCTTTCCAGCGATAGTTTTCGTTGCGCGCGCCGCCCGCGATGCCTTGCGCGGCAAGCTCGCGTCCCCGGGCCATAAATGGTTCCAGGTCTTTGTGGTAACAGGCAACGCTGAACCGCGCGTCTTTGGGATCATCGGCCAGGCAGATCAATTGATTTGTGCCTTTGCGCAATTCAGTCAGCTTGCCGTCGGCGCCGTATCCCAGCACCGCCGCGCCTTCGCGCATTTCTTCAGGAGCCGCCTGCACAGCGGAGGCAATTTGATCCGCGGCAGGCATAGGAGCGGATGGTGTTTGAGGCGCTTGAGGCGTTTGGGCAATGGTGATGACAGAAGTCAGCAATAGCATCGAAACCAGTAGCGAAGTTTTCATGGTCTTGTCCTCCAAAAATTCTTGTTCAGATTAGGCGAAGTAAGTGGCCGCATCATAGTGAGGCGCTCAAAAGTGGTCAATTCTGCGTACGTAGATGCTTGCTGAGGATTTTCAGGCTGTGAGAGACTGCGGCGCGTTTTACCCAACCGATGATTGCGAATCCAAACTGAAAGGACTTTTATGCAAAACCGATTTCAAGACAAAGTCGTGCTGGTCACCGGTGCCAGTTCCGGCATTGGCAAAGTCACCGCCATTGAATTTGCCCGCGCCGGAGCCAACGTCGTCATTGCGGCTCGGCGCGTGGAGGAAAGCCAGCAAGTCGTCAAGCAAATCCAAGATGACGGCGGCAAAGCGACCTTTATTCAAGCCGACGTTTCCCAACATAATTCCGTTCGCAATCTGATCCAACAGACGATAGAAACTTATGGGCGGCTGGATTGCGCGTTCAACAACGCGGGAATTGCCGGAGACGTATTCACACCCACAGCCGATCACACCGAAGAAAATTGGGATACGGTGATGGACGTGAACCTGAAAGGCACGTTTCTGTGCATGAAGTACGAAATTGCCGAGATGCTGAAAACCGGCGGAGGCGCAATCGTCAACAACTCTTCGGTCTATGGGCTGAAATCCAGCACGGTTGGGCACATGCCTTATGCCGTCAGCAAACACGGAATGATCGCGCTGACCAAAACCGCCGCGCACGAATACGCCACCAAAGGAATTCGCATTAACGCTGTTTGCCCAGGCTGGACACATTCGGAAATTGTGGATGCGGCGCTGGAAGCGTATCCCGCAGTGAATCAGTTGATCGCCGAACAGGTCCCGATGCAGCGCGTAGCCGATTCCATTGAAATTGCTCGCGTAGTGATGTGGCTGTGTTCGGACGAATCCAGTTACATTACTGGCCAAGCGATTGCTCCCGACGGCGGATGGCTGGCCAGGTAACACGAATGCAGTACCCGGAGCAGTAGCGACGGGGTAACAGTCTGACCAATTTGCTTTGCGGGATAAAAATGCTTTTTCATTTTCCATTTGTCATTTGGGATTTGTCATTGGTCATTGCTATCGCGCGGTTTCAGGCGATGACAAATGGAAAATTTTATAGACAACAATTGTTCAATCCCCTCGCTATCGCTTCCGGTGCAGCATTTACGATACGTTGACGGCGTCATACAAGGATTTCCACGAAGCCTGTAATAATTCATGAATTTTCTGCCAGTCAGCTTCGGTGACACCGCCATCTTCGGCGCGTTTGTCGCGGATGGTCATTGCTTCCTGACGCAATCGTGCATGCTCCATCAATCGTTCGACGGGAATCCGGTAAATTTCCGCAGGCAATTCCGCTAACGAACGGTCCAAATCGCCGGGTTTATATTTGTCGCGCTGGCGATGAATGATCCACCATTCCAGTTCCAGCTTGGCCGCTTTCTCAACATCAAAATCCACATCCGCGCCGTCGTGAATCGCCTGATAGAACTTGATCAGATTGGGCAACGCTTTTTCGTAATCTTCGCGCTTCTTGCCTTCCTTGAACACAAACGCGGCTTTGGCGGCCTGATATGCAACGGCGTTCGAAGTGGCCAACGGCATTCCGTATTGTGACCGCATCAGTTCCGAAAGTTGATTGAACAGCTTCACGCGCTTTTTGGCGTAATACGACCGCCACATATCGGTTTCCAGCCGGGCGACTTCGTTCGGATCGAAATCGCGCAAACTGTGGTGGCGCGGACCGTACAGGTCAAATCCCAGCCAGCCTAAAGCCACGACTAAAATTCCCAGCATCACCCAGCGCAGCCGTCGCGGTTTCCGAGCCGTAGCCCGAATTGCAGTTTGTCGAACACTCATTGGGTTCGCCCTCCTGATGGAATGGAATTGCGTTCGCGGAATGATACGTCAGAAATGCGAAAAGCGGATTGCAGGGTTTGATTGAAAGGTTGAGAGCTGGCGGGATTGAGGAGGAGAGGGAGGAATTGAGAGACGGGGTGACAGAGAGATTGAGACCCCTTGTTCCGTCTATCTCGGCGTCCCTCAATCCCTCTATCCCTCCGTCCACCAGTCACTTCTTCGCCAGAACGACCGGAGCCTGCTCCGTGCCGATGACGCGTGCGAAGAAGTTGCGGATAGCCGAATACTGCTCCACTGGAATCGTCGTCGCTTTCAGAATCAACGAACGTTTGAAGATCAGGTATCCGTCTTTGACTTCAAAATTCGCGGCGTAATTGCCGAAGGGTAGATTGAGTTCTGAACCTTCGGGAATTTCGTCCACCACGAAATTGTCCGGCAATTTGATCCTGACGGTTTCGTTGTACGCTTCGGCGCTGAGAACGACCGGATGTGTGCGTTTGGCTGACGAAAAAATTTCCGCCGAGCGGCGTGAAACAATCGCGGGTTTGAACATCAGCAGATTGCCGCGCATGGATTTGGCGTACGCGGGCGAACTGAATTCGACGTCCAGCGCAAATTGTCCGGCCTGGGAACCGTCCACCGGTTCGATTTTCGACAGTTTGGCCGAAGGAACCGTGGTCGCCACCCAACGTTCAATCGCCGTGTTGTATTGTGGACGAGCAACGCGTTTGAACAACCGGCGTTCTTCGACGGCGGATTGACCGAATGAACGTTCGCGCACCGTCGCCGTCAACGAACCATCGGCGCTCAGCGAAGCTTCGACAATTCGTTCCAGGCGATTGGCTTCGGGCGGTGTCGAAGGCATTTTGACCAGATCGCCCGCTTCACCCGCGACGATCAACGCATAACTTCCCTGTTCGTGATTGGGCAAATCACCCACCGGTGTGTCGTCATCCGTCGGGTCAAAAATCATCAACCGGCCCAGTTGGGGGTGTTTGATCACCGTCGGAGCGTCCGTCCCTTCACTGATCTTGACGGCGATGATGCAATGGTTGAATTGTTGCGGCGAAGGCCATTCGGGCAACACGCGATTCGGGTCGCCGGAATAAATCACCACCGGATACGATTCAATGCCCAGCGATTTCAGCAACGCGCGCATCAATGTCGCCTTGTCTTTGCAATCGCCGTAATTTTTGGCGAACACATCCGCAGCGGAATGCGGGCGATACCCGCCCCCTTTGCCCAAATCAATTTGAACGGAAATGTAATTGACTGACTGAGCATAACGCCCAACGGCTTGGATGCGCTCAAATTCCGTTTTGGCGCTGGCCGCCAATTCGCGCGCTTTGGCCGCCATTGGTTCAGTAAAAGCGGCTTGTGGATCGTTCAATTCGCTGGCGTAACGCGAAACATCTTTCCAACTGGCGAAGCTGCGAATCATCGTCGCTTTGCCTTGCGGAGCAAAAATGTTGACTGCAATGTGAGCAACCAGCTTGGAAATTCGCGGGCTGGACGGTTCGATTTCGACCGGCGCCAGATTGCGAAGCTCCCAGGTGTAACTGTTGCCATTCATCGTCGGTTCGATTTTGTCGCGATTAAACGTGATCGCTTCGGCACGCCATCCCTGCGGCAAAGCGACGGTCATCCGCGACATTACCACGGGACTCAACGATTGAAAGTACCAGGCGAATTGCGAAAACACTTCGCGCTCTTCAGTAATGATTTCGTATCCAAATACGCATCCGGCGTCGGCATCATCCCCGGCGGAAATTACCTTTCGCCGGGCGTCGTTGTACACGTCGTTGTCCACCAGGGCCAAATCCACGGCTTCTTTTTTGCCGTAGCTTTTGATTTCACCTGTGGGGCGAATCAGCCAGGCGCGCATTTCCTTGATCTTGCCGGAACCGGTGTTGTACGCCTCGCTGGCGCTGGCCATGCCTCGGCTTTCACGCCCCAGAATCTTCACTGCCCACCACGTCGTTGTAATGATTCTGCCGTCTTCTTCGACCTTCTTGATGGATTCGTCGTGCAACACAACAGCGTGAACATCTTTGCCATAGGTCGGCAAACTGGTTGCCGCCGCCTGCTTCAACCACGCAGGCGGTTCATCGGCAAAGACGCAGTCGCTCATCAGCAACAACGCGGTTAAGCTGGCAATCAGACCGGCAATCAATCTCTTTGTCATGTTTCCTCCAATGAAAAAGTACGTAGCCCCTGCTTTCAGGCGGAATGATTGCGCAATCATTCCGCCTGAAGGCAGGGGCTACATGCTTTTTACTGTTTAACCGCAGCCGTAGTTTGTTTCAGCGTAATCGCGTGATTGTCAGCTTGATGAATCGCGTCGAATGCAGCTTTGATCGCTGGGTAATTCGTCTTCGGCAGCATCAACGCCGAAAAGCGGAATTTGCGTTTGTACACCAGGATTTTCTGATCCTTTGTCACACCAATTGAAGTGTCGTAACTGCCTGCGGCTCCGAAATCATGCGAACCGGGCGCTTCCGGATTATCCAGCATGAAGCCTTCGGGCAACGCGATCTCAACGTAATCGTCTTCCATCCAGGGAAAGTGGAAGTAGATGTCCTGCTTGCGAGCGCTGCCAGGAAACATCTGCGCGATGCCTTTCTGGAAAAATGCCGGTTGCAGGAACAGCCGTTTGCCCGTGCGCTCGGCGTATCCCGGCGCTTTGACTTTGTAGGTGTACACGAACGGCTTCAGCGGATCATTGGCGCTTTCAACTTTGATGTCCGAAAGCTCTGCGCCGATGCGACCTTTGACGGAATCGCTGAGCTTTTTCTCTCGTTGTTGAGGTGTTTCGTCGTCGTTGTCTTCTTTCATTTCGACAGCGAAATGGCCTGTGTATTCAACGCGCACTTCGCCTTCCAACGAGCCGTCTTCCGTCAGCCGAAGCTTGGCAGTTCGTTTTTTCATGGATTTTTCGGCGGGCGAAAGCGGCGTTTCAATCATTTGCGGGTCTTTCGGATCAGCAATCAGTGCGCTGATGCCTTCTTCCTGCCAGCGCAACATGCCAAAAGGAATGTAGCCGCTGCCGGGATCGAAAAAGCGCCAGTTGTCGCCCATCTTTACGCCGATGTTATAGGCGCCCATAAAGTAGGTGTCTGTAAAACTCGGATCGAAAAACTTGCGGCCACGGTCGCCAAGTTTGACATAGCGAGCTTCAAAGCCTGCCGCTGTTGCCATGGCTGCGAACAGAAAGTTGATGTCCGACCCGTTGCCATATCCGCGTTTGAGGGTGTCGGCGGGCGATTTGTTCTCTTTGAGCTTTTCAACCTGTTCAGAGGTTAGCCCCGAAGCATCGTCCGTCACGTTTTTGATTTTGGTGCGGCAGAAATTGAACAGCCGTTCGAGCTTTTGTTCCGGCGCCGAAGCGTCCCCGATTGCTTCGGTTGCGGCACGGCGGATTTCGTCGTTGGCCTTCATTTCTCCTTTGTGAACGTCATGAAGCCGCTTGCCTTCTTCTTTCCAGAATTCCATCGGCGCTTTTTTCACGTCCGGGGAGTAATAGACCAGCATCCAGGCTTTGACTTGATCTTCGGGCGGCATATTCGGCTCTTCGCGATAGGCGGGTACGTTCGTCAGCTCCGTCAGGTAATACCCGTCCTTTTGCTTCACGAATGGCGGAGGATTGCTCTGAAAGGTCGCCGTTTTCATCGGCACAGTAATGTATTGATTCGGCTTCAGGTAATAACGAACCAACTGCACCGGGATGTCGCGCTGCAATTCCATCTTCACGTAATTTGTGATGTACCCGTACACTTCGCGCCAGCGGTATTCGATGATCGTGCCCGGTTCAATGCCCGGCAAGGCGAACGACTTGGCTTTCAGTTTGAACCTGCCGGATTTGATTAGTTCTCGGTCGAAGATGGCGTCTTTCTTCAGTTCAACGATGGTTCCGTCGGGTTTGATGGTTCGTCCGGCGATGTCTCTGACCGAAACACCGTTCAGGTAGGGAATATCAATTTTGCTGTGAGCTTCCTTGCCGCGTTCGGTAAAGATTTTGATGCGAACAAAGTTGGTGAAATCCGTGCCGGAATCCGATGCCGTGTTGATGTACACCTCCCACAGCAAAGCTTCGGCGTCAGCGTCTTTTTCGACAACCGGCGCTTTCATTGCCAGGTGAACCGGGTCAACCGGTTTCCATTGCATTGATTGGGCAAACGCTCCTGACCACAGCATGGCCATGAGGCAAAACGATTGAAAAGCATAAGAGCGATTGAATGTCATAAACGATCCTTTCTGTTGAGCAACAGTAATCAGAATTACCTGTTAAAGATCGGGGCGATTGGCTGAAGCGACACAGGTCAGAGGTGGTTGACTCGTTGGCTTCAAAAACTTGCTGAGAGAGCGAATTACGTAACTACAACTGAACGAACTACAAAATTACTTTGAGCTGGGAAGTGATCTTAAAGCCGTTTCTGATGGCGAGGCAACAAAAATTAGTTGCCTCAAGAATTTTGGTTGAATGCGTGCCAGATATTCTCTGGCAATGGACTAGGGCCAATCCTGACAGGGACTTTTTATTGACTTGCCGCGCAGCTTGATGGTCTAATGCGCGCCTTGCTGAACAAGGCCCTGCTTGATTGAGTTGAATCAAAAAACTCAGTCATTTGTATCACCAAATCCGACCGCCAAAATTACCCCGACACCAGTTTCTAATGATGATTCATCGCGTTGCCGGTGGTTTCATCCGGTTCGCTTCCCCGTTGCCTCAGGAGAACAGACGATGAATATTACAGACAGACTAAAATCCTCACTTATGATTTCGTTTACCCGACTCCGTCTTTTGATTTTGCTTGCCGTGTTGGCATTTGCCACGATGAAATTGATTCCCAGTCAACTCGTTTCGGCACTTTCGATACTGACCACTGACACAACCATTTCAACCATCGCGGGAGGCGGCTTCGGTTCGGAAGTTCCAGCCAAACAGGCTCCCATGGTGTTGCCGACTGCCGTCGCGCTGGACCCACGCGGACGCGGTTTTTTCGTGGTTGACGAAGTTGACGGAACCAGTCTGTTACGGTTTGTCAGCACGTCTTCGGTTCCTGTCACGCTTGCAGGTGTCACTATCCAGCCGGGACACATCAATCTAATTGCGGGCGGAGGCGTGCAAAGCGAAGACGGCATTTCACCGCTCGACACCGATCTGGCCCAAATCACAGGATTGGCGGTTGATCCTTCGGGCGATGCGATTTATCTGACGATCCCATCGTTTTCGGCGATTCGAACCATCAATGTTGGCACGCAAAACCTGACCGTGCTGGGCAAAACCATTGTGCCCGGAACAATCAGCACCATCGCTTCGCCAGACCAAGCCACGTTTCGCGCCGTAGCTATTCATCCCACAACCCGTGAAATTCACTTCATTGCCGGACGATTGGTGTTGAAACTCAACAGTTCCGGCGGACAGGTTGTCGTCGCGGGCGGCGGCAATCCGCAGACAGGAAATGGCGACGGCGGCCCGGCGACTCAAGCCAGATTAACGACACCAACCGGTTTGGTGTTTGAAACGAACAATAGCCTGGTAATTGCCGACGGCGGAGACGCACGCACAATTCAGGGCAGCGTCCGTCGCGTCAACACCACCGGGACAATCAGCACGGTGGCGTCAGGTTTGGAATATCCGACCGGCATTACCGTATCGCCCACCGGCGATGTGTATGTCGCGCTCGGAAACGCGCAACAAGTCATGCGCATCAATTCGAACGGCGTGAAAACCATCGTCGCCGGCAATCCGAACATGCAACTGTGCGACCCCAACAATTCGCCGACGTGCGGCGACGGAGCGTCGGCATTGCAGGCTTACCTGAACATGCCTGACAGCACGGCCAACATCACGCTGGGAATCGCCGTGGATGGTCGTGGATTGTACTTGCCGGATTTCCGTTTCAAACGAATCCGATTCGTCACCTTGAGCGGCGGCCCGCAAACCATTTTAGGCACGACCATTCCGCTGAACGTGATCAACACCATTGTCGGCAGCGGCCAGGCGTCGCCGTACGACGGCGCTCAAGCAACTTATGCTGAACTATTCGCGCCCACCGGAATCGCCACAGATTTGCAAGGCAATTTGTTTATCGCGGATACGGGCAATAACCGGATGCGATTCGTCAATCGCACGAACGCGCCGGTGACGTTGTTTATCACCACGCCGTACGCAATGACCGTTCAACCCGGCCAGATCGTCACGCTTAACCGCGAAGCCGGAGATTTTCAGGTTGACGACCGAATCACCACGGCTCTTTTTCTGACGCCGCAAGGGTTGCATTCGGCAGCAAACGGTTTGTTCATCACCGATTCGCAAGCCGGCGCGTTGATCAAAGTTCCGCCGACTTCAGTCACCGGTCGCCGCAGTGGAGTCATTCGCTTTCTGAACACGTCAAACAGTGACGTCACGTTTTTCCCCAACGGCGACGCAAAAGTCGTCGTTCCGCCGGGACAGATCAAAGATATTGCAGGCGTCCGTCCGCCCAACAACCCGCAAGCGTTGGGAGACGGTCAGCCCGCCAACCGCGTCGCGTTTTTCCCCACCGACGTCGCCGTTGACCGCACAGGAAATGTGTTCATCGCCGATCAAGGCAACAACCGCATTCGCAAAATTGACGCACAAACCGGAACCGTCAGCACCGTTTACGGCGACGGAACTTCGCAAACGCTGTTTGGGCCAACCGGCATCGCGTTGGATGGAGCAGGCCGGTTGCATATTGCCGACACGCGCAACCATCGAATTCTGCGCCAGGACACACCGACCGCCACGACGTTTTCGATCATTGCCGATAGTTCACGAAACATTCGCCGCCCGCGCGATTTGACGGTGGATGCCGCCGGAAAGATTTTCATCACCAACGCGCTAACACATCAAATCCTTGACCTAGAAGCTCCGACCAACTCGCTGGGAACAACCACCATCGTGGCCGGAACTGGCAACCCTGGTTTTTCAGGCGATGGCGGCGACAGCCCGTTGGCGCGATTGAATTTGCCGAACCCCGGAACCGCAACCAACGACATTCAAGTCACTTGCAGCATCATCACATTGACGAATGGCGACCTGCTGTTCACGGACACCGGCAACAACCGCGTGCGCATGCTGAAACGAAAAGCAGGCACGCCCCCTGTCGTCAGCGTTTCCGCTGCCAGCTTTTCCGGAATTGAGCTTGCGCCCGAATCCATCGTCGCGGCCTTCGGCGAAAAACTGGCGACGCAAATCAGCTCGTCGAACTCCATTCCTCTGCCGACGACACTCGGAGGCACAACGGTCAAAATCCGCGACAGTGTGGGAATTGAACGTCCGGCTCCGCTGTTTTTCGTCGCGCCCAGCCAAATCAACTATCTGGTTCCGACCGGAACGCTCCCCGGTCCCGGAATCATCACTGTCGTCAGCGGTGACGGAACCATTTCCACCGGCACGCTCAACATAGCCACAGTTGCTCCGGCTTTCTTTTCAACCAACGCCAACGGACAAGGCCTGGCTTCCGCCGTTGCGCTGCGCATCAAATCTGATGGCCAGTTGATTTACGAGCCGATCTCGCGCTTTGACACGACTTCCAGCCGGTATGTTCCTGTGCCCATTGATTTAGGCCCGGCCACCGATCAAGTGTTTCTGGTCGCGTACGGCACCGGCTGGCGATTCCGCAGCAGCCTGTCCGCCGTGAACGCGACGATTGGCGGTTTGAGTTCCGAAGTATTGTTTGCTGGCGCGGCGGATGGTTTTGTCGGCCTGGATCAATGCAACCTGCGACTTCAGCGTGCGCTGATCGGGCGCGGCGAAGTCAATGTTGTGCTGAATGTGGATAACAAAACCGCAAACACAGTCACGATTCAGATCAAATAAGTCGCGCAAAAGCTCAGCTTGCGCGTCTGGGAACGGACGGCTAAGATCAATTTGACGTTGAAATCATCCCCTTCAATTCATCAACTTCAAATCAAACGAGGTCGTCTTTTCCATGTCCAAACCGAAAACCGTAGGCGAGTTGAAAGCAGCAGGTTATCGCAGCCGCTCCATCAAATCGGAAGTTCGTCACAATCTGATCAAACGGCTTCAGCTTGGCGAAACGCTCTTTCCGGGCGTCATCGGTTACGAAGACACGGTCA
>ERZ650309.1622-NODE-1622-length-10540-cov-4.752790_pt1 | contig 10540 bp, 18 predicted proteins | sample MGYA00376245_ERZ650309 | MGnify/ENA primary metagenome ERZ650309 (study PRJEB26733, sample SAMN07839294) | wastewater metagenome | biome: urban; feature: wastewater treatment plant; material: waste water | place: USA: North Carolina | collected 2016-04-26 ...
CGTCATGGTTTCGCATGTCAAACGCTTCGGCTTCTGGAATCCTGTCCACATGCTTGTTTTTTTGTCTCCAACTTTTGCGAACCCAACATTATGTGCCCGGCTGCCTGTAATAAAACTTCACTGTCACAGTTGCGACCCAATTCCGCCGGAAACGGCGAAATTGGCAATCGCGCCTTGGCAACGCAGCAGACACACCTACTTGCTGTACAACTCCACGATGAGCTGTTCCTTGATATTCGGATCAACATCATCCCGGCGCGGCAGCGCAGTCACACGGCCGATGAGTTTGTCCGGATTGACAATTTCAAGCCAACCCGGCCGTCCGCGTCCGCCTGACGTCTGGAATGCTCCCTGAATGTGGGCATTGTCAGAGCTTTTTTCCCGAACAGCAATTTCATCACCAATTTTCACCTGGAATGACGGAATATCAACCTTGCGCCCATTAACCTGAACGTGGCCGTGACGAACAAACTGTCTGGCCTGCCTGCGCGACATCGCAAATCCAAGGCGATAAATCACATTGTCCAGTCGTCGTTCAAGCAAAGCCAGCAGGTTTTCACCTGTAACGCCTTTTTGGCTGGCTGCCTTTTCAAAATAATTGCGAAACTGAGTTTCGAGCAAATTGTAAATGCGCTTTACACGTTGCTTCTGACGCAGTTGTTCACCATAACCACCAGCCACTGGCTTGCGCTTTGCGTTTGGTCCGTGCTGACCAGGGGGATTGACTCCACGCTTTTCAATCGGACACGAGGGTTTGTAGCATTTCTCCCCTTTCAGGTAGAGCTTTTCCCCTTCACGCCGACACATGCGACATTGTTTGCCTCTATCTCTTGCCAATCTCTATTCCTCCGTTAATGCTTCAAAGCGCAACATAACAATTATCATTCTTCAATTATTATCCTAAGAGACTGGATAATTGCGCTGTTAATCAATTCAACTTACAAAACAGGTCTTGTTAAACACGCCGACGCTTCGGCGGACGACAGCCATTGTGCGGAACAGGCGTCACGTCCCGAATCAGCTTGATTTCAATTCCAGCGCCTTGGATGGCCCGAATCGCCGATTCGCGCCCTGAGCCAGGGCCTTTGACGCGCACTTCAACGCTACGCATTCCACTATCGCGAGCAATGCCGGCAGCTTTGTTGGCAGCTTGTTGCGCCGCAAAAGGAGTGCCCTTGCGCGATCCTCTAAATCCCATTGCTCCAGAAGAACATTGAGCAACCAGATTTCCTTGAAGATCCGTAATGCTGACTAGAGTATTATTAAAAGTCGCCTGAATATGCACAATGCCTTGAGGAACGACTTTTTTCTCTTTCTTTTTGAAAACCTTCTTTTTGCCTGCGGTTTGTTGCTGCTTTGCCATAGGTCAGTACTCTACCTTGACGACACGTAGCCGGTTTAACAGAAACCAGCCACGCGCCGCCTGATTCTTATTTCTTGCCTGCAACTTTCTTCTTCGCCACTGTAGCGCGACGAGGTCCCTTTCGGGTGCGCGCGTTGGTGTGAGTACGTTGCCCTCTGACGGGCAAGCTGCGGCGATGCCTTAAACCACGGTAACAACCAATGTCCATCAAACGCTTGATGTCCAATTGAATCTGCTTGCGCAGATCACCTTCAACGTTGCCGCCTTGGTCAACAATGGTGCGGATGCGGTTCAACTCTTCTTCGCTGAGGTCACGAATTTTCTTATTTATGTCTACTTCAGCTTCCGTAAGGATGCTGGTTGCACGTGACTTGCCGACCCCGTAAATATAGGTCAAACCGATTTGAGCACGCTTTTGCGGTGGTAAATCCACGCCTGCTACTCGAGCCATTATCTTTCTCCGTGAACTGCTATCGAATTCAAAACCTTACAGTTGTGCTGTAAGGTTCGGTAAAATTTATCCCTGTCTTTGTTTGTGCTTCGGATTCACACAAATAATGCGAACTACTCCATGTCTATGGATGATTTTACATTTATCGCAAATCTTTTTGACTGATGCTCTTACTTTCATTTCAGCCTCTTTTAGTTAAACACTCGAATTCAATTCTTTATAAATTGAGCTTTTACTTAAACCTATACACAATCCGCCCACGCGTTAAATCATAGGGTGAAAGCTCCACAAGAACTTTATCTCCAGGAAGAATCTTGATGAAATTCTTTCTCATGCGCCCTGAGATGTGCGCCAAAACTTGGTGCTTGGTGTCCAATTCAACTTTGAACATCGCATTGGGCAAAGTTTCAAGAACAGTCGCTTGAACCTCTATGGCATCTTCTTTTGACATACTTTCAGATAGTGAGCTTCAACACTAATAACGCGAAACAGGCATTATAACCGTGAGTCGTGTTTTTGCAAGGCAACCGCTTACAGCCCGGCTACAACATCAACGATCCATCTTCCAACGCCGTCATCACAACCGGCCCATCTTCAGTAACTGCAATCGTGTGCTCAAAATGGCAGGAAGCTCTTCCGTCTTTCGTTTTAACTGTCCAGCCATCGCTTAAAATTTGAACTTCGTGGGTTCCTAAATTCACCATTGGTTCAATGGCTAAGACCCACCCTTCTTTCAATTTTGGGCCGGTACCGCGTCGGCCATAATTTGGCACTTGCGGATCTTCATGCATTTGCTGCCCTATGCCGTGTCCGCAAAAATCTCTGACAATCGAAAAACCGTTCTCTTCAACAAACTCTTGTACAGCATAAGAAACATCGTACAAGCGATTGCCTGGAACCATTTTTTCAACCGCACGGAATAGAGAAGTACGGGTTACTTCCACCAATTTTTCAATTGCCGGGGAGACATTCCCAACAGGCACGGTGATCGCGGCATCTCCTACATAACCATCCAAGGTCGCCCCACAGTCAATCTTAATGACGTCTCCTTCACGAAGCTTTCGCTCAGAAGGAATTCCATGAACAACTTCATCATTCACAGAAGCGCAAATAGAAGAAGGAAATTTTCTGTACCCTTTGAAAGTTGGATAGGCTCCAACTGCGCGAATTTTCTTTTCTGCGGCAGAATCCAACTGACGCGTTGTTACGCCTGGCTCGACCATGTTCCGCAATTCGCGCAAAGTCTCAGCAACGATTAAACCGGCTCGCCGCATCTTTTCGAGTTCATTTCGAGATTTACGAATGATCATCTATCTACATCAAATCGGAAGCGACGCGCTTTTCCAGTCTTATTCGCTGCTAACAGCCCCTTCAATGAGCGAGCAAAGCTTTTCAAAAATTTCCGTCACTTGCCCTTCTCCACTGGTTTCTATCAGACGGCCGCTGCTGCGATAGTATTCAATCAAGGGCGCAGTGGAAGTTTTATATTCATCAAAACGACGCGCCACGGAATCCGGATTATCATCGCTTCGCTGTTTAAGCGCTGTACCATCAAGATCGCAGACGCCGTCTCTTTTCGATGGGCGAAAATACACGTTATAAATTTCGCCGCATTTCGGACAGGTACTCCGGCCAGTCAGACGTTTGAACAGCACTTCCTCATGCACCTTCACCCGTACCAGCAAAACATCTTTTTTTTGCTGTTTTGCCAAATCTTCAAGCTGATGTGCCTGATTTACCGTTCGCGGAAAACCATCCAGGATATAACCATTTTCACAATCTGGACGGGAAGTGCGCGTTTGGATCACTTCGGCCAAAATCTCATCACTAACAAGCTTGCCCGAAGCGAGTGTAGTTTTGATTTCTCGCCCCAACGGCGTTTCAGCCTGAGCCATTTCTCTCAGAATATCGCCTGTCGAAATTTGCGGATAGCTATATTTTTCAGAGAGCAATCGAGCTTGCGTTCCCTTGCCTGCTCCCGGCGGCCCAATTATCACAATGACTTTTGGCATAATGACGACTAAACCCGCTTAAAATTCCATTCCGCCGGAAAAAACTTTTTTACGCACGCCGCCCACGCAATCGGCCACCTCGCGGGCCTAAAAACCCATCGTAATGGCGCATCACCAACTGAGCTTCGACCTGACTGATGGTATCCATTGCAACACCGACAACAATCAGCAAGCTTGTGCCGCCAAAATAGAACGAAATGCCAACTCCAGTTAGAATCCAGCTCAACCCAGGAATACCCTGAATGAGATTATCGAGCCAAGGCCCAATCAAAGGCAGGTACTGCACCTTGAAACCGCTAATCATAAGTTGCGGGATCAAACAGACCACCACCAAATAAATAGCCCCAACGGTTGTCAGCCTAACCAGAATTCCGTTCAAGTAATCGGCTGTCCGTTTTCCAGGGCGAATTCCGGGGACGAAAGCGCCTTGCTTCCGCATGTTCTCTGCAACCTCATCTGCGTTGAACACAATTGAAACGTAGAAGAAGGCAAACAGAACAATGCCGGTAATAAATAGTAATTCGTAAACCGGATGCCCACCGCTCAACCAAGTGTTTAGCTTAGTTAGCCAACTCCATTGCCCAAAAGTCACCAAAGACTGTGGGATCGCCAACACTGAGGAGGCAAAAATCACTGGAATAACGCCAGCAATATTCACCTTCAACGGCAGGTGCGAAGACTGTGTCTGAACCATCTTATTGCCAACCATACGTCGAGTGTGGTTGGTGGGGACCTTTCTGGTTCCCCGTTCAAAAAACACAATTCCGGCGGTCACAGCCAACATCACTAGCAATAAAATAATTACGAATACTGCTGAGCCGGGATCTTTAATCGTCGCCCACAGCTGATTGATTGCATTGGGAACGCCAACGACGATTCCCGCAAAGATCAGCAAACTGATTCCGTTCCCAATTCCGCGTTCTGTGATCTGCTCACCGATCCACATGATGAACATTGTCCCAGCGGTGAGGGCTAGCATAGCGGTCAGAGCAAATCCAACGCTTCCGCCTCCCAACACCAAGGGCCGACCAGTCGGGTCCGCCTGGCGCTGCAACCAATAAGCCAGACTGATCCCTTGAACCAGACAAAGCAAAACTGTCAGATAACGGGTGTATTGATTGATCTTGCGGCGACCTAATTCGCCTTCCTCTTGCTGAATCTTTTTCAGTGCCGGATAAACCGAGGCCATTAACTGCAAAATGATTGAGGAGGTGATGTAGGGCATGATGCCCAACGCAAACACTGAAATCCGTCGCAGATTTCCACCAGAGAACAAATCCAACGCGCCAAATAACCCGCCAGCTCCCTGGCTCCAGAAACTTTCTACCGCATCCCGATCCAATCCCGGAACCTGCACGTGAATGCCCGCACGATAAATCGCCAGCATCCCAAGTGTAAAAAACACCCGGCGGCGCAGGTCTGGAATCTTGAATAAGTTGCGAACCGCGTTGATAAATGACTCAAACATAACTTCCTCGTTGGCCTCCTGAAACACCAAATTCAGAATGATGGTTCAGGATTTGAACTCAAGATTTACTCAGCTTTGCTTGCAGGAGCCGCAATAACGTCTGCTTTGCCGCCGGCAGCTTCGATCTTCTTTTTCGCAGATTCGCTGAACCGATGAGCAGTGATCGTAAGGGATTTATTCAAATCACCTTTTCCTAAAATCGCAACCGAACCTTTCAGCGATTTTCGGACCAGCCCTTTTTCAACCAAAGCTTCCGGAGTAACCGTGGTGCCAGCTTCAAACAATTCTTCCAACCGTGACAGGTTTACTTCCGCCCATTCGCGTTTGAAAATATTGGTGAATCCGCGTTTCGGCAGACGGCGATGCAAAGGCATCTGGCCGCCTTCAAAACCACGCTTCCGGGAATAGCCAGAGCGCGATTTTTGTCCCTTATTACCGCGACCGGAGGTTTTGCCAAGACCGGATCCTTGTCCACGACCCAGACGCTTCTTTTTATGTGTCGCGCCTTCGGGCGCTCTCAAATTGTTTAAGCCAATAGCCATAACTCAAACCTCAATGCCTTATTCAACAATTCGCAACAAGTGCGGAACCTTGGCAACACTGCCACGAGTAGAATCATTGTCCGGGCGTTCGACGATCTGGTTTAACTTCGTGAAACCCAAGCTTCGGACAATGACTTTGTGCTTTTCCGGTGTGGCAATCGTGCTGCGGTACCACTGAATTTTGATTTTCTTTTCGTTCGCCATTTTTAGAGTTCCTCTACTGTACGACCACGAAGACGCGCGACTTCTTCCGGACTCTTTATACTTAAAAGCGCATCGAATGTAGCGCGGATAACATTGTGCGGATTATTCGACCCCAGACATTTGGTCAGAATATCGTGGACGCCGGCAGCATTCATCACTGCGCGAACCGCTCCACCGGCAATGACTCCGGTTCCTTCCGGAGCTGGCTTGAGCAGAACCTTGCCCGCGCCAAATCTGCCCACAATCATGTGAGGAAGCGTTGAGCCGCGCAAAGGCACGCGAACCAAGTTACGCTTCGCAGCTTCAATCGCTTTGCGAATCGCTTGCGGAACTTCTTTCGCTTTTCCAGTGCCGAACCCAACAGTTCCACTCTGGTCGCCGATCACCACCAATGCAGCAAACGACATATTTTTGCCGCCCTTGACCACTTTGGTGACACGGTTGATCGAAATTACCTGATCAACTTTTTGCTCGAACCCATCCGGATTGATTCTTTCCTTAAACGCCATATAGAACGATTCTCCAAAATCAGAACTGAAGTCCGGCTTCGCGCGCGGCTTCAGCCAGCGATTTCACGCGTCCGTGGTAAATGTATCCTCCGCGGTCAAACACCACGCTGTTAATTCCTTTTTCTTTCGCGCGCTCCGCAATCAATTTCCCAATTGATTTGGCAGCTTCGATGTTTCCGCCTTTATCTGCGCCTGCGCTTTTTTCGACTGATGAAGCCGAACAAAGCGTTACACCACTTACGTCATCAATCACTTGCGCATAGATATGATTGAGGCTGCGAAATACAGCCAGACGAGGCCGTTCGGATGTTCCTTTTACTTTTTTGCGAATTCGCGAATGAACTGCGCGCCGTGCATCTTGTCTTGAACTTTTTGCCATAACGATACTTTACCTTTGCCAAACGATGAGCCGGACATTATTTCAGGTCGGCCCCTTCGTGCGGACTTTATGAATTCATCGCTTATTTGCCAGTCTTGCCCGGCTTGAGCTTCATTGGACGATCAGCATAACGAACGCCTTTGCCTTTGTAAGCATCCGGCTTGCGCAAACGATGCATGTTCGCGGCTGTCTGTCCCAACAATTCCTTGTCAATACCGGAAAGCGTGACGGTCGTTTGATACTGATTGATGGTGCGAGCCAGCTTTTCAACTTTTGCGCTAACGCCGTCCGGCAAAACAAATTCGATTTGATGGGAATAGCCAAGCGCGAACTGCACAGAGCGCCCTTTCAACTCAGCCTTATATCCAACACCAACGACATCCATCTCTTGCGAGAACCCCTGCGAAACTCCCTTAATCGCGTTGGCGATTAAGGCACGCACGGTGCCGTGGATTGCCGTATGATCGTCATCCTGCCGCTCAGCAACCAGTTTGCCTTCATCAACCTTCAGATTGACTCCGGCAGGAATCGCGGTTGTCAGTTTGCCTTTTGGCCCTTGCACTTCGACTGCCGAGTCCGTGATGTTGACTTTCACGTCTTTCGGAATCTCGATTGGTTTTTTGCCTACTCGTGACATAGCTTTCTCGTCAGAAATTTGAAGCAGCAGCTTTGCCAGCCGCTGGCTTCGAATCGTTTAGTAAACACTACAGAGCAATTCGCCGCCGAATTTCGACTTGCGCGCCTGTTTGCCGGTCATTACTCCATGCGAAGTACTGAGAATGTTGATTCCCAGACCACCCAGCACTTTCGGAATTTCATCGCTCGCCACATAAACACGACGGCTTGGGCGCGAAATACGACTCAGTTCGGAAATCACGCTTTCCCCTTTCGGGCCGTAGCGTAAGAAAATACGCAAGGTGCGAATTTGGGTGCCTTCGGCGGTTTTGATGCTGTAATTGGTGATATACCCTTCTTCCTTGAGAATTCGGGCTATTTCAATTTTCAGCCGCGAAGCCGGGACATCAACCTTGGAATGACGCGCTTCAATCGCATTGCGCATGCGCGTCAACATATCTGAAATCGGATCAACTATCATCGTTTCAACTCCACTGAGGAACTCTTCTCGTCGTTTACCAACTTGATTTCGTCACGCCCGGAATATCGCCTTGCAACGCCAGTTGGCGGAAACAAATTCTGCAAATGCTAAACTTCCGCAGATAGGCACGCGGACGGCCACAACGTTTGCAGCGGTTGTAACCACGCACTTTGAATTTCGGTCTCCGATTCGCTTGAACGATCTTTGAAGTCTTAGCCATAAGTTTCTCAAGTCCTAGTTTTGCCGGAACGGCATTCCCAAATGGCGCAACAGCGAGCGCGCTTCTTCGTCCGTTTTGGCCGTCGTCACAATGCACACGTTCATGCCGCGCGCTTTATCAACTTTGCCGAAATCAATTTCCGGAAAAATCAACTGATCTTTCAGACCGACTGTGTAATTGCCGCGGCCATCAAACGCCTTCGGGCTAACGCCGCGGAAGTCTCTGACACGTGGCAAAGCCAGGCTGACAAACCGGTCCAGAAATTCATACATTCGGTCGCCTCGCAAGGTCACCATGACGCCAATGTTCATTCCTTCGCGAAGCTTGAATGCGGCAATGGACTTTTTTGCTTTGGTGACAACAGGCTTCTGGCCAACAATGGTTGTCAAATCGCCCACAGCAACGTCAACCGCTTTGGAATTTTGAATTGCTTCGCCCAAACCGACATTGACGACGATCTTTTCCAGCTTTGGAACGCTCATCGCGTTGGTGTATCCAAACTCTTTGGTGAGCGCCGGAGCGATTTCTTTAAGATATTTTTCTTTGAGTCGTGCAGCCATAACTAAATCTCACAGCTCGCATCTCGCAATTCGAGATGACGATTAATCCAAAGCCGCGCCGGTCTTTTTCGAGACGCGAATTTTGCGGCCGTCTTCCAGAACCTGATAACCAACGCGAACCGGCACTCCATTTTCGAGCACCATCACATTGGAAGCATCAATTGGCGCTTCGCGCTCAACAATCCCTCCGGCGATTCCCTTGGGACGATTCGGGCGCTCAAAATGTTTGAGAACATTGACACCCTCAACCAAAACCTTGTTCTTTTTCGTGATTACTTCAACCACGCGACCACGCTTTCCCTTGTCGCGCCCTGAAAGCACAACAACCTGGTCGTTTTTTTTGATCTTCATTCTGTTTGGCATATTTTTACTTGCCTCCTACACTCGCTTTCTCGTCTAACCTAAATCACTTCAGGGGCGAGACTGACGATCTTCATAAAGCCTTTTTCGCGCAATTCACGAGCAACTGGACCGAAAACGCGTGTGCCAACCGGTTCGCCGTCGGGTTTGATAATCACTGCTGCATTCTCGTCAAACCGGATGTATGTGCCGTCCTTGCGGCGAACTTCCTTGCGTGTGCGGACAATCACTGCTTTGACAACCTGTTTCTTTTTCACCGTGCCATCAGGTGCCGCTTCTTTTACTGAAGCTGTAATGATATCGCCCAAACTGGCGCGCGAACCGATGTTGCCGCCAAAGGGCATAATCATCGCAATTTTCTTTGCCCCGGAATTGTCAGCGACCTGCAAAATGGATCGCATTTGTAATGCCATTGCTAGCCTCCCTTGTCGGTGGCCGGTGATTGGTAATCAGTGGGCGGCGCGTTTAACCATCACGCTGGCCGACAACCGACAACCGACAACCGACAACTACTTACTTGCCTTGCGTACCACTTCGGCTACGCGCCAACGCTTGAGCTTTGAAAGCGGACGGGTTTCGACAATACGAACCTGATCGCCAATGCTCACGCCATCAATTTCGTTGTGAGCCATAAACTTCGACCGTCGGCGCACATACCGTTTATAGATCGGATGCTTGACCAGACGATCTACGCGAACAACGACCGTCTTTTGCATTTTATCGCTGGTCACGATGCCGACTTTTTCAGTGCGTCGCCCCTTGGCTTTTGCCTTGGCTTCAGCGGCGGGCGCGTCGGTTGCCGGAACACTTTCGGCAACGACCTGCTCTTCCAAATTCTCGTTTTTCTCTTCCATACTCATCACTTTAGCCGTTTTCTAACGCGACGGCGTTTGAATTACTTTTCAACACCAAGCGCGCGCCCGCGCAGCAGGGTTTTGATTCGTGCCAACTCTTTTCTTTCTTGGCGAATCTGCGCCACGGTGTCCGTATTGCCAAGCGCCTTTCTGAAGTTCAGTCGAAACAGCGATTCTTTAATCTCAGCCAACCGCTTGACCAATTCTTCGCTAGAGGTTTCGCGCAACTTGTCCAATTTGTGCTTCACAGTGCGCCTCCTTCCTGATCTTGACGCGTCACGAACTTGGTTTTGATCGGCAATTTCGCCGCCGCCAATTCCATCGCGCGTCTTGCCGTCACCTCGTCAACACCTTCCATTTCAAAGATGATGCGTCCAGGTTTCACCACGGCAACCCATCCTTCCGGCGCGCCTTTCCCCTTACCCATACGAGTTTCAGCGGGTTTCTTGGTGATCGGTTTGTCCGGGAAGATGCGAATCCACAGCTTGCCGCCGCGTTTGACTTCACGCGTAATGGCGATAC
>ERZ650309.1623-NODE-1623-length-10539-cov-5.274132_pt1 | contig 10539 bp, 18 predicted proteins | sample MGYA00376245_ERZ650309 | MGnify/ENA primary metagenome ERZ650309 (study PRJEB26733, sample SAMN07839294) | wastewater metagenome | biome: urban; feature: wastewater treatment plant; material: waste water | place: USA: North Carolina | collected 2016-04-26 ...
CGTCATGGTTTCGCATGTCAAACGCTTCGGCTTCTGGAATCCTGTCCACATGCTTATTTTTTTGTCTCCAACTATTACTAACCCAACATTATGTGTCTCGCTGCTTGCCATAAAGCTTCTTCACTGTAGCAGCGAACCAGTCTTAACCGATAGCGGTGTGACTGATAATCGCGCCCTGTGGCGGCAACAGCAGCGGACACGACTACTTGCTGTACAACTCGACGATTAGCTGTTCCTTGATATTCGGATCAACGTCATCTCGCCGTGGCAGCGCAGTTACGCGACCAACGAGTTTGTCAGCATTGACAATCTCAAGCCATCCCGGACGCCCGCGTCCTCCAGAGGTTTGAAACGCACCCTGGATATGTGCGTTGTCAGCACTTTTATCGCGAACAGCAATTTCATCACCAATTTTGACCTGGAACGATGGGATATCAACCTTGCGTCCGTTGACCTGAACGTGACCATGTCGCACAAATTGGCGAGCCTGTCTTCGCGACATCGCAAAACCAAGCCGATAAATCACGTTGTCCAGACGCCGCTCAAGCAAAGCCAATAGGTTTTCACCAGTGACGCCTTTTTGGCTGGCGGCCTTTTCAAAGTAATTGCGGAACTGAGTTTCAAGCAAATTGTAAATGCGTTTTACGCGTTGCTTCTGACGCAACTGTTCGCCATACCCACCAGCAACTGGTTTGCGCTTAGCATTTGGACCATGTTGTCCTGGGGGATTAACTCCACGCTTTTCGATCGGACACGAAGGTTTGTAGCATTTCTCCCCTTTTAGGAAGAGCTTTTCTCCTTCACGCCGACACATGCGACATTGTTTGCCTCTATCTCTTGCCAATCTCTATTCCTCCGTTAATACTTCAGGCGCAGCATGGTGACGATCTTTTTCAAGTGTTTTCCTCAGAGACTGGAAAAGCTGCGCTGTTAGTTCTATCCAAACTCTAAATTACCTTTGCGCGATTAAACACGCCGACGCTTCGGCGGACGGCAACCATTGTGCGGGATCGGCGTCACATCGCGGATCAGTTTGATCTCAATTCCCGCGCCCATAATTGCACGAATCGCAGATTCGCGCCCGGACCCCGGCCCTTTGACACGCACTTCACAGCTGCGCATGCCGCTGTCACGAGCAATACCAGCAGCCTTATTTGCAGCTTGTTGCGCTGCAAACGGAGTCCCTTTGCGTGAACCACGAAAGCCCATCGCACCGGAAGAGCATTGAGCAACCAAATTGCCCTGAAGATCCGTTATGCTTACCAGAGTGTTGTTGAAAGTCGCCTGGATATGAACAATGCCCTGAGGAACAACTTTCTTCTCTTTCTTCTTGAAAACTTTCTTTTTGCCTGCGGTTTGTTGCTGCTTTGCCATAGGTCAGTACTCTACCATTGGCGAATGGTGGCGTGTTCGATAGGAAGCTAACCACCAATCGCCCGATTCTTATTTCTTGCCTGCAATCTTCTTTTTCGCCACAGTAGCGCGACGCGGTCCTTTTCGAGTACGCGCGTTCGTATGAGTCCGCTGCCCTCTTACGGGCAAACTGCGGCGATGCCGTAGACCACGGTAACAGCCAATGTCCATCAACCGTTTGATGTCCAATTGAATCTGCTTACGCAAGTCGCCTTCGACGTTGCCTCCCTGATCAACAATTGTGCGTATTCGGTTTAACTCTTCTTCGTTAAGATCACGAATCTTCTTGTTCACATCCACCTGGGCTTCCGTAAGGATGCTGGTTGCACGTGACTTGCCGATCCCATAAATATAGGTCAAACCGATTTGAGCGCGTTTCTGCGGTGGTAAATCCACGCCTGCTACACGAGCCATTATCTTTCTCCGTGAACTGCTTTCTACTCCAAAGCCTCAAATATCAAACTTGAGGTGGAACATAAATTTATCCCTGTCTTTGTTTGTGCTTCGGGTTCACACAAATGACCCGAACTACGCCATGCCGATGAATAATTTTGCACTTATCGCAAATCTTTTTGACTGATGCTCTGACTTTCATTTCAGCCTCGTTAATTTAACTAATTGAATTCAATCTTATTTGAACCTATAGACGATGCGCCCGCGAGTTAGGTCATAAGGTGAAAGCTCAACCAGAACTTTATCGCCCGGAAGAATCTTGATAAAATTCTTTCGCATGCGCCCAGAAATATGGGCTAATACTTGGTGTTTGGTGTCCAGTTCAACCTTGAACATTGCATTGGGCAAGGTTTCAAGAACAGTAGCCTGAACTTCTATGGCATCTTCTTTCGACATACTTTCAGATAGTGACCTTCAACACTATAACGCGAAACTGGCATTATAACCGTGAGCCGTGTTTTTGCAAGGCAACTGCCTGCTTTGCGCTTATAGCGTTAACGACCCATCCTCCAACGCGGTCAAAACAACTGGACCATCTTCAGTGACAGCAATGGTATGTTCGAAATGACATGAAGCTCTACCGTCTTTCGTTTTGACGGTCCATCCATCACTGAGAATCTGCACTTCGTGAGAGCCAAGATTCACCATTGGCTCAATAGCCAGCACCCATCCTTCTTTCAATTTCGGCCCGGTGCCACGACGCCCATAGTTTGGCACCTGGGGGTCTTCATGCATTTGCTGGCCTATGCCGTGCCCACAAAAATCTCTGACAATCGAAAAACCATTCTCTTCAACATACTCTTGAACAGCATAAGAAACATCGTAGAGCCTGTTGCCAGGAACCATTTTTTCAACAGCGCGAAAAAGAGAAGCACGAGTAACTGCTACTAATTTCTCAATCGTCGGCGAGACATTCCCGACAGGCACTGTAATAGCTGCATCGCCTACATAACCATCAAGCGTTGCACCGCAGTCAATCTTTACGATGTCCCCTTCCCGAAGCTTTCGCTCAGATGGGATTCCATGAACAACTTCATCGTTCACCGACGCACAAATTGAAGAAGGAAATTTCCTATACCCTTTGAAAGTTGGATAGGCACCAATTGCCCGGATTTTCTTTTCTGCAGCAGAATCCAACTGACGGGTTGTAATACCTGGTTCAACCAATCGTCGCAATTCACGCAACGTCTCAGCGACTATCAACCCAGCTCGCCGCATCTTTTCGAGTTCGTTTAGAGACTTACGAATGATCATCTAACTTTTATCTGCACGAAGGTACCGCCATTACTTCTTGCTTCTACCGGCTGGAAGCACCTTCTATAAGTAAACAAAGCTTTTCGAAAATCTCTTTAACCTGACCTTCGCCACTGGTTTCAATAAGACGTCCACTGTTCCGATAGTATTCAATCAATGGTGCGGTGGATGATCTGTATTCTTCAAAGCGTCGGGCTACAGAATCCGGATTATCGTCGCTTCGCTGGTCAAGCGTATTACCATCCAGGTCACACAGACCTTCTATTTTAGGAGGCCGAAAATACGTGTTATAGATTTCGCCGCATTTCAAACAGATGCGACGCCCAGTCAACCGCTTGAACAACACATCTTCGTGAACCTTGACCCGAACCAGCAAAACTTCTTTCTGTTGTTGGTTCGCTAATTCTTCGAGCTGATGAGCCTGGTTCACCGTTCGTGGAAAGCCATCCAGAATATAGCCATTTTCGCAATCCGGGCGAGAAGTACGCGCTTGTATTACTTCAGCTAAAATTTCATCGCTAACCAATTTGCCAGAAGCCAGCGTTAATTTGATTTCCTGACCAAGCGCAGTCTCAGCTTGAGCCATTTCTCTTAGGATATCCCCCGTCGAAATTTGCGGGTATCCATATTTTTCAGAAAACAACCGAGCCTGTGTTCCCTTGCCTGCTCCTGGCGGCCCGATTATCACAATGACTCTTGGCATAATGACACGACTAAACCTACTTAAATTTTTATCCGCCAGCTACTTCTTGCCTAAGTACGCCTACCACGTAAGCGGCCACCTCGTGGGCCTAAAAACCCATCGTAATGACGCATCACCAATTGAGCTTCAACTTGGCTGATGGTATCCATCGCCACACCGACTACGATTAGCAAACTTGTGCCGCCAAAATAGAATGAAACTCCAACTCCCGTAAGAATCCATCTCAAGCCAGGAATATTTTGAATCACACTATCAAGCCAAGGACCAATCAAAGGCAGATATTGAACTTTAAAACCACTGATCATCAATTGCGGAATAAGGCAGACGACGACCAAGTAAATTGCACCAACAGTGGTCAGTCGAACCAGAATCCCGTTCAGGTAATCGCCAGTGCGCTTGCCTGGACGAATACCCGGGACAAACGCCCCTTGCTTGCGCATATTTTCAGCGACTTCGTCAGCATTAAAAACAATCGAAACATAGAAAAAAGCGAAGAGGACGATTCCCGTAATAAACAGCAGTTCATAAACTGGATGTCCACCACTTAACCAGGTATTGACCTTCTTCAACCAGTCCCAGTCTTTAATCGTTACTAACGACTGCGGAATTGCCAAGACAGACGAAGCAAAAATCACAGGAATGACTCCCGCAATATTCACCTTCAAAGGCAAGTGTGATGACTGCGTCTGCACCATTTTGTTTCCGACCATTCGCCGCGTATGGTTTGTCGGAACCTTTCTTGTTCCTCGCTCAAAGAAAACAATTCCTGCTGTTACAGCCAGCATCACCAGCAACAAAATGATCACGAAAACTGCTGACCCTGGGTCTTTGATCGTCCCCCATAACTGGTTGATCGCATTTGGAACGCCCACAACAATACCTGCAAAAATCAGCAAGCTGATTCCGTTCCCAATGCCGCGTTCAGTAACCTGCTCACCAATCCACATGATGAACATCGTGCCGGCAGTTAATGCCAACATTGCGATCAGGGCAAAACCAATACTCCCACCACCAATCACCAGCGGACGCCCGGTCGGATCAGCTTGACGCTGAAGCCAATAAGCGAGACTGACGCCTTGAACCAGACAAAGCAAAACTGTCAAATAGCGCGTGTACTGGTTAATCTTGCGGCGCCCAAGTTCGCCTTCTTCTTGAATCTTTTTTAGCGCCGGATATACCGAAGCCATCAACTGTAAAATAATCGAGGAAGTGATGTAGGGCATGATGCCCAAAGCAAAAACTGAAATTCGGCGCAAGTTTCCGCCGGAGAATAAATCCAACGCGCCAAACAATCCACCAGCCCCTTGGCTCCAGAAACTTTCAAGCGCATCTCTATCCAATCCAGGAACTTGCACATGTATCCCTGCACGATAAATCGCCAACATGCCAAGTGTGAAAAACACTCGGCGGCGTAAATCAGGAACTTTGAACAAGTTGCGGACCGCGTTGATAAATGACTCAAACATAACTTCCTCGTTGGCCTCCCAGAATCACTATGACTGAAGCCGTGAATCGGGATACTAGACCTAAAAGTATTTACTCAGATTTGCGCTCAGCCCGTGCGATAACTTCCGCCTTGCCTCCGGCGGCCTCAATTTTCGTCTTGGCCGATTCACTAAACCGATGAGCGCTAATGTTGAGTGATTTACCCAACTCGCCCTTCCCCAGAACCGCCACAGAGCCTTTCAGTGACTTTCTCACCAGCCCCTTTTCAACCAAAACTTCCGGAGTCACAACTGCGCCAGCATCGAATAATTCTTCCAGCCGAGACAGATTTACTTCTGCCCATTCGCGTTTAAAGATGTTGGTGAAACCACGCTTCGGCAAGCGGCGATGCAACGGCATCTGGCCACCTTCAAAACCTCGCTTCCGAGAATAACCGGAACGAGACTTTTGACCTTTGTTACCGCGACCGGAAGTTTTACCAAGACCCGATCCCTGTCCACGACCTAGCCGCTTCTTTTTGTGCGTTGCGCCTTCAGGCGCTCTCAGATTGTTTAAGCCAATAGCCATAACTCGAACCTCAATCTCTTATTCGACAATTCGCAACAAGTGCGGAACCTTGGCAACACTGCCACGAGTGGAGTCATTGTCTGGGCGTTCGACAATCTGATTCAGCTTTGTGAAACCCAAACTGCGCACAATCACTTTATGCTTTTCTGGTGTGGCAATCGTGCTCCGATACCATTGAACCTTAATTTTCTTTTCGTTCGCCATCTTAGAGTTCCTCCACTGTGCGGCCACGCAGACGCGCGACATCTTCCGGACTTCTCATGTTCGCCAGAGCATCGAAGGTCGCACGGATGACGTTATGCGGATTGTTTGAGCCTAAGCATTTAGTCAGAATGTTACTGACTCCTGCAGCATTCATCACAGCACGAACCGCACCACCAGCGATCACTCCAGTTCCTTCCGGTGCAGGTTTCAGCAAAACTCTGCCTGCGCCAAATCTGCCTACGATCATGTGAGGAAGTGTCGTGCCTCGTAATGGTACGCGAACCAGATTGCGCTTCGCTGCTTCAATTGCCTTGCGAATCGCCTGCGGAACTTCTTTCGCTTTGCCGGTGCCGAATCCAACAGTTCCACTCTGATCACCAATGACAACCAAGGCAGCGAAAGAGAGATTCTTACCGCCCTTGACGACTTTGGTAACGCGGTTGATCGAAATCACTTGATCAACTTTTTGCTCGAACCCGTCCGGATTGATTCTTTCCTTTAACGCCATATAGAACGATTCTCCAAAATCAGAACTGAAGACCTGCTTCGCGCGCGGCCTCAGCCAGCGATTTCACGCGCCCGTGATAAATGTATCCGCCGCGATCAAATACCACACTGTTAATGCCTTTTTCTTTAGCGCGCTCAGCAATCAATTTGCCAATTGATTTGGCGGCGTCAATATTCCCGCCCTTGCTGACTTCCGCGCTTTTTTCAACCGAAGAAGCTGAACAAAGCGTCACGCCGTTCGCGTCATCAATCACCTGAGCATAAATGTGATTGAGGCTGCGAAAAACAGCCAGACGAGGACGTTCGGACGTTCCTTTTACTTTCTTACGAATGCGCGAATGAACGGCGCGTCGCATATCTTGTCTTGAACTTTTTGCCATAACGATTTTTTGCCTTCGCCGCACGATGAACCAGTCGCAGTAACTTTCAACGACGGTTCCTTCGTTGCGGACATTATGATTTCATCGCTTATTTGCCAGTCTTGCCAGGTTTGAGCTTCATCGGGCGGTCAGCGTAACGAACGCCTTTGCCTTTATAAGCATCAGGCTTGCGCAGACGATGCATATTTGCCGAAGTCTGACCCAGCAATTCTTTGTCAATGCTGGAAAGAGTAACAGTGGTCTGATACTGATTAATGGTTCGGGCCAGCTTCTCAACTTTCGCGGTAACGCCATCCGGCAACACGAACTCGATCGTGTGTGAATACCCAAGCGCAAATTGGATGGAGCGCCCCTTCAGCTCAGCCTTGTAACCGACGCCAACGACATCCATTTCCTGCGAAAAGCCTTGCGACACTCCTTTGATCGCATTGGCGATCAAAGCACGCACAGTACCGTGTATCGCGGTGTGGTCGTCATCTTGCCGCTCGGCAACCAGCTTGCCTTCATCAACTTTGAGAGTGACTCCGGCAGGAATTGTGGCCGTCAGTTTGCCCTTGGGCCCTTGCATTTCGACCGCCGAATTCGTGATGTTGACTTTCACGTCCTTCGGAATCTCGATTGGTTTTTTGCCTACTCGTGACATAGCTTTCTCGTCAGTGGTCAAAGGTCAGCGTCGTTAAGTAATTCGGTTTAGCACCGCCAAAACGACTGACCAGAAAAATCAATAAACGCTACAGAGCAATTCGCCGCCGACTTTCGACTTGCGAGCGTGCTTGCCGGTCATCACTCCGTGCGAAGTACTCAAAATGTTAATTCCCAAACCGCCAAGCACCTTCGGAACTTCGTCGCTGGCCACATAAACCCGACGGCTGGGGCGTGAAACACGATTGAGATGAGAAATCACGCTTTCACCCTTCGGGCCGTACCGCAGAAAAATCCGCAGCGTACGAATTTGAGTGCCTTCGGCTGTCTTGATGCTGTAATTGGTGATGTACCCTTCTTCTTTCAGGATTCGGGCAATTTCAATTTTCAGCCGCGAAGCCGGAACATCAACCTTTGAATGACGCGCCTCAATAGCGTTTCGCATACGCGTCAACATATCTGAAATCGGATCAACTATCATCGTTTCAACTCCACTCGGAACTTACAGTCTTTACCAACTTGATTTCGTTACGCCTGGGATGTCGCCTTGCAACGCCAGTTGGCGGAAACAAATTCGGCAAACGCTAAACTTCCGTAAGTATGCACGCGGGCGGCCACAACGTTTGCAGCGGTTGTAACCCCGCACTTTGAATTTCGGTCTCCGGTTCGCTTGAACGATCTTTGAAGTCTTTGCCATAGTGTCTCAAGTCCTAGTTTTGCCGGAACGGCATTCCCAAATGGCGCAGCAGCGAGCGCGCCTCTTCGTCGGTGTCAGCCGACGTCACAATGCACACGTTCATTCCGCGCGCCTTATCAACTTTGCCGAAATCAATCTCCGGGAAAATCAACTGATCTTTCAGACCGACCGTATAATTGCCACGCCCGTCAAATGCCTTCGGGCTAACGCCACGAAAATCTCGGACTCGCGGCAAGGCCAGACTGACGAAACGATCCAGAAACTCATACATCCGGTCGCCACGCAAAGTGACCATTGCACCGATGCTCATTCCCTCGCGAAGCTTGAATGCGGCAATGGATTTTTTCGCCTTGGTGACAACAGGCTTCTGGCCAACAATGGTCGTCAAATCGCCGACAGCAACGTCCACAGCTTTGGAGTTTGCGATTGCTTCGCCCAAGCCGACGTTGATGACGATCTTTTCCAGCTTCGGAATGCTCATCGGATTGGTGTAACCAAATTCCTTGGTAAGCGCCGGAGCAATTTCTTTAAGGTATTTTTCTTTGAGTCGTGCAGCCATAACTAAATCTCAAATTCCCTATCTCAACTGAGACAGCGATTAATCCAAAGCCGCTCCGGTCTTTTTCGAGACTCGAATTTTGCGGCCATCTTCCAAAACCTGGTAGCCAACGCGAACTGGCACTCCATTTTCGAGCACCATTACATTTGAAGCATCAATCGGCGCTTCGCGTTCGACAATTCCACCGGCAATTCCTTTAGGGCGATTTGGACGTTCGAAGTGTTTCAGAACGTTGACACCTTCAACCACAACTTTTTGTTTCTTGGTAATCACTTCGACAACCCGACCGCGCTTTCCTTTATCGCGCCCGGAGAGGACAACTACCTGATCGTTCTTCTTGATTTTCATTCTGCTTGGCATAATTTCGCTTGCCTCCTTCACGTGTCTGGCTCGACCTAGATAACTTCGGGAGCGAGACTGACGATCTTCATAAATCCCTTTTCACGCAATTCACGAGCGACTGGGCCGAAAACGCGCGTGCCCACTGGCTCTCCATCAGGTTTGATGATGACCGCCGCATTTTCATCAAAGCGGATGTAAGTACCGTCTTTGCGGCGAACTTCCTTGCGCGTGCGGACGATAACAGCCTTAACAACTTGTTTCTTTTTCACCGTACCATCGGGTGACGCTTCCTTGACCGAAGCCGTAATCACATCGCCCAACGAGGCACGTGAACCGATGTTGCCGCCGAAGGGCATAATCATCGCAATTTTTTTTGCCCCGGAATTGTCAGCGACCTGCAAAATGGATCGCATCTGTAATGCCATTGCTAGCCTCCTTGTCGGTAACTGCGGTAATCGGTGCGATTTCGGTAACGTAACCGTCTGTCGCCACCGCCAACCGACAACTACTTACTTGCCTTTCGTAACACTTCGACCACGCGCCAACGCTTGAGCTTAGAAAGCGGGCGAGCTTCAACAATGCGTACTTGATCGCCGATGCTCACACCGTCAATTTCATTGTGAGCCATAAACTTCGACCGTCTGCGGACGTACCGTTTGTAGACCGGGTGTTTCACTAAACGATCCACACGGACAACCACCGTTTTCTGCATTTTGTCGCTGGTCACAATGCCGACTTTTTCAGTGCGTCGCCCGCTAACCTTCTTCCCCGCAGGAGCGGAAGCGTCGGCTGCCGCAGCAGTTTCGGCAACGACTTGCTCTTCCAAATTGTCTTTTTTCTCTTCCATACTCAATTCACTTTAGCCGTTTTGCAAAAGCGACGGCTTTTGAATTACTTTTCAACGCCGAGCGCACGCCCGCGCAGAAGGGTTTTGATTCGCGCCAGTTCTTTTCTCTCTCTGCGAATCTGTGCCACCGTATCGGTATTGCCAAGAGCCTTCCTGAAATTCAGGCGAAACAAGGATTCTTTGATTTCGGCCAGACGACTGACCAGCTCTTCGCTAGTGGTTTCGCGCATCTTGTCCAATTTGTGCTTCACAGTGCGCCTCCTTCCTGATCTTGACGCGTGACGAATTTGGTTTTGATCGGCAATTTCGCCGCCGCCAATTCCATCGCCCGTCTTGCCGTGACTTCGTCAACGCCTTCCATTTCAAAAATGATGCGTCCAGGTTTGACTACGGCAACCCAGCCTTCCGGAGCGCCCTTTCCTTTACCCATACGAGTTTCAGCCGGTTTTTTGGTAATCGGCTTGTCCGGAAAGATGCGAATCCACAGCTTGCCGCCGCGTTTGACTTCACGCGTAATGGCGATAC
>ERZ650309.1624-NODE-1624-length-10525-cov-5.413467_pt1 | contig 10525 bp, 9 predicted proteins | sample MGYA00376245_ERZ650309 | MGnify/ENA primary metagenome ERZ650309 (study PRJEB26733, sample SAMN07839294) | wastewater metagenome | biome: urban; feature: wastewater treatment plant; material: waste water | place: USA: North Carolina | collected 2016-04-26 ...
GTGGTCACAGCGGTGAGATCGGCTCGATCGTGCTGTGGCCCCAGGTCGTCAAGGAGGTCGCACCGGTCCCCGTGCTGGCGGCCGGAGGCATCGGCAGCGGCCAGCAGATCGCCGCGGCGCTGGCCCTGGGCGCCCAGGGCGCGTGGACCGGCTCGCAGTGGGTGATGGTCGAGGAGTCCGAGCACACCGAACAGCAGCACGCCGCCTACGCCAAGGCCACCAGCAAGGACACCGTCCGCAGCCGCTCGTTCACCGGCAAGCCCGCCCGCATGCTCCGCAACGAGTGGACCGAGGCCTGGGAGAAGCCCGAGAACCCGAAGCCCCTCGGAATGCCGTTGCAGTACATGGTTTCCGGTATGGCGGTCGCCGCGACCCACAAGTACCCGAACGAGAGCGTCGACGTGGCGTTCAACCCCGTCGGCCAGGTCGTCGGGCAGTTCGCCAAGGTCGAGAAGACCGCCACGGTGATCGAGCGCTGGGTACGCGAGTACCTGGAGGCCACCGGTCGGCTCAACGACCTGAACGAGGCTGCCGGCGCCTAGTCTCTGCCGCCGAGACGGCAATTCTTGGCGCGAATCGGCCGATTCTTCGTCAAGAGTTGCCGCCTCGGGGCGTCGCACCCACCAATTCTATGTATGCTCCCATACATAGTTCTGGTGAAGGGACCGGCGTAATGACCACTACCCAGCCCGACTGGCAATCGACCGCGTGCATCCTCTGCGAATGCAACTGCGGCATCGTCGTGCAGGTCCAGGACCGAACCCTGTCGAAGATCCGCGGCGACAAGGACCATCCGGCATCGCAGGGCTACACCTGCAACAAGGCGCTGCGACTGGATCACTACCAGAACAACCGGGCCCGCCTGACCTCGCCGATGCGCCGGCGACCGGACGGAACTTACGAGGAAATCGACTGGGACACAGCCATTTCCGAGATTGCCGAGGGGTTCACCCGCATCCGTGACGAGCACGGCGGCGACAAGATCTTCTACTACGGCGGTGGCGGGCAGGGCAATCACCTCGGCGGTGCTTACAGCGGCGCGTTCCTCAAAGCGCTGGGCGCCCGCTATCGGTCAAATGCGTTGGCACAAGAGAAGACCGGCGAATACTGGGTAGACGCCCAGCTGTACGGCGGGCACACCCGTGGCGAGTTCGAGCACGCCGAGGTCTCGATCTTCATCGGCAAGAACCCGTGGATGTCGCAGAGCTTTCCGCGCGCCCGCACCGTGCTGCAGGAGATCGCCAAAGACCCCGGACGCTCGATGGTCGTCATCGACCCGGTCATCACCGACACCGCCAAACTCGCGGACTTCCACCTTCGGGTCCGCCCCGGCACCGACGCCTGGTGCCTGAGCGCCCTGGCCGCCGTCCTGGTCCAGGAAAACCTTTGCGACGAAGCATTTCTCGCCGAACATGTCACCGGCGTCGACGCCGTCAAGAATGAACTCCGCGACGTCGACATCGACGACTTCGCCCGGCGCTGCGGCCTCGACGCGGACCTGATCCGCGCGGCGGCACGCCGGATCGCCGGTGCGGCAAGCGTTTCGGTGTTCGAAGACCTGGGCGTTCAGCAGGCCCCGAACAGCACGCTGTGCTCATACCTCAACAAGATGCTGTGGATCCTGACCGGCAATTTCGCCAAACCCGGTGGGCAGCATCTGCATTCGTCGTTCGCACCCTTGTTCGCAGCCGGCGGCGTGGGCCGGTCACCGGTCACCGGCGCGCCCATCATCGCCGGTCTGCTGCCGTCGAACGTGGTGCCGCAGGAAATCCTGACCGACCACCCGGACCGCTTCCGCGCCATGATCGTCGAGAGCAGCAACCCAGCGCACTCGATCGCCGATTCGGCCGCCGTGCGCGAGGCCCTGGGCGCTCTCGAGCTGTTGGTGGTCGTCGATGTGGCCATGACCGAGACCGCCCGGCTGGCGCACTACGTACTGCCCGCGGCCAGCCAGTTCGAGAAGGCCGAGGCGACGTTCTTCAATCTTGAGTTCCCGCACAACACTTTTCACCTACGTCATCGGCTGATGTCGCCGACGCCGGGAACGCTGCCGGAGCCCGAGATCTGGGCGCGTCTGGTCCGCGCCATCGGTACGGTCGACGATGCCGAGCTCGATCCCCTACGCCGGGCCGCCCGCGAGGGTCTGGACGCGTACGCGGTGGCTTTCCTGACCGCAGTCGGCGCCAATCCCGGCCTGGGACGGGTACTTCCCTACGTGCTCTACGAAACCCTCGGACCGACGCTGCCAGAAGGGCTGGCCGGCGCAGCCGCCCTGTGGGGGCTGGCGCAGAAGACGGCGATGACCTACCCCGACGCGGTCCGGCGGGCCGGCCACGCTGACGGCAACGCCCTGTTCACCGCAATCCTCGAAGGCCGATCAGGCGTGACATTCACCGTCCACGAGTACCAGGACGACTGGAATCTGATCAGCCACGCCGACCACCGGATCGCATTCGAGATCCCTGAGCTGCTCACCGAACTCGGGGCGCTGGGCACCGACCGCCCCGCATTGACCAGTGCCGAATTCCCGATCGTGCTGTCGGCCGGGGAACGTCGCGCCTTCACCGCCAACGACATCTTCCGAGACCCGGGCTGGCGCAAGCGTGACGCCGACGGTGCACTGCGAGTCAGCATCGAAGACGCCGAGGCGCTGGGTCTGACCGACGGTGGACGAGCGCGGATCACCACCGCAGCCGGGTCCGCCGAAGCGTCGGTAGAGATCACCGACACGATGCTGCCCGGACACGCTGCACTGCCCAACGGCTTCGGTCTCGGCTTCACCGACTCGGACGGCAACCAGCGCACCCCTGGCGTGGCGCCGAACGACCTGACGTCAGTCGATTGGCGCGACGAATTCGCGGGCACGCCGTGGCACAAACACGTGCCCGCGCGCATCGAGGCGGTGGCGGTCTAGTTACGGCGCATCGGAAGCGTCCGGCACGGGCTCAGGCGCAGGTGCCGGTGGCGGGCCGGGCACCGGCGCCTGCGGGCCTGCCGGCATGCCTGCGGGCGCCGTAGCGTCCATCGGCTGCTGTGCCAGCAGAACCAGGGCCTGCTTCGGGCTGATCTCGTGGTCCTGCACGGCCCGCCACACGTCCTGCAGATAGGACAGGCGATCAGAGCCCTGCGCGCCATCTGAAGTGGTTGTCGTGTACGGCGGCAGATTGTCCGGGCTGGCCAGGTGCGGTACCGGCGTCGGCGCTACGGGAGTGGGCACGGCCGCCGGCACCGCAGCGTCCGGCGGTGGCGCGTCCGTGGGCGCGCTCGACTTCAGATCCGGGGCCGCCGGCGGCGCGGAATCGCCCGCTACCGCCGGCGAAGGCGGCTGATCTGCGTACGCGGGCGCCCCGGCGACAAGCCCCAGGGCGCACCCCACCACAGCCGTGACCCACGTTGCTCCCTTGAGGATCCGCATCGCAGCCCCTTCCCCAAAACCGACGTAACCAATGGTGCTACAGATACCCGCGTTAGCGCTGAGGTTTTGCTGGAAGTTGTTGTCGAACCGCGACCGGTCAGTGCTGCAGACGAAGTCTCGAACGAGATTTTTCAACCCGGCCCGAGTCCTACAACAGTGGTGTAGCAATGGATTACGCGTCTACGCGTTGCGAATAGTGTGCACGTCCCAAACCACCCAGGAGCGTCAACAGCATGCCGGTCCCCAACCTGCCACCCGGATTCGATTTCACCGACCCCGACATCTACGCCGAGCGCCTGCCCGTCGCAGAACTCGCCGAGATGCGCCACGTCGCCCCCATCTGGTGGAACGAACAACCAACGGGCATAGGCGGTTTCGATGACGGCGGCTACTGGGTGGTGACGCGGCACAAAGACGTCAAGGAGGTCTCGCGCCGCAGCGACGTGTTCTCCAGCCAGGAGAAGACGGCCTTGCCGCGCTACCAGGACGGCACCGTCAGCGAGCAGATCGAGCGCGGCAAGTTCGTGATGCTCAACATGGACGCCCCGCACCACACCCACCTACGCAAGATCATCTCGCGCATGTTCACCCCGCGGGCCGTCGAACTGCTCCGCGAGGAGTTGGGCAACCGGGCGCAGCAGATCGTGCGCGAGGCTGCGGCCGTCGGCTCGGGCGACTTCGTCGAGCAGGTGTCCTGCGAACTGCCGCTGCAGGCCATCGCCGAGTTGATGGGCGTGCCTCAGGAAGACCGCAAGAAGCTGTTCGACTGGTCCAATCAGATGGTCGGCGACATGGACCCCGAATTTGCCGGCAATGACGCCATCTCCGCCTCGGTCGAACTGATCATGTACGGCATGGCGATGGCCGCCGAGCGCGGTGCCAATCCCCGCGATGACCTGGTCACCAGGCTGATCCAGGCCGACGTCGAAGGACACAAGCTCTCCGACGACGAGTTCGGGATGTTCGTGGTGCTGCTGGCAGTGGCCGGCAACGAGACCACCCGCAACTCGATCACCCAGGGCATGATGGCCTTCAGCGATTTCCCGGACCAGTGGGAGCTGTTCAAGCGCGAGCGGCCCGCGACGGCGGCCGACGAGATCGTCCGCTGGGCCACCCCCGTGACGTCATTCCAGCGCACCGCGCTTGAGGACACCGAACTCGCGGGCGTCCAGATCAAGAAGGGCCAGCGGGTGGTGATGTTCTACCGGTCGGCCAACTTCGACGAAGAGGTCTTCGACGATCCATATACCTTCAACATCCTGCGTGACCCCAATCCACACGTCGGGTTCGGCGGAACAGGTGCGCACTACTGCATCGGGGCGAACCTCGCCCGCATGACGATCGACCTGATCTTCAACGCGATCGCTGATCAGATGCCGAACATCCGGTCGGTGGGAACCCCGGAGCGGCTGCGTTCCGGCTGGCTCAACGGCATCAAGCACTGGCAGGTCGACTACGGCCAACCCGCCTGACCTGCCGGCAAACCGATACAGAACTGCCCCCATTCCGGTGGAAATGGGGGCAGTTCTGTACCTGCTGCGGGAAAACTCAGGAGTTGACGATGATCGGGTCGCCGATGTTCACCTGGTTGTAGTACCACTGTGCATTGTCGGTACTGAGGTTGATGCAACCATGGCTGACATTCGAATTACCTTGCTGCGCAACGGACCACGGTGCGGCGTGGACATAGACGCCACCGGAGGTGACCCGCACGGCCCAGTACACCGTCAACTTGTAGCCCTCGGGGTCAGAGAGCGGAATGCCGATGGTGCGGGAATCCATGATCACCGGGTTCTCTTTGCTCATCGCAGTGAACGAACCGACGGGAGTGGGGTGCTTGGGCTTGCCCATCGAGGCCGGCATCGTCTTGATGACCTGACCGTCGATGCTGACGGTGAAGGTGTGCTGGCTCAGGCTCGCCACGCCGAGCGTCGCGGCCCCGGTCTGGAACGTCTGCTTGGCGCCACCGATGGACACCAAGATCGACGAGTGCGCCGGCCAAAAGTTGGTGGGCGTGAATTCCATGGTGTTGTTGTCGAGCCAGGCGAACTTGCCCTGGGCCTTCGGGGACGAGAACGTGATGGCGTGCTCCGCGGCGTCCCGGTTCGCCACGGGCTTGGCAAAGGTGACCGTGACCGGCATACCGACGCCGACCGCGTGGCCGCTTCCGGGGGTGATCGTTGCGACGTTGAGCGCCTCGGGCAGTGCCGCCATGGCCGCACCCACCTGTCCGGTCAACATCAGCACTACGGCACCGGTGACAACCAGCACGAATCGCATAGCTTTGGACAACGAGACCATCCTCGGGTTCGAGAAACTTTGACTACATCGTAGTTCGGCGGAACGCCGTCACTCGTTAGCCATACTTGCGGTGTTGCTGAAAAACCCGCAGAACCTGGGCTTCTACGGTTCGGTCACACCGTGCAGTCGGTCCTTGATCCGCGAGCGCCAGGTCTTGTGCTCGGGCTCCGGGTCAGTCGCCGGCGCGGGCGCAACGGCGGTGTCCGCAGGTGGCGGCACGTCGTTGGCCGGTGGCGGTGGCGGCGGTGCCGCTTCGACCGGTTGAGCGGCCGAAGGCTGATCATCGACCGGCGGAACCGCCGCTACCTGCGCTTCTTCGGGCGCAGGTGCCTGCTCGAGGGGCGCTTGCTCGACGACCGGAACGGGCACTGCGACCGGCACCTCGGTGACCGATTCCGGAGCGGGGGCCGCCGGAACGACGGGTACGGCCGGCACCGCGACCGGCGGCGGTGAGGCGACCTGCGGGGCCTGGTTCTGCACCGTCACCGCCGCAGGTACCGCCTGGATATGACGCTCCGGCAGGAACTGCATGGTCACGGCCATCGAAACCGAGGCGACGAAGGTCACGGACCCGGTGATCAGCATGGTCAAGGGCAGAGCAGCCGGACGACGGCGCAGGGCGGTCTCGGACCGATTCGCCACCTCGGCGCCGTATGCCGTGGTGTTCTCGCCCCAATAGCCGCTGCCCAGCACGTCGCCGAAATCGTAGGGCTCGGGCAGCTCGAATTCAGCGGTATGCGCCGACGCCATGGCCGCACCACGAGCCAGTGCCAGCTCAGCCTCGGCCGGCGAGAACACCGGCACCGACAGGGCGTCCTGCAGTCGCCGCATGACCTCGCCGAAGTCGCCGGCCGAGCCGACCACGACCAGCGCCTCAGGCTGCCAGTCCGCACGGGTGAACACCGTGCTGAGCCAGCTGATCAAACTGTCGTCGGAGTCGATCGAATGGTTGAACGCCGTGTGCACCGCACCGTCGGCGATCTCCATGTTGTGCACGATCAGCGCGATGACCGTGTCCGGCTCGATCGCGCACACCGCCGTCGTGCGGTAACCCAGTGCGTCGGCGATCCCTCGGGCCAGCGCCTCGGTGGCCTCGGGAAGCGCCACCGGCACGATGTTGTCGAATCCGGACTCCGACAGCGTCCGCATGAGCATGGACGCCTCGCGCCCGACATCCTCGCTCCAGGTGACACCGATCGACTTGAGCCGCAACCCTCGGGTCGCCGCGAGCGCCTCGCTGCGCATGATCGCCGCGGCCGCATCGTCCGAACTCGCGATTTCGAACGCATCATGCTCGACGGCAGTGCCGTCGCCTTCGTTGCCTTCGACGAGGACCAGCCCAACCGACGTCGGAGTCATGGACAAGCCAATTACCGCGTCCAACGGCCAACCCCTTCAGAAGCACATGGCGACACGCCACGAACCTGGCGAGGCCGGCGTCCGTAAAACATGCGTCAGACCTGGATTCGTGGCGGATTCAGCCACTCATTGACCGCCCACAGTACCTGCTCGACCCCAGTCGGCCCAGCCTTCGCCGCACCGATTGGTCTGCAATTATTTGCTGGACCATCCACTTACCGAGATGAAATCGTTATCAATATTTGCCCCGTACCCGGACCGGTGGGCGTGGCATGGTTGGCCCGGTGACCGCCGCACCCATCGAGCCGCCTGGCTCCCACCGCACGTTCCTCGGGCATCCGCTTGCACTGGTGAACCTGTTCGGTGTCGAGCTGTGGGAGCGATTCTCGTTCTACGGAATGCTGACCATCCTCGGCTACTACCTCTATTACTCGGCCTCCCACGGCGGCCTGGGCCTACCCCAACAGACCGCGACGGGGCTGGTCGGCGCGTATGGCGGCCTGGTGTACCTGTCGACGGTGCTGGGCGGCTGGATCTCCGACCGGTTGCTGGGCATGGAACGCACGCTGTTCTACGGCGGCGTGGTGGTGATGCTGGGTCACCTGGCCCTGGCAGTGCTGCCCGGCCTGGCCGGGGTCGGCAGTGGACTGGTGCTGGTGGCGCTGGGCTCGGGGGCGTTGAAGGCCAACGCGTCATCGCTGCTGGGGACGCTCTACGAACCGAACGACGTGCGCGTCGACGGCGGCTTCACCCTCTTCTATCTCGGTATCAATCTGGGTGGCTTCCTCGGCCCGGTCGCCACCGGACTCCTTGAGACCAGCGCCGGTTTTCACTACGCATTCGGGGCCGCCGCCATCGGCATGGCCTTGGGCCTGGCGCAGTACGTACTCTTTCGGCGCAATCTCGAAGGACATGGCCGTGATGTGCCAAACCCATTGCCGTCCAGCGTATTCGGTCGCCACATCGGGGGCGCGGTGGCCGTTGCCGCGGCTGTCGCCACGGCGGCGGCCACGGGCTTGGTGACACTGGCGAACCTGTCGCAGGTCGCCAGCGTGGTACTGAGCGGCGCAGCGATCGCCTACTTCACCGTGTTCCTGCGAAGCCCGAAAGTCGGGCCCACAGAACGCACCCGGGTCCGCGCATTCATTCCATTGTTCATCGCGTCCACGGTGTTCTTCGCGTTGTTCCAGCAGATGTTCACCGTCCTCGGGGTCTACTCGGACACCAGGATCAACTGGTCGGTGTTCGGTTGGCATGCCCCGTCGAACTGGATCGGCTCGATCGAACCGGTCTGGGTGATCATGTTGTCGCCGGTGTTCGCACTTGTGTGGACCCGGCTGGGAACCAGAGCGCCCAGCACTCCCCGCAAGTTCGCCTACGGCGTCATCGGCATGGGCGCCGCGTACCTGATGTTCGTCCCGATGGCCGGCACGCCGGGCAGAACCGTGCCGGTGGTGCTGGTGGCCGGGATCCTCGGCGTCTTCGCCGTATCCGAGTTGTTGATCTCCCCCATCGGCCTGGCAGTCACCACTGCGCTTGCGCCCCAAGCATTTCGGTCTCAGATGATGGCCCTGTACTTCTTGGCGGCCGGACTCGGCACGGCACTGTCAGGGGCGCTGGCGCGGTACTACACCGCCGACAACGAGGCCGTGTACTTCGGAATCCTCGGTGTCACTGCGGTATTCGCGGGCGTGCTGGTTTTCGCCTGGTCGACACGTATCAGCCGCCTGATGGTCGGCGTGCACTGAACCGATGGTGTCCGAGTTGTAACCGGGCAGTGGCCGAATCTGTTGCCCGACGGGCTGACAATTGCTGTCACACCGAGGGCGAGGAGGGCCGCGATGGTCACCGCAACGTCAGCCGCACCTCCACTGATCCCGCCGGACTTGCTGCCACACTCCGGGAAGGTACGCGTCCGCGTCCATCGTCTGTTGTGCGCCAACGCGGTTTGTTCATGCGGATGGTGCGGTGAACGCCGTCACCTCAAAGCCTCCGCCGAGCTCGACGCATGGCAACACGCCATGAAGACCCGCTGCGACGTGTCGTTCCCGCTGATCACCCGGTGGTGAGCGAGCGCTAATCCGCGCGCATCAACGAGTACACCCAGCCGACCACACGTGATTGAATCCGTTGCGCCACTTCGATGATCGGGTCGGGTCCGACCGCATCGCGTAGTCGCACCTCGTAGATTCCGTAGTAACCCAGGTACAGTCCGGTGCCGACCAGCAGCAGTGCGCCCGCCATCGGCACGAACCGTGCCCAGCGCCGCAATTGTTGCGCCAGAAGCGATCCCGTCAACGCACCGGTCACCGCGACGGCCCCGACGAGCGCACCGAAGCCGGCCGCATATGCGGCGAACGCACCCCACGCCGCGCCGCGCGCCTGCACGCCGATACCGGTCACCGCAATGAAGGGAGCGATCGTGCACGACACCGAAACCAGCGCATAGATCACGCCATACCCGAACATCGACCGCAAGGTGCCGATCTGTTCACCACGGGTGGGCACTGGCACCTTGAGCGCCACCGTCCCGGCCCCCGTCAATTGGCGCACACCGAGTAGGAGCATCACGGCACCGACCACCACGGTCAGATACGGGAGTGCGCGTTGCAGCGTCTCGGCCACCGAGATGGCCAGCAGCGCGAAGCCGGCGAAGACCGCCGCGAAACCCAGCGTCATGGCCGCGGCAGCGATGACGGCGCGAACCACCGCGCGTGCCGATCCCCACTGGCCCGACACCAGGCCGAGATAGCCCGGCAACATGGCGAAGCCGCACGGGTTGAGTGCGGCAACCACTCCTGCGGCGAATGCCAGGGAGTACCCGCCCGTGTTCACCGGGTGAGTGCGGCAACCCGGTCCGCGAGCTCCGCTTCCGACATCGCCGACGTCGGGTTGTTGACGAACGTCGATGATCCGTCGGGCCGGTAGAACACATAGGCGGGCTGCCACGGCACGTTGTATCGCGCCCAGATCGAACCATCGGCGTCATTGATCACCGGAAAGTTCAGGTTGTATTTGGCGACGAAACCCTGCATCGCCCCGACGTCCGAGTGCGCCGCGATCCCGACGAACGCCACCTTCGGATTGGCACTGGAGACATGTTGAACGGCCGGCGCCTCGGCATTGCAGAACGGACACCACGGCGTCCAGAACCACAGCACCGCTGGGCGACCGGCGAGACTGGCCCCGCTGAAGGTGCCGCCACCCAGGGTGGTTCCGGTGAACTGCATCCGCTCGTCAGCGTTGGCCTGCGCCGGGTTCACAAACACCAGGATCAGGGCCAGAGCCAGCGGGCCGATCAACATCGTCATGAAGTTGTTGAGTATGCGCATACCGGTGATACGTCGCCGGCCCGCAGGAAGTTCAGCTGGGCAGGTAATGACCTCGCCTACACCCCGTAGTGCCTCAAATCAATATGCCCGCGAAAGTTGATCCATGCCTCAGTTAGAA
>ERZ650309.1625-NODE-1625-length-10522-cov-5.143021_pt1 | contig 10522 bp, 23 predicted proteins | sample MGYA00376245_ERZ650309 | MGnify/ENA primary metagenome ERZ650309 (study PRJEB26733, sample SAMN07839294) | wastewater metagenome | biome: urban; feature: wastewater treatment plant; material: waste water | place: USA: North Carolina | collected 2016-04-26 ...
GATCTACACAGGCGAAGACACTCTTTCCCTACACGACGCTCTTCCGATCTCTTCCTCCCAATCTATTTGGTGGAAGTCGCAAGTGATATTCCAATTGTGAACGTCATTTAATTTACCGTTTATGAAAGTATAATATTTATCTTTTCTAAAAAAACTAACTTTCTCTGACGGTTCAAGTTTTTCGTATTGCTCAATGCTTGTTAGCTTTACCGCAACTTCTCCGCTGCGGATTTTGCTGATTGGGTATTTAGTTTTATTCATGATTGAGTAGTTCTAAAAGTCGTTTAGCCATTCTATTGATTCCTCACAGGCGTTTAGCGAGTTTAGTTTGTATTTTAGTTGTTGGTTGGTCATGGTCTTATTTATTTGATGTTGCAAATATATACTTTTATTTAATTTCGGTGCAAGTGGTTTGTTGAATTATTTCGTAAGTCGCTGATAATTAAAGTGAATATTTTACTTTAGAACGTCAAAGAATCGACTTTTATACGTAAATTATGCGTAAATAGTTTAGCTTGTTCATTAATCTTTTCGACTACATCGCTAACCTTAAATAGTTTCGGTTTTGATTCCGTTCCGATATTAACCTCTGATTCTCTCGTAAGCACGTATGTAAATAGTTGCTGAATTGATTCGGGTCTAAACGAAGCGAAAATAAGACGTTTTAAATGTGGATTGACTGCAAAAGCGTGGATACATTGGTTAATATTATCCAATGGAATACGACCGCTTAAAATAGTTGCTGTATGCTTTTTCATTGCAGGACACTTTATCTCGCACATCGTTTCAAAATCTTGCGTAATTCCATCAGGAGAATACCCTAAAATTGGTAATAGTTCATCTTGTAGCCATCCACACGGTAATAGTTCAATATTGAATTTATCATTTATTCGCTCCCGTGCAATTGGTTCTAATTCATAACCTCGTTGCATATCTGCACTCTCATAACTATCATGATCGACCTCAAACTCTTCTACACTTTCACCTACCAACTCAACCATTAAAGCATCTGAACCATCAAGTAACTGTTTTGACCTTGTGCCTCCTATTTTACGGTAACGAATTTGATGCCATTCGTCCGTTCCTTGTATTATTTCCCAGTGTGCTATCATGATAATTTGGCTTTTAGTTCTTCTTTAAAATTGATTACTGTTGGTAAATTCTTTTCTGTTGCCGACAATCCTAACCAAGCGTTTTTCAATTCTTCTTGATTCGTTGCTAATGCTAAAATAGTTAAGGCGTTTTTATCCGATACTTGTGGAGGATAGTACTTCTTAAATCTTGCTACAAATCCATGACGCTTATCAGGTTTAGCGTATAATACAAAAGGTTTTCCTATCCAATGCTCCATGTAATCGGAGTTAAATTCTTTGCGACAAAAATCTGCGTTTGTATTGTTTAGGATTACAGGCTTGTAAACTTTCGCCCCGTTTAATTCTTTTAGCCAAAATCCTGTTTTAATAGCCTTTTGATTACTTGATTGATCGAACGTTTCGGAATCTTCAAATCGTTCAATAACGACTATCATTTCCTTTTTTAGCCCATGTAATTCAGCTTGTAAGTCTTCGCCACTAATGTAGCGTGAATCATTATTCTTCTTCCAATGAGTTAAGTTTGTTTGTTGTGTCATGGTCTTATTTGCTTAATATTTCTAAAAGTTTATTAGCGGATTCAGCCCCGTATTTGTTTGCTTCGGTAGCCCACATGATTAGGATTTGCTTTTCAATATGATTCATCCCATCACGCTTATTAATCTCTTCGATCGTTTCGATCATTTTATTAACCATTCGTTGCTCCCATTCTTGCTTGAATTGAGCCTCTAATTGCTCCATTGCAATCACTTCTTTTATTCCGCTCATGGTTTTATCGTTTTAATCGTTTTTAAGAAGTAGTAAATTGTCGATGCTAAGATTATACACCCCGTTAGGCTTATGCCCTTAGTCGGCTCTAAAACCGCCATAGATAGCGAAATCAAGGCGATGTTTGTTAGTAGCTGTTTGTTTGTCATGTGTTAGTCGTTTAAGTCTTTCCAATTAGCGGGTTCATCAAAATATTCTTCGTCTTCGTCCTCTTCGGGTTTAGCATATTCTAATACATCCGCTGCGTATTCGTGAGCGTTTAGTTTTATCAGAATGTCGGCAATATCTTCATGATCTGAAATTGTACGATTGTCTTTCCAATTTTCGTACACCATTAATGCTACTGTTTCCTTTTGCTCGTCTGTTAGTCCTTTAGTTGCCATTGAGATAGTTTTTAAATGCTTCGGTAACAATGTGAGTAAGGCTTTGCCCGTTTTTTTTCGCCTTGTTTTTAACTTTCTGTTTCAGTTTCGGGTCTATCGCAAAGGATAGATTCGGGGTGAGTTGTTTTGCCATTTGATTATGATATTATGTCTGAAATTCTTTCTCTGATAAATTCTGAAAATGTTTGCTTTGTTAGGCTTAATTCATATTGAAGCCTATCATATTCTAATGTAGTAAGTCTAACACGAATAATTTGCGTTCTTTTTACCGCCTTTGTAGGTCGTCCCATTTTTGTAGCTGCCATGTTGTTTAGTTTTTGTTTGTTTGACTCTGCAAATATATACCATTATATATTTTCGGTGCAAATAAAGTTACAGTTATTTTTAGGTTGGTTCATTGAAAAACACGTAACTGATTGATAATGTAGCTAAAAACTTTCAGTTCAGAAACGAAAAAAGGGAGGTATTACCCTCCCTTTCTGAACAAACAAACCGACTTAACAAATAGACCTTACAAATATACTACTTTCCTACTTTCCAAAATAATCCGAATAGGATAAATATCATCGAAGCCCCTCCAAATCCCACTAAAGCCTTTTGCCACCATGTCAATTCCTTTTCTTTCCATACTATTCGGGTGCGTTCAATAATCCTTACATGGCTCTGAATGCTGTTAATCTTCGCTTGTAACGAATCAATAGTAGCCTCACATATAAGTTTACCATTTGCGACTCGTAAGGTCGTTGTAACGCCTCTTTTCGTAGTTTTGATTATGGTCGTATCGCTTCGGTTGTTCAGTAGGTTCAGAATCGAATCGACATAGGCGAAAGTTGAGAACACGTCCGTATCATGTACGATGATAGTCGAATCATGATAGACTATACTATCTCGCACGTTAACGGATTCGGCTATCTGTGGACATTTGCAACTTGATAGACATAGTGCAATGAATACAATTAAACCTATCAGTAACTCAATAGCCCAAACCTCGTTGTATGGTCTTATTTTACCCATAACGCTACGATATAACCGTTCTTTCTGCACCACCTTTCCGCCCCTCGTTTCGCCGTTGCTCTGCGCGTGTAGGGAAACTTATTCTTTTCGATAGTCGTATTACTTTTACGATCGTAAATAGTGAAGCAATATTTGCCCGACCCATCTCTGAAACGCTCCTCAGTTGATATTGACGCTTCGACTTTAATTTGTTTTGCCATTGGTTTTATTTTAGTGTACCGTTTACAAATGTTTTTCTCTCAATTCCAGAAGCAGTCATTCGATCTTGAACTAACACCGCAGGAAGTTTTCCGCCCGACCATGTAGCGGTCGAAGTCCAATCAAGTCCAGCCGTACCACCGTAGATATACCAACGACACCCACCCGTGCTTTTTAATGTCGTTCCGGAAGGCTTCCACGTGCATTGATCTATGATGATGTTAGGATACCCCGCTTGACTTGTAGCATCAACAAGCACTTGACCATACTGAGCGTAAACATTCCCTAAGAAGATAACGCCCTCCCGAATCGACACCTTAAACGCTGCCACCGTAGCGATTGACTCCACGTGAACCGTACGTGCATAGAACTCTTTAACGACTGTTGAATTAGTGCCATCGAATAGTACGTGTATCTTCGGTGAACCGCCCTCGCTGATGCAAGTGTTCATTGAACATTCAGAGGCTGCGATAATCCCGAAGGCATACTCCGCACTATCTGCATTGAATACCCTACATGAGTTAAAGATTGAGCAATTAGATTGACTATTAGAATTAGAAGCCCCTACCCAGTCGCCTTTATCATAAAGAAATCCAATCTTTTTGCAGTTGACCGAAAAGCAGTTGTTAATAATCGACTTCAAAGCGAAACGGCAAACGATAGCCGAATCTTTGCCCTCCACTCTTATATTGTCGCAGTTAAGTCCATAAGTTGAAGCCCAATAAATTCCGCATCCATTGCGAGAAACGCCTTTAAATAGCCTTAAATCCCGAAATGTAGCCGAATATTGATTCATCGTATTGAGTGCCGTTGATTGATCGGGCGCAGTACGATAGAATCCGCCATAAATCGCAGCCCCGTTACCGTTAATGATAATGGTCTTAGATTTCGCTAATAGCGTTGTGGGGATTGTGAACTCACCCGTGTAGGATGTCCCGACTAAGTTAATGCACGAATAGTTACCGTTTAAGGCGGTTTGTAATTCCGTAGCCGTTCCGACATTTATCGTCTGAGCGTGGATGTTGACCGTAACGAATACGGCAAATAGTAATAAGAGTTTTTTCATTGGTTTTATTTGGTTATTGTGAAACTTCCTTTAATTGTCCCTCTGTTAATGTTAAATGTTAATGTATTAAAAGCCTTATGTCGAGTTTCGTCTTTGTCAATTCCATGAGAAAAGCTTTCGATTAAAGGATTAATACTTTCTATAAACAATTTTTCTTCTTTATCAAGGACTGAAATAATTTCATTTGGTATTTTAAATGTATTATCTTTCGGCTTACCTTCATTAGCTATTTGATTTATTTGGTCTATGCACATTGGTTTTATTTTTGGGGTTTTAACTGTTCAATTTCCATTCTCAAGTAATCAGCAGCCTTTTCTAAGTCCGCTAACTTGTTGCCTTTATATTTCGCTCGACCGATGTACTTAATCACATTCCCCAAGCAAAACGATAGCTTCCAATCTTGAATGACTGCGATCGGCTCGATTGTGGTTTGCTTGTAGTGGGGCGGTTGAGGGTGGTGGCAATCTGCCCCCTCCCTTGATTCTTGCTTCGCTTCGGGTAGGATTACTTGGGAGAAGTTGATATATTCATGTCCAAAATATCTTTCGTTTTTATCATCGTTATAGTACCAATCGTTCTTAATATAACGCCAATAACAACCTATTCCATGTTTGTTAAGTTTAATTCCTAATATTCGTTTCTGTTCCTGATTCTCCACCAACACCGCAATCTTCTCCTCTCGCAGTTGTTCGAGGGTGTATTGTTTCGCTTCGGGATAACGCTCGTAGAATGGGGCGAAGTTTTTCGTATTCATGTGTCCCCAAAATATTGAGCCCTCTTCTGTATCGCTCCAATCAAATCCGCTTTGGCTTTTATCATTGCCTAATTTAATTTCTCCATCAGGCTTATTTCCCTGCTCTCTGATTCGTTTCTCCGCAAGTTCACGGATGGGTTGTGGTAGGTCTTTTAGTTTCATTTAGCTGTTTGCGTTTAAGTTCTAAAAATTCAATATGGTTTGTTGGTTTGTTTTTGTAAAGTAAATTTAATGCGATTTCAATGGCGTGTAGTTCATATTGATTATCTACAAGTAAGCCGTCTAAATATTCGTACCAAGCCATTTCTGCTTGATATTCCGCTTCGGCTTGTGCTGCATATCCTGCGTTGTATTCGTGTTCTTCGTTGCTCATCGTAATTCGGGGTATTTAGTGTACATTGGTTCGAGGTTGTTGTGGTAATTTATTGCAATCCATTCGTCCAATTCGACACAATAAGCAAATACGAACATTTCATCAAGTCTAATATCATCTCGCAGTTCAGGATTTTCGTCAGTATCAAAATCACACTCTACCATCATTGCTATGGCAAAGTCTTGTAGTTTTTCGGGTAGGTCTTTTAATAGCATCTGTTTAGTTTTTAGTTCGGTGCTAAATTACTAATAAAACAACCGCTTCCAACACTTTAGGCGAAAACTTGCACCAATTTAGAACGGTTCTAAATAAGAAAATGGTATTGTAAATATGTTTGCAAAGTTGCAAATCTTTAAAATCTTTAATATCTTAACGACATCTTAATAGAAATCTTAACAATCTTAAATGCAAAAAGCGAATAGTTTCCTATCCGCTTTCATGATTGCCTTCACTCGAATGAGAGATGCACTTACGACTGAATTTTCTACTTTAACACGTGGTTATTAAGATTTGCAAATATACAACTATTTCAAAAAACTTATATCAGTCCGAATATCCCACAACGAACCGCCTGATCCAACCTCGACATAAACGCCACTCATTCGCCTACCGATAGCGGAAATATTAATCTGAGCCACGTAATAGGCTATTTTCGTCTGTCCTTCATATATCGTAATAGACCATGCATTACCGATTTTCTTTATACTGCAAAAATATTTCACGTTATAACGCAAAATAAGAGCCTTTCCGCTCGAATCTTTGAAAGCCGTATAAGTAAACCGTCCTCGATCATGAATGTACGGACAAGCCACTAAACCGCCTTTAACGGATTCGGCTCGTCTTACTCCTAAACGGATTGAATTACGCCCGAATAAATCCGATATTCCGCAGACTTTGTGAGTACTATTGTCGGGCGATTGGTACAACTGCGCCCAAGTAGAATCAAGTCGGAAATAATACTCCAACTTTTCGCCAACATTACCCGATATTATCGGGGTGCAGTACGTTTCGCCTTTCGGGACTGTGTAGGTTGTCCACGTTTGAGCGTTACCGCATGAGGCGAAGAATAGACTAAATATTATCAGTAGGCGTTTCGTCATCGATCCAAAAGTTTGTGATTTCTTTTCCAAGCCAACCTAGAATAGGCCCAGCTATTCCGCAAACCTGAGCAACGTTTTTAAACTTTTCGTTTCCATCTAAGTAAAGATATAAACCGCCACTTGCCCCGATTGTAGCCCCTAACGAGGCAATGGCTAAACCGATTTTTCGCACCTTCTTAGGTGTCGGATGCCAATATGCTGATATGCTGAATTTTGCCATATTATAATTAAAATTGTATTTGTTCGTGAACTATTTTAAGCCTGAGCCACCCTTGCGCCTTTAGTGCGGGATGATTTTGGATGAATGGGAATAAGTGTTGATCGAATGCCACACGTGAATCCATTACAATATCCTTGCCTTTGCTCATTCCCGGAAGTTGGCAACCTAATGTATCTACATCAGTATTTCCGGGGTGCATTCGTACGCCCTCCCAAACATTAACTCCGTCTGTAATTACGTATGGTTGCCCGTTAAATTCTTCCCTATTGTAGATGATCGGCAAATCACGTTTAAATCTTTGCGAATACGTGATTTTTACAAAGTAATCGCCATCAGGAATACACGTGTTTCCGTAAATCTTAACTTGTTTTCCACGTGATTCGTCTTCGAGAATGAAACAAAGTTTTTGCGATTCATTGCTCATTGGATGGTATCCAAACATTTCGCCAATGGTTGACTTTGTAGAAAACCATTTACGTATCAATTTTAAGTCGCAATCTGTTGTCATTTACCTGATCTATGTTCTATGAATGATAATTTATAGGCTTCTTGATCGAGCGATTTAAATCGATCATCAATCTTATCGAGCCTGATATTTTGCGCTTCATCAACCTTAATAGTATTCTCGATCTTAACATCATGCCGAGTTAACAGCAAGTTCATCTCATCGAGTTTCTTTAGGTTGTTTAGTTGCAATACGATCACAGCAGGAATACCTACTACCGTAAGCCACTTATGAAATTCTGTTAATGCTAATGATTGTCTTTGTGTCATAAGGTCGTTAAACTTCCATGTAGAATATGATTAATCGTAATGTTAAATCGCTCGATGATATACCGCTATCAGAAAACATAATCTGCAAAGGTTGATCTATTCCGAAATAAGGATTAGCTATATCAGTACCTAATGCAAGATTAATTTTTCCGTAGTTTCCACTATCATTAATTCTTGCTTCGTTGTTCGCTTCACGTTCTTTTTTACCATCACGATAGAGTAGGTACAAAGCCCCACAAAGGGCAATTATTACCGAGATCATGAATAGTAATATGAACGGTCTTTCCTCTGTAGATGCCGATGCTATTACGCTTGTTGTTGCTTCTGTGAGTTGTAGTAGTGTCATAAATATTATTGAACCTTAAACCATAATATTAGAGGAGGCGTAGTAGTAGCTTGATTCAGTGCAGTAAACCCGCTTAAATCACTTGGTAAAGCACCAAACGAAGCTCTGGTTGCGGTAAATCCAACAGCAACTAACGATGTTACTGCAGTAGTTCCACCAACAGCATATGTCGATCCAGCTGCAATAGTCCTCATAGTTACAGCCGTTGTTGAATTATTAGTGGTAGTCACTAAATACACACCAGGAGTGAGCACTACTGGAGATGGAAGCGTTAAAGATTTAACACCCGTTGTCGCTACTGAAATCCCTGTAGTATTAGCGGCAACTAAAGGACCACTATTATATGATGTATTCGGATTTGTTACTTGATAAATCCCAAAGTACATTATCGATCCAGCCGATCCTGCAACCGTATTTTCAACTGCTATATCAGTGATAGTTATTGTTTCTTCAATAACCAAAAACGACATGTAAGCATTACTAGAATTTGCTGTTAAAGCAAATGTTGTATAAGCTGCCTGATTAATTGCATTATTATACCATAATCCACTTCTTTTGAAATAGAGAAAGCTCTTACGATTAGTAATTGCGGCATTTAATCCAGGAATATCCGATGTAGTTAAAGCGCGGAAAGCCTTAGTACCATCCCAAAATTTACTTGAATCTGCAGGAGCTGTAATAGAAAGCTCTCTTGCCCCAATTGCAGCAGCTTGAGCCGTGCTAACAGGCTTATTTGCATCCGAAGTATTATCAACATTTCCAAGTCCTAAACTAGTTTTTGTTACTGCGCTAACTGCTGATGAAATCGCTGAACTTTGTGCTGTACTTACAGGCTTATCAGTATCGCTTGTATTGTCAACATTGCTTAATCCAACTGTTGATTTATTTAATGTCTTCCAATCAACGCCTTGATCTTTTGTAGAATCAGCCGTTAATACTTGACCATCTGAACCAACTGCTAATAGCGAAGCCCTACCTAAATTCTCAGAAACAACGGGTATCTTTCCTTTTGTTGCAACCTCTCCATACCATGTATTGAAGTCAGATGAAAGTTGAGCAAGGTCAGAAACTACGCTCGATAATGTGCTTGATATGGTAGTTACAGTTCCCGATAATGCAGTTACCGTTGCATTGATAGCAGTATCAGCCGAAGCACGTGTCGAAGCCTCGTTGTTGATACTTGTTTGAAGGGTGTTGAATGACGAATTTAATAAGGCAATAGAGGTTAATCTGTTTGCATTATTAGCTATCAAAGTAGAATAATCATCTTCACCGTTACCGATAAATATAACTTTCGTTGTGGTATCAAAACCAAACTCACCATCCAATAAAATAGGATTTGCGTCTTCCCATTCTAAAGTAGTGCCTTTACGAATCGTTATTTTTATGATTGCCGTTTCTGCCATTACGCTCCACCTCCATCAATTAAATCAAATCCGTTGATCGGCGTATAGGCTGTATCGGGTGCGCCTCCATCAATAAGGTTGTATTGTGGTGGTGGTACTTGCGAAGGTGATAATGTAGCTAGTGTATAAGCCCCGACTAATCGAGATAATACAGAGCCACTACCGACTAACTTTAATACTACCGATCCTTTACCTACTAACTTCATGATGTTGGTTGATTATGCAATGCAGTACGTTCAACATCTTCCAATTCAATAACAGCCGTTAGTCGTTGTTTATTACCTGCGAAATTTGCGTTGCTAAATTCAACAACAACTTCGGCAAATAGCTTACTATCTGCATTCGATTTGATGTTATCCGAAGCGTTATAGAATAGATGAATTACACCCGTTGACAAGTCTGCTTTACTTGCTGTTGATAGCGTAGTGAAGCCCGTTAATGCGTTCTTGCTGAACTTGGCAATGATGTTATCAGGATTCTGATAGAGTGCAATCAATAGCCCCGTAGCCCCACTCATATCGAGCGGAGTTGTGCCATCGGCTTCATAGATCGTTAAATCTATCTCGTATGAATCGGAACGGAACATTTGGTTAAGCGTTGTAAGAAGCAAATAAAGCACTCATATTTACAAATGTGTTTTCTAATGCAATCTGTAAGTCAAGGATTCTTTCCTCTGATGGTTGCATTGCATCATACTCTTCCTCAGTTAATGTTGATTGCTTAAACTCATGCAAACCAAGTACAGGCGTATTAGAAAATTCAAGGATAGCCGTATCTGTTCCATCTGATACCTTTGCAAATGTTGCGAACTCTGTCGCTACTGCTGAAATTACGTTCATTTGTGTTATGTTTTTTTAGAATGATGATGTTACTTTAAATACATCGAACCCTTGATTTACTGATTTTTCGATAATTGCATACTGGCCTAAATTACCGTCTAATGTTTCTAATCCACCTGCACCATGCACATCAACGAGTTGACCATTGGTAGATACGGATGCAGCGTCCAGTGTTATTAAGTCAATAAAT
>ERZ650309.1626-NODE-1626-length-10518-cov-3.801873_pt1 | contig 10518 bp, 7 predicted proteins | sample MGYA00376245_ERZ650309 | MGnify/ENA primary metagenome ERZ650309 (study PRJEB26733, sample SAMN07839294) | wastewater metagenome | biome: urban; feature: wastewater treatment plant; material: waste water | place: USA: North Carolina | collected 2016-04-26 ...
TAATGTCAGTTTGCGCGACATGCCCCATTTCAGAATTGCATTTTCCTGAACGGTGAGCGTCGAAGCAACGCTGTTCTGATCGATGGTGATGGTATGACCCGGCTGTATTGAAATCTGGTCGGCTGAAGCCGGAATACCGGCAGGGTTCCAGCTGGCAGGATTGCTCCAGTTTCCGGAACCGGTAGAAATACGGCTCACTGCATTTGCCTCCGGTGTGAAATGAATGGCAAGCACAGTAAGAAATGCGCAAGTCAGATTTTTCACCTGTAAGAAATTCAGTATTTCATGCAACCTGATAATCATTCGTTCACTTATTTGCTGAATTGAGGTGTTTGAGATAAAGGACGCGCAACTTTGTAGTTCATTCCATTTCGTTGGTTGGTATCGGGCGACTGAATCAGCAGGGTTTCGACATTCATATCTACCGGCATGTTTTCATGCGACACAGGTGTCTGTATTTCCGCTTTTGAAGACTCAGGCTCCGACAGCTGCAGGTAAATCAGAAATCCCAGTCCCAGCGCTAAACATGATACTCCGGCTGCGATAAGAAATCGCATTCTGAGCTGCTGTCGCTGACTGGATCTTATTTTTCTGGGACTCTTGTTACTCATGGCAGATGGTAGATTCTGTTATTGTTGTAATTATATTTTTTACTCGGCAACTCATTTTGGAGTTATGAGGGCAAAGTGGCGATCTTACAATTGTAAGGTTCCGCTCAAAAGTGACTGTTTTTTGATGGGGTTTGATAATTCAAAAGGCTGCTCCGGTAGAGTCAGCCTTTTGAATATTATGCTTATTTGCGGATTTCGTTAAGCCTGAACAAACATCAGATCTTCCACCTGAATGGTGTTATTTTCGCACAGCAAAGCAGCACGTTCCATGACAGCCTTGAGCTCTCTGATATTACCTGGCCATTCGTATTCGAGCATGAATTTGGCAGCTTCTTTTGAAAGGTTCACCTGTTCCATTTTGTTATTCTTGCAGAACTCAGTGAGGAAGCTTTTAGCAATCAGAATCACATCATCGCCACGCTCTTTCAAAGGTGGAAGGTGAATCAGGAATCCTTGTATCCTGTAAAACAAATCTTCCCGGAAACGGCCTTCTTTCACCTCATTGGCAAGGTTACGGTTGGTTGCGGCAATCATGCGGAAATCAAGTTTAATGATTTTATTGCTGCCTATTCTGGTGACTTCTTTTTCCTGTAATACACGCAACAGTTTGGTCTGTAGGTGTAAGTTCATCTCTCCGATTTCGTCCAGGAAAATAGTGCCTTCATTGGCTTCTTCAAATTTACCTATGCGGCGTTCTCTGGCATCGGTAAAGGCTCCCTTTTCATGTCCGAATAATTCCGATTCAACAAGATCTTCAGGAATAGCTCCCATGTTTACTGTCACAAACGGTTTACGCGCACGTGGCGAGTTGTAGTGAAGTGCTTTTGCAACGAGTTCCTTTCCGGTTCCGCTTTGTCCTGTAACCAGCACCATGATGTTGCTTTTTTCAACCTTCTGGATCAGCTTCAGCACTCTTATTACCGGAGTACTGTTACCCATAATGTTGGAGTATTTATGACGATCGATAACCTGATCTTTCAAGAATTCAACCTCCCTTTTCAAAACTACATTCATGGAAAGGTTCCTGATTGAATTTTCGAGGTTCACAAAGAGGCTGTCGTTTTTTATAATGTATTCAGAAGCACCACCCTTGTAAGCATCTATCACCACCTCCAGGTTTTCCTGACCTGAAACCAATACAACCATTATAGCCGAGTTGTAGGATTTAATACGCGACATCAAATCAATCCCATTCATGCCGGGAAGGTTGTAGTCAACTGTTACAATATCGGGATTAAGATGCAGGTTCTGAAGGCAATCTTCAGCATTCGTAAAGTGGGAGAGCTCATGGTCGTATTTCGCCAGTGCCTGTTTCATCAGGGTAGCTACCATGATGTCGTCTTCAATGATAAATATTTTTGCCATCTGATTGTTGTTTTAACTATGGTTAATTAAGCTATTGGTAACGATTTTAATTCTTGTTCAAGTTCAGCAAACGCAGTTTTGCAAATGGTAGTCATCTTTTCTGCCAGTGCATCAATTTTCTCGAGGTTTTCCTTTTTCAAAGCATACTCCTCAATCGTTGCGGCACACACCTGCGCTTCTTTAAGTCCCAGGTAATTGAGCGATGGTTTCATCTTATGTGCAGCCTGACGAACACCTTCCCAGTTTTTGCTTTCGAGTTGTTTGTACAAATCGGCAATTGTCTCAGGTGTATTGTTCAGGAACAACATGATAAAATCACGGAAGAACGACTCGTTGTTATCTGATAATTCTCTTAGATAATCGAGGTTGGTCAGTTTCTGAACCGGTGCTGCAGGTGCTTCTTCTTCCACTTCTGCAACAACATTTGCTTCTTCCTGTTGGAGGATGCCTTTTTTGCTGAGAGCCACAATCTTTTGCTTCAGATCAAGCGGATCAAAAGGTTTTGAGATATAATCGTCCATTCCCAGTCCGATGCATTTATCTCTCTCTTTCTTATTGGCATGCGCTGTCATGGCCATTACCGATACACTGTTTTTAGGTTCCGGTAAGGCGGTACGGATTTCACGGATACACTGATAGCCGTTCATTTCAGGCATTTCAATATCAAGGAGTATGATATCGTAATCTTTTGCTTTTATTTTCTCAAGAGCATCAAGGCCATTGATGGCGTTGTCGATTTTCACTCCCCAGTCTTTCATGATTTTGTTAATCACCAGGCGGTTGATGTCGTTATCTTCAACAATCAAAATTCTTAATTCGCTGTCGATTCTGCTTTCTGGTTCTTCCGACTGCTTGTGATGTGCCTCAAGTTCTATCGGATCGGGATGGTCGAAAGGCATGCTGAACGTGAAGGTGGTGCCTTCGTTAACAATGCTGTCGACTTTAATAATGCCACCCTGAAGATCAACCAGCTTTTTAGCTATGCTGAGTCCCAGACCGGTACCACCATATTTTCTGGTGATGTCATCGCCAGCTTGAGTGAACATATCGAATATGGTCGATAATTTATTTTGTGGAATACCTATTCCCGAGTCTTTTACACTGAAGCTGATCATTGAACATCTTTCATTGGAGTCAACCAGCTTCACACCAATTTCTACACCACCTTTGTGAGTGAATTTAATGGCGTTGTTCACCAGATTGTTTATGATCTGACTCAATCGGGTAGGGTCACCTTTTACATATTCTGGAATACAGTCGTCAATATTTTTGGAGATCGTAATTCCCTTTTCAGAACCTTTGGCTTTGAAGAGTTCATAAGTGGTAGATATGAGTTCAGAAGCACTGAAGATGGTGCTTTCAAATGTCATTTTTTGTGCTTCAATCTTTGAAAGATCAAGAATGTCATTGATGATCACCAACAGGTTATCGGCCGACTTTTTAATAGCGTTCAGATAGGTCATCTGATCGTTGTCAATTTGTGTTTTTATCAGCAGATTGGTGAGACTCATAATCCCGTGAATAGGTGTTCTGATCTCATGACTCATATTGGCCAGGAACTGTTCCTTTACCTTCTGCGATTCTTGTGCAGTAGAGAGGGTGTTTTTAAGTTCCATTTCACTGTTCTTGTGATTGGTGATGTCGGTAGCAATACCAATCATTCCCGACGGCTCAAAGAATTCGTCCCTTTGCGGGATGCATGTAATGTCGAGGAAACGGTTGTTAACTTCTATAGTTGTGCTGAGTTCATTTCCCTGAATTACATTTCTGAGACTCTTGATATCAATAGGCAGGATGCGGTAAGTTTCAAGAAAGCTGTGTCCAATGATGTCTTCCGGATTCACATTGAGCAGTTCCACACCACGTCCCTTGAACATGGTGAATTCTCCTTCTTTATTGATGGCGAATAAGATGATTGGTGACTTTGCTATAACAGCATCCAGTTTTCTTTCCGATTCCTGTAATGCACGTTCCGCTTTGCTGGTGCTCTGGTGAGCTGCATTTATTCTTAATGCATAGCGAATACTTTGCGAAATCCCTTCCGGAGTGACCAGGTTTTTCGGCAGATAATCACAGGCTCCAAGGCGCATTGCTTCAACTGCAAGTTTTTCATCACCATGCGATGTTACAATAATTACAGGAGCTCCATTGAGTTCATTGCTGTGATTCTTAAGAAAATCAAGTCCATTTGAATCGGGAAGATTGTAGTCAAGAAAGATGCAGTCAAAGCTTCTTTCGGCAATCGCTGCCAGCCCTTCGGCTTTTGATCCTACCGAAACAATGTCGACATTAAACCCTGATGATTTAATTGATCTTCTTAAAGCAATACGATCTACCTCATCATCATCGATTACCAGTATTGCTAATTTTTTGTTGTCCATATAAAAATGTGCTGTGTTGTTTTATTGTGGTTGCTCGCATAGTTTCCAGTAGCTGTCAAGAATGGAAACTGCACTTACGAATTTTTCAAATGATACCGGCTTTACGATATAACCTGCAACATTCAGGTTGTATGCTTCAAAGCGGTCACTGTCATCTTTCGAGGTGGTCATCACAAACACACTGATTGAACGCAGATCCTGATCATTTCTAATTTCCTTAAGAAATTCAAGTCCGTTCATCTGTGGCATGTTCAAATCCAGTAATATGATTTGTGGTCGCGGCAGTATTTTTTCTTTGCCGTTTTCACCCCTTAACATTGCCAAAGCCTCCAGGCCGTTTTTGGCAATAAATAGCGGATTTTGTATATTATTCTTCATAAATGCCCGCTGAACATTCATGATATCTACCTGATCATCCTCTACCAAAAGAATGTTTACCAATTTTTCACTCATATTGTAAGTATTTTATAATCAATAATTTATTCGTGGTGGCAGAGTTCATTTTACACGAATACATGACATTTATACTAAACGACATCTGAATTGTTGAGTCAAAAAGCATCAGAATCATACATTTTCAGGTGTTGATATAAAAGTCAATAAAACCCCAAAAGCATGACAATTTCAGGACCCGGAGGAGGGCCTGGTTAAAAGCATCAACGGTTCAGTTCAAAAGCCGTTGTTGCAGCAAAAGGAAAATCAGAAATTGGGTTTGAGGAGGTACCTTGAATAGAAATCGTTGATGTGTTTCACGACTTCATCGGCAGTATCGGCAATTTTGAAAAGATTCAGATCTTCAGGGCTGATATTTCCCTGTTCGAGCATGGTGTTGCAGATCCATTCATACATTCCCTGCCAATATTCTTTTCCGGCAAGGATAATTGGAAACTTGGCAATTTTTTTTGTTTGAATTAATGTTAACGCCTCAAACAATTCATCGAGGGTCCCGAATCCTCCTGGAAGCACAACAAAACCCTGACTATATTTAATGAATACGGTTTTTCTTACGAAGAAGTAATCAAAGGTGATAACCTTGTCGTGATCGATGTATGGGTTAGGGGCCTGTTCAAATGGCAATTTGATATTCACACCGACCGATTTCCCATTGGCTTTCTGTGCACCTTTGTTGGCAGCTTCCATAATACCGGGACCACCTCCTGAAATGATACCATAACCTTCACGGGCTATCTTGAAAGCTATTTCTTCAGCAAGATCATAATATCGTGTTCCGGGTTGGGTTCTGGCTGAACCAAAAACAGAAACACAGGGTCCTATTTTAGAAAGCTTTTCGAATCCTTCCACAAATTCAGCCATAATTTTAAAGATGGCCCATGTATCGTTGGTTCTTACTTCCTGCCAGTCCTTATCAGTAAAGGCACGCCTGATTTTTGCTTCTTCTGAATTCATAGGTGAATGTTTGAAAAATTCCATAACCTGCTGTTTATAAGATATTACAGGCTTTTACGATCTTTTTTTGTTAAGGTTATCTGATGGCAGCAGTGCGAGTTCTCTTTTAAGATATTCGGCAGTGATGCTTTTCTTGTTTTTAATCATTTCATCGGGACTTCCTTCGGCGATGACTTCACCGCCCCGGGCACCTCCTTCGGGACCGATATCAATAATATGGTCGGCGCAGCGTATCACATCCATGTTGTGTTCGATAACGACAACCGTATTGCCTTTATCGGTAAGCTTGTCGAGCACTTCCAGCAAAATTCTCACATCTTCGAAATGTAATCCTGTGGTGGGTTCATCCAGAATATAGAAAGTATTGCCTGTATCTTTTTTCGAAAGTTCGGTAGCCAGTTTAATACGTTGTGCCTCACCTCCTGAAAGGGTAGTTGATTGCTGACCCAGAGTGATGTAGCCAAGTCCTACATCTTTGATGGTTCTGATCTTATGAGCAATGGATGGCATGTTTTGAAAGAACTCCACGGCATCTTCAATGCTCATGTTAAGCACATCATTAATCGATTTACCCCGGTAACGCACTTCCAGAATTTCGCGGTTATAGCGTTTCCCGTTGCAGCTTTCACAATGAACATAAACATCGGGAAGAAAATTCATTTCGATTACTCTCATTCCCGCACCCTGACAAGTTTCACACCGACCACCTTTAACGTTGAATGAAAACCATCCCGGTGGATATCCTCTTATTTTTGATTCAGGAAGTTGTGCGAAGAGATTTCTGATATCACTGAACACACCGGTGTAGGTGGCAGGATTACTTCTGGGAGTTCGTCCGATAGGTGACTGATCAATTTCAATTACTTTATCGATATGTTGTAAACCTTTAACCGACTTATGAGGAAGTGGCTTCATTCCTGAACGGTAGAAATGATTGCTCAGCACAGGATAAAGTGTTTCGTTGATGAGTGATGATTTACCACTTCCGCTCACTCCCGTTACACAAATAAATTTTCCGAGTGGAAAATCAACAGAAACATTTTTGAGGTTGTTTCCCGAAGCACCGGTCAGAGTTAGTTTTTTGCCATTGCCTGTACGGAAGGTTTTCTTGGCTATAGAAATAGTGCCATTCAGATATTTTGCAGTGAGCGACTTTGATTTTAATATGTCGGATGGTTTTCCTTCAGCAACGATGAGTCCCCCATGCACTCCCGCACCCGGACCGAGGTCGATAACATAATCGGCCGACATGATTGTTTCGCGATCGTGCTCTACTACAATCACTGAATTGCCCACATCACGCAAGTCCTGCAACGATTTTATCAGCCGCACATTGTCGCGCTGATGCAATCCGATACTGGGTTCATCGAGAATGTATAGCACGCCCACCAATTGGGAACCTATTTGTGTAGCAAGCCGAATGCGTTGTGATTCACCTCCCGACAAACTTCTAGATGAACGGTTCAGCGTGAGATAATCGAGGCCCACATCAAGCAAAAATTTAATGCGTTTGCGGATTTCTTTGAGTACTTCCTGACCGATTTTTTGCTGGCGACCGCTGATACGTTTTTCGAGTGATTCAAACCAATCGCGCAATTGAAGGATATCAAGATTGGCAAGTTCAGAAATGTTCTTGCCATCAATTTTAAAATAAAGTGATTCTTTTTTGAGACGGCTTCCTTTGCAGGTGGGACATTCAACCGATTGCATGAAATTCTGAGCCCACTTTTTAAGTGCAGGAGATGAATTTTCATTCAGCTGACCGGCAATGAAATTTACAATTCCTTCAAAAGCCAGACTGTAAGGTTGTGAATCGCCCTGACGGAATTCTCTGTTCACCTGAAACACTTCATCAGAGCCATACAAAATTACATTGATGGCCTCGTCGGATATTTCACCTATAGGAGTACTTAAGGTAAAGCCATATCTTCTTCCAATAGCCTGCAACTGCGAAAAGATCCATGAATCTTTTTGTGGCCCCAGAGGAGCAATGCCTCCACCTTTAATAGATTGAGCCTTGTCGGGAATCACCGAGTTCAGGTCAATTTCGGCAATTGTGCCCAGACCGTTACATTTGGGACATGCTCCATAGGGAGAATTAAAAGAAAAAGTATTGGGAGCGGGTTCATCATAAGAAATGCCAGAGGTGGGGCACATTAGATGCTGAGAAAAATGTCGGATGGACTGATCATCTTCATGCAAGACCATCAGAGATCCTTTGCCGTGTTTCAATGCTGTACGAACCGACTCTGTAATCCTGATCTTCAGTTCTTCGGTAACAGCAATGCGATCGATTACAATTTCAATGTCGTGTGTTTTGTATCGGTCGGCCTGAAGTCCTTTTTTTATATCAACCACATTCCCGTCAACCCGCACTTTTAAGAAACCCATTTGCTGGATCGTCTCAAATAACTCACGGTAGTGACCTTTTCGGCCTTTTACCACAGGGGCCAGGATGACAATTTTTTTATTCTTGAATTTTTCGAGTATCAGTTGAATGATCTGATCGTCAGATAAACGGATCATCTTTTCTCCCGTGACATAAGAGAAAGCTTCGCCGGCACGGGCAAAAAGCAGACGCATAAAATCGTAAATCTCGGTGATCGTGCCTACAGTTGACCTGGGATTGGTGTTGGTAGTTTTCTGTTCAATACTGATCACAGGACTTAGTCCGGTGATTTTGTCAACATCGGGCCTCTCCATGTTACCCAGAAAATTTCGGGCATAGGCTGAAAAGGTTTCCATATACCTTCTTTGCCCTTCAGCATAAATCGTATCGAATGCAAGTGATGATTTACCACTCCCGCTTAATCCCGTAATTACTACCAGTTTTTCTCTGGGAAAGGTCAGGTCAATATTGCGAAGGTTGTGCACCCTGGCACCAAAAACCTCAATCTCTTCCAGTTGACCTTCGTTCTTTATTTTTGCCATAAAATCAGTATGCAAAAGTAGGCAATTTCAATGTCAAAAGGTGAGCACGTTGTGGTACTTTTAGTCCTCATAATCAATAGTTTTGCCTGAATCCACATAGAAAATTTCATCCTTTCCGCCTAAATGTTGATGAACAGAACCTCGGGCTGCAACTCAATGAATTAAACTGCCTCACTTTGAATGCCCCTGATTTGTACATTCGGGATTTTTTTAGAGATTTACTGATTATAAAAACTGGAGCCATTCAATATGAAAATTTTAAAGCTGATCGGAATCAATCTGTTGATATTGACGATACTTGTTGTCATAGTAGAATTGTGCTTCGGAGGATGGATCATTCAAAAGAATATTCTTCAGAACTATAACATTTTGTATTCCAGCACTTATTATTTTGATGTGAGTCATCTTTATCCCGAAGGCAAGGAAGTTACATATTCCAGGGACGAAAACGGGCTCAGGATTTCAGGCGACAACAACCTTAAAAACATCAATATCATGACGATCGGAGGAAGTACCACCGATCAGCGATATATCAGTGATGGGAAAACCTGGCAGGATGCCATGTACAGAAAGCTGAAGCAGGATGGAATAAAAGCGAATATCGCTAATGTGGGAATCGATGGACAATCAACTTTCGGACATCTTAAGAACTTCGAGATATGGTTTCCTCTGGTGCCGGAGTTGCAACCAAAATACATACTCTTTTATATCGGCATCAACGACTTTTATGCTGATGCCGATAAATATGCTTACATCACCGATCCACAACAACCTAATTTAAAAACGCGCATAAAAAACTGCAGCGCTACCTACAATCTTTTCAGAAAATTGCAAGGCGCTTTCAAAAGTCGTGTAGTGAAAGTGAGTCATTCAAAAATTGATTTCAGTAAATTGAATTATGTTGACCAACCGCTGCTCGATTCAGCGAAATATGAAACATTGTTGGCCGATAAGTTACCTGGTTATCGTGAACGAATCAGCAAGCTGGCGGAATTGAGTAAGAAAATGGGTGCAACGCCTGTTTTCATTTCTCAGCCCTGCCGGAAGTTTATCCTAAAACCGGATGGCTCTGTTTCAGGAGTGAGTGAGACTGAAAATTATGGCGATGTCAAATTGAATGGAGTCGATTACTACCACATGCTGACCATGATGAACAAAATGATTGAAGATATTTGCCGGGAACAACATTACGATTACTTTGATCTTACTCAAAGCGCTATCTGGGAGGCAACTGATTTTTACGATTTCGCTCACAATACTCCCGCAGGTTGCGAAAAGCTGGGTAATGAAATTGCTGGAAGGATGGCTCCGATTCTTAAAAAAAACTGAATCACCTCTTGGTGCAGCGACCTAAAATTTCTGATTAAAATAGGGGATGTCATCCCTTGAATGATCGTCTTTCTGCATCCAATATGCCATAGTAACCACATGGCCTTCTTTGGTCCTTAGAAATCTTCCGAAAATGGCATTGGTTACATTAAATGAAACATCAGTCACGCCAATTGTATACTTAACAGGTGCCGGTGGCTCAGCTGCAGCAGGAACTGCTTCGCCCTCTTTTGGAGCAGGTGCGGCTTTTGGAGGGGCGCTTTCAGCCACTACCACTTCAAAACCGTTTCCTTCAACGGTCTAGGTTTCGACTTGCCTATCCTTGCCCTTGCGCTCGCCGGTCAGTCCACCGACCAGCTCAAATTCGCAACGAACCAAATCATTCAGCAGCAGGTCAAACCGTGGATGGTTCTTCGTGGTCAGAAGGTGCGACCGTTGGAGATTGACCACATTGACCTGATTGAAGTTGCTCCGCTGAAAGCCTCCCTGAAAAT
>ERZ650309.1627-NODE-1627-length-10516-cov-3.819902_pt1 | contig 10516 bp, 9 predicted proteins | sample MGYA00376245_ERZ650309 | MGnify/ENA primary metagenome ERZ650309 (study PRJEB26733, sample SAMN07839294) | wastewater metagenome | biome: urban; feature: wastewater treatment plant; material: waste water | place: USA: North Carolina | collected 2016-04-26 ...
TCTAGCGCGTTGCCAGAATTGTGAGTAGCAAATCTTCGAAAGCTTGCTTGTTTATTTGTGTGGCTACTTGCACTTTGCGCCCAGAGAAAAGCGATGGGCCCGTGCGGCCGATACTCTTGCCAGAGGTGGAGACGTCAATCTTCACTTCTTTATAGGTAAATAAGCCTGGCTCAATGGCCGCTGCAGCCGTGATGGTGTCCCAGAAGTAGTAGTCGAAACCTTTGACCAGGCTCCATAGCTTGAAGGCCAGGGCCGAGGTCAGCATGATGGCGCGCACGGGCGCGATCCTCGACCAGCTGCGCAGCGAGGGCCGCAGCGGCGCGCCGCCGACCGTCTACCGCACGCTCGACTTCCTGCTCGAACAGGGGCTGGTGCACCGGCTGGCCTCGCTGAACGCCTTCGTCGCCTGCTGCGATCCGGCCGAGCGCCACGGCGGGCAGTTCCTGATCTGCGAGGCCTGCGGCCGGGTCGGTGAACTCAACAGCGCGCGCGTCGAGACGACCATCGTCGAGGAGGCCGCGGCGGACGGCGGACAGGGCGGGGCGGGCCTCGCCGCGGCCCCACGACCAGGTGTTGCGGAACCACAGCTGCGGCAGCAGGTGCAGGCGCGGGTGCAGCCGCTGGGCTGGGACTTGGCGCCGGAGCAGGCGTCGGAGCAGGCGTCGCAGGCTTGGCTTCTTCAGGCTTTGCCACAGGCGGTGCTTCGACGGGCTTTGGCGCAGGCTTGCGCGCAGAAACCGGAGCCGTCAGTGACACAAGCAGTGAGGCAGACACACAGGCTGATAGCAGGCGCTGGTAGGCTGTAGACATGGTGAGCGTCTGACCATTTTACCACGCCACCGACCCGCGCTGACGGAAGATCGCCGCTAGTAGTGATGTGAGCTGGGATCGCTCGATCCACCGCCCGAACCACCGCTTTCACCGCCGTCACTGCCATCGGGATCGTCGTCGCTTCCGTCAGCATCTACCAGGAAGCGCTGCCAGCTTGCGTCTTGTCTGCGCTCGGCCCGTCGCTCTTGCTTTTCCTGCTGCTTCTTTTGCTGCTTGCGCTGACCGTGGCGATCGTCGGTGCCTTTCAGCGACGACAGCGGCCACAGCTCATGCTCGACTTCCGCCAAGTTCGCGTCGAGCACCGCTTGCACCACGTCCTTGGACGACTTGTAACACGCCGCAGCCTCGTCGAGCGGAACCCGTCCGTCGAGGTTTACCAAGATCCCCGCGTCTCGGTATTCCGCATCGATCGACTTCTGCGACAGCCGCCGATACGCCTCGGATCGCGACAGCTGCCGTCCCGCCCCGTGATTGACCGAAAAGCCCGACAGCGCCGCACTCGCCTTCGGTCGCAAGATAAACGAGTAGTCTTTGTTGCTACCGGGAATCAGCACCGGATGTCCCGTCTGTTCCCACATCGTCCCTTGCAGCGCCGGATGTCCCGCCGGAAACGCGCGCGTCGCACCTTTGCGATGCACCAGCACGTCGCCAAACTCGGGATGCCATTCCTTCTGCACCAAGTTGTGGCTGATCTCGTAGACCAGCTCGAGATCGCGACGGAACACTTGCTTGAACGCGGCGGCGATCTCCTCGAAGATGACCAGCCGGTTTAGGATCGCAAAGTTACCGCCCGCAGCGACGGCATTTAAGTAGCTGCGATAGTGCTTCGAGTCGGGCGTGAAGTAGCCCAGATCGATGTCGCGAATCTTGTCCGGCTTTTCGGCGCGCGCCAGCTCGAAGTAGTTCGTCGCCAAGCCGTGTCCAAAGCCGCGACTGCCGGTGTGAACCTGCACAAACAGCGTGCCGGTCTGTTCCGATCGCTGAAGCTCAATGAAGTGATTGCCACCACCGAGCGATCCAAGCTGCGTCACACCTCGCTCGGGCCGACCTTGCTTGCCCCACGGCACATCCCACGAGTCATCGACGGGAATGCGATGGCGCTCGGCCCGACTGCGATCGAAGCTGGCACCGAACTTGTCGACGTAATACTCCGCGCCGCCGCGAATCAGCTCGTTAAACTCTCGCGTATCCAGGTTGCGCAGCCGCGTACTGCGACCGCCCTGCCCCATCTCGACGCGCTCCATCACGGCGCGATTGAACTCGCGACGCTTGTCCGGCGTGGCCTGCTCCGCCAGCACATCCGACTGAGCGCTCATCATCCCGCAGCCGATGTCAAAGCCCACCGGGCCCATCGCCACCGCGCCGTGGCTTGCGTCCGTCAAGATCACGCAGCCGACGGGAACCCCGTAGCCGTAGTGGGAGTCCGGTGTGATCGCCACCAGCTTGACGCCCGGAAAGCGCGTCGCGTTCACGATCTGGCGATACAGCATCGTTTCCGCGTCGGCCAAGAGCTTCGGCGTCAGAAACAGCCGAACCGGAACGCCCCCGGTATCTTCCGTCGAAAGCTCGTAATAGCCTTCCGACGTCCGTCGCACATGCTGCTTCCAGTCGCTCAGCGCGACCAGCCGCTCACTGTCTGCCATCAGTCGATCCGTATCCGCGTCTTTTCAACGAACGCGCGCGGGCTTCCGCCCACTTCGTGCCACGCCGCAAGGATGTCATCCGCCGGACAGCGACGCGCTTTGGCCATGTCCAGGAGCGGCTCCATCAGTCGCACACCACCATCACTGCCCAGCTCACGCAGACCGGCCATCGCGATGCGCACCATCTCTTCCACGAGCGGCCCGATCGACTGACCGCGCACCTTGGCGTCGTAGCCGAGCTTCGGCACTTCCGCACGCAGCGTCACGCGCTCTTCGTCGGTCCAGTCCGCAACCAGCTTCCACGCCGCATGAAGCGACGACTGGCTATAAAACAGACCACGCCACAGCGACGGCAGCGCCCGAACATGAGACAGCGGACCCGCATCCGCCGTCCGCAGCTCGACGTACTGCTTCAGTCGCGCATCGGGAAACAGCGTCGAAAGGTGCGTCTCCCAGTCTTTCAGCGTCGCGCGCTCACCGTGGAAGCCTTCGGCCATGAAGCGCCGGAACGTCATGCCGCCCGCCGGATGATACGTGCCGTGCCGATAGACAAAGAACATCGGCACATCCAGCGCGTACTCTGCGTAGTCGGCAAAGCCCGCGCCTTCCCGAAACATAAACGGCAGCACGCCACAGCGATCGTTGTCGGTATCCAGCCAGCAGCTCGCGCGATAGCTCTTGTACTCGCTCGGCTTGCCATCGACGAGCGGCGACGCAGCATACAGCGCCGTCACCAGCGGTCCCAGCCCGAGCCCGACCCGCATCTTCGCCACCGCGTCGGCTTCACTTACGTAGTCCAGGTTGGCCTGCACCGTCGCCGTACGCTTCATCATCTCGACGCCGAGCGTGCCGCGCGTCGGCAGATACTCGCGCATGATGTTGTAGCGGCCCTTGGGCATCCACGGCACGTCGCTCCACGTTCCGAGCGGGCGAAAGCCTACCCCGACGAACGCAATCGACAGCCGATCCGACAGCGGCAGAAGCTCTCGCAAGTGCGCATCGAGATCATCGGCACACTCGGTATCCAGCTCAAACGCGCGCGCCGACAGCTCGAACTGACCGCCCGGCTCCAGCGTGATCGATCCATCGTGACGCTTGAGCGCGATGGTGTTTTCGCCTTCTTTGACGGCCTCGCTGCCTTCCGCTTGGCCCAGACCTTCAAACAGCGCGCGAATCTGCGGACGACCGGGTAGATCGGAATACGGAACGGGTCGCACGCCACCGTCTTCATCGATCGCCATGCCGATCTTTTCGTGCTCCAGGCCGATGCGCAGCGGACCGGTTTTACAGCCTCGTTCAAAGTGCGCAATCAGCTCGTCCACGCTGCGAAGGGGGGTCGTCTGATAGGCATCGCTCGTGGAGGGAGTCGTCGGGGCAGCTTCTGTCATGTCGGCATCCTGGCGCAAAGTACGTAAAGCTTAGAGAGCCATCCGCACTCCGTCAACGACTGCCGACTGCCGCGCTACGTCCCGTACATCAATCGCAGATTCGTCAGTGTGGTCGCACCGCGTGAACCGCCACGGGTAGCGAAGCGCCTTCGCGTCTTGCCAGCAGTCCACCGCGCAGCTTCACAAGGGCCCGCGCCCGCAGAAGCGAGGTCGGCTCTGTGCCCACTGGCTCGCAGCGCTCATCACGGATCAGGCTCGCCCGCAGCACCCGCGCCACCTTTTCGGCCAGCCGTCCATCTTCACACGACAAGAGCAGTCGCAGCGGTAGCTCGGCCTTCAGCGCCTGACAGCGCAGCAGCAGCTGTGGCCACAGCTCGCCAGCATCCGACTCGACCAGCGACTCCAGCTCCTCACAGATCAGAAAGCCAAGACCAAGCCGCTCAGGCTCTCTGCTGCGCAGCAAGCGATCGGCCCGCTGCAAGTCCGCCACCACGATGTCCAGCCGGTGCAGGTCACTCGGAAGCGCGATCTCGCCCACCCGCAGACCTGTATACACCGACAGACGACGCACACAGCGCGCCACCGCTTGCTGGCTGGCACAGACGAGCAGCACCTTGTGTCCGCTGTGCGCATGATGCGCGGCGGCCAGATCGCAGATGCTGCGCTTGCCTTGTCCCGCCCGTCCCAGCAGCACCAGATCCGGCAGCGAGCCGCTTGGCGAAGTCAACAGCCCGCTCCGCACCGCCCGCTCTTGCAAAGGAAACAGCTCCGACAGGCCGGACAACCGAGCCGCAGACACCAGGCTCGGCACCACATCAAAAGCGACCAGGTCGTGAACGCTCAGACTCCGGGGCTGACAGGCCATGCCAAACTTGCTCCTTCGCGATTTGACCCGGCCAGTTTAAAGAAATTTGACTTACAAAAACAACAGCATTTTGAGAGCTAGACTTCCACATTTTCCCGATCTCTGCGGTTGCCCGTCGGACCACCGGAGCGTCAAATCGTTGCGAGCCAGTCGAAGCTGCGGTATGGGGCGCTGATGCTCGGTCCTCACGACTCGCGATCCCCGCTGCGTGTGCTGCATGTCGTGCCGTCGTTTTATCCAGCGCTCGGCTATGGCGGGCCGATTCACGCGCTGTACGAGCTGTGCCTGGCCCAAGTGGCGGCGGGGCGATCGGTGCGCGTGCTGACCAGCGACGCCAACGGTCCAAGCCGCCTACGCGAGCTGTCAGGACGCTGGGTGTCCGAGCTGGGTGTGCCGACCTTTTATGCGCCGGTACGACTCGGTGAGGATCTGGCGCCGGCCCTGCTGACGCAGCTATGGCGCGAGCTGCCGTCTGCCGATCTGGTTCATGTCTCCGGCCTGTGGAGCGGCACCAGCTTGCTCGGGCTGCTCGGCGCAACGCTCACTGGAAAACCCACCGTGCTCACGCCGCACGGATCGCTGATGCCTTGGGCGCTTGCTGCGGGCGCTGGCCGACGTCGCAAGCTCACGGTGCTACGGACGCTGTGGCCCCTGTTCACGCGTCTTGGCGGCTGGCATGTCTCGTCTTCGCAGGAAGAAGCCGGTCTGCGACAGCTGATGCAGCACGGCCACCTGCCCTCGCACACGCCGATCGTACAGATCGAAAACGGCCTTCGTCCGCACGCAGCGATGACGATGCCAGCGCCCAAGCCGGACCCGATTTCGCCCAGGCCGCCGCAGCTTGTGGTGCTCGGGCGCATTGTCCCGATCAAGCGGATCGAGCTGGCGGTGTCCGCGCTCCATGCGCTGCGCAAGACCGTTCCCACCGCGCGGCTGACCATCGCCGGACCCGTGCCGCCATCGGAGCAAGCGTACCTCGACACGCTCCGCGCCCAGATCGACCAGCTCGGTCTGTCCGCTGCGATCGACTTTCCGGGCCTGGTCGGGCCCGATCACAAGGCCAAGCTCCTCGCTGAGGCGACGGCGCTGTGGCTGACTTCCCACATGGAAAGCTTTGGCATCGTGGTGCTGGAAGCGCTGGCCGCCGGAACACCCGTGATCGCGGTCTCGTCAACGCCCTGGCAGCTGCTGGATGCGCAGCGGGTGGGCCACTTTGTCGAAGCCACCCCCGAGGCGATCGCTTCGGCGACCTTGCGCCTGTGCCAGCTATCCGACGCCGAGCAGGCCGAGCTTTCCGTTCGCTGTCAGCAACTTGTGGCCGATCGCTACACCTGGCCCGTGCTGGAAACGAAGCTCTTTGCGTTTTACCAAGCGATCCGATCTCGCAAGTAGCCGCAGTCGCCCAGCTCTTGCCGCCCGTCCCTGCGAGCGGACATCTTGACGAAGCCCGGCCTTTATCGGCAAAGTCACTCTTTATGAAGATGACCAAGCTCTCTCTCTCGGCACTCATTGCTCTTCCCCTTGTCGCCCTCGCTGGCTGTCACAGCTACAAGGAAACCGGCATCAACTTCATTCGGCAGAACAACGCCGACCTGAAGGGCTGTTTCCAGGAAGCCGCCGCGCGCAACCCGAACCTCAAGGGTCAGATGGAGCTGGCGTTTGAGATCGACCCGACGGGCAAGGTGAACCGCTTCAACATCACCAAGGACGAGTACAAGGACCCGATCCTTGCCGACTGCGTCAAGATCAAGGCGACGGCGTGGACCTTCCCGGCCCCGACGAGCGGCAAGAACGAAGTCTTCACCTACGGCTTTACGCAGTAGTCACAGCCTTCGCCACCGACCGATAGACCAGTCTCCGGGGGGAGAAATGATCGCAAGCAGGCCATGGCCGAAGAACAGATCGCCAATCCCCCGTCTGAAGAGCGCGAGCTAGGCTTTGATCAAGTCCTAGAGCGGCTCCACAAGATCGTCACACGCATCGAGCAGGGCAACCTGCCGCTGGAGCAAGCGCTGTCGCTGTTTGAAGACGGCGTGCGTCTGTCGCGACGAGGCAGCAGCATCCTCGATGCCACCGAGCAGCGCATCGAGCTACTTGTTCGCGGGGAAGACGGCAGCGAAACCCGACGGCCCTTGGCCGCACCGGGCAGCACCTCGTCTCCCGGCGACCTACCGTAACGTACCTTCTGCCATCGGGTGTCTGCCCGATCTCTTCCCTCGCAGCTTCCTCGAACTGACCCGCGCAGCGCACAGATCAAGGGCTTGCTCCATCACGGCGCTAGAACGCCGATGGTCGAGTTGATACACTGCGCATGATGTCGGCCAACCCACAACCCAAGTCTGCCCCTGTTTTTCCTCCAGAGGGTGTTCCGACGGGACGCCCTTCGGTGGCCCACGACCGCCCAAGCGTCAACATGTACTCGATGTCGCCACCGGGTCCAGGCGGCGGCGGTGGAATGGGTGGCGGCGGCGGTGGTGCTCCCGGTGGTGCGGGTGGCGCGGTCGGAGCCCCTCCCGGTGGCAAGTACGCCATCTTGCGGGTGATCAGCGGCAACGATCAGGGCAAGACCTTCGAGCTCAAGCACACCTCGACGACCATCGGACGCGGCGCGGACCAGATGATCATCGTCGCCGACATCGCAGTGTCGCGAAAGCACCTGCAAATTCACATGTCGGGCAACGGCTATCGCATGCAGGACATGGGCTCGCCAAACGGCACCATGGTCAACGGCAAGCGGCAGCCGGAAGGGCAGCTCGTCGACAACGATCAGATTGAGATCGGCAACACGACGATGCGGTTTGAGCACTCACCGTCACGCGCGCAGCAAGAAGCGCCGCCTCAGCCGGTGATGCAGCAGCCCATGATGCAGCAGCCCATGATGCAGCAGCCCATGATGCAGCAGCCCATGATGCCCCAGCCGATGATGTCGCAGCCGATGGCATCGTACGCAGGGCAGCCGCAGATGGGAGGCTATCCTCCGCAGTCGGGCTATCCGCAGCCGGGTGGCTTTATGCCGCAGCAGATGCCGCCGCAGCTCTCGCCGCCGACTTCTGCGGTTGCGTCGCCGCCGATGATGACTGGCATGCCGCAAGCGATGCCGTCTCAGTCGATGTCGATGGGTGGCGAAGGGGCCGCTGGTGGACCGCTCGCGTTCCTCGGTGACAACCGCAAGCGCACGATGTACCTGGGCGCGCTCGGTGGAGCGCTGCTGGTTGGTCTGATTGGCCTGGGCCTCACCTCGGCGCTGCGCTCGTCGGGTGGTGGCAAAGCGCTCGACCAGGTGATGGATCTGTACGTAAACGGCACCAAGAACTTCACCGCCGGTCACTACGACGAGGCCAAGAAGTCGTTCCAGGCGGCGATGGAAAAGGCGCCCGACTCGGCGGTGCTCAAGCGCTACGTCGAGCTGTGCGATGCGGAAGCCAAGATGGCAGCGGCGCTCGATGCGGCCAAGCGAGCGCTCGACAAGCGCAGCTACGCCGACGCCCTCAAAGAGTTCGAAAAGGTTCCCAAGGACTCGACGCTGTACGAAGACGCGCAGCAGCAAGCGCGACTCGCCCGGCGGGAAGCCATCAAGGCGCTGGTATCGGAAGCGAACTCGCTCGCCAAGAGCAGCTCAGGCGAAGCCATGGATCGCGTCCGTCAGGGCCTGGAGATCGATCCCGAAAGCAGCGAGCTGCTGGAACTAAAGGCACGCCTGTCGGGATCCAAGACCGAAGAGCCGGTCGCCGCCGCCGAGCCAGAAAAGCCTGAGCGCGTCGAAAAGCCCGAGCGCGTCGAAAAGCCTGAGCGCGTCGAAAAGCCCGTCGTGAAAAACGATCCGCCCAAGAAGGTGGAAGCGGCACCGACTGCGGGTGGCGACCTCGACACCAACAAGCAGGCCTCGGCAGCGTACAAGAACAAGGACTTTGCGGGCGCCATCTCGGCGCTACAGGCCAGCAAGAACCCGAAGGCTGCGACGACCATCAAGGACATCCAAGAGGTCAAGGCGCAGACCGAGCGTGGCGCCAAGGCTGAAGGCTCTGCCCCCAAGGATGCGCTCGCGGCCTATCAAGCGGCCTCGGCTGCCGACCGGCGACTCGGTGGCGGTCTGTCGAGCTTCCTGAGCGGCAAGGTCTCTGCGATGTCAGCCAAGGCCGGTGGTGGTGGCGCAACCGCAGCCAAGCCCGCAGCCGGTGGCGATCCCGCCAAGGACGCGCAGGCGGATCAGCTCCTTGCGCAAGCCAAGAGCATGGTGTCCAAAAACCCTGCCCAGGCGCGCGCCAACTGCCGCAAGGTCATGCAGATGTTCGGCAACAGCCCGAGCCATCCCAAGGTCAAGGCCGCCTTTACGCTGCTCCAGTCGATCAAGGGCGGCAAGGACGACGACGACGACTTCTAGCCCACGCGCCGCACCACGCGGCCTGCCAGAAATCACACCTCGCCCAGCAATTTTCTGTCGCTACCTCCATCGCCCGATGTAAGGTTCCCCCGGTCTGAAGTCCCCTCGACGGTGACTTCACGGCAAGAGGAGGATTCGTGGCGACCCCGCTGTTTCGCACCAAGTCGATTAGTCAAGTCATGGCCGAGTCAGAAAGCTCGGCAAGTCGACTCAAGCGCTCGCTGTCTGCCTTCGACCTGACGATGATTGGCATCGGCGCCATCATCGGCGCAGGCATCTTCGCACTCACCGGCAACGCCGCCGCCACCAAGGCCGGTCCTGCCGTTGTGCTGTCGTTCGTCCTGTCGGGAATCGGCTGTGCCTTCGCCGGTCTGTGCTACGCCGAGATGGCCGCGATGATTCCCGTCGCCGGTAGCGCCTACACCTATGCCTACGCGACGCTCGGAGAGCTGTTTGCCTGGATCATCGGCTGGGCGCTGGTGCTGGAATATGCCGTCGGCGCCATCACCGTCGCCATTTCCTGGTCTGGCTACTTCGTCCGCTTCCTCGAAAAGGGCTTTCACATCCAGCTCCCGTTCGAGTGGGTCAACGGCTATCTGGTCACCCAGACCGACGCCGCTGGAGTCGTCCACCACGGCATCTTCAACGTACCTGCCGTCATCCTGGTCGGCCTCATCACCGTGCTGCTCATCGTCGGCGTCAAGGAAAGCGTACGAGCGACCTCCGCGATTGTGTTCGTGAAGATCTTCGCGGTGCTCCTGTTCCTGGGCATTGGCGCGCAGCACGTTGACAGCGCCAACTGGTCGCCGTTTATGCCGTTTGGTCCGTGGGGCATCGTCCAAGGTGCCGGGACCATCTTCTTTGCGTACATCGGCTTCGACGCCGTCACCACCATGTCCGAGGAAGCCAAGAACGCCCAGCGCGACCTGCCGATTGGCATCATCGCGTCTCTCATCGCCTGTACCGTGCTGTACATCGGCGTGGCGGCGGTGCTGACCGGCACCGTCGGGCTGCGTTCGGCCTACGAGGCGATCGACCTGCAGGCGCTGGTGATCGTCGGCGCGATGATCCCGTTCGCCGAGAGCAGGAAGGCCGTGAGGGCGTACACCTCGTTGTCGGTGAGCGAACCCGGGGCGGCCAGCGGCATCGCCCGCCGCACGGCAGCTGGCTGGCAACAGCAGCCGGGCCAGAACGTCGCCGCCCAGCAGAGCCGCCTGTTCCTCGCCGTGCTCAAAGGCGACCACTACGAAATCAACGGCGTAAAACAATTCATAACCAACGGCATGCACGCGGATGTGTTCGTGGTGATGGCGCGTACCGGCGGAGAAGGTTCACGCGGCGTGAGCGCCTTCATCGTGGAAAAAGCCCACGGCGTGAAAGGCGGCAAGTTCGAGAAGAAGATGGGCAT
>ERZ650309.1628-NODE-1628-length-10513-cov-5.583859_pt1 | contig 10513 bp, 11 predicted proteins | sample MGYA00376245_ERZ650309 | MGnify/ENA primary metagenome ERZ650309 (study PRJEB26733, sample SAMN07839294) | wastewater metagenome | biome: urban; feature: wastewater treatment plant; material: waste water | place: USA: North Carolina | collected 2016-04-26 ...
GTCGGTGAAGCCGAAACGGCTACGCACCGGCCCCATTTCGGCCAGGGTCAGGACCTCGCTCGCGCCGGCCCGGCCGCCGACCAGGTCGAGCAGCCGGGCGGTCACCGCGAGCAGCGGATTGGTCTGGGTGGGTGCACGATCGGCCAGCCGGACCCGCAGCCGGTGGGCCGGGTGACCGTCTCCGGCCTCGGCCAGCCCGAATCCGGCGGCGATCAACGGTGCGTAGGTGTCGATGTCCGGGCACATGACCAGGATGTCGCGTGGCTGCAGGGTGTCATCGTCGTCGAGCAGGCCCAGCAGGACATCGCGCAGGACGTCGATCTGCCGGGCGGCGCCGTGACAGCGGTGGACCTGGATCGACCGATCTTCGCGGGTGTGACGGCGGTCTGGGGCCGCCTGCACTGCGTCGGCCGAGATGTCGGACTGCAACCAGCCCAACAGGGTGTCGGGGCGGGTGCGGTCCGCGGCCAGGAACTCGTCGGTGGCCGCGGTTGGCAGGCCGCGCTGCAACTCGCGGACATCGCGGCCGAGCGTCTGCAACAACGGATGGTGCACTGCCGGCGCGCTGGTGTCTTCCGTACGTGCGACTGAGCCCTTCTGGTCCGAAAGTGCCTGCCACAGAGCATCACTCGGATGAGGGAGCCACAGGTGCAGGTCGTGGTGGGTAGCCAGCGCGCCGAGAAGTTCGATGTCGGCGGCCGGCAGTCGGGTATGCCCGAACAATGACAGCCGCGTCGGCAGCGTGATGGCCGATGCGCGCAGTTGATCGACAAGTTTGGCTTGACGTTCCGATGGCGGATCGGCATCGATGCGGCCGACGGTGCTGCGCCACAGGGGCGGCTGCCAATGCAGATCGGCGTCGAGTGGTCGGCCGGTGCCGTCGGTGTGACGGCCGGCCAGCCAGTCCGCCAGCATCGCGGGACGGGCCTTGGCGTACGCGGCGAACAACCCGGCCAGTCGCCGGGCGACGGCGTAGCGCCGTCCGCGGCGCAGTTCCTGCTCGTCCGGGTCGCCCACGTCGGTGTATCCGAGGTGGGTGGCCAGGGTGGTGGCCCAGGGCGCCGTCGTCGCGACCGCCTCATCCATGGCGTCCAGCAGCGGCCACACCATGGCATCGGGATCCCAAGGATCGTCGGGACGGCCGTCGGCCGTCCGGGCGATCTCGGCGAGAAGCGATGTGGGGGAGCGGAATTCGATACCCGCGCACACCCCGTCGGTGGGAGCTGGGCCCTCGTCCGCGGCGGCCGGGCCGCAACCCAAAGTGTGCGAGAGCTGCTGGCTGAGCCAGCGCTCCATGCCGCGCGCCGACACCAGGACCAACTCCGACGCGAACGGGTCAGGCAAGGGGTCGGAAAGGACCTCGCCCAAGGCCGCGGCCAGAGTGCCGGTGTCTTCGGCTCGGTGCAGATGTAGCGCCATCGGTGCCAACCCTAAGGTGTGCTACCGACAGGGCGACGTCGGTGCGGTACGTCAGACGCTGGCGGCGAACTCCGCGGCCAGGCCGTCGATGCCGGCGCGGATTGCCGCCAGGGCGTCGCCCCGGGCCTTGAGCTTGCTGGCCAGGTGGTGCTTGGGGTGCAGGGTCGCGGCGAAACCGGCGGCCACCTGCTGGGCGTGGCTGAGCACCTGCTCGGGCTCGACGATCTCGTCCAGCCAGCCCGTGGTCACCAATTCGGGTCCGGAGAACACCGCGGCCAGGCCCACAGAACGCTGGAAAGCGGCGCGGGTCAACCGCATCCGGAGGATCTCGACACAGGCCTGCGGCACCGTCATACCGATGGCGACCTCGTTGGCCTGGCAGCGGACCTTGCTCGAACCGACGCGGTGATCGCCCGACATCAACAGGAACGAGCCGCCGGCGATGGCCGGCCCGGTCGCGGCGATCACGACGGGCACGGGGAACGTCAGCAGCCGAACCATCAGCTCGATGCCGCCGCTCAGCATGCCCAGCCCGGCGACCGCGTCGCCGGAACCGAAGATCGCCAAGTCGAACCCGCCGCTGAACACTCGGTCATTGCCGGCCAGCACGATGGCCTTGACCTCGCCTGCGGCGACGGCCTGCTCCGCCTGATCCAGTGCCGCGTGGATGTTCTGTTGCATCACGGGGCCGAGGACGTTGACCTTGCCGTCATCGAGGGTGATGGTCGCGACGGCCTCGGCTTGTGCGTAGTTGACGGTGCTCATCGGCTCTCCTGTGGTCGGGGCCCGAGCAGGCTCGGGGCTCACGGGGCGATGTTAGCGGGCGACCGTCCGGTGCTTGCCCTGCGAGTCCTCCACCCACGGGAAGTCCAGCTCGGTCGTCTCGTCGAATTGCCTTGTGCGCCAGCGATCCTGCGTCTGCCGGACGGCGGCGTTCATGCGGTCGATCTCAGCTCGGAACACGTCGGGCCGGGTTTCTTTGGATGCGTAGTGGAAGTAGGTCAGCACGCTGCGCAGCAGCTCGAGCTTCTGCTTCTCACGTTTGGCGAGGTCGTGCGTGGTCATCAGTTCCAGGCGCTGCACGGGCTGCAGTTCGGCCCAGTCCAGCGTCGCCTTCGATTCGTATTCGCGACGTTTCTCCCCGAAGCGGGACTCCCGCTTGCCGTTCAGCGGGCGCGGCAGGTCGGCGTAGACGACCGCGCCTTCGAACCGCGATTCGATGGATCCGCCCAATTCCTCCCGGCTGATCGCGGAATCCCAGATCGTTCGCCACTCTTGTCCCGGAGCTAAGACTGTGAGTTCGCTAGGGAGATGTAGCTCGGTGACGTTGAGTTGGCCGGCGTGGTCGGAATCCTCGTAGATCGCCACGGTCGGCGGGTTGGTGAAGGCGAATTCGATGTTGTGCGCTGCCGTCTGCCCGTAGTTGCGCACCACCAGTTCGATCAGGTGCCAGTCCGACGCGTGAGGTTCCATGAACATGGTCACCTGAGGGCGCACCTGATCACGCTTGAGCTGCCGGTTTCGGCTGAGCTGCCGATTGACTGCAAGCAGTACGACGAGGCCGAATCCCAACGCGGCCCATGCCGCGATGGCCAGCCAGCTGCCTGAACTCAGACCTGTCAGGTCATGCCAACGATCGGAAATCCACTCCACTGCGCCACCTGGCCCCACTAAAAAACCGACGCAGTCGGTCTGCGTCGGTTTTTGAGCGTAACTGTTCGCTGGAGATCTTGCGTAGTGAGTGTCGATCGGTTGCTGGTGGTCAGCCGCCCATCAGCATGCGCCACTGGTCCAGATTGCTGGCCCGGTACACGTAGTTGGTGCGGCGCACCTCGTCGAGCGGGGCGCTCGGCTCGGCCGAATACCAGTGCCCGGGGAACACGGTCGGATCGCCCGAGAGCGCGGCCAGCGACTGCAGGCTGCGGAACATGTCGTCGACGTTGCCGCCGGGGAAGTCGGTGCGGCCGCAGCCTTCGAGGAAGAGGGTGTCCCCGGCGACCAGGCGTCCCCTTGTCCCGTCACCGACCAGGAAGCACTGACTGCCCGGCGTGTGCCCCGGGGTGTGCAGCAGCTCGATCGGCACGGCGCCCACATTCACGACATCGGCGTGTGCGTGCGAGGTCAGCTCGGACTTCGCGATGCCGGTGACCCGGGACACCCAGTCGGCCTCGTGGCTGTTGACGTGCACCGGCACGCTGACTCGCTCAAGCAGTTCGGCGAGGCCTTTGAGCTCGAATCCCATCATCGAACCGCCCACATGGTCGGGGTGGTGGTGGCTGACCAGCACGCCCGACAGGTGCATCCCGTCGTTCTCCAGGACGTCCACCAGATCTCCCGCGGCGTACGCGGGGTCGACCACGACGCAATCGCCCGTCTGCCGGTCACCGATCAGGTACGCGAAATTGCGCATCTGCTGGGCGATGGGATCGGCGGCGGCGAAATCGCGGCCGGACAGCAATTGGCGGAAGTAGAGACGGTCATCAGCAGTGGGTTCGGCCATGCGGCAAGACTATGTTTCAGCCTCGATCGGCCAAAGCCCCAGGTCTAAAAACCGCAGGTTGGTGTGTGTTTGAACCCACGCCCCAAAAATCGGTATTTCTGATGCGTAATTACTACCGTTTGAGGCATGCAACTCACCCGGTTCACCGACCTCGGCATCCGCGCCATGATGCTGCTGGCTGCCGGTGAATCCGCCGATCGGCGCGTCACCACGCGCACCATCGCGGCGGGTGCCGGTGCGTCCGACAACCACATCGCCAAGGCGGTGGCCCGCCTGGTCGAACTCGGCATGGTCGACGCCAAGCGCGGCCGCGTCGGGGGACTTACCCTCACCGAAGCCGGCCGCGACGCCTCGGTCGGCTGGCTGGTCCGGCAACTCGAAGGCGACCGCGAGGTCATCGACTGCGCCGGGGACAGTCCCTGCCCGCTGATCGTGGCCTGCCGGCTGCGCCGCGCGCTGGCGGACGCCAAAGAGGCGTTCTACGCCTCCCTCGATCGGTACACCGTGATGGATCTGGCACGGCAGCCATCGGTCGTGCTGACGCCCCTGCCCGCGATCCCGAATTCTGCCCAGTAGTAACCAACCACCGAAAGGAACAGTAGAAATGTCCGGCACGAGCCACGAATCGGTCCTGTCCACTCGAGAACTCGACCCGCAGTCCGCGGAGATCGTCTCGGCGACGCTGCCGCTCATCGGAGCGAACATCGACGCGATCACCACTGCGTTCTACCGCCGGCTGTTCGGCAATCACCCCGATCTGCTGAAGAATCTGTTCAACCGCGGAAACCAGGCGCAGGGTGCCCAGCAGCGCGCATTGGCCGCGTCGATCGCCACGTTCGCGGTCCACCTGGTCAACCCGGAACTGCCCCACCCGGCCGACATGCTCAAGCGCATCGGCCACAAGCACGCGTCCCTGGGCGTGCTCGCCGAGCACTACCCGATCGTCCACGAGAACCTGTTCGCCGCGATCGTCGAGGTGCTCGGCGCCGAGACCGTCACCGCCGAGGTCGCCGCGGCCTGGGACCAGGTGTACTGGATCATGGCCGACACCCTCATCGGTCTGGAGGCAGGCCTGTACGCGGACGCCGGCGTCGAACCTGGCGACGTCTACCGCACGCTCCCCGTGGTGGCCCGGGTCGAGGACCCGTCCGGCACGGTGTTGATCACGGTGCGCGCCGAATCTGTGGTGAATTTCGTTCCAGGACAATATGTTTCGGTCGGTGTAGCGCTCCCCGACGGGGCCCGGCAGCTGCGCCAGTACAGCCTGGTCTCGGTCGGTGGCACCGATGAGCTGACGTTCGCCGTCAAGCCCGTCGAAGGCGACGCCGCCCATCCCGCGGGCGAGGTGTCCAACCACATCCGCAACAACGTCGCCGTCGGCGACCGGATCGACGTCACGCTGCCGTTCGGCGACTTCTACCACACGGGCGGCGACCCGCTGGTGCTTATCTCCGCCGGCGTCGGCATCACCCCGATGATCGGCATCCTGGAATCGCTGGTGGCCGCCGAGTCCGAGGCCCGGGTGCTGGTCCTGCACGCCGACCGCGACGCCGACGTGCACCCGCTGCGCGAACGTCAGCGGGAACTGGTCGACGCGCTGCCGAACGCCGCCCTGCAACTCTGGTACGAGGACGGGGCGACCGAAGGCGTGCACGCCGGGCTGCTGAGCCTGGACGGCGTCGAGTTGCCCGCCGATGCCCAGATCTACCTGTGTGGCGCAACCGGGTTCGTGGAGGCCGTACGCAACCAGTTGTTGGAACGTTCGGTGGCCGAGGAACGCGTCCACTGCGAGCTGTTCTCGCCCAACGACTGGCTGCTGTCGTAACCCCGGATGGGCCCCGAACAGGTCCGATAGGGCCTCCGGCAGCCGCACTGGCCTGCGGTTTGGTGCGGCTGCCGCGTAGGTTGTACCCTCTTTAAGGCCCACGGGGTAGGCAAGCGTTCACCGCTTGTTCGAACCGAGGGCCAGGCCCCCTTAGCTCAGTCGGCAGAGCGTTTCCATGGTAAGGAAAAGGTCAACGGTTCGATTCCGTTAGGGGGCTCGGTGGATGTTTAGGCGAGCGAAGCGACGGGTGATGAATCTGTGGCGGATATCCGCCAACGTCTATCGGGGCGGTGTAGCTCAGCTGGTTAGAGCGCACGACTCATAATCGTGAGGTCGGGAGATCGAGCCTCCCCACCGCTACCAGCACAACGAAGACCCGAAGCGAAAGAGGCACTGACGTGGCGTCGAGTACCGACGTACGGCCGAAGATCACCTTGGCCTGCGAGGTGTGCAAGCACCGTAACTACATCACCAAGAAGAACCGTCGTAACGACCCGGATCGTCTTGAGATCAAGAAGTTCTGCCCGAACTGTGGCACTCACCAGCCGCACAAAGAGTCGCGTTAGTCCTTCACTGTGGGTCTGGCGGATATCGTCGGGCGGCACTATCGCCACCCCGAGCACTATGTGGTTGGTCGCGAGAAGATCCGCGAGCACGCGGTAGCCGTCAAGAACGATGACGCGTGTTATCACAATGAGGCCGCAGCGGCCGAGCTTGGCTCTGACGCCATCTTCGCGCCGCTGACCTTCATCTGCATTTTCGGTTACCAGGCGCAGTTCGCCATGTTCGAAGACGCCGGTATCGCCATTTCGGATGCCCAGATCGTTCAGGTCGACCAGTCGCTGAAGTTCGTCAAGCCGATCAAGGCCGGCGACAAGTTGTACTGCGATGTCTACGTCGACTCGTTCCGTCAGGCGCACGGCACCGACATCATCGTCAACAGAAACGTCATCACGAATGACCGTGGTGAGGTTGTGCAGGAGGCCTACACCACCCTCGCGGGTCGGTCGGCTGATGAAGACGGACAGGGAGGATTCTCAGATGGCGCTTCGTGAGTTCAGTTCGGTCAAGGTCGGGGACACGTTGCCCGAGCAGACCATTCACCTGACCCGTCAGGACCTGGTGAACTACGCCGGCGTCTCCGGCGACCTGAACCCGATCCACTGGGACGACGACATCGCCAAGCAGGTCGGCCTCGACACCGCCATCGCCCACGGCATGCTGACCATGGGCCTCGGCGGCGGCTTCATCACCTCCTGGGTCGGCGACCCGGGCGCGGTCACCGAGTACAACGTCCGCTTCACCGCCGTCGTGCCGGTGCCCAACGACGGCGTCGGCGCCGAGTTGATCTTCAGCGGTCGTGTGAAGTCTGTCGACGAAGAGTCCAAGTCTGTGGTCATCGCCATCTCGGCGACCACCGGCGGCAAGAAGATCTTCGGTCGCGCGGTCGCCAGCGCCACCCTGGCGTAGGCGGTATTCGCAGATGGCTCTCAAGACAGACATCCGTGGCATGGTCTGCCAGTACCCGGACACCTTCGTGGTCGGCCGGGAGCAGATCCGCCAGTACGCCCAGTCGGTCAAGTCGTCGCATCCGGTCAGCGTGGATGAAGCTGTCGCGGCCGAGTTCGGCCACGACAAGCTGGTCGCCCCGCTGACCTTCATGTCGATCTTCGCGGTGATGATCCAGCGGTACTTCTTCCAGACGGTCGACATCGGCATGGAGACCCTGCAGATCGTTCAGGTGGATCAGCGGTTCAAGTACCACCGGCCGATCGTCGAGGGCGACGCGCTGACCGGTGTCATGCACATCGATTCCGTCGACGAGCGGTTCGGCGCCGACATCGTCACCACCCGCAACGTGCTCACCGATGCCAACGGTGAGGTTGTCATGGAGGCGTTCACCACGCTCATGGGCCACGAGGGCGAGAACTCGATCTCGGCGAAGTGGGACCCCGAGACCGGCCAGGTGGTGCGTACCGCCAGCGGCGAGTGATCGCACGGTCGTCTGCGCGGTATCTGTTGGTGGATTAGTAACTCAGACATGGGCCGATGTACACTCGGTCCTCGGGACTTCACCCACTTAAGCGCGCTGTCCGTCGGTAACAGAATCGACCGATCGGAGAGCGCGCGAATTGTGTGAGGACCCAACCTGATGGGACGGATCAACTCCGTCACTGAAGGGGCGTAGCTCAATTGGCAGAGCAGCGGTCTCCAAAACCGCAGGTTGCAGGTTCAAGTCCTGTCGCCCCTGCTCAACTGAACACCGATGTGGACACTGGATACGGTGACCACCTGGAACAGACGAAAGGCATGCGGTGAGCGACGAGCGCGATAGTGCCGGCTCCGCAGGCGCCGACACGGACACTGACGAGGCAGCTGGTCAGACCGTCGTCGTGACGCGTCCGGCACGTCCGACCGGCAAGCGGGCCCGACGGTCGGTGGCAGTGGTCGACGACGACCTCGAGTCGGACACAGAGTCGACCGCGGACTCCGAGTCCGAAGAGCCCGAAGCCGAGTCCGCCAAGAAGGACAAGAAGGCGGGCGCGAAGAAGAAGGCCAAGGCCAAGAAGGACGGCCCGTCGCGTAACCCGTTCGTCTTCGTCTGGACTTACCTCACGCAGGTTGTGGCCGAGCTGCGGAAGGTCATCTGGCCCAACCGCAAGCAGATGATCAGCTACACGTCGGTGGTGCTGGCGTTCCTGACTTTCATGGTTGCGCTGATCTTCGGTGTCGACTTCGGCCTGGCCAAGCTCGTGATGTGGGTGTTCGGCTGACGCCGACCCGCCTGACGAGCGATGAGAATTGAGAGAGGACTGACTACCGTGACGACTTTCGATGGCGATCTGCCTTCGGATGAGTCCGACGTGACCGCTGAGGCAGTCGAGTCGGTGCAGACGATCGACGAAGAAGCCGGTGAAGAAACCGCCGCCGAGCCTGAAGCGGCCGCTCCGGTCGTCGAGGAGCCCGTAGACGAGGACGAAGACCCCGCGGTCACGCTCAAGAAGCAGCTGCGCCGTCAGCCGGGCGAGTGGTACGTCATCCACTCGTATGCCGGTTACGAGAACAAGGTCAAGGCCAACCTCGAGACCCGCGTGCAGAACCTGGACGTCGGCGACTACATCTTCCAGGTCGAGGTGCCCACCGAAGAGGTCACCGAGATCAAGAACGGCCAGCGCAAGCAGGTCAACCGCAAGGTGCTGCCGGGCTACATCCTGGTCCGCATGGAGCTCAACGACGAGTCGTGGGGCGCCGTGCGCAACACCCCGGGCGTCACCGGTTTCGTCGGTGCCACCTCGCGTCCCTCGGCGCTGTCGCTCGACGACGTCGTCAAGTTCCTGTTGCCGCAGGGCGCTGCGAAGAAGCCCGCGAAGTCCAGCGCTGCTGCCGCCGGTGGCGCAGCCGCCGAGGCCGGTGGTCTGGAGCGTCCGGTCATCGAGGTCGACTTCGAGGTCGGCGAGTCGGTCACCGTCATGGACGGCCCGTTCGCGACGCTGCCCGCGTCGATCAGCGAGGTCAACGCCGAACAGCAGAAGCTCAAGGTGCTGGTGTCCATCTTCGGACGCGAGACACCGGTCGAGTTGGCCTTTACCCAGGTCAGCAAGATTTAGCAAGATGTGATCGGGAGCTGACAGGCCTCCGGTCAGCAGGACGTAGTCGCGCCGCGACTACCTAGAAAGGAACACCACAACTCATGGCCCCGAAGAAGAAGAAGGTCGTCGGGCTGATCAAGTTGCAGATCCAGGCTGGGCAGGCCAACCCTGCTCCGCCGGTTGGTCCCGCGCTCGGTCAGCACGGCGTCAACATCATGGAGTTCTGCAAGGCGTACAACGCCGCGACCGAGTCGCAGCGTGGCAACGTCATCCCCGTAGAGATCAGCGTCTACGAGGACCGCACCTTCACGTTCGCTCTGAAGACCCCGCCCGCCGCTCGACTGCTGCTCAAGGCTGCCGGCGTGCCCAAGGGTTCGGCTGAGCCCCACAAGACCAAGGTCGCCAAGGTCACGTGGGATCAGGTGCGCGAGATCGCCGAGACCAAGAAGGAAGATCTCAACGCCAACGACATCGACGCCGCTGCCAAGATCATCGCTGGCACTGCCCGGTCGATGGGTATCACCGTCGAGTAAGTCCCGTTGACCCTGCGCTGTGGGCGGGAAAGTGCGAGAGCACTACGCCCTGGACGCAGACTCAACACAAAGCAATACGTGGAAGAGCCCGCTTCGGCTCGCTAACCACAACTCTGAACTGGAGATTCGAATGAGCAAGAACAGCAAGGCATACCGCGAAGCTGCCGAGAAGGTAGACCGCGACAACCTGTACACCCCTCTGGCGGCCACCAAGCTGGCCAAGGAGACTTCGTCGAAGAAGCAGGACGCCACCGTTGAGGTTGCGATCCGGCTGGGTGTCGATCCTCGTAAGGCAGACCAGATGGTGCGTGGCACCGTCAACCTGCCGCACGGCACCGGTAAGACCGCCCGCGTAGTGGTGTTCGCGGTCGGTGAAAAGGCCGAGGCGGCCATCGCCGCCGGCGCCGATGCCGTCGGTAGTGATGACCTGATCGAGAAGATCCAGGGTGGTTGGGTCGACTTCGACGCAGCGATCGCGACGCCGGACCAGATGGCCAAGGTCGGCAAGATCGCCCGAGTGCTGGGCCCCCGCGGCCTGATGCCGAACCCGAAGACCGGCACGGTCACCCCGGACGTGGCCAAGGCCGTGTCCGACATCAAGGGCGGCAAGATCAACTTCCGCGTCGACAAGCAGGCCAACCTGCAC
>ERZ650309.1629-NODE-1629-length-10511-cov-4.670046_pt1 | contig 10511 bp, 9 predicted proteins | sample MGYA00376245_ERZ650309 | MGnify/ENA primary metagenome ERZ650309 (study PRJEB26733, sample SAMN07839294) | wastewater metagenome | biome: urban; feature: wastewater treatment plant; material: waste water | place: USA: North Carolina | collected 2016-04-26 ...
TAATACTCCGGCTTTAGAGCGATCAAGCCGATGTTGGACGTGTCGCCTTTGTCGCCGGAGCGGGCATGCGCGATTTTTAGAAGTTGAACCTTCATTCTCACACCTCGTTATTTGATGGCGTAGCTTCTGCTGACTTTATTGCGGTCATTCGTCACGGTGAAGCTTTTCTTCGCCGCGTCGACCGAAACGCGAATCATATTCGCCGCATCGTTCTGAGCTTCGAGGTTAGCGATGAAATCCGCCGGAGCATTTTGGTCATCGGTGCTGGTGATGTTGCGATGAACCTGCCACAAGTCTTTGATGGTTGGCGTGCTCTTGGCCGTTTTGACTACGTCCGGATGGCCGCCTTTGCGAGCGCCGTTGTTCATAATCGCTGCCGTCGGTTTGATGGTTTTCAGCAACAGCGGATTGCTGCTGGAATTTGTGCCGTGATGGCCAATCTGGAAAAGATCAATTTCGCCAATCAGATTCGTCGGGCAGACGAGCTTATGTTCGTTGTTCCAGGTCAGGTCGCCGGTGTCCAGAAAGTCGAAATTGCCGTACCGCAGCACGAACGTGATGCTGCGCGCGTTGTCGGATGGATCAGCGGCTTGCATCGTTGCGGCGCTGCATTCTGCGGAAGGCACTGCTTTGACTTTCATCGGCATGACTTCGCCCGCCGAAGCCAGAACCTGCAAGCTAATTTTGGGAGTTCCCGCTGCCTGTTTCAGTTCAATTGTGCTGCCCGGAGACAGAGTGTTTGTTTTGCCGCCCGCCGCAGCCTGGTACGCCGCGTACTTGGCAGGGAAGTCTTTGTCTTCTTCGAGCGAAGCCATTGGGCCGTGATCGTAAAACTTGCCGATCTTGACTCGCTTGGCCAATTCCGGGACTCCTCCAAAATGGTCAACGTGGTAGTGCGTGATGATCAAATGGTCAATCTGGCTGATGTTCGCAGCCTTCATCGCTACTTCGATTCGCTTGGCATCACGGCTATCGAAACCGGGCCAGCCCGCGTCCACCAAGATGGATTCGCCGGCCGGAGTGACGATCAAGGTCGCCGCGCCGCCTTCAACGTCAACGTAAAAGAACTCAAGCTGCCGTTTGGAGCTTTGCGATTGGACTGAAGCGATGCTGATAGCTGTGAGCACGATGGCGAACAGGCAAAACGTTCCGAATCTCTTCATCGAAGTTTCCTCTTCAAATTGTGATGGTTATTGTCGTTGCGACTTGCAGAATCGGTAGATTACCAAACCTGCGGCGATGGCGATAGCTGCACGAAGTTTTGTTGTACGATCAACCGCAATGTACGCACAGTTTTCATTTGCTATAATCCCGCCGCTTGGAAATCACAGGCAAGGAACCCAAATGCAACGTGACGCAATCAGCAGCCCACCTCAACACCGCATTGTCCGGCTGAGAGACTATCGCTACTCAGGCGAACTGCTCTCCCTGTTTCTCACCTTTTTGTTTTTGTTTCTGGTGTACGCGCTGGCCGCCATCTTTTTCCCGGAATCCTGGGCAACAACACTCAAAGCATTTTTGATCACGATGGCGGGTTTGGCGGTTTATGTTCTCACTGTGAAGCTGCAACAGAGTGCGGCCTATGGAACGTTGATCAGAGTCAGTGCGAGGCAATTCCCGGAGCTTGACGAATTGGCGACTACTGCGGCAGAGCGATTGTCCAGCGCGCCGGTTCCTGTGTACGTCAAGCGATCCTCGGAGATGAACATATACACGTTGGGGTTGTGGCAGCGGCCAATCATTGTGTTGACGTCTTCGCTGGTTGACCAAATGGAACCGGACAACTTGCTGTTTTTCATCGGACGCGAAATCGGGCACATTCAAGCTGGTCACACGTGGTTGCGGACTTTGCTGAAACCGCTGGGTGCTGACGTGCCCGTGATTGGCAAATTGCTCAACAGCGTCATCTTTGGAGATTGGATCAACCGAACGGAATTTACGGCGGATCGCGCAGGGTTTCTGGCTTGCCGGTCGCTGACTTCAGCGGTCAGCACGATGCTGAAGTTCGGCGTCGGCGTTCGCTTGTTTGAAAAGCTGGACATCCGTGAGTTTCTGGAACAGATCAACGAAGTGCGCAACGTTGGCGGTCACTTAACGGAAATCGTCGCCGAAATGCCGTATCTGACTCAGCGTGTTCGGTCGCTTGTTCGGTTTGCCCTGTCGGATCGGTACGAGAATTTTTCTTCTGCTCGGCGAGGCAACACGCAAATTCTGAAGGCGATTCCGGAAGCTTTCGTTTCTTCGCAATTGAGGCTGGAAGAATTGAATTTGCCTTTCTCCACCAAGCCGGAGGAAAAAGGCGCGCCGCAGGAAATGCTGCCAAACAAAGTCGAAGAGCAGATCACCGTTGCCGACTTGACCGTGGATGATCTTGAACAGGTGAATGCCTTCGATTCGCGGCTGATGTTGATTGGCGTCAACGACCCGGCGCAGTTCAATCTGCGACGCCTGCGGACTCGCATCGGGCGCAACTCGGATAACGACATTGTTCTGAACAACGATCGCGTCAGCCGCTACCACGCGGAAATTCTTCGCGAAGACAATAAGTTCAACGTCGTTGATAACAACAGCCGCAACGGAGTTTGGGTGAATGGCCAACGCATCAAAGAGTCGGCGGAACTCAAACCGGGCGACAAGCTTCGCATCGGAAAACAGGAATTCAACTTTGTAGTGAAAGAGTAATTTATGACTTTGCCAGTTCAGCAACGCCAACCCACGCCGGAACTAGAAAACAAAATTCGCGCAATGGCAGAAGACGGCTTGGCCGCCAAGCGTCGCTTCTTTGACGAATCTTCAAGTGAGGTGGCCCGCGCTGCTGAAATGATTGTTGCGGCAATGCGAGCAGGCGGCAAGTTGCTGATTTTTGGAAATGGCGGTTCGGCTGCTGACGCGCAACACATTGCGGCGGAGTTGGCTTTCAAAATGGGGCGCGAGCGGCAAGCTCTGCCGGCCATCGCGCTGACCACGGATACGTCGTTGCTGACGGCCATCAGCAACGACCGGCATTTCGATTTTATCTTTGCGCGCCAGATTCAAGCGATCGGACGCAAAGGCGATGTCGCGCTGGCGATTTCAACCAGCGGCAATTCGCCGAACGTGATTGCGGCGGTTGAGCAGGCTCGGACAATGGAAATCGGGACGATTGGCTTACTCGGCGCGAGTGGTGGACGATTGGCAGCTTTGGTGGATTTGCCCTTGATCGTTCCACACAACGAGACGCCGCGCATTCAGGAAGTCCACATTGCGATCAGCCACATCATTTGCCAATTGATCGAAGACGAACTTTGCCCGCTGTAAAGGCACATACTAAAGCAGGCGAATCGCCTGCCATCCCAGGAGGAACTTGATGGCGGAATCCCGTACCCGTGATTTGTGGGACAAGGTAGATATTGTAGCCAAGATCATGACGCCGGTTGTGCTCTTCGCTTTAGGAACGCTCTATAACCTGCATCAAAACAAAGTCACTGAATCCCAAAAAGTTGCCGACCGCGTCACGTCGCTGGTCAAAAGCCTGAGCAGCGATAAAACGGATGAGCGAAAAGCGGCTTTGGCGTTGCTGAAATACGAACGAGCAAAAAATCCCAACGCCGTGCCGGATGAATTGTTGTCCATCGCTTTGCCTGCGTTAGTGCAGATAGCCAAGTCAGACCCGAATGCAGAAGTTGCGCAAGCTGCTCAGAAGCTGGCCAAAGATGTTGTCGGAAATACTGGCGTGGATTTGGCTGCGGATGTAAAAAGTCAGGTGGATAAGGAACAGGCGCGGCTTTATATGCACATTCGGAACGAGAGCCAGCGAAATACGGCTGAAATCATACGTGGGAGGTTGGACAAAAAAGGATACAACACACCCGGAATTGAAGTGGTCAACATTGGCCCCAGCACTCAGCCAGAAGTGAGATTTTTTCGGAAGAGCGAAGAAAAAGAAGCCAATGAGATTACCGCTTTTCTCAAAGAATTGAACGTTACTGACATCACGACCAAATATGTTTCCGGCTACGAAGATTCAACCCAACTGCGAAGCAGGCATTTCGAAATCTGGTTCAGTCCGAACTCGCTGCACCAGCCTTAACGGAATATTTCGACTCAACATAACGGTTCAGAATCTCGATGAATTCCGGGACGATGCCAGCGCCTTTCAGCGTTGTGCGCAGCTTGCCGTCAACGTAAACCGGGGCACGCGGATCTTCGCCGGTTCCGGGCAGGCTGATGCCAATGTTGGCATGTTTGGATTCGCCAGGGCCGTTGACGACGCAACCCATCACAGCGACTTTCATCTCTTCGACGCCAGTGAACTGATCGCGCCAGACGGGCATTTGAGCGCGAAGGAAGTTGCCGATGTCTTCGGCCATTTCCTGAAACAGTGTGCTGGTTGTGCGACCACAGCCCGGGCAGGCGGTGACTTGCGGAGTGAAGCTGCGGATGCCGAGCGATTGCAGAATTTGCTGGGCGACGATCACTTCTTCGGTGCGCGAAGCATTTGGCGCTGGCGTCAAGCTAACGCGAATCGTGTCGCCAACGCCTTCCTGTAACAAAATTGCCATGGCGGCAGAACTGGCGACAATGCCTTTGGCTCCCATTCCGGCTTCGGTCAGTCCCAGATGCAGAGCGTAATCACCTCGTCGAGCCATTTCGCGATAAACGTCCACCAAATCCTGAACGTCCGAACATTTTGCGCTGAGAATGATTCGCTCGCGCGGCATTCCGTAGCTTTCGGCCAACTCGCCGGAATCAATCGCGCTGCGGACGATGGCTTCTTTCATGACATCTTTGGCGTCCAACGGCTCAGGCAGCTTGGCGTTTTCGTCCATCAGCCGGGCCAGCAAGGCTTGATCCAAGGAACCCCAATTGACTCCAATGCGAACTGGTTTTTCATTCTCCAGCGCGACATCAATCATCTGTTTGAAATTGTCGTCGTGGCGTTTGCCCGCTCCGACGTTGCCGGGATTGATGCGATATTTGGCCAAAGCTCGCGCGCAATCTTTGAACTCGGACAGCAGAATGTGTCCGTTGTAGTGAAAGTCGCCGATGATCGGAGTGTTCAGCCCGGCGTCTCGAACACGAGCGGCAATTTCGGGAACGGCTGCTGCGGCTTCTTTGGTATTGACGGTGATGCGTACAAGCTCTGATCCGGCTTGGGCAAGTTCGACAATTTGTTTGGCTGTCGAAGCTGCGTTGGCGGTATCAGTATTGGTCATTGATTGCACGACGACGGCATTGCATCCGCCGACATGAACACCACCTACATTGACGGCTACGGAGTTTCTGCGATTGATCTTGGCCATAAGTTTTCTGTTCGAAATTGATTGATGCGAATGAGAAAGGATTTTAGGCGACCGATTGAAGCTTCGCAAATTTCCAGCTTGAGAAACGAGGCAGATTATCTTCAGGCTTGTTGGCAACAGAAAGGTTGACCCTGTGAAAGCTGGCGGATAAACTCTCGCTCGTAAATTAAGGGCTGCGCCTCACTAATAAGAAAACTTGCTAAAACCTCACTGATTGGTAGTTGAACTTTAGCAACGTTACCCGATTTATCCCCCCTTTGTCGTTGGTTATCCGGCGACTGCGATTTCTGAACTTCGATGCGAGTCCTGCTTTTCATTTGTTATCTGTTCGTGTTCGACAGCTTGTTGCGGTTCGTGCTGCTTTGTTTGCGTGCCGTGATGCCAGCGAGAGCACTGCTATCGGCCAATAAGCATGTTGGTGGTTGTGTCGTGTTGGTCGCCGCTCACGATGAAGCCGGAACGATTGGGCCAACCATTGTTGAACTGAAAAAGCACCTGCTTGAATGGCCGGACAGCAGTTTGTGGGTGATCGCTGACCGCTGTCTTGATGCTACGGCGAAAGAAGCTTCAATTGCAGGTTCTGAAGTAGCGCTTCGTTCCGATGGACAGTTGGGGAAAGGAGCCGCCATCGCCTGGTGGATGGAGCATTACAGACAAGTTTGGCAAACAAAAGCCGCTATTGTGATTTTGGATGCTGATAGCCGGATCGCAGCAGGGAGCCTGGCAAAGCTGCAGCAGGCAATGGCTTACGGCGCAGACGCCGCGCAAATGTTTGTTGAGCCGTACGCTGAAACGACTTCGGGAAGATTGGCTGGCTGGTCAGAAGTTTTGATGCAGCGTATTGACGACGAAGCCAGACGGCGTTGTGCTTGGTCCGTTCCATTGCGTGGTACCGGAATGGCTTTTCGATGCGAATTGTTGGCCGAGCTTGCCCCACGACTGCACACTTATGCAGAGGATTTAGAGTTGGATGTGATTCTGGCTTCGCGGCAGGCGCGAATTGAATTTGTGCCTGAAGCCAGGATGTTTGATCCCAAGCCTCAACAGTCAGCAGGCATTTCCAGGCAACGCGCTCGGTGGCTGCAAGGGCAGTTGCAGGTGTTGAGGGATTACCAACGTGAATTTGCCAAAGCTTTACTAACAGGCGGAGCGGGTGCGTGGTTTTTGTTGTGGCTGTTGATGCTGCGCCCCAAGATTCTTTTTATTGGATTGCGAGTGCTCTTGTTGCTGGCTGGCTGGTTCTACCTGCCGTTACTGTGGGTGGCGCTGACTGGGCTGGTAATGGATGGTGCTTATTATCTGGCTGGTGCTGCGGTTGTAGACAATCCGCGCCGGTATTTGCTCGATTTATTGTCTGTGCCGCGTTATGCGGTGATGTGGTTTTTCAGCTTCGGAACTGCTCTGATTCAGCGCAGAGTTTGGCTGCGCGCGGGCCGGTAAGTGTGCTTGTTACCTGGCAATTGAATATATCCAAATATTGACTACATACAGGAAGTACCTATGAAGATTCTTTTTCCCTATCTGGCGCGCTGGAGATCGGCGAATCGCAGTCGGTATCATCAACTTCTCACTCACTTGTGTGAGTTCGGTCATCAGGTTTATGTGTTGACTGCGCCTCCAATGGCGCTTAACGATATCAGCGCAAATGATCTCATCACCAGTGACGAAACATTGCCACAGGGATTGACTATCAGTGAACTGGAAGCTCCACAAGCACTACGTTCATTTTGGCGAATTCCTGTTCGCCGCTCCAAGCTGTTGAAAAAAGGATTGGTTTCCATTACGTCGCTAAATCAGATCCGCCGTTTTGTGGACACAGAGAAGATAGACGTCCTGTTGCTGTATAACTTGCCGCAAGCTCCCTTGTTGAACGTGGTGAATTGCCACACACATTTTGATTTGGCTGACGATTTGGTGGCGATGATGAACGTTGAGCTTGGGGTAATTGCCAAAGCCGGGATGATGACTGCCGCCAGAATTGCTCAGAACTACATGATAGCCAACGCATCAACAGTTACTGTTGCCTCCAGTGTTCTGGAAGAGAAAATCGAGCGCCAGGTTCTAATGCTGCCAAACGGCGCTGACGTTGATGAGCTTGATCAGATTGACGACAGGTTATGGCGCTCGCAGAAAACTGGCCCGACTGTTGGTTTTGTCGGAGCATTTGAATACTGGGTAAACTTTGAATTGGTTTTGCAAACCGCGCGACTTTTACCAAATGTGACATTTCTGCTGGTTGGCAGCGGCAGGCGAATGGCAGATGTCAAAAGAAGGATTGCTGAGCTAAGTCTGGAAAACGTCACGTTGACCGGAGCAAAATCCTATCGTGAGGCAATGAGTTATATGGCAGGAGCGGATGTTTGCCTGCTTCCGTTCACGAACGATCCTGTGTCTGATGGTTCTTGCCCACTGAAGCTGTTTGAATATGCGGCGTTGCGCAAGCCAATTGTCAGCACTCACACTCGCGAAGTCGAGCGCATTGGACAGGATTGGATTGCTTTTGCCGATGACGCGCCAACCTTTGCTTCTGCCATTGAGTCTTTTTTGACTGACCAGAGAGCTTCTGCTCACGCGGGTGAAGCAGGCCGAGCGATGGTCGAGCAGTTGTATAATTGGCCAAATTTGACGCGGCAATTTGAGCAATTTCTTGTTAAAGGCACTGTGCCTGGCTTTGAACCCGCCAGCGCACGCCGTCTGGTGCTGGAAACCCTAACATCGGATTAGTCTCCCTCAGTCTTTGACGTCCTCTGCACAATGGCTTTGCTAGGCTCATTGCGTCAGCGCGCCATTTACGGTTTCAACTCTCGAAAATTTTCTGTGCTACATTTTGAGAGTAAATTCCTAAAATCGAGGCGCGATAATGAAAGAGGTTGCTCTAGCTTGTCTATTACTGTTGTTGGCCACAACGGTAGGTGCAATTCAGAAAAGTAAAACTCAAGTTGTATTGCTTGGCACGGGAACACCGAACGCCGATCCAAACCGTTCAGGACCGGCAGTGGCGATAATTGTCAACGATACACCTTATGTCATAGACAGTGGGCCAGGAGTGGTTCGCCGAGCCGCTGCTGCATCTCAAAATGGAATAAAAGGCTTAGCTGTAGAAAAGCTACGGCGGTTGTTTATTACCCATTTGCACTCAGATCATACTGCAGGCTTGCCGGATTTTATTTTTACACCAGCAGTTCTGGAGCGTGATGCGTCGCTCGAAATTTTCGGACCTCCCGGAACAAAGCGAATGACGAATTTCGTTCTCAAGGCGTTCTCAGAGGATATTGGAGTTCGACTTAAAGGCTTAGAACCGGCGAAACCCCGCGGCTACGTGGTGGAAGTTCACGACATCAAGTCTGGGATAATATTCAAAGATGAAAATGTTACGGTGAAGGCCATTCCTGTCAATCACGGTTCCTGGAAATATGCTTTCGGGTATAGGTTTGAAACCGCTGACAAGGTAATTGTTGTTTCTGGGGATACGCAGCCATGCGACGCCATCATTAACGCTTGCAATGGCTGTGATGTGCTGGTTCACGAAGTGTATTCGGTCTCAGGCTTTGCTCGCCGCCCACCGGAATGGCAACGTTATCACGCGAATTTCCACACATCCTCGAAGGAACTTGCTGAGTTGGCAGGCAAGGCAAAGCCAAAGTTGCTTGTTTTGTATCACCAGTTATTTTGGGGGACTACATCCGAGCAATTAATTGAGGAGATAAAAAAATACTATCGAGGTAATGTTGTTTCAGGGAGTGATCTTGATGTTTACTAAGCTCGACTCTATGCATTCACACCGTGTGAATGCATAGAGTCGAGCGAAACTTGGGTCTGTCATCTAATTGGAATTAAGGTGCTCGGCTTCTAGCCGGGAAGATGCAGGTTCGAGTCCTGCCAGGCTCATTGTCACCAAATGGAGGTTCTATGGTGCTCGCCAGGAAAGTTTTGTTGCTGAATGCTTCTTACGAGCCGCTAAGTTTGGTAACCGCGACGAAAGCTCTGACGCTGGTTTTCAGGCGCGTGGCTGAGGTTGTTGAAAAGGACAAGGGCTACGTGTTGCGATCTCCGCGGTTCACGTTTGATGTTCCGTCTGTGATTCGGCTGACGGAATACATTGATGTGCGTTCGCGGCGGAATAAGGTGACCAATCGTCATCGAATTTTGGCGCGTGATCATTACCGTTGTCAGTACTGTGGCAAGCGGGGAACTGCATTCGACCTGACGCTTGATCACATTTTGCCCAAATCTCGTGGGGGGCGGACGATTGCGGAAAATCTGGTTGCGGCTTGCCAGATTTGTAACAGTCGCAAAGGCGACCGCACACCTGAAGAAGCGCGCATGCCTATGCTGACGAATCCGGCAGCATTGTTTTATGGATTGGAACGGGCAGAATTGCGACATGCGGCAACGGCACGCCCGGAATGGAAGAAATACCTTTTCCTTGAGCATGTCGAGTACGATCAAGCGGTAATGAGCGCCTGAAAACCTCCTCTGCCGACGTTTGCGCAATGTTGGGCAAAAGAACTTTTTTGACGTTTTTTGAGTCGAACCCGCGCCAACAAGGCAGGATTTTTGATTTTACTGCTCATACTTTTGCTGAGCACCTTGACAGCTTTCTGAAGCGTTTGCTATTTTCCCTGTTCGTTCAATGACATACAGGCTCGTAGCTCAGGGGTAGAGCACTACATTGACACTGTAGGGGTCAGCGGTTCAAATCCGCTCGGGCCTATTTTCTGTTTAGTTGTTTTTGTTTGGCGCATGCCAAATAGTTCAACGTCAGCTCCGGAAGAGTTGCCGACAATATGCATAAACGATTTACCAGACGAACTAGGTAGCTGCGATGATTGAAGCGCCGCTTGGCGCATCGTCGCAGCGTTTTTGCATTGGCAACCGCTGGCGTAGGACCTTACCTAAAGCACTTAAGTGATAATACCTTGCCTAAGGCTCAAGCTTTTGAGGTAGTCCGCACCGGAAAATTTCAAATTTGGAACGGGAAATCTATCTTGTTGATGGGGTTCTCAGTTTCAGGCGGCAGATATTGATTCTGTCTGAGCCGTAAGTTTAGGTAACAGCAGTGAGCGAAATACAAAATTCATCCAATCAAAATATTGCGGAAGCTCAAGTCGGAGCGTCGGCTCTGGAAGCTTTGAAGCAGCAAGATCGCGACAACGCGAAAAAAGCGATTGCCGCACGGCTGTTTCGAAATGGAATTCAACAAGAAGAACCTGTTGATTTGAGCTATCG